>Ga0181343_1000438_pt1 | contig 18327 bp, 16 predicted proteins | sample Su13VDMLBSD_FD_130110 | JGI IMG/M metagenome (GOLD analysis project Ga0181343, IMG submission 130110) | Freshwater viral communities from Lake Michigan, USA - Su13.VD.MLB.S.D | ecosystem: Environmental > Aquatic > Freshwater > Lake | place: USA: Michigan | collected 2013-07-15 | reverse complement strand
AATAGAGTAATTCAAGGTGCTTTAAAAATAGATCGTGTATGGAGAGAAATGGATGTAATAGATACTTATTCTATTGAAGAATTAGTGTTCTCTGCATTGAATCATGATTTAGGTAAATTTGGAACGTTTGAAGAAGAAGCATATCTACCTCAAACAGACCAATGGAGACGTGAAAAATTAAATGAACCTTATATGTTTAATGATCGTTTAGAGTTTATGTCTGTTCCTGATCGTGGTTTATATATACTATCTCAGCTGGGAATTACAGTAACTAAAAATGAGATGTTAACTATTAAGTTACATGATGGCCTATATGATGAAGCTAATAAACCATACTTAATGTCATGGATGCCAGAAACTAGACCTCGTACTTCATTAATTTATATAGTTCACCAGGCTGATTTAATGGCAGCAAGAATTGAATTCGAAAGAGAATGGTTACCTAAATTATTAGGACCAAGATCAGAAAATAAATCAAATTTTAGTTTAAAAAAGGAAGATAAGAAGACACCAGTCAAATCTAAAGCACTAGGTAGTGTTAAAAGTGAAGGTTTGAAAAACGTAATGTCTAATTTCTTCGACGAATAAAAATGATATATACAATATTAAGTATATTGGTTGTGATCCTAGGGTTCACGACCTTTAACCTTTTAATAAAAAGTGAACAAGCAGAAGATATAATTATATCTCAAGACGAATTTATATCTAGACTTACAAATACTATTAATAAAGTAGATAATAAATTAAAACAAATTGACTATAAAGGTTCATTTGAAGCCGATGACGAAATTGGATTCTTTTTTAAAGAAATAAAAAACATACAAGCAACACTAAATGAGTTCAATAATAAACGCTAGTAATTTACCTAAGAATCCAAGTTCTACTAGGTACTTTACCCAAGATACAGAAGATGCTATCGTTGCTTATAATAAGTCTTTAGACTTTGATGAACGTGATAAGATTTATAATAGAAGAATCCATTATGCTTTTTTTAAGCTAACAGAGAATATTATACATACGTTTAAATTTTATTATACCGAGGTAGATAATATTGAAGATTTACAACATGAAATTATAACATTTCTATTAAGTAAAATTCATTTATTTGACCCAAGTAAAGGTGCTAAAGCATACTCTTATTTTGGTACTATTGTAAAACGATATTTAATTATATCTAATACTAAAAACTATAAAAAACGTATAGATAAAGCACCAATTGAAGACTTGGAACAAGACGAGAAACATTCGTATGAAATCGATGATATCCCACCTAATGAGCGTTTAAATGAGTTCTTAACATTATATACTGAATATTGTTCTAATAATTTAAAAACATTATTTCCTAAAGATGGTGATGCTAAAATAGCTGATGCTATTCTTGAATTATTCCGTAAACGTGAGGTATTGGATATATTTAATAAAAAAGCGCTTTATATATACATTCGTGAAATAATTGATGTAAAGACACCTAAAATTACTAAAATAGCTAATAGATTAGGCGATATATTTAAAGAACATTACTTATTTTATATCGAAAACGGATATACAAATTTCTAAGTATCATATTTATAAATAAAAATCATGAGTAATTTAGAATCAGTTGTTTTTGGAAACAAAAAATTCTCTGATATCTTAAGCGAGATATACGATAATCAAAAGAAAAAAGAGAAACAAATATCAACTTTAATAGGTGAATTAAAACCATTAATTAATGACATTGGTGATGCTACATTAATTGTACCTTTAATTAAAGAATACTTAGAAATAAGTGTTAAAAATGATGAACAATTAATTAAAATGGCAACTATTGTACAACGTGCTTTATCTAACTCAGCAGAGGCAGGTAATGGTTTTGATTTATCAGATGAGGAAAAACAACAACTATTAGCTGAAATAGATAAAATAAGTAAAGATGCCTAATAATGTATCATTTGGATTTGGTTCTATATTCAATGGAATAAATGTAACTAATAAAAACTTTGCTTCTAACATAGCAACCGCGCTAAATAATTTAATTATTGCCGTTCGTGTTAAAAGTATAGTATTAGATGCATCACATCCTCGCTTTCAAGAAGTAGGAGGATGGAACGGAATTGGTACTATTGAATATGATTTAGTATCAACTCCTAATTTATTTCCTAATAATGTATGGCCTTTAGCTAGACCAGTATCATCTAATACTAAAGTATTACCATTAATAAATGAAATAGTATATGTGATAGCTTTACCTAATACTGGGATAGGCGAAACAACAACATCTAAATTATCTTATTATATTAGTACAGTAAGTATTTGGAACCATCCTCATCATAATGGTTACCCAGTTAATTCTAATATTCCTCCTCCATCACAACAAAAAGATTATGATCAATCTACATTAGGTAGTGTTAGAAGAGTAACAGATCAATCAACTGAAATCAATTTAGGTAATACATTCATTGAACGTTCTAATATTCATCCATTATTACCTTTTGAAGGTGATGTAATACAAGAAGGTAGATGGGGAAATAGTATTCGTTTTGGATCAACAGTTAAAACTAAAGAATTACCATCTATAGGATTAAATGATTGGTCTCAAGGTCAAAGTACACCCGGTGATCCTATTACTATTATTAGAAATGGACAACCATTAAATGCTGATCCAAAAGGTTGGTTACCTATAATAGAAAATATTAATACTGATTTAAGTTCTATTTATTTAACTAGTACACAAACTATACCATTAAATGCGTCTAGTATTAATTATTTTAGTTATCCTAGTAACCCACCTCAAGATATAAATAAATTTAATGGCCCTCAATTAATATACAATTCAGGACGTATAGTATTAAATACAAATAAAGATCATTTACTTTTAAGTTCTATTAAATCAGTAAACTTAAACGCTGTAGAATCTGTTAATATTGATACACCTACAACTATAATTCAGTCAAGTAAAGTATTATTAGGATCTAAAAATGCAGTTCAACCTGTTTTATTAGGTAATAACACAGTCGCTACATTAAATTCAATACTTAATAATTTAAATGAATTTTTACAAGTTTGTAGTGTCATTCAAATACCAACAGCACCAGGAGCTTTAACACCTTTAAATACAGCGGCAGATTCATTATATTCTGCGTTAATAAAAATTAAAGGTAATCTTGAAAAATTAAAATCTAACACTGTTAAAACTGTATAATGGCAACACCAGAAGAATTAGAACAGATTAGATTACAAAAAGAAGCTGATGAAGAAGTAGCGTTAGCTCAATCTAATACTACAACAGTAAATGCTACTGAAATTGAAAACGCTACACCATCGGATTTAAAAGCGATGGGTATTGCTAAATTACCGTTATTATTATTAGTGATAGGTAATCAAGTAAAAAATATTATTGAACCGGCGTTAACCAATTTAATAGCTACTTATATACAAAAATATGTTGGTACTGATTCATGTCCTGATACTGCTACTTTAACTAAAATTAGACAGCAAAGAGATTTAATAGTTACTCAATTAAATAAGATAGGTAGAACTTTAAATATCATTACATTATCATTAACTGGTGTTGCTACATTTTTAGCAATTTTACAAGGTGTTATCAAAGGAATTGATTTAGCTAAAATAGCCGCTAAAGCAGCAGCAGTCGCTTTTCCGCCACTAGCCGCTACTTTACCTACTGTCTTAAATACTCTATCTCAAGCCAAAACTGAAGCTATTATTGATAATAATGGTAATTCACGTTTGCAAAAGTATACATCTATAATTGGAGGTGCTGCTTTAGTATCATCTATTATTGGTGGTTATATATTAATAGCGACAGCACTGTTAAAATCAATAGATGCTTTTTTAGAAAAATGTGACCCTAATAATAAATTAATACCAGTATCTAAAGAAATACAAGATATAGCAGAATTACAAGCTAAATCAACTCAAACACAAAATGAAACAACTTACAAAGGCTTTAATATTATAATCGAAGAAATACCATATACTCCTACAGTAATTCGTAGACGAGCATTAGGTCAAAATCAAGACGGTATTACATTAATTCAAACCGAATTATCATTCACAACTGATGATCAAACATTAATTAATGAATTAAAACTAATTATTGATAGAGATAATTTAAAAGCCTATTAACTTAATATTTATAACACGATGAAATCAGAAGAATTTAAAAAATTAATCAAAGAAGCCGTTCGTGAAGTATTCGTTGAAGAAATGAAAGAAATACTTTTAGAAGCGGTTAAATCACCTAAAGCCACAGTAGGTCAAGGTGGTTACGGAACTGTTACAGAATCCTATGTACAACCAACTAATTCTAAACCATTAGATCCAAATGCTAGAAAAGCAGTTATGGCTAATATTTTAGGAGATATGACATCAGGTAAAACAATGACAACTGAAGCTCTTACAGCTAATACATTTGTACCTAGAGGAGGTGATGCAGTTAATGGATCTTTACCTGAAGGTAATGTTGGATTAGATCAAATTATGGGCTTATTAAATAAATAATAATGGCGTTTGGTGCACAAAAAATATTTCCTATTGATACTAAACCAGGCACAGCCGTTGGTATTAGTCTAGATTTTAATAATCCTGGAGTATTTCAGTCCACTTATTTAACTAAAGATGCTATTAAAAACAATTTAATTAATTATTTTTTAACTAATGATAATGAACGTTATCTAAGTCCTAATTTTGGTGGTAATTTAAGAAAATATGTATTTGAACAAATAAATTCAAATAACACTGATTTTTTAAAAGAAGATATTCAACAACAAATAACTTTATATTTTCCTAATGTTATAGTTGCTTCATTAGATGTGATCGAATACCCAGATAATAACCAAATAGTTATAACATTAAAATATACAATAGCAGACACTAATATAAGTGATCAATTAGATATAGCATTCAATTAATGGCAACAATTAAAGATATAAAGTACCTAAATAAAGATTTTACAGAGTTAAGATCTAGTTTAGTTAATTACGCTAAAACGTATTTCCCAACTACGTATAACGATTTTACTCCAGCATCACCAGGTATGATGTTTATGGAAATGGCAGCTTATGTAGGTGATGTTTTATCATTCTATTTAGATAACCAATTCCAAGAAACATTTTTACAATATGCTCGTCAAACAAATAACTTATATGAGTTAGCTTACATGTTTGGTTATAAACCAAATGTGACTGGAGTTGCATTAGTAGATGTTGATTTTTATCAACAAGTACCTTCTAAATTATCAGGAGCATCTTATATACCTGACTTTAATTATGCTTTATATATTGAACCTAATGCGCAGATAGCATCAGCAACTAATTCAGCAATATCATTTTTAGTTGAAGATCCAATTGATTTTACAGTTTCAAGTTCAACTGATCCAACTGAAGTAACTATATATCAAATATCATCAGGTAATCCTGATTATTTCTTATTAAAGAAAACTCGTAAAGCTATTTCAGCCACTGTTAATACTAAAGATTATACATTCAGTGAACCTATTCAATTTAATACTATTGAATTAAATGATTCAAACATTATTGGTATATTAGATTGTACTGATACTGATAGTAATATTTGGTATGAAGTTGATTATTTAGCTCAAGATACTGTTTACAATTCAATTAAAAATACTAACACTAACGATCCTAATTTATCTCAATATAGTGGTGACACACCTTACTTATTGCAATTAGAACAAGTACAAAGAAGATTTGTTACTCGTTTCTTAGATTCAGGATCAATGGTTATACAATTTGGTGCTGGAACCGCAACAGATAAAGATGAAGAAATTATTCCTAATCCTGATAATGTTGGTTTAGGCTTACCATTTGAAAAATCTAGATTAACAGCAGCTTATTCACCTAACAATTTTACCTTTACTCGTACATATGGTATAGCTCCGTCTAATACCACATTAACCTTCAGATACTTAACTGGAGGAGGTGTTTCAGCGAATGTGCCATCTAACGACTTAACTACGTTAAATGCGACTACTAAGTTTATAAATAACAATTTAAATCCATCAACAGCTAATTTAGTATTTAACTCTTTAGCAGTAACTAACCCAGTAGCAGCAAGTGGTGGAGGAGATGGAGACACAGCAGAAGAAATTAGACAAAATTCATCTGCTAACTTTGCTTCACAACAACGTAATGTTACTCAGGATGATTATTTAGTTAGAACATTAGCTATGCCTTCTAAATATGGTACTGTAGCTAAAGCATATATTGAACCTACTAAAGCACAAACTATTTCAGCTGGCGAATCTACTTCAGTATTAGATTTATATGTTTTAAGTAATGATGCAAATGGATATTTAACCACAGCATCTCCTGCTTTAAAACAAAATATAATTACCTATTTATCACAATATAGAATGGTTAATGATTCTATTAATATTAAAGATGGATTTATTATTAATATTGGAGTAAATTTTGAAATTATAATTTTACCTAACTATAATAATAATCAAATATTAACTGCTTGTATATTAGCATTACAAGATTATTTTAGAATTAATAACTGGCAAATTAATGAACCTATTATATTACGTAATTTATATATGGTATTAGATAGGATTGAAGGAGTTCAAACAGTTAAAAATATAGAAATAGTAAATAAAGTTGGAAGTAACCTTGGATATTCACCATATGCTTATGACATTACCGGAGCAACAATGAATGGAGTTATTTATCCTTCACTTGATCCATCTATATTTGAAGTAAAATACTTAAACACAGACATTCAAGGTAAAGTAGTACCTTTATAATAATTAAATAATGGCAGTATATAAAATATTTCCTTCTCAAGATACAACTTTGTATTCTCAATACCCTAATATGAATACAGGTATTGATGAGATTATAGAAGCAACAACAACCGCTTTTGGAGCATATGATAATCCTAATCCTCAAGCTAGTAGGTTTCTAATCCAATTTGATACAAATGAAATAAAAGATATTATAAACAATAAAATATCAGGATCATCATGGACTTCTTACTTACGCTGCTACGCGGCTAATGTTACAGGTTTAAGTGAAGCTACTACTGTTTATATTTATCCTTTATCTCAAAGTTGGGATAATGGAACTGGAAAATATTTAGATCAACCTATTACTACAAACGGAGCATCTTGGAATTGGGCTGATTACTCAGGTTCAACACGTTGGGTATCATCATTTGCTCCAGGTTCAACTGCTTCATATGGTACAGCAACAGCAGGTGGAGGAGTTTGGTTTATTAATCCTTCAGCATCTCAAGTATATGAATATTCAAATCCATTAGATTTAGAAGTAGATGTTAAAAATATAGTATCACAATGGCATACTGGAAGTATAGCTAATAATGGATTTATAGTTAAACAAGCTGATAATGATGAATTTGTAGATAGTTTAGATGTTCAAGTTGAACTTAAATTTTTCTCAATTGATACAAATACTATTTACCCTCCTCAGTTAGAATTTAGATGGGATGACACAGTATTTATTACTTCATCAGGTATAAGTACTATTAACACAGATCAAATGACTGTTGTTATAGGTGAAAATCCAGGTGTTTTTTATTCAGGAAGTATAAATAAATTTAGAGTAAATTGCAGACCAACATATCCACCTAGAGTATTCCAAACAGCTTCACTCTATGTACAAAACTATTATTTACCTAGAGAATCATATTGGTCATTAAAAGATTTATCTACAAATGAAGTAATTATAGGATTTGATCAAGATTATACAAAATTAAGTACAGATGCTTCAGGTAGTTATTTTAAAATGTATATGAATGGTTTAGAACCAGAGAGAAATTACCAAATATTAATTAAAACTATTTTTAGTGGTTCAACATTTATATTTAATGATGATTATTATTTCAAAGTAGTTAACGGATAATGGAACAAGTAAATTTAAATAAATCAGTTTTTGAAAAGCGTCAATATGAAAAAGTTATTGACACTTCATTTACCCAATTAGTTCAGCCTGCTGTAACTAGTTCAGTGGTAAATCCTTCAATAGCAATTGCTGAATTTTTTACTAGTTACCAAACTTTATTTTTTGAAATACCTAAATATGGTAATATAAATTCTCATGAATATCTTATTAAAACCAGTCAAGAATATGCTGGTAATTTTAATAATGATGATACAATTCAAGCTTTAATTGAAGAAGTAACTCAATTAAGACAAGAAAATTTAGATTTACAACAACAACTTTTAAATACAGCTACGACTAGCATTAATCAATAATGAGTAAAATAGTTAATATACAAAACATTGATCCTCAAACTTTTGAGTTACAAACATACTCATTTGATGATACTTCTTTAATTGCTAATTTTGATGTTAACAATTCATTTAATCCATCAACTAATTATATTGAATATTTTGTTTATGATTTAAATGAAAACATATTATATAGTAATGAAGACGGTTCATTTAGAGGATATTCATTATTAGACAATAACTTATATATCGATCCTCAAGCTGATTTAGAAGCTCAAGGATTTATTGAAGGACAATATAATACAGTTTATAATTTTTTAAACCCGTTATTATCATCTAATATTAATAATAGATATTATATTGATCAAATCAGTTCAGACAGAACTGAAATTAGATTAAATACTACTCAAATACCTAATATTGATGTTGTATCTTCTTCTTTAGCATTACAAAATCAAATTAGTCAATCTATTGGTATATATAGAGATTTTTATTTAGATTTTGGATCAAATCAACTTATCATTGCTAATAATATTTTATTAGATAATAGTAATATTGATGATCCTACTGTATTAATTAAATTATATGACCCACTCCCTTACAATTTTGATATTAAATCAGAATGTTGGGTTGTAGAAGAAATAGCAAATCCAATAGCTTATAATATTGAATTAGTAGAAGTATTTGAACCTATAAATGAATTTATTCAATTACAAGGTCCTAATACTAATTTAGCAATAAGTGATCAAATTAATAATTCAACAGATTACGCTAATTATAGTTCATTAAGTGCTACTACATCAGTTAATAATTCATCAAGTTTAAAATATCAATTAAATAGTTTACTTGCTGAAAAAGGAATTCAAATTAATATTGATTATAATAACTTCAATAATTTTTGTAATTTTTCATCAGCAGAAACTCGTTTAGAAAATTTTTACTATAAATTAGCATTAATTGAACAATATAGTGTTAGTAGTAGTTATACTCAAGGTAATATAAATCAATACACATCAGGTAGCCAAACAATTTGGCAAGCTAAAATTGATGATATCATAACTAATTTTGATGGTTATGAATATTTCTTATATTTTGATTCTGGAAGTAATTCATGGCCTAAATCTAATAATACTCCTCCTTACAATAATCTACCTACACAAGCATCAGCTTCACAAGCTTGGTTAGATAGCCAATTAATTGAGGCTATATACTATGACTCAGAAAACAATAATAACTTAATTTATAGTATACCTAGTTACCTATTAGACGACCCAGCAAATGCTCAGTATGAATTATTTATTGAGATGATTGGTCAATACTTTGATGATATTTGGGTTTATATTAAAGATGTTACTAACAAATATAATGCTGACAATAGATTAAACTATGGAGTATCTAAAGATTTAGTAGCTCAAATATTAAGAGATCTAGGTGTTAAAATTTACCAAAATAATTTTTCAGTAGATAATTTATACACTGCTTTCTTAGGATTAACCAATTCAGGAAGTTTATATAATATACCTAATATTACAAATGTATTACCTACTCCCACCGGTTTAGAGTACATTAACCTTATAGTAACCGCCTCTAATACAGCGTCTCTAGTATCTACAGACGATGTCAATAAAGAAACTTATAAGCGTATTTACCATAATTTACCATTCTTATTAAAGAAAAAAGGTTCATATGAAGGTTTAAGAGCATTAATTACTACTTACGGTATCCCAGAAACTATATTAAGTGTAACTGAATATGGTGGTAAAGATAAAAATCCTAACACATGGGATTACTTTAAACAAATTTACAACTATAACTTAATTACAGGTTCAGGAGTAATAACTACTCCTTGGAGTTTAAACACAACATGGGAAACAAGTGGATTAAATGAAGCACCATCAACACTACAATTTAGATTTCAAACTCAAGGTTTACCTACCTCTAATATCCCATATTCTCAAAGTTTATGGTATCTATCAGATGGAATTGATCCTGAATATGTAGCTTTAACTTTAACATATACAGGATCAGCATATAGTTCTGGATCATATAGTGGTTCAACTGTTAATCCTTATAATCAATATGCTACTTTAACTTTTTATCCTAATTCAACAGCACCAACATCAACTGCTAGTGTTTATTTACCTTTCTTTGATGGTGGATGGTGGTCAGTTATGGTTACTAGAGATAGTAGTAATGGTAATATATTTACATTATATGCTGCTAATAAAATATACCAAGGATTTGAAGGTAATACTATTGGTTTTATAGCATCATCTTCAATATCTTATACAGATGAAATATGGCATGATTTAGGAAGAATTAGTACTTTTTACAGCAGTGAAAGTATTAGTGGTAATTTATATAAATCATTCACTGGTTCATTACAAGAAATAAGATATTATACTAATGTAGTATCTAAAGATAGATTTGAAGACTATGTAATGAATCCTCAATCTATTGAATCAGGAAATACACCTAATCAATTAGCGTTTAGAGCATCTTTAGGTGGAGAATTATATACTGCTTCTTTATCAATACATCCTAAAGTATCTGGTTCTTGGGAAACAACATCTTCATTTCCTGTAGGTAATAGTAGTTGGACATCTAGTTTAACCCCATTATTTACATCAAATACAGAATATGTTTACTATAACCAACCAGCAGTAGGTATTCAAAATCCTATCACTGATAAAATTAAAACAGTAAACATGGTATTACCTTCAGGTAATACTTTATCACCTTATATTTCAATACAACAAAATCCTCCAGTATCACAAAGTTATACTAGAGATATTGATTATGTTGAAGTATCATTTTCTCCTCAAGACGAAATCAATGTTGATATTTACGATCAATTAGGTTACTTTAATATTGGAGAATATATTGGTGATCCAAGACTAATACCTACTAGAGAAGAATCATATCCTCCTTTAGATAAATTAAGAGATGCTTACTTTGAAAAATACACTAGTAACTATAATGAATGGGATTATATAAGACTTATTAAATTCTTTGATAACTCATTATTTAAAATGTTACAAGATTGGGTTCCTGCTAGAACAAGTTTAGCAACAGGTATTGTTGTAAAACAACACGTTTTAGAACGTAATAAATATCCTTTACCTCAAGTAACACAATCACAATATTATTATACAGCTTCTATTAGAAGTAAAGAATCATTATTAGATGATCAAACTATATTTATAGCTTCAACTGATTATGAATCATTTCCTATAGAAAATTTTGAAGGTAGTGATGGTGGTAGTATTAGAAATACAACAGAACTTTACACAACTAGCTCATTTACTTTAGTTGGTAGTGGTATTAAAATTATTAATTTATCTGGATCTGCTGTTTATAATATAACATTTAATGCTTCATCTTCTGGAGCATCAAATCCAGTTTCATTTGTATTATATAATAATAATTCTATTATACCATCAAGTACTCAAATATATTCAACATCTTCAGTTACTTCATTTAATTATGTATTTTCTCAAGACGCTGAATTAAGTGGATTTTTAACAATAGAAAATACTAGTGATACTAAAAATATAACATTTTCTAATTTTTATATTACTAGACTCCCAGCTTATTATACAGTAAATACAACACCTGTTGGTGATTTTGAACAATTAAATACAAATGAATTTGATTTTAATGGTGATTTAGAAGGTACAAATTTAGTAGTAACTGATGGTGATTTAAATGGTGGTAATCCATTTTTAACTTATCCAACAGCACCTACTAATTATACTCCTTCATTTTATAAATCAAATACAATATCAGCAGCAACTTTCTTATTAGATACAACAATACCAGGACAAGGTCAAATATATTTATTTTATGATACCGGTTCTACTTTATTCCCAGCTGACTAACATATGGCATATACTCCCGTTTTTTCACAAGGTGTTAAATTTATTAAAATTGCTCGTGTAGACGATCAAGGTAAAGATAACACTCTATCATTACAAGAATTAAATAGTATTAGAATTGACTATAGTGATACTGGTATAATAGAATACCCTATTACTTCAATTTCAAAATATGATAATTACTTCTTGTTTGGGGTAGTACCAACTAATCAAACATCATCAGATAATGAAGTATTAGATTATAAATTTAAAGCAGGATGGACTGGAAGTTTTAGTACTGGAACAGCATTAACTACTTATAATTTATCTGGATCAGTAAGTTATGATAATTTAAATTATTTTAACACATCATCAGGTAGATATATTTTAAATAATCAACCTAATATTCCTATAATTATAGGAGCAACAGCTTCTATATCATCAAATATTACTTCAAGTGTTACTTCTCAATTATTTATAGTTAATACAACTACAGGTCTTAATATAGCATCAAGTTCATTCGCTGTGACTAGTGGTAGTACTCAAATAGTATCAGCTACTTTTACTGGTCTTTTAACCGCTAATACACAAATTGGACTATATGTTTATACTGATGATATTACAAGTGTTACAAGTAGTTTTTATGTTACTCAATCAGTGATTCCTAACTCATCAACATCTGATTTAGTTGTTTTACAACCATACATTGATGAAGATTTTTATGTTAGTGATTATAATGTATTAGCAGGAGATATTTTTGAACCTCGAGTTAATTCATTTTATATGGATATAGATTATGCCGCTGGTATTATTACAGCTTCAAATCAACAAGCAATTTTATCGGGATCAGCTACTAGAGCAACAGTACAAGAATCAAATTATACTGATAATGGTTGGACTAATGCTCGTTATAATGGTACAAAAGTAAGTAGTATAAATTATAACACTTATACTCCAGCAACAGAATATACAGGTTCAAAAGGTTATTATTCTTTCGCCACCCAACAAGTTACTATTGTACCTGATACTTCTATCTTTGGATATACAGGTTCATGGCCTGGAGATCAAACGTATGGTAAACAATCAGCTATTGATATATATAGTAATTATTTTGCTAAATTTATTAATATAACACCAACATCAGAAACTATTCCTGGTACTAGTACTGTTTATATAACTGAGTTAATTGATATAAATGGTAATAGATTATCATTAAATGAAAATCAATACTTATTAGATGTAGCTTATAATTTTTCTCAAGGAAATACAGTTTATATATATCCATTTACTTATCCTTCAAGTTCTAATTTCTTTACTACTTCATCTATAGTTAATGGAGGTGTTTTTTACCAACCTATTTTAATATCTACAGGTAGTGATGAACCTGAAAGACCAGGATCTGGCGGTGGTGAACATTTAGCTTCATTTCATGGTGCTTATTATGATAATACAACTACTGAAAAACAAATTTCTATTCCTTATTTTAATAATGGACATGCATTTTTCTCTCAATCATCAAATAATACATTAACCGCCGCATTCACTAATGATATTTATGACTTTACAAATAATTGGTTATATCCTTTTTTAACATCTTCTTATCAAGGATACCCTATACAAAAAATGTATGTTAATGGATTAGCTAATGGATTTTTTGATACAAACACAGGTTCAATATTTTATGATCCAGGTATAGGTTCATCTTTTAATAACTTTATATCTTGGAATCTTATTACTAGCCCAATATTACCAGGAGATTATATCAGATTAGGAACTACAGGTTCTGATTTTTTAAATGCAAACCCAGCTACAATTTCTCAAACTTTTCAAATAAAAAATATACTTTTAGAAAATCCTAATAGCCAATATACAGCAGACGGAAATTTATATACAGCTAGTACAGGTTCATTAGTATTAGATAATAATATTAATTCTTCTTTATTACCAACAAGAAGTGGCCAAGCTTATATAATTTATAGAAGAATACCTTCTGAAAATTATGTAATTATAAATAAAACTATAAATTTAGAAGGACAAGGATTATTAATACCGGCTAATTTTAATCCAAAATATAGCCCAGTTGATATAGCTAGAAGAGTCGGTGTAATATAATAGAAATAAAATTTGATAATATTTATATATAAACAATAATAACCAATGGGATATTTAAATAATACTATAGTAACAGTTGACGCAATCTTAACAGATACAGGACGTCAGTTACTAGCTCAAAACGACGGAACATTCAGAATTACACAATTTGCTTTAGCTGATGATGAAATTGATTATACTTTATATAATCCAACTAACCCATCAGGTTCTGCTTACTACGGTCAAGCAATTGAGAACATGCCTTTATTAGAAGCATTTCCTCAATCAACTCAAACTATGAAATATAAGTTAGTGACTTTACCACGTGGTACAGCTAAATTACCTATTTTAGATTTAGGATATAATGCAATTGTAATTAAACAAGGTGCTTCATTAGCAATTACTCCTCAAACATTAAACTACTTAGGTGGAAATACTTATGAAACAGCTGGTTACACAGCTACAATTTCAGATGTTCGTTTAATGAGTACATTTGAAGGTGTTGGTATCAATACACCAGCAGTAACTGCTTTAAATTCAACTTCAACATTAGGTACATCAGTATCTAAAACAGTAGTAGGAACTACAATTAATATTAGAGCAACAACAGTAAACACATTATTCGGTGCAAATACAGCTTTATACGCTACATTAACAGTAGTAGGTAGAGACAGTGGAGCAAGAGTAAGTATTCCAATCACAGTAACACAAGTATCTTAATATATAACATATGTCTTTTAATAGATTAGCACCTGACGATTTTGTAGTAAGTTCTGATTCCATAACAGCAACGTTATGGTCTGGAGGAACTCCAACATTATCAACATTTTTCACTTCATCAGTTCAAGAAGCTGGTTCAAGTGGTGATTATTATTTAAACGTTTTCCAAACTGCATCTACTGTTGACACAGCAGCTATTCAATTTGCTATAGCTTATGGCAATGGATTAGGTAGTGGAAGTGCTTTATTTAATTCAGCAGTAGCAGGATTATCACCAACAGCGACAGTATACGGTCAATACCAGAATTTAGTATTAGGTGATGAAAACACTGATTTTACTTTTGGTACAGTTCAAGCAACTCAATTTTGGGCTATATCATTTGAAAGAGCAAGATATAAACAAGCATTATTCCCTGGTTCTTTAACATTAGAATTATCAGGTAGTTTAGGTGTTATATCTTTAACTGATAATAGTAATTACGTTTCATCTCAAACATTTAATGAAGCTGGTAGAGTATTCCAATTAATTTCAGGTTCAGCTGGTGTTATAACATCAGCGACTAACTTTGTAACTTCAGATGGATATAGTTTAAACTCAGGTTCATATGGTTGGTTACTACCAGATATTGGAACTATTTTATTAAATCCATTAGCTTTAGGTACTACCTTAGCTGGAGGAGGTATTGGTTTAGTTGTTTCTCAATCAAGTAATGCTAATGGAGATAATAATGGTAGATTATTTAGAGCTATAAGTGGTTCAACTGCATCTACATTCACTATTAATTCTCAAGAAACTATCTCTTCAGATTATATATTTGTAAGAGCAAAAAATGCTGAATTTAACTATTCAGAAAATCCATCATATATTTCAGGTTCAACAGGTGAAGTTATTTATCCTTCATTTATTAACAACCCACAAACTTACATCACAACTATCGGTTTATATAATGACACTAACGAATTATTAGCGGTAGCAAAATTATCTAGACCATTATTAAAAGACTTTACAAAAGAAGCTCTTATTAGAGTAAAATTAGATTTCTAATGAATGGGCGCATACAAACAATTTTTAGCATCTGATATCGTAGTAACTCCCTTCGAAGTGAATAAAGCATTCAGTTTCGAAGGGGCAGCCGCTATGACAGCATCAGGTGTTGGTATTGATAGATTTTTAGGAACTAACCTTACAACGGCATTTAATCCAACTACAGATCCTACAACAGGTCAAGTATCAACTCAGTATCAGCGTTTAGTATATGATTCTATTAAACAATTATACTACTCGAATTACTTAAGTTCAAGTTACGGAGACTCAGTTAATACAGCTAGTATATTCCCTGGTTCAAATACAACAGGTGATGTTTTAGTAGGGAATACTCCTTCAGACGGTAGATATTTTAATTATCTACAAACTACATTAGCTTATCCAAAATATTTTCCTACAGGATCTGGAGATATTATAGGTGTTATATCTATTCCATCTCGTTTATATGGTGACTATATTCAACCTAATTCATTTTACTTATCTACAACTAGTGGTAGTATAATAGATGATGGTGAAGGAAACTTATTAAACCAAAGTTCAGAAATTATAGGTAATATATTTTATTACCAAGGAATAGCAGTCATAACTACTGGTACACCTGAAGGTTATGGATTTGTTTCTTATGGTAATACAGCATATGGAGGAGAAGGAGGAGATAATGCTTCTATATCAGATTATATAACAAATAATAATGTAACTTGTTCATTCTCTAGTTCATATAAAATCCACGAAACACAATACAAATGTACTATTAGAGAAAATGAATTTAATTTTTCTCAAAATCCAAGTGTTTCATCTGGAAGTACATCAATATCAAGTTCAGCAGGTATTTTCTTCACCCCGGGACAATATCTAGCAAATAACGTAACAGGTTCTTATTTTTCACCTTATGTAACAACAGTAGGTTTATATGATGAATATCAAAATTTATTAGCGGTAGGAAAACTATCACAACCCCTACCTGTATCGCCTACTACAGATACAACAATATTAATTAATTTAGATAGATAATGTTAACATTACCAACTTGGGTTTACAATAGTAAACCCATCACTAACCTCAACGATTTCCCTAAAGATACATTTGGATTTATTTACATTGTTAAAAACAATGATACTAATAAATCATATATAGGTAAAAAAGTATTATACCATAATAAAAAAGTAAAATTAGGTAAAAAAGAAGTAGCCGAACTAACAGGTGTTGGTCGTAAACCAACTACTAAGATAGTAACTAAAGAATCGGATTGGGAATCATATTATGGTTCTAATAAAGAAGTAATGCAATTAATTAAGGAAGGTAAACAATCATTGTTTACTCGTACTATAATTAAATTAGCTCCTAATAAAAAATTACTAACTTACTACGAAACACAAGCCTTATTTACCTATAAAGTACTAGAACATCCAGAATCATTCTATAATGATAATATATTAGGTAAGTTCTTTACTAAGGACTTCACACTATAGTTTGGCTTTTTAACCTATCCTTCGTATAATATGAGGTATGGTAAATCAACTACTTGTAAATTTAGTAAATTCGGTTTTAGGCATTAGTAAATCTACATCAAAAGGCAACTACGCATATCATTGTCCTTTCTGTAATCACCATAAACCTAAGTTAGAAATCAATTTTACTGAATCAGATAAAAGTGAAAATCCATGGCATTGTTGGAGTTGTAATAAAAAAGGTAAATCATTAGTTAATCTATTTAAAGCAATACAAGCTGATCCTGATAAGTTAGCAGAACTAAAACCATTAGTTAAATATACATCAGGCGAAAAAATAGTACAAACTACAACTATTTTAAAATTACCTCAAGAATTTAAACCATTAGTTAATATACCTGATAGTGATATTATAGGTAAACATGCTTTAAATTATATTAAAAAACGAGGTATAACAGAAGACGATATATTAAAATATAATATAGGTTATTGTGAGGGTGGTAAATTTAATAAAATGATTATTTTACCATCATATGATGCTACAGGTAAATTAAATTATTTCACCGCTCGTAATTTTGATAAAACATCAACACTAAAATATAAGAACCCAGATGTATCACGTAACGTTATACCATTTGAGCTGTTTATAAACTGGAATACACCGATTATACTGTGCGAAGGAATGTTTGACGCCATTGCTATTAAACGAAATGTTATACCGTTATTAGGCAAGAATATACAGTCTACGTTGATGTTAAAGCTAGTAGCATCATCTGTTAAGAAAATTTATGTAGCTTTAGATAGAGACGCATTAAGAGAAGCATTACAATTTTGTGAACAATTAATAAATGAAGGCAAAGAAGTATATTTAGTAGATTTAGATGGTAAAGATCCAAGTGAATTAGGATTTAGACATTTTACTGAATTGATACAGAACACCTATCCCCTAACTTT
>Ga0181343_1000437_pt1 | contig 18332 bp, 17 predicted proteins | sample Su13VDMLBSD_FD_130110 | JGI IMG/M metagenome (GOLD analysis project Ga0181343, IMG submission 130110) | Freshwater viral communities from Lake Michigan, USA - Su13.VD.MLB.S.D | ecosystem: Environmental > Aquatic > Freshwater > Lake | place: USA: Michigan | collected 2013-07-15 | reverse complement strand
CCAAGGCTAATTGATTTGTTTGTCAGCGTGTCCGTCGTCGCCTTGCCCACCAACGTGTCCGTCGCATCTGGCAACGAGATCGTGCGATCAACGGTCTGCGTGCTTGATAGCATCGTGCGCGTGTTCGTCGTACCACCCGCAGCGTTGAACATGATCCGCTTCGTTGCATCCGTGCTGTCCTGCACGTTGACGTAGCCTGACTCGCCCTTGCCCGCTAGATGCAGACCAACCGAAGCGTCTCCGCCTGTCGCTGAGATGTGGACGGCATTACCTGTCGCGGCGTTCTCAATCGTCACCTCGTTCACCGCGCTGGCAATCGATGCCAGCTTCAGCGTCTCGTTGCCACTCGCGTCATTAATTTGTGCAATGACTGGAGTCGTGATCGTCGGAGAAGTGCTTACAACAAACGTCGTACCCGTTCCAGTTTGCGAAGCGATGGAAGTCGCATTGCCGACTGAAGTAATTACTCCGGTCAGATCGGCGTTTGTCGCATCATTCCCATTCAACTTCTGAATTGCCTGAAGAATGGAATCCGTCGCGGCCACCGTGCCTGCGCCGCTGGTATATCCAGTCAGCACCTTGGCGATAACCGGGGCATTGGTCAGCGTCGTAGCGTTGCCCACGCTAGTCACATCGCCCGTGAGGTTGGCGTTGGTGACTACGGTCGCGGCATTGCCTACCGAAGTAACGCCACCAGTCAAATTGGCGTTGGTCGTAACATTTCCAGCCGTCAATCCAGCGGCAGTTCCGGTGATGTTAGTGCCAACCAGCGCAGATGGAGTGCCGAGCGCAGGTGTTACCAGCGTCGGTGACGTTGAAAAAACTAGATTAGTCGATGTCGTTCCGGTCGCTCCACTTGCCGTAAATCCAGATATATTATTGAAAGCAGCGATTCCGGGGCTTGTGGAGTTAGTCCCGCCGAGAGCTACGGTAACAGGGGCCGTCAGGCTGAAAACCGTTCCTGCCAGAGTGAGGCCGGTCGAGGCGGTAAAGCTGCCCGCATTCGAGAATTGCGACCATGGCAGTGCCGTCGTGCCAAGCGTTCCGCCAGCGTTCGCGGTACACACAAATCCGCAATCGGCGTTTACCGTCCCAGTCTCGATAAATGCAAAGGCCGAGGTTAGCTCATCCCAGGTGTCAGCGTCAGTTGTGCGCGGCCAGGCGCCAGCAGCGCAGAGGTAAATACCGTTATTCTGAGAAAGCGTCTGATTTTTCACCAGCACGCGATTGCCAACGACAATTGAAATGCCGTCGATGGTTTGCGCGCCACTAAGCGTAATGTCCGCCGTAGTAGCCGCAACGCAGCTCGCCTTAGCGTCGAGACCCTGGGCAACAGTATCGACGTAAATTTTATTCGCGATGTCGGTGGATGCGCTAGGCGTAGTCGAGATCGTTCCAGCCGTTGCGGTCAGATTTGCAATCGTGCCTAGCGAGGTCAGTGACGACGCCGTGACGCCAGATGCCAACGTAGCTCCCGTAAGCGTGCCAGCAGGAGCGATTACCACCGCTGTGGTAATCGAGGTGGTCAGGCCTTTCGCGTTGATCGTCACCACGGGAATTGCCGTGCTTCCGCCTGACGTTCCTGCGCTGGCTACGGAGGCAAGTGTTCCTGCCGCAGTGACGTTAGCCGTTCCGTCGAAACTTGACGACGTGTAAGTTAGATCGCCCGTGATAGCAATCGTGCGACCAGTTGCTAGGGCCGTAGCGGTAGCCGCGTTGCCGGTCGTGCTGCCGGATGATCCGCTGACGTTGCCGGTTAGATTTGCCGTAATTGTTCCCGCGCTGAAATTACCGGACGCATCCCGCGCAACGATAGCCGAGAGCGTGTTCGCGCTTGCCGCCGTCGTTGCCGAATTACTTACTTTGAGCGCGGTTGCGATAGTACCGAGCTTGGTATCAACGATGCCAGCGCTTGCGCTTATCTGTGAGTCCCCGATCACGCCGGTCCCGATTGCCGTCGCAAATGATCCAGTCCCACTGCCGGTGACGTCACCAGTCAGCGTGATGGTCTGGTCGCCGGTGTTGCTCCCACTGCTCGTTCCGGTGTGCGTCCCGGAAACCGAAGCGTCGAGCGGGATCGTCAGCGTTTTACTCGTCGCGCCTCCTGCCAAAGTAAATCCGACAGCCTGCGCTGTTGGCGTCAGACCATTGATGGTCGTAACAGTTGCGACACCTAGCACGGGAGTCACCAGGGTCGGGCTGGTGGCCATGACAAACGTGGTCCCGGTGCCGGTTTGAGCAGCGACGGAAGTGGCATTACCCGTTGAAGTGATTGGCCCGGTCAGGTTGGCATTTGTAATAACATTACCAGCCGTAAAACCGGGTCCAGTCCCCGTGATGTTAGTCCCGACAAGCGCAGTAGGTGTACCGAGTGCCGGCGTGACAAGGGTGGGACTGTTCCAAAACGCAGTTTTGAGTACCGAGACAAGCGTGCGCGACTCGCCTCCACTGATTGCGCTGCGGTAGCCTACTACGTAGTCGGTATTCTGAACGTCTGCGCGAAGCGTAAAGTCTGCGAGATTTGTGCTCATGCCGTAAAAAGCTGTAGATTATTACCGTCAAAGTCCTGAATTTGGATTCCAGCGAAAGTAACGATCAACACGGCGAAATCGTAGTTACTGGAAAAGCCGCCTGCTTGCGGGCGCGCAACCCCGGCAAGCGAGGACTGCGGACGTGCGGCCTGTGCAAGCGCAGACTGCGGCCTGGCGTCCTGCGAGACGGATGCCGAGAGCGTGGCCATGGCTTACGAGGTCGCCACTGGGAGCGCCCGCTGGATCGCCAGGCGGCCGCGGTCGAGAGAGTAAACCGAACCTCCAGCAGTACGAGCCTTGAGCGCCCAATAAGCGCCGTTCGCAACCGGAAGCGCCGCCGTGTAAGTCGAGTTTAGCGAAACCGTGACGACGTTAGAGCTGGCCCCACTGATCTGGATTTGCCCGCTGGTCGTGGTCGCGTTCAGGATCGCATCCGCGTCTGCGTCATCAATGGCTTCCTTCGCCATGAACCAGAGCGTTCCGCCCGCGATATTCTGCGCAGCGCCGTCAACCGCTACGTTGGTCGAAAACTGGTAGGTGTCGCCCTGAAGGATGAAAAGGTAGTCGCCGGCCATCCCAATGGGGTGACTCGTCAACGCCTAAGACGATCCCGGCAGCGTCTGCACCGCGCGTTCAACTCATTCTGGAACGCGGACCTGAAATACGGCGTTTTCAGGCGATAGGGTTACGGGTGTCCTAACTGTCTGCGCCCCGATGGTCAAAACCGTCTCGCTTCTCGAAAGCGCATAGATGACGCGCAGATACGCGGATACCTCGTCGGGGTTTTGGATGGCCCAATTCAGGAAGTCCCCGGTCGGAGGTGGCGCTAACTTTGCGATGCTAGGTGTCATTTTTAGACGCTTGACGGCTTAACCTCGAAGTATTCCTGAGCCAAAATCGGCGTGTTTAACCAGTACGAAAGATCCCCGGCCGACACGACGAAGGCATCGTCGCTAAGTGCAAAGATTGCTTGCAGAATCGCTGCTCCGTCGCCCTCGGATGTGACCACAGGAATGTCGGCCGCAGTCGTTATGCCGGTCGTAACTCCCGGAAGGTAAAAGTTGGTAACTCGGCTAGCGCGGACGGTTGAGGTGCCTGGCGTGTATGACTGTTTTGTCCTAGGACCGACCTCGGAGATTGTAGTCGCGGAAGCGTATGCGTCAGCCGAAGCGATCAAAAGCACGATGGTGTTTGCGTCTTGGACAATAAATTTTGCCGTCGCGATCCCGACATAATAGGTTCCAGCAGCAGATTTAAGGTAAATCGTGGACGCCTGTGCGCATCCATGCGACGCCGCGTAGATCGTGCGCGTTGAAGACGATGCGGAAAACGTGATCGTTTGCAGCCTTCCGATTCCGTCGGTGATGGCGGGCGTGATCGTGGAACCGGAGGGCGTGAGAAAACCCGCCGCGCCCGTAAAACCGGAATTGTAAAAGCTGACGACAACATTGATTTCGCCGGATGCGTAGCCGGCGCCAGTCACGAAAGAAAGTCCGCGATCTGAAACCTCAGAAAGAGCATCGAGCGCGGACTTAATGCTGGCAAGCGATGCGTTGTAGTTGATCGCCGCCGTCGTCTGACCGAAAATCGAGATCGTGTAGGTTCCCCCTGTGATAGCGGTTGGTGTTACGGTTATCTCGATCAAGATGTAGTCTGTTGCCGTTGTTCCCGTTCTTGTGAGCGTGATCGAGAGTGTCCCTTTGGCTACAGGGTTTGTAAGCGATGCGGTGATGTAGCTCTCGATATTGCTCTGGCTTACCGTGTACGGAATAGCGGCTGTGGTCTGTCCGTACGCTGTAATCGTGAATGTTCCGGTGTAAATGTATAGAGACGCTTGGCCTTGAATGTCGTATGTCAGTTTTCGGTATGTCTGCGTTGCGGTTGCCGATGCTACGTTAGCCAGAGATGAGGTGTTAACGGAAGGCGTTGCAGCGTCGATGTCACCGGCGTAAATTCGGGCCGTTTGGTTATAGCCTCCGTTAGCGGTGGAGATTGTCGTGCTCAACGTCACGGAGCTTGTCAGGCTGCCGGTCCCTAACGTGAGCGCCGAATAACTATTGAACGTGATGGAGAACCCGCCCGCGCTGTTGTAAGTGCCGCTGACGGTCAAACCGCCGCGATCCGTCACGGAAGCCAGCGCATTAAGCGCCGTCTGCACCGTCGCCGATGAATCGTTGTAGTTTAGATTCCCCGTGGTATCGCCGTCGAATGTGATCGTGTACGTTCCGCCAGTCGGATAAAACCCGGGGACGCCGCTATCACTAGTTACCGTCGTCGCCGCATAAGCATCGTACTGCAAAAGTGTCGTGTCTGGTTGAATAATTCTGAAATCTCCAAGGACTCCCGGATACGATGCCAAATCCGGGTCAGGTTTGGTGATGGCGAAGGAAGTTGGAACCGTAAGCTGCTTAGGGATGCGGGCGTAGAGCCGTGACCATTGCGAGAAACCCTTGTCGGTTGTCGAGGCATCTGGCTCCGTCTCGACCGCAAGGAACGCGAGAGGATCTTGCACGCGCCCGGTTGCGTTGGCATCCACGGGCGGCGATGAAACCGCGCGCGCTACGTTCGTCGTGTTGATGTACGGCGCGTTGTTCCCGGCGCAAACCTGCGCGCCCCACAGGTGCATGCCCTGCGAGGTATTCCCGGCGTAGCTGATATTGGAATCAGCCGACGCCAGGTTCACCTTGTACGTGCCGACGCCAGCCGCCGGGGTGAACCGGATCGCGCAGCATTGATAGCCTTTGCCGATGTTCATTGCCTGCGCCGTCGTGCTCGCCGCCGTCGTGCCGACCGTGCCGCCAGCCACGTTGAAGTAGGCCGAGAACGTCGTTGCCGCCGAGTCGGTGAACGCGAGCCTGATCCATTGCCGGGTGAGCGCCGCGTTTGCGAAAACGTAAAGCTCCTGCGGGACCGCTGAGACGTTCGCATTCTGTGCGATTGAGTGCGCACTGTTCGCCGCCGTCTCGATCAGCTTTGAAGCGGTCGCGCCGCCGTATGGCGATGTGACGTTGTTATCGGTGACGGTGACCGCCGTCGCGGTCCACGCTGTGTTTGTGAACGCCTCGGAGTACGCCAGCAGGTTCGTAAACGACGAGAGATCCTGGATAATCGGCGCATACTCGCCGGCCAAGCAGATCATCGTTCGCCGGATCGTCTTCGCGTAGTAATCGCCCTGCGACTGCAACGGCCAAGCCTCATTCTTGGCCCCCGCCTGCTGCGGCGTGTAAGTGCGGTCTGTGTAGGCCATGATTATTTGCGCCCGAGCGCGTTTGCCAGCGTGTCGTCAATGCGGACGATTGCCGCCTTCACCTTCTCGTCTTGGCCGAGACCGCCGCCCGCGCTGCGGAGTTGATCAAGCACGGAGTCGAAGTTGAGCGGGTCGCCCTTGAACATGCGCCGCGCGTAGTCTTCGCCGCCAATGCCTACGTTTTGCAGAGTCTTGGAGCGGAAATCCAACTCGCGCTGTGCGTTCACGCGCTCTGCTGCAAGTCGCGCCTGCTCCTCGGGGCTGCCGAGGTTGGTGCCGCTGGAAAGAGATCCGTACGTCGGGCCGGATCTAGCTCCCAGCTCGCGCTCCTTCACGCGGTTCTTGGCAATCAGGTCTTTCAGTTCAGCGGATGATGCGTCCGTCAGGTCGCTGCCATTGCGGACGCCAAGGATGGATCGCATGGATGCCGCCTCCTTGTTCTTGCCCGCGATAAACTCCGCAGTCGCATCGGCCTCAACCTGCGCCTGCGTCTTGATCGCCTCGGTCGTCTCAACAACGGCCTCGGTGACTTTCTTCTGCGCGCCGTACCGCTCTTCCTGAAATTTGATCTGCTGCTCGGTCCATTCGTCAGCCTGGCGCTGCGAGTCGGCATCGGCCCGCGTGAAGTCCTCCAACTGCTGCTTTTCCAGCTTGGCTTGCGCGTTCGCCAGCTCCGCGCGCTTCGTCTCGGCCTCTTGTAGCTTCTCAACGTGCGCCACGGTCTTGGCCGGGATCTCGCCGGCCTCGTTCATCAGGCGGTTGTAATCCTCCTGGAGCGCGTTGACTTTTGCTTGCCCATCGAGCGTCGCCACGAGATTTTTGCGGCGCATCTCGGCAAGTTTCTCCTCAGCCGCCAGCATCTTTTCCGCGCTGTTATCCGCCCGCGACTTGGCGAGATTCTTTTCTGCGAGGTCGGCGTCCTTGGCGGTCTGCTCTGCGAGTTTTTCCTGCGCCCGCGATACGCCCATAATGCGATTCACGAGCGAGCCCCATCCCTCGCCGGCAAGGGTAAAGAATCCGAGGGAAAGCACCGCGACTTCCTTCATGCCGCTCTTGAGCGAATCAATGGAATCGGCGTAGGCCGCAACCGAGCGAGTTGCCGCGCTGATCGGGGCGCCGAGTTTTTCCGACTCCTCGCGGAGATCCTGCGCGGCTTGAAGCGCGCCACGGAAACCCTGGATGATGCCGGCGATTCCGATGAGGCTAGAAAGCCGACCGCCGCCGAATTGCTTCAGCTCGGACTTCAACCCCTTCAATGAGTTTTCCGCAGCAGCGACTCCGGTCGTGAAGCCGTCCGTCGATGCCTTGAGAATGAAATCAACTCCGATGGCCATGTTCAGTTTTTCCCCATCTTGGCGATGTGCTGAACCGCCAGATCATCGGACGGGTTTCCAATCGCGGAGCCGTAGAGCCTGCGCGACGCGAGCCGCATCAACTGCCAGAGCCGGCGCAGCGGCATGTCTATGATCTCGTCCTGCGTGTAGCCGTAGCCGCCCGCCGCCATCATGTCGAAAACGTAGGCAGGCGAGGAGGCGTGGCTGGCGCTGGAAACGGTATCCTTCGACCCACTCGGGCAATCCATGAAGGCGTCATCAAGCCACTCGCGGACCTCGCGCACCAGCTTGTCGTAATCCGCGCTGCGGACTACGCGCTCAATGAACCGTTGCCGGCGCACGCTCTCGAAAAGCTGAGAAAGGAAACCGAGATCAGACAGCGACGGCGCGCGGAACTCGGGACGGCTGAAGTAAAGCACTTGAATCGCGTGGGCGACAACCTCTTGACCGTTGTCAAATCGGCACGGGACAAGGAAGCCGTTGCGGGCCCGTTCGAGCAGGATCACCGTGCGCAGGTTCATCGGGCGAACCTCGACGCCAGCGACGATCTCGTTGCCGTTAAGCCAAGCCGCGTCCCGCACCTCTGACTCGTGCTTGACCGCTTCCCGGTAGCCGGGAATTTCTACCTGTTGGAGCGTTACCATGGCCTTTGTGGGCGGCCTATGGGACCGCTCAAGCGTTGATGCGGGCGATGCCTGAAACGGTCGCGGTCCACGCGCCGCGCTGCGGCTTCTGGACGGAAACGGCGGTGCAGAAACAGTTCACGTTGGCCCCGTCGATGTTCACGTTGGCGAAGACGCCCTGCGTGGCATTGGCGGCGGCGGTGGTCGGCTCGGCAATCGAACTCCCGGAAAACTGGACCTCCGCCGTGAACGAGCGATCACCAGCGAAAACGAGATGACCAGAGCTGGCGCCGTTCTCATCAACGATGTTTACGACCTCCGCGCCCTTTGACACGGTGAACGAGTTGCACTTGTAGCTGACCGCCGCGAGGGTGGTCAGAGTCGGGGAGCCTGAAGGAAAGGTGCCGTCCTGGTATGTCGCCATGCCAAGGCGCGCGGCGTCAACCTACGGGAACGAACTCGGCGGAATCTGCATGTCGATCTGGAATGTCAGGTTCGTCGTGATCTCGTCGTTCTCGGCATCAATGCCCTGATTGCTTCCAAGCGGCGTCACGAAGGCGGTCTGGTAGTAAGGCACCGTGTTAGCGTTCATGGATGCCGTCATTTCGAGCATCCCCTGACGCACGCCGCCCCGAAGCAGGCCGTGGAGCTGGCTGGCGTTGCTGCGGGCCGAAACGACATCAATGGATGCCTGAAGCTGGTAGGCCGAGTAGTACGGATAGCCGACGTTGGAAATCGTCGCCGTTCCCTCCTGAAGCCCGCCGCCCGCACTCATTGGCCCCATCGTGGCAATCTTCACCTGAAGGCGCGGGGTCTCCAGCGTGGCTTCGGCGGTCAGGTTCGTGCGCGGGGTGAGCACCTGCGCGAAGACTTGGCCACCGATGTTCACGTTGGCGAAGTAGTTGGCCAGCGCGTCCTCGTAAGCGGACTCGAAGTCGTAAAGCGTGGCGATGTTTGGGGCGGGCATAAATCAGGCGGCTTCTGCGAGTTGCGCCGCACGCTTCATCGCGCGGTCAACAAAGGACTGCATATCGCGGGAGCGGGCAGCGATTGCGTTGCGGAGGATGCGGTTGCCCTCGGCTCCGTTGTATTTCGCCCAGCCGGTATCGTTTCCGATCTGGATGAACGGGTCGGACGACGAGCGACCATCCACAAGGAAGCCGCGCGAAACGCTGTGGCGGGCAACCCATTGCTGCGAAACGCGACCGCCAAGGCCGACGATGCCCATGTTCCATCCGCCCTTCGCCCAGCCGACGCGGTTCTGCACATGCTTGATGTACGCCCGCGCCTTCTTCGCCTCTTGGCCCAGCGTGACGGTTGATGCCATGTTACCGAGCTTGCCGCGCCGGTTGCGGTTCCGCTCGTGGTAGGCCGGATCAAATGCGATGGCGCTCGTGTTGCGCAGGTTGCCGTTGAAGTGCTTTGCCGCCGCGTCCCATGCCGCGCGCCGGTCTTCGCGCACGATCCGCTTCATCTTGGCCTCGTCAAACGTGTCTGCTGAGATAGGCCGGAAGATCCGCGTCAAGTCACGGGCCACAGCAGCCCGCCCTTGCCCGACATTCCGCGGTGGCGTGAACGCCTGGCACCGCTCGGCCAAGAGCCGCCCCTGTACCGTCAAAGTCCCGTAGGATGGATCAATGAGGCCAGAGCGCACGGCCGACTTGAGCCGCTGCATCCCGGCCTCGAAGGCGACTGTCCTGACCTCGACTGAAAACGAGTCCGCCACGGCGTTAGGTGAGCTTGAAAAGGGTCAGCGTGTACGCCGGCTCCGACGCGCTGTTGGCCCCGTCGATCTTCTGGATGGGGTAGGCGATGCCGCCGTATGTCACGAGCCCACGGTCAGCCGGCGCCACGCCAGCAGCCGCCCATTGCGGCTTGCTGGTGACACAGACTAGCGCGGTGATCTTGCGCGTGCTGAACTCGTCGAATCGGTAATCGAGCTGGACCTGATCGAAGCAGCCAATCAGAGACGCGCCGCCATAGGTGAACGACTCCCCGAAGACTTGCGTGCTCTCGGAGAACGTCTGCCCTGCTGCCGTGATCTGGTTGAAGCTCGGCATGGTCAGGCTGCGATGGGCTCGGATTTGACCGTCTTAACAAGCACGGGGCTTCCCTTTGGGCGCTTGGAATCAATCTCGATTGCCTTCTTGAAGATCTCGCCGGCCTCGATGATTTCGCGCGGGTTGCCGGGATAAGTGAACGTCCCGATGTGGCCGCATGAGATCTTGGTCTGCATGATGATTTTACCGCCCATCTCGCGCCAGCGTTGGCAGAAGTACCAATCCTCGGAGAGAAACCGCTTCCAGCCGAGTTCGGGATCTTTGCGGACGCCCACAGAGAAGTAATCGCACATGATGGTACGCGCGGCCTGATCGGAGCCGCTGTCGGTCTCGTACTCGATCTCGTCCTTGAAGTGCGCCTGCATCTTGGCGAAAACGTCGCGGTGGATGAGCATAAAGCCTGTGCCGGCCTCACGCACCTCGACCGTGCCATCGGCGGCTGGCTTGTGGCCAGGGACCGCGTTCATGACGACCTTTGGCTTGAGCTGCTTGATCGGGTAGGTGCCGACGTACACGCCGGGACCGCGCTCGATGCCGAGGCGGTAAAGTTCCTCGATGGACTCGGGTTTGAACACGAGATCCGTGTCGATAAACATGAGCCAATCGTGGCGCACGATCTCACTCTCGCCGTCCTGCCCCATCTGCGGGAATCCCTCCATGAATCGGTGGGCGAGATTGTTCCGCGCGCGATTCACTAGGGAATCACCGGGAAGGAAATCGACAAACGCCACGACCTGCGTGGTCGCCAGCGTCTGCATCAGGCATTGGACAAAAGGCACGTCGGCCTTGCCGTAAACGGGAAGCGCGAGGCAAATGCGCTCGTCGCGGATGATCTTCGGAGACTTGGTTTCTGGCTTCGTTTCCATGTGTGGATGGTTGCGCGGTTGGTGTGCTGACAAAAGAAACGCACCGGGGCGGCTCCGGTGCGTCGTAAATCAATCGCCCACTGTCTCGCCGGGCGGCGTGGATTACTCGGCGACGTTGGTAATGCGGGTCAGGTTGCCGGGGTTGCCGATCTGACAGCCGTAGATGAAGCACCACTCGGTGCGCTGCGTGGTCCCGTCGTAGTAATCACGGAACTGGATCGTCAGGCCGGTCTTGGGCTCGGTGATGTTGCGGACCTCGCCGTACCAGTTGCGCGGGAGCGCGGGCGGACGGGCGGCGATCAAGATGGCCTGCGGAGCGAAGGCATAGCCGGCCAGGTTGTTCGTGGTCGGGATGGTGCCGTTGAACTCGTGGATCTCGTAGCCGTAAACCTTGGGCAGCACACCCGTGCCGATGGTGTTGCCGGGACCGTAGGCATAAGCCGCCTGAACGCTGGTCTGCGTCTTGAGCGTCTCGGCGTAGTTCGGCGAGCAGATGATGTGGCGGTTTCCGAGGGGCACCTTGGCCGCGGTCTGGATGCGCGAGAGGCGGGCGACGTTCGCAGCGGTGAAGTCCGCGGCGGCGATGACGTTGTTCGAGCTGAAATTCGCCACGGTGATGAGCGCCTGCGCGGTCGCCATGACGTTGGTGAACAGCTCGTTCACGGCCGGCTTGACGAACATGTCCATCAGCTGAACATCGCTGAACGACATTTCAGTGTCCGTGAACTGGATCGGCACGCCGATGTATTTGTCCAGCGTGATGGTCCGAGAGACCGTGTTGGAATCAATCGGCGTCTTCGCGCTGGCGAAGTTCTGCGCGACAAGCGCGTTCGGGTAGCGGGTCGTTACGGCGTTGCCGTAGGTCGAAACGTCAGAGGAGAAGTCAGTCCAGAAGGACGTGACGGGCATTTCGGTTGAGAGAAGCGCATCCAGCGTGAGCTGGGAGATGCGGGTCATGAAGACACCATTGAGAGCGTTAGCCATGAGAGTAGAAAGTCAGAGATTACGGTTGGATTGGGAGTAGCGGCGCTTACTTGCGGGCCGCGACGGTGAGGTACTTCGCCTTGAACTCGTTGGCCGCGATCTGGTCCTTGGCGGCGAGTTCGACGTACTGCACCCAGCGGTCGGCGTCCTTGGCGGCAGGGGCCGGCAGCGGGTGACGGTGGGACTGGAGCGCGACCTCAAGGGCGGGGGCGCCGGCCTTGCGCATGTCGTACTTAGAAACGTCCTCCAGCTCCTTGACCTTCGCGGCCAGGGCTGCGGCCATGCCGTCGCGGTCGGACTTGGCGGCAACGGAGGCGGCGGTCAGCTCGTTGACCTTGGCCTCAAAAGCGGAAACGGCGCTCGCGCGCTTCGCTTCGAGGGCGATCACGGCGTCTTTGTGCTGGGTGGAAAGGGCGACGATTTCGGCGTCCTTGGCGGAAAGCGCAGCGTTGTGCGCAGAAAGTTCGATTTGGTTAGCCATAGTCGGAGAGTTGCCTTGGGGTTTTCCGTCAACGCGGGACTGAAAAAGCCCCTCGTTCACCGCTGGAGACTTCACAAAGTCGCAGCTTTCGATCTTCATGAACCGGATGCTGGGCATCTCGGCGGCGCAGTTTTCGGGGCGCGGATACATGCCGCTAACCTCGGCGCCGTCCTCGCACGGCCACACGGCATCACCTTGGAAGACGACCGACGTCCCGAACTGGTCGGGCATCACCTGCGCCAGCTCGACCAGCTTCTCGTGCATCTCGGCTTCGTTCGCCATGAACGAGCGCAGGAACTTGAATGCCTTCGCCTTGATCTTCAGCCCGTCACGGTAGAAGCCGGAAAAGACACCGATCTCCTCGCCAAGCCGGTCTTCCCAAGCGTCGTCATGGGTCAGATACGCCGGGAGGGTCTTGCCCATGAGCAGCGCCATCGCCTGCTCAATCGCGGCCTCGTCCACGAAAAGCCCGTGCCCCTCGGCCTCGGTTTCGCCCGTCAGAATCGTTACGTCGGCAAATCCGTCTTCGTTGACGGCGCCGAATCGGAAACTGCGCTGGAAACAGGCTTTGGGCGCGTCTTTGGCGAGGGTCGGCATTTACCCTTTGCCACTAGCGTCAACCTCGGCAAAAGGGTTGGCAGCGCGGCCAGATCCTTGATTGCTGCGAGGTGGCGCGGCATGGTTAAGCGTCGATCCTATCGGGCTCTACGCAGGGAGGCTCGACCGGCTTTGAAGCAATCGGTGGAAGCCCAGCGGCAACCAGCGCGTCGTTGTCGGCTTTGCGCTTGGCAATGTGCTGGGAAAGGGTCTTCCCCTCCTCGGCCAGAATGTCGGTCAGGGTGGTGACGCCGGCTTCGAGATCGGCCAAATCCGCTTTGGAGTCGCGCCCGTAGTCCGCCGTCATGCGCGCCGGCATCCCGAAGTCCCACGCATACCACTCGTCGAACGGCTCAAGGATGCCCGATTTGATTGCCTTTGCGACGGCGTAGCCGACAACGCGGCGAGCTACGGGGCGCAGTAGGTCTTGGCGGTCTTCAACGGTCCGCATGGCCCGCGCAATCAGCAGGCGCACGTTGGCGCCCCCCAGCTTGCTCGCGTCCCAAGTCAGCTCGAACGGCCAGCCGGCACCCGTGCAGGCGTTGCGGATGAGCCGGTCCATGAAGTTGTTCACGGCCTCGCCAGGTCGGTCGTTCTTCAACTGCTCCAAGCCGGCGCCGCTGTTGGCCCGATAGTAGCGCGTCGTCCCGCCGTAATTGTCCTGCGTGATGATCGGCCCCGTGTCCGTGCCGGCGATATTCGTCGGCTGGCGGGTCAGGACGTTCATCGGGTCGTTGGCATCGGGCGCTCCCGTCTCGTTCTTCTCGATGAGCCCGACCGATGCCATGAGCATGGCGGCAATCTTCTCGTAGCCTTGCACCGTGCGCAGATCCTTCAGGTCCATCAGCGCGTGCATGAAAACCGGGAAGCCGCGCACTTGGTCGGCCCAGCCTGGGTCGAAAATCTGGATGAGATCCTGCGCGGAGTAGTATTTATCGCCCGTCGAGTCGGCGCCGAGAACGTGGTAGGCCACGGCGCGGCCAACTTCGTTGACCACGACACCTTGGATCACCTTCAGCCCCTTGTACGGTCCAGACTCCACGACGGTCTTCGCGGCATCGCGGGCGCCGATCATGTGCGCGGGGAGTAACTGGATCTGCGGCCAGCCGTCCTTGGATTCGGTCAGCAGCAGGTAAATCTCCCCGTCGCGGTCAATGCTGACAGACGAGACAAACAGATCCGTCTTGAAATCGAACATTCCGCCGCGTGCGTCGGCCATCGGATACCATTGCTCATTGATCCATCGCTCGGCTTTCAGCGCGGCGTCCGATGGCGTGCCGGTAAATTTGGCGTTCCATGCGCGACCGATTGAAAACGTCGCCTTGTCGTCAATCGCACCCTTCGCCGGCCCCAAATTACAGTAGAGCTTCCGCGAATCCGACAGGAGCATCATCCAGTCTGATGTGTTTACCTCCTGCGAGATGGTGTTGACCGTCAGCGGCTCAAATGGGCGCCGGTAACGCTGCCCATAGTTGGCGGCGTCAACGAGATACGAGAAACCCAGCAGTTTGGCCGCGACCCGCTGTAGCTTGTTCATCGGATGCAAATGGAAGTTTGGCGCGGAACACAGCGCAGGCCGCGCTCAAGGCATGAAAGCGCCATTTCAGCGGCGACCATCACATCGCGCGCCGACGTTCCGGGCATGATCTGGAGTTGCATGCTCTTGCCGTTGACGGAAGTGGCCGTGATTAAGCCTCCCTGCGCGGAGATGCTGGTATATTGCGCCGTGATCAGGTCATCCAAGTACGCGCGCGGATTCTCCGTCTTGTTCGCTTGGCGGATGAGGATGTTGGAAAGCGTGACCAGCACACCTAAGCCCGCAGGGTCAACGACGGGCAAAAGTAAGGGCGCACCCGGTTTCCCAAGTGCGCCCCACACATGAACACCAGGGCAAAACCCGCCCCGGCTATGCGCTAAGAGTCAACGGCCAGCGTGCAGCAGATCGACGGCGGTGATCTCGGGCGGTCGCATCTCGCCGTTTTTGCGCAGGGTTGAGAACTCGCAGGACTTGAGCGGAACGACGGTCGCGCGCCCTTCCTCAAGCGCAGCCGAAACCAGACTTTCCGGGTGAATCGGGCACCCTTCGCCCCATAGAATATCAAGCGATGAAAACGTCTTGAAGTAGCGCGGTGCGGCGTCGTGGCCGAGGATGGCGAATCGGTCGTTTACTCCACCGAATCGCCCCCAGCTAGGAACGTGAGCATCGCGCGCGTAAGTCTTCGGCGGCGGCTGGAATGAGTGAAACCACAGATCGGGCCGGCAGCGGACGATTGTATCGTAGCAAGTGTCGCCACGCGTCCTCTCGAACAGTTTCCAGCACTCATTGAGCTGCCAGAGTTGGGCGAGAACGGCCTGCGGACTGACGCTGATCGCGTAGGGCTCGTGCGTGTACGGGCGCCCCTGCACCCATTCGGTCGGGCAACCAGCCGGAAGCGGGATCTGCGGTTGTTCCTTGACGGCCTCGATCTCGACTTGCGCGGTCGGGTACTTGTTCCGCAGCAGTTGCGCCTTGTCCGCGTCTTCATCGAGCACGGTCGAGACGTAGAAATCAGCGCCGGGGAAATGGCGGAAGACCATCCATGCGAGGTTGGGGAGGCAGCGCTCGAAGCTGCGGATGTGGCCGCTGATGAGGATGGCGGTTTTCATTTGATGTCGGCGGCGTTTGCAAACCAGATCACATCGCACAAGACTTGATGCTGGGTAAAGCCCGCCGCGACCGCCTCCTTGACGCCCCAAGTCGAGATTCCAAGACTTTCGTAATCATCGCCGGCAATCAGCGTGCTCGCGTGGCAGAGCGGCTGCACCTGCTTGATCTGGCGCTTAACCGTCGCGCGATCATGGGCGGTGTCGATGTAGATCAGGTCAAAATTGCCCGTGATATTCGGGAGGAACGCCGCATCATCCGAAGCGATCAGTCGCACGTCATGGTTCGCCTGTTTGCGCGCCGTAATGTTCGCCAGCGCGCGCTCAGCGTTCGGCGGCTTGCCGAATCCCGCCTGTTCCCATGATAGGTTGCGCTTGCCGTCAGGCCAATCCTCGCAGGCCGTGTCGCTGAACTTGTCCACGCCGACGATCTGAAGCGCGCGACCCTTGCCGCAACGGGACATTATGCAAATGTCGCGCCCGAAATAGACGCCGAGGATCAGGACGGACTTAACCTCGGGCAGCGCCGCGAAGACGCTGTGAAAAAACAGGTGGTGCGGCGGGCCGCTCCAGCCTGGGACTTGCGCGGCGAGTGCTGCGGCGTGCTGCTCGTGCAGCGCGTACATCGGCGACTCGCGGTTGATCTCGGCCAGCACGAGGTCGGCTGGGGTGATGATGGCGGTGGTGGTCATGTTGGTTTTTCGTCTTCGGTTGGTTCCACTGGAATGAGAATTGAAAGCATCATCGCCGCGCAGACCTGCATGGCCTCGCAGTCCCAATAATGATTCGCGTGCGTCCTGTACCAGCGCCACTCGGGGCGCCCGGTCGTCTTGTTCACGCGTTCCTTCTTTCGTTCGCCGTTCATTTGGCGCTCGTACTCGTCGCCAACATCGTCCGCGATTTCCCACGGCGCACCCTGACCGCTGCGCAGCTTGTGGAGAACGTCCTTGATTGGATCGCTGCACCAATGGAAAAGCGGGATCTGTTTTCCGTTGTGCTGGATGATCGACGCATCGGACCAGAGCCGGCGAACCTTGCGCCCCCGGATCTCCTTCGGAAATGAGTTGTCGCCGCTGCCCTTGAACGCAGTCCAGCCGTAGCGGGCGCAGTCCGTGTAGCCGCCCTCGGGGAAATATCCCGTGTCCTCAAATACGAGCTGCGGCTCGACGCCGAAACGCTCGCGCACTTCCTCAATCTGCTCGGGCGTGGCAACGCGGCTCCGGTAAAGCAACTGGCTGCTTCCGTCGCGCATCCATGCACGCGCGACGATCCAGAAGTGGTCGCGCTGACGGTCGGCGGTCAGGAATCGCTTTGACTCGTTGGGGAGGTGCTTCGTGAGATCCGCGTCGGTCAGTTTGTAGCTCGACCGGGAAAGCGTAACCGACTCTTGCCCCTCGTCGTCTTTCCACGGCATCGCCCGCCTCTGACGGGTGAAGTCCTGCATGGCCTGGATCATGCCCGCTTTCTGTGCTTTCCGCGCCTCAAGGAACTGCGCCACGAGTTGCCCCATGTCGCGCGCAACTAATCCCTCCCAGCGAAAGGAAACCGTGTGCTTTGGCGCGTCCGGTCGCGTGGCAACGTAATCGCCCTCGGCATTCCAGCGCGCCCGCGTCTTGGCTGCATCCTCGTGGGAATGACCGCACGCCGGGCACTCCCATCGGCACGTTTCGACAGCCCGCCCCACGTTCCAGCTTCCATCTGGCCGGCGCGCGTCTTCGTTCCAGACGATGCACGCCTTCTTTGACGGGTCAGTGATCGCGTGACCAGAAAACGCAAGCGGCTGAAGTTTGCCGCACCCGAAGCACTTGATTGACCAGACTTGCTGATTGCCGGCCTGATATGCCAGGTCGAAGTCGTCGCCCACGTTCCCGCCTTGGGACTCGTTGACTACTTTCGAGTTTCCGGCCTTCTCGAACGCCGAGACGCGGCCTCTCGCGTGGGCAAGCAAACCCTGCTTCCAGAGCCATACCTCGCTATTGAATTTCCAGCGGACGGAGACGCGCTGGAGGTTGTTGATGTTCGCACCGTTCACAGTCAGGAAGAACGGGCCGAAGTAGATGTCCGTCATCGTCCGCAGGTGGCGGTCCTCGGGCATCATGCCCCGAATCTGCGCGACGGTCTTCAGCGCCTCCATGAAGCGTTGATTGCAATGCTCCCGCGCGTCGTCGTCGGTCTGCATCGTCCACATGATCGGGCCGGGACTGTTGCAAATCGCCCACGCAATCGACGCCTCCACGATCAGGCTCTTGCCGGTCTGGATCGCGCCGCACCATGTAGCCTCGCGGATTGAATCGTCCTGCACGGCCTCGAACGGGGCCAGCATGTGCCGCGAGGTTGAAACGTCGAAGCGGCCCGGTTGAGCGTAGGCGGGCGGCAAAAACAGGTGGTCGTGCGCCCATGCGGGGATGGTGCGGCGGTCGGGCTTTCGCCAGCCGTGCGTCCATGCCGAGAGCGTGTCGGGCGCCATGCTCATGCGGCCTCGAACTCCTTTACCAGATCAGCCATGACATCGCAGATCCGGTCGGCCATCTCGCGCAGCAAACGGCGTGACTCCGAAGCTGGCTGACCGTCGAGCTTTGGCGGCATCGTTGAATCGGATTCTTCGTAAAGGATCGTGCGCTGCCGCGTGCTGATGCTGAGAAGGAGCCGGCGCACTTCCTCGCGGTCGATCAGCTTGCGCTTCTCTTTGGCAATTATCAGGTCGAGGCGTTCGATCTCTTTTTCGGTCTTTTGGTCTTTTAGGGTGGCGCTCGATTGCCCCATCTTACGGCCAGGCTGACCGAGCCCGTTCTGCTCAACGTAGGCGCGCCAGAGATCCGCGTCCGCTACGGTGGGCGCGTCCGGTCTTTTGCGCCATGTGGCGAGGCTAGGAACGGTGGTTCCGAGCGCCTTGGCTAGTTGGTTCCACGACAGCGGCATCGGTAGAAAGCTAGTTGAAAACCGTTGTCATGAGGACTTGACGGGTT
>Ga0181343_1000434_pt1 | contig 18368 bp, 26 predicted proteins | sample Su13VDMLBSD_FD_130110 | JGI IMG/M metagenome (GOLD analysis project Ga0181343, IMG submission 130110) | Freshwater viral communities from Lake Michigan, USA - Su13.VD.MLB.S.D | ecosystem: Environmental > Aquatic > Freshwater > Lake | place: USA: Michigan | collected 2013-07-15 | reverse complement strand
TCGATGATTAGGATGTAGCCGGGCTTGCCCGAGTACATCTTGCTAAGGTGTAGCTTGATGATCTGGCTATCGTCGTCCCAAAGTACGCCATTGGCGGCATCCAGAACCAACTTCGCCAGGTTGTCCAGATCGGGCTTGCCTGTGTGTTCGAGATCGCCCGCAAGCGCCGCTTCCTGCTTTTTCTTTGGCCAGGATTTGGGGATTGGCATCAGGACCATGACATCGACACAGACCGGCACGGAGCCAAAGGAATCGAAAGGGGAAATAAATGCCCGAATTGTTTCCTCTGCCTTGCGGGTCTTGGCTGGCGTATAGGCGCCGTGCTTGCCGAATCGGGGGCGCCCCTTGGCAACGGGTTCGACGGGGATGGTGATACAGGTTCTCACGGTTAGACCCCCGCCAGCACAGTTCGGGAGGGGATATTGAAAGTGCTGGCGGAGGTACCGTCACCGTGACGGTTTAACCGGCAGACTGTCGCGGGTTCGTAGTAGTCGCGCCGGTCTGCCGGGCGCGCAATGGTTGGGAGGCTAGTTACCATCGCGCGCAGCCTTTTCGGGCAGATGTCCATGCCGGTTGCCGGTACAGATATGCGCCCAAATCTCGTTCATTGGCACCTCTGGGGTGCTACACATTCTGATAACAGGTATCAGCCGCACGATAGGCGGCGCAATACCCCCATATTCACCGCGATACGTCAGCCAGATCAGCCACCGGCTGGCGGTTGCGGTTGATACGCCAGCCGCTTCGGCTAGATCGCGCAGGGTGTAGCCGTTCTGCTGAAGCAGCTTTCGGTAAGGGAGGTGATCCATAATCCAAACCCTAGGCGTGAAAAAAATTCGTGTCAAGCGCATTTTTTCCCTTGACGTTATTTTCTGCGTGGGTTTATCGTCATGTCAGGCAATCAAGCCGCAAGGGGAACTATTATGGAATACTTAAAACATCGCTCCGCCGCCTGGTGGATACTGGCAATCTTGCAGGGCCTTGGCTTCGCCGCCTTCCTGCTGCTGCTGATCATCTTGTTCGCGATGGCTGGCGCATGAGCGACGCCAAGGCGGAACACCTGTCTGAGGTGTCAGAGAAAATGAAGCGCGCAATCTTTAAGCTTGGCAACGGCGAAAATGTGAGTGACGTTATATTTGCCGCCACCATGGCTCTGGCCTGCTTCATCTATGATGTTACGGACCACGGAACAGAGAACAGCGTTGCAAAGCGGTCAGCGGATTTGCTGACGGATGCCATTCAGCATCTTGTGAAGGAGGATATGAATTGATCGACCTAGAAACCCTGCGCGCCAAGCTGGCGATAGCGGAGAACGAACTGGTTCGCATTCAATATGCGGATGATTTCTGTTTCTCGAATGGTTCCTATGACAGTCTTGCCAAGGTGCGGGATGAACTGAAGTGGGAACTCATGGAGGTAGAGGCAGAGGCTCGCCAGAAGGCGGCGGGCATTGCAACGGCCAGCGGGGAACCTGGCCCATGAACACCATCCGCGTATCAGTCAAAATGACCAGTAACATCCCATCTCAAACCGATCTGTTTGTAGAGGTGGATGACATCAGCCAACCAGCCTGGCGCCCTCTCGCCGCCTTCGCCAGCATCAAAGCGGCGGCGAAGTGGTTACAGGAAGAAGGCTACAGGTACGTCGTTGGAACAAATGGAGTTTATAGTCGTGACGCCTCAACAAAGGGAAAGAATGCGCCTGCTGAATACCGCCATGTTGATGGCGGAAGAAGGATTAATGAAGCGGGCTTTGATCAAAGCCAACAACAAGCCGCTGGAGTTCGACGCATTGCGGTCAAACTGGGACGTATGGGTGCGACTCTCCGACCAGGACCGGGTTCTGTGGCAAGCAATCAGCGCAGTGAAAAACCAAATTAAGGGGACATGGACAGATGAAGATTCAGATTAGTGACGATAAGCCGATCCCGCCACCGGCAAAGCGGGGCAGACCCAAGGGGTCTAGCAAGTATCCAGCGGCCAAGCTGTCGGTGGGACAAAGCTTCCGCATTTCAGCAGACGCGGTGAAACCGGCTTCTGTTTTCTCAATGGTGTCGCGCTTTAACCGCGCCCTGGCGCCAAAGAAATTTACAGTTCGCAGCACCCCGCGCGGGTGTACGGTTTGGAGGGTAGAATGACCGACATCGCAGATAAAATCTACGCCGCCACCGGACTGACGCTCGGCGCAGAGGCGGCGGCTAAGGTAGGACACATGATACGGCTGGCGCGGCAAGCTGCGCTGGAAGAAGCGGCGCAGGAATGTGACAAGCGTGGCGCTGCGACAAGTGCAGACGCCATCCGCGCGCTGGGAGAAAAGGAATGACCAAACCCCGCGCCCCTTTACGCTACGGACCTGGCCGCGCCATTCATCCAGAAGTGAGAAGGGCGCGGGAAGCATACATTGGTGAAGCCCTGCAACGCGGCGAAACCTTCCACCAGATCGCCGCGCATTTTGAGGTGGATACCGAGACAGTGAAGCGATGGTGGAATAAAACACACCATTCGACAAAATATGAAAATGTTTTTGACAAAGAACGGCGCTGCCTATCATGCGGCGAAATGTTTTGGTCAGAAGGCCCGCACAATCGGCGGTGTATAAGATGCAAAAGCCACCGGCCAGCGGACACGCCTTATGAACCTGGCGGATATGGCAACAGTGGTCACAGAAAAGAACCCCGGCGCTAGGCCGGGGTTTGAGTTTATCGCAAGAGGAAACTACCCTGCCGGGGGGAGATACCCGGCAAGCGTAATATAATTACTTCTTGCGTGATTTACCAGCCTCAGAAAGCGCGATGGCCATAGCCTGCTTTTCGGATTTCACCACCGGGCCTTTCTTGGAACCGGAGTGCAGCTTGCCCGCGCCATACTCGCGCATAACTTTGGAAATCTTCTTGTCAGCCTTAGTCGGTTTCATTTCTTCGCTCCTTTGATGGCTTCGGCTTCCACCTCATCGACACGGCGAAGCCATCCCCTGCCGAATGTAACGTAAGCGCCAAGCCCCTGATAAAAAGCCCGGCGCCCATCTGAATACTGGCGGATCAGATGTAATGGGTCTTGTTTTGCCACCGCCGCCAAAGTTTGCGGCCCCACGATTCCATCCGCTGCACAAGCCACACTTTCTTGCAATATGCGGACAGCGCGACGAACGCCTGCGTTAACGGCCATATCAAACACAACCAGATCAACGCCACTAGGCATCCTGCCACAAGCAGCAGGCTCCCAGTAATAACTTCGATAAATCGCTTCCAACTCGCCATCGCTGATCCTCCTGAGTTCGTCTTTGGTGGCTTTGCGGCCAAGAAACTTCTGGTAAGTCGCTAAAGTAACACCCCGCATAGTGGCGCCGCCAGGGTCTTTTGGATGGTCTGCCCAGCCACCCTCATGGTGTAGAACAATCTTTAGGCATGGTAGAAAACGATCTACCGGCGCTTCATTGCCTCCGCCATCACCGGGGCTATTTTTTCTGCCGAGCGCCCAATCACGTAGCCACCCAAGCCGATTTCCACGATAGACCATAGCTTCAGCGCCTCCGCTTCTGAAATGCCGGGCGCAGAATACCCAAGCCACCGGGCCACAATCAACGAAGTAAGCACCAGCATGACCACCGGGCGCCAGGTGGCGGTCAGCCAATGCTCTGAAGCCGCTTCTGTTTTCACCACATCAGCAGCGGCGCTCTCGATTTCCTGGGCGCGTTGCATCAAGGCAAGAGAGAGTTCCGCTTCAATCCGCGATTGCTCACCCTGATCTGGGACAATCTTACGGATCACCTCCCCAAGAATGGGGCCAAGTACAGGGAGCAGGGCCGCAAACATCAATCATCCTCCGGCTCTTCTGGTTTGATCCAGAGTTCTGAATAGGCTTGATCCGACAGACCACGCAGCACCGCATGGGAGTAGGGGACTGCTGCATACTTGTAGCCGGATGGGGTTTCCCAAGTAACCATGATTGCCACCGCCCCATCCGCCAGGGCGGTTGCAATCATCTGCTGGGCCGCTTCGGCAAAGGATACCTCATGGTGTTCCCCCGGCGCATCCGAATCGACGATCTTGATACGGCGCATAGTTTACCCCCTCCCGGCTTTGATCCGTACACGCCCGCAAATCACCTGGCCCCGGAACCATGCGGCGCCGTCCACCACCTCGCAAGTCTCTGGTGGTGCCAGGGCGCCATCGCGCCAAGTCAGGACAACGAAGCCCTGTTGCTGGTGCCCTGGGATGCCCAGGCGATAGTTGAACTGTGGCCAATTCGGATCGGCCAGCATCCCGGTTTGAACGCCATAGATGCGCTTAGACCAGTGGTTCAGGGGGCGCACATCCAGCGCGTGAGTATCGCCGCTGATGATGGATCGCCCGGCCTTCATGGCGTTATTGTAGCCCGCGTGAACCCCGCCGTGGTAGCGGTGAACGAATGACACATCCCCCACATCCAGGCGATATGTCATTGGCCAATCCAGGAATTGATCTTGCAGGCTGAAGGCACCCATACCTTCAAAAGCGGCAGCATGGGCCGCTAGATGCTTGTCATATCTATCGTCGTGGTTCCCGCGTATCCAGTAACAGGTCGGATCGCCTGCGGCTTCCCTTAACTCCCGTAAGTGGGTCTGACCGGCAGCGAGTTCCTCCGCCACATTGGGCTTCTGGTTGTCGGCCCACATCAGCGGCGGATGGCGAGAGATAGCCCCCATATCCAGCGCATCGCCATTACAAAACAAAAAGCCCGGCTTTATGTGCCGGGCTAGAATCAAAAGGGCCTCATGTGACAAGCTGCGCGGTTGCGATAATGACCGCCAGTGGCAGTCTGAGAAAACTATTCCCACACCGTCCTTGATGGCGGGAATTTCCATCACCAGGGCGCTGTTGTGTTCTTCCGTCTCAGACCACGGCTTGCTGATCGGCTCGCGCGCTAGGCTGCGGGCTGAACTGCGAATGTCTGGTTTATTGTACAACTGCATGGCGCGCTGATAACGGCTCCGCATTGTCTCATACGGTAGCCCGTTCTCTTTTGCAGCAGCCATCACGGAGCCGTGCTTTGCTACCGCTTCATAAGCCGCCTTGATAGCGTCTCGGTCAGTCTTGGCTACCATAATGGTCCTATTGTAATAAACCCATGTCAGGGGGCTGAACAGCGCCGCCGATTTGCTGCCCCACCATGGCGCCAGCCCCTGCCGGGTAAGCACCCACTTGGCGACGACCAGCGGCCTGTTGCGCTGCTCGCTCTTGCATCATGCGGCGTAGCATCTCGATCTGCTGGTAAACGTCCGTTGACATGAGACGCTGCCCAACAACATCCTGGCTTCGCCCAGACAAGGCGCGCATTCCAGCCCGGCCAGCACCAGCCAAGGCACCAAGGGCAGCAGCGCCCTGGGTATTTTCGTCAGTCAAAGCCCCCAAGCCTGCGCCACCACCGGCCCCTATGGTGGTGCCTGTGATGAGTTCTTGGAAAGCCTGGCGCCGGGCGGTTGGGGAACCACCAAGCATCTGCCCCTGAAACCCCTTCATTTCCGTTTCGCGGGTCAAGAAGCGGTTTAGGGCATTAAACCTCGCTTCAGCATCGCGCGCATTGGGATAGGCCGCTTCCATCGCAGCCCGCAAAACATCCTTTTGCTTTTCGCTGCCAAAGATAGCGCGAGTAGCGTCCCGGCCTTCGGGCAGCGCCGCCATGCGCTGGCGAATGGCGTCCATTACCCCGACAATAAACTCTTGTTTTTCGCCTGGCCCCATCTTCTCAATGGAAGTCCGAAGCTGGCGCGGATCGGTGCCTGGCTTGAAGATACCCAAACCAACCTTCTGGGCATCCAGCAGCGCCGCTTCACCAGCCCACATGGTACGGGCTTCTTGGTAAAGGCTCCGCCCATCTACCTTGGTGATGTCATCCAGAGTATCGCGCAATTCATCCCGCAAGCGGATAGCGCGAGTAGCTAATGGGTTCTGACGCCCAGCAATGTCGGTGTTCCGCTCAATGAACGAATCCAAGCCTGTTTTCACATAATGCAAATCACGGGCGCCAATTGGATCTCTTGGGAGGATAATATTACCAGCCTCATCAGCAGTGATATTTATATTTCTCCCTTCCATGCGCGCAATTTGGCGCGCATCATTTAAAGCCTCGCCAGGAACTCGCGTTAAAATACTCAATTCACTGCCAAATAATGGCTTGCTTTCAGTAAATGCCCTTTCATAAAGCGGGCTGGCATTTGTCTTCATTCGATCACGAATAGCCAGGCTTTGCTTGTAAGCATCCTCAACATCACCAAACACGGCCCGCAAAGCCGCATCCGTGCGCGTGATTTGTTGTTCACCACGCGGGCGCAGGACACTAGCCGCAAGATCGCGCGTAGCCCCCGGCATATTCGCTAAGGCTTCGGCAGTACTCATGCCAGTTTCGCCAAGGCGCTCCGCCATAGTAACAGGCTGGCCAGGCATCCCACCAGCCCGCGCCGCCATGGCGTCAGACAACTCCTGGCTGGCGCGCCCCAGATCAGCGCCTTGAATTAGCGGGCGCTCTGCATTGGGCAGAAGATTACTAACCCCGCGCGTAATAGCCGGAACAGCGGCGCCAACCGCGCCGCCTGCTATACCGCCAAGCGCCCCGCCCCCAACCGCATTAGACAGGCGAGGGGCAAGCCCGCCCTCCCCTTCGCCAAAACCCTGCGCGGCACCCGTTACGGCGCCAGTAGTAGCCCCGGCTTTAGCCGCCTGTAGTGCCCGGCCAGCAGTAGTTGCAGCCCTGGCGATATTAGCCGCGCCAGCAGCAGTACCGGCGGCACTTGCGCCGCCAGTAAACGGCGCCGCAATCGCCGCCCCAATAGTGGGAACAATCGCGCCACCAACCTCATAAGCGCCAGCCCGGATGGGGTTCTGCTCGCGGTATTGCGCCAAGTTGGCGCGTTCCTGCGCCAAGGCTTCTTCATATGGAGTGCTGCCAAGACGGGACCGCAAGAAAGCGGTGATCTCATCAGCGGTTCCAAGAGTTAGCCCCTGCAAGCCAGCAGACAAGCCACCCGGAAGAACCGCGCCCCTTGCTTGGGAAGCCTGTGTGCCGCGCGCTACTAGCTGATCGATCAGTTTATTGATATCTTCGGCCATTTAACGCGCTCCAAACAAGGCGGCGGCATTAGGGATACCGGCGGCGGTTGCTGCTGCGATGGCTTGTTCCATCGTTAGGCGTTGCGGGTTATTGGGCGGAAGGTTCAGGCGTTCCCGAATACCAGCGACCAATTCAGCTTGGCGAGCCTGAGGTATTGCGCCAGGGCGCGCAACTTCTGGCGGGGCTTCACCACCAACCGGGCGGACCACTCGTTCTGGGCTTACACCATAATCCCTAGCCAGCCCGCGATATTGATCCGCGAACTCTTGGTATATGCTTTGGCTATTGGCAAACCGGCTATTAGCTTCGCGGATGATCTGCTGGCGGGTTTCAGGTGTTAGACCGCTACCACCATTCAAGCGACTAATCGTGCCGAGTACGGTTTCGCTCAACCCTTGCGCGCGGAGAACTTGGATTTGTTCGCCTTCACGCACCACGGAAGCTGGGTCCAACATCTTAGCGAAAGCAAACACCAAGTTAATATCATTCAACCGTGACGGGTTTTCGCGGTTTGCCGCATCACGCACCTCGCGGATTTGCGGGATCATGGCGAAGTAATCACGCACCGGCTGATAACCGATAAACTCACGGCGCAAACTACCTTCCAACTCGCGCCGCTGTTGCGAAGAACCACCTTCAGGCTCGCGGGTTCCCTGGATCGGCTGAACGCCACCCTGCGCCGTAATCTGGTAGCGGCGGTCAGGATCATAGGCTTCACCCAAAAGGGCTTGCGCTTCCGCCGGTTGCAAGACGCGGGTTTCTTGCTGCATGGCGCGGGTCTGCATTTGCGCCAAGAATTGGCGTCCAGCTTGTGGCCCCATCTGCCGCAACAGCGCCGCCAGTTCTGGCGTCATCGGGACCGCACCAACAGCAGGGCGAGCCAAGGCTTGTTGCGGCGGGGTCAACGGCGCTGCTTGTGGCGGTTGACCGCCAGCCGCCGGTTGACCAGGCATCCCAGGCGCCTGGGGCGCAGCCGCCCCGCCTTCCCCTTGGCCCAGCCGCATCCACCGGCTGACCGGCGTTCCAAATGCGTCTGTGCGGTCTTGCCCGCCACCACGCACAAACCTATCAACACCCCCAGGACCACCAAGCCATGCGCCTTGGAGCATCGCTTCAGGCGTGATGCGGACCCCATTAACCTCTTGGCCAATGTTCCGCTGCAACCCCATTTGCTGTAATTGCCCGGCTTGATAACCCATAGACAATTCGGCGGCGCGGCGTTGCGCTGCTGGATCAGCTAAGAAATCCTGCAAAGTGCGGACATTCTCGAAGCCAGGGATATTAAAGGTGCCACCCCATTGGCCAGACCACTGCCCGCGCTCATTAATCTCACCTTGCGCGGGCCGATAGACACCGGCACTCGCCGCCAATGGCGCACCTAATTGGTACTGCCCAGCATAGCCAAAACGATTAACCGCCGTGGGGTTTGGCGATTCAGCGCGAGCCAGCCGGTCCAAAGCCGTGCGAATGGCTTGCGGGCCAAACGGCTGGAAATCAGGCGCTTGTTGTGCCGGTTGTTGCGGTGCGGCGGGCTGTTGCGTTCCCTGGGCCTGCATAGCCTGGGCAACTTGCTGGCGTGGTGCGGTGGGGGCGCCACCAGCAGCCAGCCTATTCACATATTCAGACCAGCCGATTTGTTCCGCCACCGGCGAGATACGCTGCAACGCTGTACCCTGCTGACCAGCCAGGGACGCAAAAGCGTCCTGAAGCGCCGCGACACCAAGTAAGCGCCGCTGGGCTGGCGACATATCAGCATAAGGACTCTGATCCGGCACCGGATCACCACCGCTTGTCGGTTCCCTGCCACCAAAAAGACGCGATAGAAATTCAGACATTGCGCGGCTCCTTACCGGAACAGGAGATTAAAGGCATTGGCCAAGCCGCCCGCAGCCTGACCAATGGTGCCAACTTGCTGCAAGAAGGAAGGCGTGGTTTCCGTCGTGGTGGTCTGCCCCATCGGAGCCATCCCAAGCGCACTCTGCCGAATCCGCAACTGCTCCACCGGATACTGCCATTGGCGCAGGAAGTCCTCGTAAGCCTGACTCATATTTGCCTGGGTCAACCCGCGCTGCTGTTCGCCAGATTGGAACATAGCCTGCGCGCCGGTAAGCCCAGCCGTCTGGCCAAGGGCGCCAAGGGCGCCAAGCTGCTGGGCGGCGGCAAGGGCCTGCTGATTACCCTGCAACCCGTAACCAATGTCACGGCCAGCCATTTCGCCCGCCTGCTGGAAGCCCTGGGCGCGCAACTGCGCGGCAGTGCGGGCCGCTTGCTCCATCGCCGCCCGGTTAGTCTCGGCCTCGGCCACACCCTGGCGTGAACCGCCAAACGCCCGCGCCCTCACTGCTTGCGCGGCGGTTTGCTGGTTTGCCATCTGACGGGAACGATCAATATCCGCCAGCGTAGTATCAATCACCTGTTGCGTGTACGGGTTCTGGTAAGCCGCCATCCCTGAAGCAATGGTGCCCGGCGTATAGGCGCCAGCCTGGCGGGCTAAAGCCTGGGCCTGGGTAATCGGCTGCTGGGCAGAACCCGCCACTTCACCCACCCGCTGGAAGGACGCTTCTTGTAATGGCGTAAAGCCCGCTATCCGCTGATAGGGGTAAATCTGATAATCACGATTAGCAACGTCCAGGGCGAAGTCATAATTCGCCAGCATCCGTTCCTTGACATCGGGGTCAAGTTGGCTGGATTGCGTCTGCGTCGATGTCCCGCCGCCCTTAGACATGGCGTATCTCCTTAGAAACTGTGGTCATTATACCTTCAAAACCATGCCGCTTCAAAGCACGAACCCACCCTGCGCGCCCGCACCCTGTTAATTTAGAACACCCAAAAGCACGCCCATAAGCATCCAATGATGGGATCATCTCGATCACCTGTTCCAGCTTACCCCCAACCAGCCAAGCATGGAGAATGGTGAACTTCGGATAGTAAATAAGTTCTGTGACAATCGCCGCTTCAGGGGCGGGCCAGAACTGAAAATGCCCTTCTTTGATGCCCTTGGCTACATGATGGAGATCATGCGTATTACCCGCATAATCAAGCGCATCCTGAAGCCACTTGGAACACCGCTCGAACTCGGCTTCAAACAGGGTCATAGCGCTGTAGCAGCCACCACCCCTGAATTATCCACAGTGATGCTCCACCGTGTTCCGTCAGGGGATTTCAAGATCAACCGGCCTGGGCTTACTTCCAGATCGCGGTTCTTCTTGTGGTTCTCATCGTCAGCGCGCTCCAACAAGGCGCGGGCTGTCTGCTCGTTAGAACTATCATAAGAGTTGGTGGCTGGGGGCAATCTCACCTAAGTCCCCCAGGCACCGCTTCCAGGCGGAAATTACCGACTCGCCAATCCGCCAACTGAACGCCCGTCACCTTGAAGGAAACCTGGCGCCCTGAGAACCGGACATCGGTGTATTTGGAAGAAATGGTGTAAGGGCCAAAGGTACTCTCCGTACCCTCTGGCGCGAAACGGGTCTTGAAGCTGACGTTTACCTGGCCCTGCGTTTTCTCATCCGGCACCACTTGGCGGGCTACCATAATCCGGTCCCCATTCCCCATTTCCAGCGGCCCCGTCTCCGCATACGGCGAAGCGCCATCGTAGTTCCACCCCACCTCATGATCATACACATAACCAGAGGGATCAATCAGAATGGGATAATCAAACACGCCAGCCGCCACACCAGTTGTTCGCGCCCAAGAACCAATGGACCAAGTATTCTCACGGTAGTTCCAGATTACATAGCGGTCACATTCATTGGACGCGGCAGACGGGTAAGACCAGATCACCTCAAAGAACTCGATATTAAGAACCGCATTCACCTTAGAAGCCTGGTTATAGTTGAAGTCGGAGAACACATAGTCCGATACATCAGACCGCAAAGGCTTCACGGCGCCGTCAAACAAATAGAACGAACCGTCAGACATCCAAGCAACGCCAGTATCCATGCTGACAGAAGCCTGGGCGCTGATCACCCCGCAACCATAACCAACACGCTCAAACCCATAAACGAATGGCGGGCCTTGGTACGTCGCCAAGTGAGCATCAACCGTGGTTAACAGCAAAGACCCATAGCGAGTGCGCTCGCCACAAATCACCTTGCCGGATGTAGATAACTCGAAATCCCCCGCCTGGTTTGTCGCTGATGGCGTCCAATCAGTGTTATCTTCCTGGTCACACCATTGAACCTTGCGCGGATTACCGCCCGCACCAAGGGCAAACAGAAACCGCTCTGGCGTTACCAAGATCGAAGAATTACCCGTGGGGGCAGCGGAAATCAGATCAGCCCGGCCAGCGGTATCCAAATCCCATTCGTAAATCTTGCCATCGTCAGACCGGCAAGCCACCAGATACTCGCCCCAGTTATCAAGCGCCCATGTCGCTGCTGCTGCGATACCTGTTGGCGATACATCAGGGCGCGGAGTGCCGTAGGTGCTGGTGCCGTAAGTAAACCCACCATACCCAAGGTTCTGCGTTGCAGCCACATCCCCAATGGACAATTCATACGCATAGTCAGCAGAGCCAGCATTCGTCTCGGTAGAAGCGGCGGCGGAACCATGCGTGACGGTGTAGGAATTAACCCCCGTCACAGTCATGATATACTCGCCAGATAGCGTAATCCCACTGGAACCAATCGCGGTCCCGTTGGTGAATTTTACCGTATCACCGGTCTTGCCCCCGTGCCCGGTATCCGCCACCGTTACCACCGCTGACGCGTTTACCGTGCTGAAGGCGTTAGTGAGCGTACCAGTTTCACGGATCGGCGTGATATTGTACGGCGAAGCATCCGCCTTAATGGCGTACAATTTCTTGGCGCCGCCAGTGCCTAACCAAGCATTCGCATTGTTAGCCCGCCAAGCATGGGAACCACGCATAATACCAGTAAGCTGAATGTTGCTGCCGTTATGTGTGCGCTTCCGCCAACCACCAATCGGGCGCAAGGTGCCATCATACCACCGCACCAAGTTAGCATCGTACCACCGGCCAGCAGACTGATACTGCGTCCCGTTACGATAAATTCCCGGCGGCAGCTTTAGCGGAATATACATCTAGCCCCTCAAACGTCGAAGCCATGACTGAACGGTCTTAGTTTCATAGATGCGGATCATCGTCCAAACGATGGTGAAGATCGCCGCAATCGAAGGAAGAACCTGGGCCAATGTCCCCACAACCGTCGTGATTGATAACACATCCCCTATGGTCTTTGCGGTTTCGTGGTTATCAACCATGTCGCACCTGTAAGATTAGGGCTTTGCTGGCCAGGTTATATTCCATGGGAACCCTGCTTGGGTAGGAATATCGCGCAACGCTTGGCGATAAACTGCCCACACCAAATCATCCACCGGGGCATCCGCAAGCTGGGTCCAATCGCTCTCCGCCAAACGCGCAGCCCGGTCAGCCCGCACCAACTTAGCCTGCTCCGCATCCTTCGCCGCCTTATAGGCTGCTTCCTGCTGGGCAGCGGTAGCTTCTGGCGTATCGGTGAAGATCGGCCCCAAGATGTACTTGGTGTACCACTTGCCGTCAGCCTGCTGCTCAACACCCTGGCGCATGGAGTACTGGTACACCGTGCCGCCGGTAGCTTGCGCCCCCTCAAACACGGGATCAACACCAATGGCTTCCATCACCTCTGGCGTGAGTGTGTCATAGGACGGCCCACCATTGGCCAGCAGATAGGCGCGCAGTTCGCTCTCGAACATCACGGCGCCAGTGGATCGAATGCGGAGTTCCATGATGTCCTCTTATGCAATTGCCAAAAAGATGTAGGTGCCGCCGTTGGCATTGAGTGCTGCTGGCGCCGTGCTGCTGACTTCAAAGCCCGCGCTGTAAGTGTCAACGTAATCTGTTCCGGTCACTTCAGCACCGATAGAATTTAGCAACCAATACGGATCATTACCTGCGACAATCCCACGCGCGCTGTCCCAGACATACCAATCGCCTGTGCTGTCGGTGCGCTTGATCAGGACAAACCTTGCGCCGCCAGTAAAGCCGCAATTGATCTGGTTGGTGGTTCCGGTGCCTGTATAGGAGCCGACCTTGGATACGCCTGCGACTGTGGCGAAGAGGTAGGCGACGTAGTTAATGGTGTTAGCATTAACTTCAGTGGTGGCGCCAAGTGAAAACACGGAATTGGTTGGTGTGGTGCTATTCCACCTATTAGCACCAGTTGCCTTTGCTGCTGTTGTATTTAGCACTAAGTATTCAGTGTTTGCTAACGCGCTTGAATATACTTGCCAAGGATTCGAGCTTGAGCGAGATCTTACAATCATTAATTCTGGAACAACACCCAAGTTGTGGCTTACCGTTCTATTAGCACCCGTACCCGTATAGCACACCACATCAAAGAAGCCGGGGGCGCGGCGGAATAGGTAGTTGATGTATGTGTTGGCGGAAGCATTGGTGGTGGTTGAAGTTGTGCCGACCTTGACGCCATCCATCACATCCCAGGGATTAGCCTGAAGAATAGTAGTGCTTGCGGTACCTTCTGCGGTGGTGTTGGATGTGGCCAGATAACCCAAGCCGGTAAGGCGCGAAGAAAACAGACTAGCCACATTAGAACCACGGTTCTTGATCAGAACAGCATCATCCGTCTGACCACCCGTTACCGTGGCATCAGCACCAGTACCAGTGCGCGCACTAAGCCCAAACACACTCGTCCCAGTCGTCGGCGTCTTCATCGGGCCACGGCGGATGGCGATGTAGATGTAATTCGCTGTTCCTAAATTGATTGCATTAAAACCAGTAGCATATGGAAAACCCCTAACTGCTACGCTTTCTGCTGCCGTAGTATTCGGAAAAATTAAACTATCGTTTGACGTGTCTGGTGTTCCGCCATTCGTCCAGCCGCGCATACTATCCAAAATAATCCAGTTACCTCCATATTCAGAATTTACTAACATTACCCCCTGTGGCTCATAACCCAATTCAACATTTACTCCATTAACACCACCAGAAGTGAACGACCCACAGCTAATCACATTGTCCGTGCCGGTAGCGCCAAAGCCGCCTGCATTATGGGCGAAAATGTAGGCGAAGTAGGTGCCACCAGAAGCGTTCACGTCAGTAGAGGTACCAAGGCTAAACACAGATGATGTCGGCGTTGTGCTGTTCCAGTACGTTGCGCCTGTAGCCGCTGCTGCCGTGGTGTTAAGAACCATGTACTGCGTGTTGGCCAAGCTGCGATGATACACAGCCCAAGCGGAAGTTGTATCAGCGCGCTTAATCATAATACAACCCGGCACAGAACCTAAGTTATGCGCGATGGTCCGGTTAGCCCCCGTTCCCGTATAAGTCACAACATCAAAAAACTTCGGCTGCTTGCGGAAGGTCCAGGAGGCGTAGGTTGCGGCGCTGGTGTTGATCCTGGCAAGGTTGCCAATGCTGAAGCCGCTCGAAAGGAATGCGTTAAGACCGCCTACGCGGTATGTTGCAGCTTCTGTGGTATTTGACGCAAACCCAAAGGCGAGACCGCCTGTAACGTTCGCAGTGTCGTACAGCGCATGGTCGGTTGTGCCGCTGCGGCCCTTAATCCAGACGAGGCCACCTTTGCCCGCCAGATCAATCCCATTCGTAATAGTTTGTGACGCCCCCGTCCCCGTATAAAGATACGTCGAGAACACATCTTCGATGTAGTTGGCGGCGGTTGCCCGCGCACCAAAACCGTAGCCCTTTGCAGATGCGGCGCCTTGGGTTATTACGGTTGGCATTAAACTACCTCACTTAAACTGCGTCTGAGAAGCAAACACCGTGAACGCGGCGCTGCCGGTTTTAATAATGGTGTAAGTATAGACATCAATGCCAGAGGCATTCCCAGCAGCCCATGCCGTGCCACCTTGGTACTTCGGCGTTACCGAAGAACCATCCACTTGCACCACGTTGTTGTAATAAGCCGTGCTACCCTGCGTCACCAAGAAAGCCACCGTGATCGCTTGGCCGGTTGACATCGCCGTATTCAGCGAAGTGCCAGAGGAAGCGCGGAAGTTCACCGTCCAGTTAGCCGAAGCATTGGACGTATAGTAAATCACGCTTTGCGTGGTGACATCATAGTTAATGGTGCCGGTTGCAGCCGTCGCAGATACCGTAGCTGTCTCCGCCGCGTTAGCCAGCACCGCCGCCAACACGCTAGAAGAACCATTGAACGTCTGCGCCGCCGTAAACGTGGTGGCCGTACCTGGCGCGACATAATCCGTACCAGCAGTGGCGTTAGCTAAAGCGCCGCCAGAATTAGCCTTCAGAATAGCCGTACCGCTTGGCGGCGCCAGGTAATCCGTCCCTGCCGTAGCATTCGCCAAAGCCCCACCGGAATTAGCCTTCAAGATAGCCGTGCCACTCGGGGGCGCCAGATAGTCCGTCCCTGCCGTCGCAGCCGTAAAAGCCGAAGTGCCATTCCCCTTAACAATGCCCGTCAGCGTCTTGGCGCCAGTGCCCCCACTAGCCACCACCAAGGCGCCGCCACTAGCCCCGGCAAACAGCGCATCAATAGAATCCAAGTCGTTGTTTAACTTGGTGCCCCAGGTATCAGCAGACGCGCCAACCTCTGGCTTTGTAAGCCCTAAGTTAGTGGTTGTGGTGTCAGCCATTTATTGAACCCTCGTCCAAGTTTCTGAAGTTGCTGCAATGGGCACCCATATTGTAGAGGAATCAGGCGCTCCGGTCCATGATTTCGTGCCATCTGGGATTTGCTCCCACTTCAGAATGGCCGAAGCTACAAACTCGCTAGACGCCCCAATTTGGACCGAGAAATTACGAACAGCCAGGGCGGTAGCGTCCAAGTTAGAGGTGGCAGTCATCGCCCCCCCAGATACATAAACCGCTTCCCCTGAAGCCGTCAGATCGCCCGAAGCCTCTATATTCACCCCGGATTGGCGGTAGATAACGCCATCACCCGTAACCTCGCCAACCGCATCTATTTGAACCGCGCCCAAATAAATAATGGTACCAGAAGGGGTTACAGACGCAACCCCCTCTATACTGGTGGCGCCGTTGAAAGTGCCGGTTCCAGCCGCCGTTAAGGCAGCAATGGCGTCAATTACAGCAGCCCCCTCTTTAGGGTCTATGCCGTAATTACCTCGCCCATATAAGCCGCTGCCATAACCAGCCACTTAGATTACTCCAGGGTAATGTCGAGATCACCAGCCGGAATACGGAAAACGTCGCCCGTGCCAATGGTCTTACTGGTGGTCAGTTCCCCGTAAGCCAAAAGGTTCCCAGATGTGGAGGCATCGAAAATACCCACATAGGTAATCGTGCCCCAGGAACCCGTCGCCGTATCGAACTCAATAGCCCCGCTATTGGTGCTGGCGTTACCGCTGGTGGTCATTGTCGCCTGCTTGCGGGTGTAACCATTACCGGAAACTTCCGTGCCGCCACCACCCTCGCCAGGGGCGGCGGTGAACAGCCCCACATAAAGGCTGGCAGACGGCGAAGAATAAGCCGTCCCAGAGAACACATAAGCCATTATCTTGTTTTCAAGATAATTGGTGAAGGCGTTAGTGGTCATTAGCCGAAACTCCTTGCTCGCATCCGAAGGGCTGATGTGGCCATGCGGCTTCGCTCATCCGAAACCTTTAGGTCACTCATGGCACGATCATACAAAGCGCCCCATACCGTGATGCGCTGATCGTCTTGTAAATAGGGCGCCGCCTGCAAAAGCGAGCCATAAAGGTACAAATCCGGCGCCTCCACCAGAAGCCAATTACTGGTATTGGATACCGTCAAAGCCGGAATCTTGGCGTAATAGGTCAACTCCCCCGTATAGGCAGACTCGCTATCCGGCGCCGGGATAACCTGAAACTGCTGGCCAATCTGCGTGTAATAGATCGGCTTGCCGCTCGCGCTGTTAGCCCCCTTAAGCATCGCCGCCTGATCCGGGGAAACGAACTCCATCACCGTGATGGGATTGGTGTTGATCTGGAAGCGGATGCTTTCCAACCAATCGCCCGGAACCACGCTATACTCGCTGTCCAGCGTAGCCGTAGCCCGCTCCACCATCTTCCTGTGGCGGATGTTCCGGTTGAACTGGGCCTCCGCCAAAGTGATGAAATCAGGGATAACCGCCGTCAGGTCAGTCCTGATAAGCCAATCGCCTATGGAAGCTTGCAAGGTGGAATAGCTGGTAATCGCCATATTCATTCACCCCTAGAAGCAGCCGCATGGGCACAGGAAAACTCAAAAGCCCCGATATGGCGCACATGATGGCTAATATCGTGGTCCAACATCACCTTAAACCCTGTTTCCCTGGCTGACCGGCAGAACCAGATGTCCTCGCCGCTATATACACCATTTTGGTAGTGTATGTGAAACCAAGGCTTCGCCATCTTGCGGAAAACTTCAGCCTTAATCAGCATCAGCCCCATCCCAATGGCGGACACCTCTTCCAGCCCAGTACACCATTCTTCCGTATAAACCCGCTCGCTTGTCAGATCGTCACGGAAAGCCACCGGCTGAAGGGGGAGTTTACGCGTACTGTAATTAGCCGCCACAATATCCTCATCCCGCGCCAATAACTGCCGGATACTGTCTTTCGGGAACCGCATATCGGCATCAACAAACAGGACATGGGTAGCGCCAGCGTCCAAGGAAGCTTGGGCCAATTCCTGCCGCTGGTTTACAATCAGCGTCCCTTGGTTCTGGAACAGTAGCACCCGGTCCTTGGTTGCCGCCGTATGGGCCGCAACGCACCGGGCTAGATCGAAAGCAAACCCGCTATCCACCACATCGCGGCAAGGGACACAGACAGAAACAATGGCGGGCATCAAACGCGCCCCGGTCTGGTACGGAAGAACCGATTATCTGGATCATTCAGCCACTTCTTCATGGCTACCGGGTCATCCACGATGCCCTTCATCTTCAAATCATAAAAGACCGCCATGGGGATGGAAGCCACCTTGTTCCATTCTCCATAGCGCCCGTGGTCTTCATTAAACTGCGCCTTATTGGCTTCAATAATACCAGACACATCCTGGCGCTTCTCAATCAGCGCCGTATCTGTGCCCTCATCATAATGCCAGTAAGAAGTAATCCCAGTTACCGGATCAATGTTGAAAACCTTGTCAGCCATAAGCCACCTTTGAGGTGGGGCTGGCAGTCACCCGCCAGCCCCGTTGCCATTACGAAGTCGTCAAGTCAGCAGCGATACCATGCGCGGCTTCCTGGCGAACCATCAGGCCGTATTCGCAAAGCATCATGCGCTTTTCCGCATCGCCGGTCTTCGCCAGGTCCATCGTCTGGATCGGGCGGAGGATCGCCGTAGCCGCGTATTCCGGGTCAAGCACGAAAGCATCGCGCTC
>Ga0181343_1000433_pt1 | contig 18375 bp, 22 predicted proteins | sample Su13VDMLBSD_FD_130110 | JGI IMG/M metagenome (GOLD analysis project Ga0181343, IMG submission 130110) | Freshwater viral communities from Lake Michigan, USA - Su13.VD.MLB.S.D | ecosystem: Environmental > Aquatic > Freshwater > Lake | place: USA: Michigan | collected 2013-07-15 | reverse complement strand
GGGAGAAAGAGAAGTGGGTCGACCAAAAGACCGGCCGCGCCTGTGGAGCTGGTGGGAAGAACGAGTATTGCCGGCCGAGCAAGCGTGTGTCGGACAAGACCCCCAAGACGAGCTCCGAGATAGACCGCTCTACCCTCCGGAAAAAGATTTGGGAGAAAGAGCGTGTGGGAATGGGTAAACGCGTAAAACCGGTATGATGAAAAAAAAACACCAAAAAGGAGGGAATCTAAACTGCGTAACAGCGGGTGGGTGTAATAAGCCAAAGCCACCAAAGCTTAAGCCAGAAGTAGAAAGGTCAGTTGCTGCGTCGATTGACAGGTCGGCAAGAAACGAATCTGAGCGAATGAATATGTACGAAAGAGCCGGAATACAGTATCAATCTGTATCGGCATCAACGAGGCCGGCAAGGACATTTGATATTCCGGAAAAAAAGATTGAGCCAAAAAAGGAAATTAAAAAAAAGCCACAGGAAGAAACAATATCAAAGCCGGACACAATCTGGAAGTATTACAAAGGAAAAGAACTTAAAGCGACGTCAAAAACCCCGTTATCGGACTCGCAGGTATTTAATAAAGGAGGAAAAATGCCACTAAAGAAAGCATCAGGCAAAGGCAAGGCCGCCGTTCAGAAGGCTGTGTCTGCCAATATCCAGGAGCTGACCCGGGCGAACCGGGAGAAGCCGGCCGGCAAGAAGCGCAGCAAAGAGCAAATTGCGGCCATTGCATATTCGGCTGCCCGAAAAAAATGATACCTTTGCCAAGATGAAACGAGTCGACAAAGAGTCCATGCCATGCAACAAGCCCCGGCCGTCAACAAGCCCGGGCAAGAAGCGTATGGTAAAGGGTTGCGAGGGTGGTCAAGAGAAAATCGTTCATTACGGAGCCGAGGGCTATGGCCACAATTACAGCGACGCTGCTCGGAAATCCTTCAAGGCTCGCCACAAGTGCGACTCGGCGAGCAGCAAATTAACAGCAAGGTACTGGGCCTGCAAGGATTTGTGGGCCGGCAAGGGCGGAAGCACGAAGCCATCCCCCAAAGGAAGGAAGGGTAAGTATTAATGGGTACCTGCTCAAAAGGCTGTAAGTGCCGTTCGTGCGGTAGCGGGAAGTCACGCACCGCAAAATATTATGCAGCCAGTCCAGAGGCACGCAAGAAAAAATCCGAGTACGATACCAAGTATCACTCCGCTCCAGAACGACGTAAATACCGTTCGGAGCTCGTCCAGAAGAACAGAGAGATGGGAAAGAAGGGCGACGGGCTTGATGTGTCTCATCAGAAGGGCGGAAAGTTTATCTTAGAAAAATCATCCAAAAATAGAGCAAGAAAATGAAAGAGTTTCTTATGGACCTCGGGTTTAATATTGGCCTGGCCATGTCTGGCCTGTTAGGCAGTCTGGTAACGATTTGGCGTTCAAAAAAGAAGATGAACGTCAAGGAACAGGCGTTGTCAATGATTGCTGGTACGCTATCGGCCAATTACCTGACTCCATTGGTTATAAGCTTTATGGACCTAAAGGACAATACCCAGTTCGGTGTGGCCTTTGTGGTTGGATTCGGAGGACTTAAAGCGGTTGAGTATGTCTACGACAAATACTTCACAAAGCAAGGATAAGGGCTTTGGCGATACGCTAGCCCGCATTTTTACAGCAACCGGCGTCAAGGCCGTTGTGGAGGCCGTTGCCGAAGCGACTGGCACCGACTGCGGTTGCTCAAAACGACAAGAAGCATTAAACGAACTAATCCCCTATAAAAAAGACTAAACATGGCACTAGAACAAGCATCCAATTACATTTTTACTCCATCAATAACCGTAGGAAGTCAGCAGTATGCTGCGACTTTGGCTATTCCTGGCCGGTGGAATATTGGGCAAATCCGACGGATTGTCAATACAACAAGGAACAAGTTGATGTATAGCGATGAGCATGAAAAGCTTATTGGCACAATTACATTTAGCACATATAACCAAACAGTTCCAACAGGAATGCCAAGTACCCTTGTGCAAAGGACTGGCGGTGTGACTACATTCAATTTGTTAATGGACACGACCTATATGCAAGCGTCGGATGTCATTGAGATTTTAGTTGAAAAGAAAGAGCAGGTTATTCGTCCGTTTGATTTTGGAACGGACGCCATTGAGCGTATCCGGGTGTCCGACCCCAAGTCAATGATTGATGCCGACTTTGAATATGGCTTGCAGCCTACCAAATGGGCGTCTTACGGGTTGAACCGATACTTCCCATCAATTCTTGAGCTTCAGAGTAATGACCTTGTCGTAACGGCTATTACTGCTGACGGAACAACCACATCAACAAGTAATTCTTTAATTACCGTTACAACCTCTGTGGCGCATGGTATTACTGCTGGAACCGCCATTCACGTTGCCGGAACAAGTCAAACTGTTGCCCTTGGCGCTGGCGGTGCAGATGGCGGATTTATAGTTGAAACATTTGTTAGCCCAACCCAGTTTACATATAGGGCAAAAACAACGGTAACGTCTGGTTCAATTTTTGCGGACAATATTGTGCTTCGTAGATGTGTATTTGCTACAAATGTCAATATTCCAGTTTCGAGCGTTTCCCCATTAACGCCTGTTAATGGTGGTACTTTAACCGTTACAACATCAAGCCCTCACAATCTTGTTCCTGGGACGCCTATTCTTGTTAGAGTTAGCGGAGGAACAACTAATCCTATTCAGGCCGTCGGTTCATTTTATGTGGTAAGCGTTCCAACAGCGACCACTTTCACATACGCAATTAGGCAGTGGACGGCTGGAACTGGAGGAAGCACTGTTGACCTTACTGGAGCGACATTTACCATTACCACTAACTCAGATGGACTTGCACAGCCTAGGCCCTGGGATGGTGGCGTTCAGATTTATACGGCTAGCGCTGCACATGGCGCGTCTATCATTCGTACCACTAAGAAGTATAACCGCTATCAGTCTGGTAAGGGATACTTGTGGTCATCCGGTGTATTGTTTAGACCTAACTATGACATCCGTAGCATTACTGCTTCTGCAACAACTATCGGCTCTACTGTTACCGTTACCGTTGATGGAGTGCCTCACGGACTTCAAACGGGAGCGACGGTAACTATTGCTAATGTTGGTACAAGTGGGTACAATGGGTCATTTATAGTAAATGGGGTTACAAGTCCGTATGTATTCACTTATCTTAACACGTCGGTACTTGGCTCAACAACGGGAGCTACTGTGCCAGGAGCAGACCCAAAAGTTATTGTGACCGCGTGGTCAGGGGCCGTTGTTCGAGCTGGTCCTTTTGATGACCAAAACGGGATGTTTTTTGAATACGATGGGGCAACATTCTGGGCAGTTCGCCGAAGCGCTGTGTTTCAGTTGGCTGGCACATTGGATATAACCGCTGGAAGCACTACCGTTACAGGCACAGCCACTAGGTTTATTGAGCAAGTCCGCGTTGGCGACAAGATTGTCATTAAGGGTATGACATATTTGGTTGCGTCTATTGCCAGTAATACATCAATGACTATTTCTCCAGACTATCGACCTAGTATAAATGCTAGTGGCGTTAAGGGAAGTATTATTCGTGAAACTCGTATTTCTCGAACTAACTGGAACATTGATACCTGCGATGGTTCTGGCGGAGTAAACAATCCAAGCGGATTTTCACTTGACTTGGATACCATGCAAATGGTAGGCATTCAGTATACTTGGTATGGTGCTGGATTTATTGACTGGATGATTCGTGGCGCTGATGGAAACTGGATAATGGTTCATAGGCTGAAAAACAACAACGTGAACTATGAGGCGCACATGAGGACAGGAAACTTGCCGGTTCGTTATTCTGTTGAAAATGAAGGAGCATATACCTATTTGACCGCATCGCTTGCGGCTGGAGCAACTACTGCAACCGTTGCTAGCACTGCTGATTTCCCGTCATCAGGGGACTTATTAATTGACCAAGAAATTATTCGTTATACAGGCAAGACATCAACGTCATTTACCGGATTGACTAGAGCAGCGACACTAAGCAAGTTTCAGGGAGGCACGACTAGAACATTTACCGGCTCCGTAGATAGCACACATAATACACCAACAGCGGGCGCTAGTAACGGTCCAGGAGTAGTGCTTATTCGAAACACTTGTAGCCCATCGCTTGTACACTGGGGCTCGGCTCTTGTAATGGATGGAGGATTTGACTCTGACCGGGGCTACATCTTTAACTACCAAAGGGTAGGCCTTGCATTGACAACAGCGACTCAAACGGCGTTCTTGATTAGGTTGGCGCCATCCGTGTCGGCCGGTCTTGTAGGTGTCCTTGGAAATAGGGACCTTATTAACAGAGCTCAATTTTTGTTGCAAGCCGTAGGTGTCGACGTTGATAATGGCCTTAGCGCTGGAGCCGTAATTATTGAGGGCATTGTTAATCCGACAAACATTAGCGCAGTAACTTGGCTTGATGTAAATGCTTCTGGACAGGGCTCGCAGCCATCATTTGCTCAAGTCGCAACGACTTGGACAGGAGGCGTTGCTACGGGTGGCGAACAAATTTTTGCTTTTGCGGCACCCGCTCCATCTGGAACAGGAACGTCAACATGGGGAGCAGTAAACGACAGGCTTGACTTGAGTCCGTTAAAAGAGTTGACCAATTCGCCTATTGGTGGGGATGGTGTATATCCCGATGGCCCAGAGGTTCTTGCTATTAATATTAGGGTTAGAAACGGAACCGCTAATGGAACCGTTCTACTTCGCTGGTCAGAGGCTCAAGCGTAATGCGAGAGATAAAGAACCTTGTCTGCCACTGTTCCGCTACCGCTAAGAATACTCCCGTCGATGCTATCAAAAAGTATTGGCGGGAGAATCTTGGGTGGAAGAGCGTTGGTTATCATCGAATAATTAAGACGAATGGCGAGATTGTGGTACTGGCGCCAGATGAATCTATCACGAATGGCGTGGCAGGCCACAACAGTAGCAGCCTTCATGTATGCTATATTGGAGGTAAGGATAAGGACGATAGGACAGAGGCTCAGAGAAAGTCTATGGAGCTCGTTCTGAAGGAATGGCTTGCTAAGTACCCAAAGGCTAGGATTCGTGGACACCGGGACTTTCCGGGCGTGAAGAAGGCCTGCCCTCAATTTATTGCTGAAAAAGAATATGGCTACCTCTATACAACTTAAATTCATTGCCGTCCTGTTCCTGTTGTTGGGATGCGGACGAAAGACCGTTACCCATGTGGAGTACAGGACCCGGGTGGACATTCAGCGCGACACGGTCCAGATGCCGGTGCTTGTGGAGACGGTCATCCCGTCGCCGTGCGATACCGGTGGCATCCTGAAGGACTTCAAGTTCGAGACCCAGGCTGGCCCGGCAAAGGTCAGGTTAGAGACGGACGGTACCCGGATTATCGTCAAGGTAAAGACTGACACGATTGTCAAGGGATACAGGGTCATTTCGGATACAGTTCGAGTTACTAGTCATTCCGTGACAACAAAAAAGGTCACGCCCCGTTGGGCCTGGCAGCTTCTTGTGGCCAATGTCATAGTAGCGGCAGGGCTCGGAATTTACCTATATTTGCGGAGATGAAAAAGTCGAGGGTCTATTTGAATGAAATCCTATCGGCGCCCAAGGTGTTGCCTGGGGTGTTCTCTCACAAGCGGAATCCCATTGACATTGTTGCCAATGGGCGGAAGATTGCTGAGGCTACCGGTGGGGAGTATATTTTTAACCCAAAGCAAGTATCAACCATGAAGCGTTTGGTCAAGAAAAACGACAAGACTGGCCTTCATTCCTATGTTCGTTCACTCATCCAAAAATTTGAAAAACCATGAAAAACAAGCCAGCACCCAAAAAGAAGATGTCCGCCAAAGAGATGGAGGCCATGAAGAAAGCCAAAGCCCCCATGATGAAGTATGGTGGCAAGATGGGAAAAAAACCCTGCTAAGCTATGAAGAAGCCTGTTAAGAAAAAGATGACCGCCGACATGAAGGCTGTTGCCAAGCATGAGAAGGTCGAGAAGAAGATGGAGAAAGAGGGCTACATGAAGTCCGGCGGAAAAGTAAAAAAGAAGTAATGCTAGGTAAAAAGCATCCTTTAGTTAAGTGCTACCAGGCGGGGGGAAAGCTCAACAAAAAAGAGCAAGCTCCCCCTCGCAAGGATGATATCCGTAATTCGGAGAACAAGGAGTATGTCAATGAAACGGCAAACGACCTTGGGGTAAAGAAGAGGAAAGTTACGCAAAGGCAGTTCAACGAGCGCTATGCCGAAACCTTGGATAGCTCTTATGCTGCTAGTTTGCCATATCTCAAAAAGAAAAAGTAGTGCCCAAGATAAGCTCGTATGAAGTTGTGGCCCCGGCCAGCAATGACCTCGTTACCGTTACTGACGCAAGCGACAGTAACAACACGAAGAACGTCACTGTTGGAAGTCTTTCGGCTACGGTTTATAGTGGGGCTTATTCTGAGATTTATGACGCCTCCGGATTAGAAACAACAAGTGCTACTACTACTCCGGCCTTAATGAATGTCGGAACCACTCAAGGACAAACAAATGACGCAAGTTTGCAGCAGAATAATATTGGAAGAATTACAAACACAGGGTCATCAAGAACATTTTTGATGACTTATTCAGCATCTGTTTCGGCAACAAACAATACCGCTGTTGAATTTAGTCTTGCAAAAAATGGAGCAGTTATTGCGCACTCTCAATCTGATATGGTAACTGCAAGCGGAAATAAGGGGATTAGCGTTTCAAATACAATAATCACAACCCTAAATACGGGTCAGTATGTTGAGGTTTATATTGCCGTTGGCTCCGGAACCGTTACCTGCACATTGCAGCATTTGAATTTAGTTTTAAAACAAGTCTAATGGACATTCGTAAAATTTCAATCGGGCAGGACTATAAGACTGCCATGCACTATATTGTAAATCAGCCGGTCCTTAATGGGGACTATACTGTGCATCTAATTAAGGTGTCAGACGAGGGTGGGGCAAAGGTGTATATCGCATCAAAAAATAACGAAATCTTGCTTTGGAAGGAGTTTTCTGCTTCCATGCCTATTTCATTTGAGTACAACATTTCTTTCTAATGCGTTCCCCGTTTCAGTTCATCGTGCGTCCGCGCGATGCGAAACGATACGATAATACACGAAAGTATGGGGATGTTGACTTTATCGTAAGTGTTTCGCAAGAGGACCATAAGTTTTCCAACCGGTATGCCGAAGTGGTTAGTGTGCCTATCTGTTATGATGGGCCCATCAAGCCGGGGGATACGCTCATTGTACATCACAATGTCTTCAAGTTTTACTATGACATGTATGGTCGCCAAAAAAGCGGCCGGTCATTTTTGCGTGACGACTTGTTTCTCCTGGACGAAGACCAGTTCTTTTTGTACAAATCTTCCGATGGGGAATGGAAGGCGCACTCAAGGTATTGCTTTGTAAAGCCGGCTAAAGCAAAAAAAAGCATAAGCCTTGACAAACCGGACGATGAAGAGCCTCTTGTGGGGACTATCCGGTATATCAATGATGAACTGCTTGCTTTTGGGTTACAGCCTGGGGACGAGGTGGTTTATCAACCGGAAAGCGAATACGAGTTTGATGTTGATGGAGAGCGCCTCTATCGTATGTTCACGTCAAACATTGCAGTACAATTATGAAATCCCAGGATTTAAAGCGCGACATTATTGCTGCCGGCTATAAAGCCGTGAAGCATCTTATCAGAGTTGCCGAAGAAGACATTATTACAGGAGGGGAAGGCGACATAAGCGCGGACCGACTTAAGAATGCTGCTGCTACAAAAAAGTTGGCCATCATGGACGCCTTTGACATTTTAGCAAGAATCCAGGCAGAGCAAGAAATACTCGACGCACCAAAAGCTGCGATAAATGCACAAAAACAAGGTTTCGCAGAAGGTCGCGCAAGATAGGCCGCTTTACCGGATACTGCCTCCGATTGTTTCAAAGAAGAAGAAACGATGGGAGTATGGATATGATGCGGACTATGACATGGTGGTCATTTCAAGGGATGGCACCATAGGGGACGTCTATGAAATCAGCGGACTCAAGATAGCATTGCCGGCAACGCCGGAAACATGTCATCAGCGTAGCACTCGGACATCGGACCAGTATTGGGAAAAGTTCGCGTACCCGCCTCAGCTCGATAAGATAAAGACCATCTTTCAGTGGCATGGCATGCCCAAGGAGTTCAAGCATCTTTGGGTGGACTACATTGAGGAGGAGTTTAACCGGCGCGAATCAGGTTTTTGGTTCATGAATAATGGCGTCAAAACGTACATCCCTGGGAGTTACTATATGTACCTTCAGTGGACAAAGATTGACGTCGGCCAGCCGGAGTATCGCGAAGCCAACCGGTTGTTCTTCATCTTTTTTGAGGCGTGTATTGCTGACCCCCGGTGCTATGGCATGTGCTATCTCAAGATTCGTCGGTCCGGGTTCTCGTTCATGAGTTCGGCCATAGCGGTTCACATTGCCACTTTGAGCCGGGATGCCAGGGTCGGCATACTATCCAAAACTGGTACGGATGCCAAGAAGATGTTCACGGATAAGGTGGTGCCTATTTCAAGCAACTATCCATTCTTTTTCAAGCCCATCCAGGATGGCATGGACAAACCAAAGACGGAACTTGCTTTCCGAGTGCCGGCCTCAAAGATTACTAAAAAGAACATGCACGAATCCTTTTCGGCTGAAGACCCGGACGGATTGAATACGACGATTGACTGGCGGAACACGGCGGACAACAGTTATGATGGCGAAAAGCTGTTGCTGCTTGTCCATGACGAATCGGGCAAATGGGAAAAGCCGGAGAACATTTTGAATAACTGGCGCGTGACTAAGACCACGTTGCGGGTTGGCGGACGAATTGTCGGCAAGTGTTTAATGGGCTCCACGGTAAACGCCTTGTCAAAAGGTGGAGGAAACTTCAAGAGTCTGTATGACGATTCTGATGCGTCAAAACGTTCCGACAACGGACAGACAAAAAGCGGACTCTACAAGTTTTTTGTCCCAATGGAATGGAACTTCGAGGGGTACATTGACCAGCATGGGTTTCCAGTTATGGAAACTCCGAAGAAACAAACTTTAGGACATGACGGGAAGCCTATAACGATTGGGGCCATAACCTATTGGGAAAACGAGGTAAACGCATTGAAGCACGACCAAGACGCGCTGAATGAATTTTACAGGCAGTTCCCAAGAACGGAAGCGCATGCTTTCCGGGATGAAAGCCGACAGTCGTTGTTCAATCTAGCAAAAATCTACCAGCAGATTGACTATAACGACGGCATGATTCAGGGCCAGGTTTTGACAAGGGGTAGTTTTCACTGGGAAAATGGCATTAAGGATACTCGGGTTGTTTGGGTGCCAAGTAACTCCGGCCGATTTCTTGTAAGTTGGATTCCGCCGGCAAAATTGCAAAACCGGTACATGGAAAAAGGCGGCAAGCGTTATCCAGGCAATGAACACCTAGGCGCATTTGGTTGTGACTCGTATGACATTTCTGGGGTTGTAGGTGGGGGTGGTTCTAATGGAGCGTTGCATGGGCTGACAAAGTTCCACATGGAACAAGACGCTCCGACAAACATGTTCTTTTTAGAATACGTTGCCAGGCCGCAAACTGCGGAGATTTTTTTTGAAGACGTACTGATGGCCCTTGTTTTTTACGGAATGCCCATGCTTGCGGAGAATAACAAAGCCAGGTTGCTGTATCATTTGAAGAACCGGGGGTACCGGGCGTATTCATTAAACCGGCCAGACCGGCCGGCAGCAAAGCTTTCAAAAACAGAGCTTGAGCTTGGTGGAATCCCCAACAGCAGTGAAGAGGTTCGCCAGGCGCACGCTTCAGCCATTGAGTCCTACATCGAAAAGTATGTCGGCTATGATGCGGATGGTGTGTTCAGACACACCTCTGAATGTGGCGAAATGCCGTTTAATCGCACTCTTTACGATTGGGCCCTATTCAACATCAATGACCGAACCAAGCATGATGCCTCGATTAGCTCGGGTTTAGCCATCATGGCTACCCAAAAACACCTTTACGTTCCTGAAATAAAGAGCTCCAAAATAAGTATTAACTTTGCTCGATACAACAATGAAGGGCACCGAAGCCAGATAATCAATAAATGAGCGACGTCAAACCAATCATCAATGCGCAATATTTCCCGAGTCAGTTTGTTTCTGACGCGGAAAAGCGCACAGAAACCTTTGGGTTAAGGATTGGCCAGGCCATTCAATACGAATGGTTCCGCAGGGATAGCGGCAGTGCTAGGTACTATTCTCAGTGGAGAGACTTCCACCGACTGAGGCTTTATGCCCGTGGGGAGCAGTCTGTTCAGAAGTACAAGAACGAAATGGCGGTCAATGGAGACCTGTCTTATCTCAACTTGGACTGGACTCCAGTACCCATCCTGCCCAAATTTGTAGATATTGTCGTTAATGGCATGTCGGACCGGTTTTTCAAGATTAAAGCCCATGCCCAGGACGGTATGTCTATGGCAAAGCGAAGCCGGTATCAGGACATGATTGAGACTCAAGTGGCTGGTAAAGAGCTATTTGAAAACCTTCAAAAAACCATGGGTATAAATGGGTTCACGATGGACCCCGAAAGCCTTCCAGAAAGCGACGACGAGTTGCAGTTGTATATGCAAATGAACTACAAGCCGGCGATTGAGATTGCCGAGGAGGAGGCCATTGCAACAATTATGGAGGATAACCGATACTCGGACCTACGAAAGCGCATTGACTATGACTTGACGGTTCTCGGGATTGGCATGGCTAAACATTCTTTTTACCCCGGCGAAGGCGTGCGAGTTGAGTATGTTGACCCGGCTAACGTAGTTTATAGTTACACTGAAGACCCTTATTTTAAGGACTGCTTTTATTGGGGGGAGATTAAGACCGTCCCAATTACTGAGCTCAAGAAGATTCGACCCGATTTGACAACCGAACAGCTTAGTGAGATTTCAAAGTATAGCCAGTCTTGGTACGATTACTATAATGTAGGCGAATTTTACGACAATAGCCTATTCCGGAATGACTCTGTAACGCTATTGTTCTTCAATTACAAGACGACCAATACCTTTACCTATAAGAAAAAAAACCTTGATTCAGGTGGGGCTAGGGTAATTGAGAAGGACGAAAACTTCAATCCTCCAGCTGAAATGATGGAGGAGCAAGGTTTCGAGAAGATTTCTCGAACTATTGACGTTTGGTATGATGGCGTCATGGTAATGGGCACTGAGGTTGTCCTTAAGTGGCAGCTCATGGAGAACATGGTCCGGCCAAAGTCGGCGTCTCAGCATGCTATCCCAAATTATGTAGCATGTGCTCCTAGGATGTACAAGGGCAATATTGAGTCGTTGGTACGCCGGATGATTCCATTTGCGGACCTCATTCAGCTTACGCACCTTAAGTTGCAGCAAGTCATTGCCAGGGTAGTGCCAGATGGGGTCTTTTTGGATGCCGACGGAATCAATGAGGTTGACCTCGGCAATGGCCAAGCGTATAGCCCGGAGGATGCGTTGCGGTTATACTTCCAGACTGGTAGTGTTGTTGGCCGTAGTTATACCCAAGACGGCGAGTTTAACAACGCCCGGGTTCCTATTCAGGAGTTAAATTCTAGTTCCGGCCAACAAAAGATGGCTGCATTAATTGGGAACTACAATCATTACCTTGGCATGATTCGGGCTGTAACCGGCTTGAATGAAGCCAGAGATGGCACCGTTCCGGATTCTCGTTCGCTTGTTGGCGTTCAAAAACTAGCGGCATTGAACTCAAATACGGCGACAAGACACGTTTTAGATGCCTCAGTTTACATTACGAAATCCATGGCCGAAGCGCTGACTTGTCGCATTTCGGACATTTTAGAGTACGCCCCATACAAAGAAGAGTTTATTACTCAGATTGGTCGCTATAATGTGTCAATCCTTGACGAAATCAAAGACCTCTACATCTATGACTTTGGCATTTTTATTGAGGTAGCGCCAGACGAGGAAGAGAAAAACCAGCTTGAGCAGAATGTTCAGATGGCTTTGCAGAAGGGGGACATTAACCTAGAAGACGCTATTGACATCCGAGAAATACGAAATATCAAAATGGCGAATCAGCTTCTTAAGTTGAAGCGTCGCAAAAATCTCGAGAACCTTCAGTCTCAAGAAATGCAGAAGCAACAGATGACTATTCAAGGTCAAATGGAAGCTCAGCGTGCGGCCGCTCAAACGATGATGATGAAGGTCAATGCCCAGGCAGAGGCCGACATGCGTGTCAAACAGGCTGAGGTCGCCTTTGATATTGAGCGCATTAAGGCTGAGGTCGAAGCGAAGGCTACGCTTATGGAGCGCGAGTTTTCGTACAATATCGAGCTTGCAAAGGCCCAGGGCCAAGTTTTATCCGCTAGGGAAGAGGCCCGCGAAAAAGAAAAGGCCAAGCGCATCGGCATGCAGAACACTCAACAGTCCAAGCTTATTGACCAGCGCAAAAACAACTTGCCTCCAATAAGCTTTGAATCCAACGAGGACAGCCTCGATGGCTTCGATTTGGCGGAATTTGAGCCCCGCTAAAATTTTATATCTTTGACCCTAAATTCAATCTAATGGAAAGCATTACAGTCAGAGTCCTTGACTCGGATGGGCAACCATCTGTTCAAGAAAAAGAGCGGCAGAATCAAGCTTTGCTTGAGGAGCAGCAACGGCAACAACAGCAGCAACCGCCCGCCCCGGAAGCTGCGCCGAAACCAGTTATCGAAGAGGGCGACGTTCTTTCATTTATTAGAGAAAGGTACAAAAAAGAGATTTCCTCTATTGACGACCTTCTTGTTGCGCCTCAACAGCCAGAACAATTACCCGAGGACGTGTCTGCATTTCTTAAGTATAAGAAAGAGACCGGTCGGGGAATTGGCGACTTTATGAAGCTCAATCAAGACTTTGACTCGGCTGACCCCGACCAACTTCTTTTGGACTACACAATAGCCCAGGAAGAGTATTTGGACCGGGAAGACGCCGTCGGAATCCTAGCTGACAAGTTTGGATACGATGAAGACTTAGACCAAGATGTCGATGTCAAAAAGAAAAAGGCCGCCAAGAAAAGGGAATTAGCGAAAGCAAAAAAGTATTTCAACGATTTGAAGGAGCAGTATAAGGCCCCGCTTGAGTCAAGAGGGGGTTTGCCCGACGAGTCGCCAGAATACAAACAATACAAAGAGTACCTTGACAGGGCCAATAGCGAGCAGCAAGAGGCACGTCGGAAAGGGGAGTGGTTCCAAAAGAAAACGGAAGAACTTTTCTCGCCTGAGTTCAAAGGTTTTGAGTTCGGTATAGGCGAAAAAAAGTACACTTACATGCCCGGCGAAGCTTCTGAAATCAAGAGTCAAAACGCTACTCCGGTAAACCTTATTTCTAAGTTTATCGATGAGCAGGGATTGATTAAGGATGCTGCTGGTTATCATAAGGCTCTCTCAATCGCAATGAATCCGGACAAGTTTGCGAAGTTCTTCTACGAGCAAGGCATAGCCTCTGCTACTGAAGACATGGCTAAAAGGAGCAAAAACGTCACTATGGACGTAAGAACTTCTGGACAGCCCGTAAGCACAATCGGAGGAGTTAAGGTTGCGGATGTAAGCCCGACGTCGTCAGGAACGGGATTAAAAATCAAAGCCTTTAAAACCTCTTAAACCATGCCAGTTTTATCATCCCCCACATTTGCGTTACAGCCGAGTATTAACCGGCAAGTAACTGCTACCAATTACATCAACAGCGAAAACTTCAACTTCCTTAACCAATATCTTCCAGATATTTATGAGTCGGAATTTGAGCGCTATGGGAATCGCAGTATCTCCGGATTTTTGCGTATGGTCGGCGCCGAAATGCCTTGCGCATCTGACCTTATCAAATGGGCAGAACAGGGCCGTCTGCACGTTAAGTACACCGCTTGTACAACGACTGCTGCCTTAAACGCAGACACTGCTACTTTCACGATTCCAGCAACTGCTCCCACTCAGTATCAAACTCCAGCAAGTAACCCTCTTTTTGGTGGTGGTCCTCTTGCTACAAATAACGTAAACGGTATTCGTATCGGTCAAACCGTTCTTTGTCAGCAAGAAAATGCTGCTAACGTACTTCATGCTATCGTTACAGGCGTAGGTACTGCGACAATCGACGTGTCTTTTTATGAAGCTAACGGTATGCCTGTCGCTGGCTCTGGTACAACTTGGACTATTTGGATTTACGGTTCTGAATTTACAAAAGGTACTTCCGGAATGAGTGCTTCCGTACAGTCTTTTGACATTTTCAAAGACAATAGCCCAATCATCCTGAAGGACAAGTTTACTGTTACAGGTTCTGATATGACCCAAATTGGTTGGGTTGAAGTAACCACTGAAAACGGAGCTTCTGGATACCTGTGGTACATGAAGGCCGAGCACGAAACCCGTCTTCGTTTCGAAGACTATCTCGAAGCATCTATGCTTGAGGCTGTTCCTGCTGAAACTAACTCTGGAGCTGCGGCTCTTACTCCTTCTCTAAAAGGCACAAAGGGCGTCTTTTTTGAAGTTGCTCAAAACGGTAACGTATTTAGCGGTGGTTTCCCAACCAGTCTTGTTGACTTTGACTCGATTGTTCAGCGTCTTGACAAGCAGGGTGCCATTGAAGAAAATGCGTTGTTTGTAAACCGCGCTGCTTCTTTTGCCATGGACGACTTCTTGGCTGCTCAGAACTCTTATGGTACCGGCGGAACTTCCTATGGTCTGTTCCAGAACAGCGAGCAAATGGCCTTGAACCTCGGCTTCCGTGGGTTCCGTCGTGGTTACGACTTCTACAAGACCGACTGGAAATACCTGAATGACCCCACCATGCGCGGTCAAGGTACTGCCTCCGGAACCGTAGGTGGCGCAATCAACGGTATGTTGGTTCCTGCTGGAACTACCAATGTGTACGACCAGGTCATGGGCCAAAATGCTAAGCGTCCTTTCTTGCACGTTCGTTATCGCCAAACCGAGTCTGAAGACCGCAAGTTTAAGACTTGGGCAACTGGCTCTGCCGGTGGCGCTGCAACAAGCGACCTTGATGCAATGGAGGTTCACTACCTATCTGAGCGTTGCGTTTGTACTCTTGGCTCAAACAACTTCTTCTTGTTCAGAGCTTAATCGTGATTACCAAAGGGGGTGTGTCCGAACACACCCCCTCTTTTTTTAACTCTTAAATCCCAATCAAATGCCTAAAATCTATAAGTTAATCGGAGGGTCTGCGCCTATGAGCTTTATGCTTGCCAGCAGAAATACAGTTGCAAGACGTCTTTACCATTTTGATGGAAAGGTAAATCGCGAGTTACGTTACGCTCGTAACCAAAAAAGCCCGTTTGTTGATGAACAAGACGGTAATTTTATTTTGGAACCTATCATTTTTGAGGATGGGTTCTTAAAAGTTGAAGACAGCAATCCAGTTCTTCAAAAGTTTTTAGAGGTCCATCCTGACAATGGCTCTTTATTTGCGGAGGTTGACAGCAAAAAAGATGCTCAAAAAGAACTTGATTATCTTGAAATGGAGGCCGATGCTCTTTCTAAGGCAAGGACCTTGGATATTGCCATGATGGAAAACGTGGCTCGAGTAGCCCTTAATATTGACCCGTCCAGGATTAGCACTCAGGAGCTTAAGCGGGACATCATTGTTTTTGCTAAGCACAATCCGGAAGACTTCCTTTCAATCGTAAACGACCCTAATGTCGCTCACGATGGTTTAGTTGCCCGGTTATTTGACTATGGCGCCCTTGTGACAAAGCGCAATGCGGTTCATTACAACCTGCCGAGCAATAAGTCTAAGCTTCTTATTATTCCAACTGGCCAAGATGCACATGAAGCCGTTAGCTCGTTCTTTATGACCGAAGAAGGCGTAGAGGTTATGACCACGCTCGAAAAATACATCTCTCAATAATTAGTATATTTGCCCTATGAATAACTTTCTCAAAATAGCAAAGAGCTTAAATAACCTGCCGACAGGTCAAGGTATTTGCTCAACTTTGATTAACCCAAAGTATGTTTCATGGGTTTATTCAACGGCAAACACAAACATTACCATTCATCTTAATGGCGGAGTTAATTCATCCGCTGATAGAATCACAGTTACACTTCAAACTGGCGGAACTCTTCAGCGAAATGCGTTTATTAATGCGATTATTGAGGCTTCAGCTTCAGCAACTTCAAATGCGTCTTCGGTGTATACGCTTGATTTTCTACCATCAACAACCTATACATACGCTTTATCATAATTATTATGGCAAAATTTATTCAGTATCCATCTGAGTTTAGTAATACAAACTGGACTTCGGTTGCCTACAATAGCACCGGGAATGTTTATGTCGCTGTGGGTAACGCTGGCGCTTATAGGGTTGCTAGAAGCAGCGATGGCGGTGTTACATGGACCTATCCATTGGGGTTAACTGATGCGGCACAAACACGAACATGGTCCGCAGTTACATGGAATGCAGGGGCTAGTATGTTTATCGCTGTTGCATCAGGAACTGGAACTGGAAGAATTATGACCAGTCCGGATGGAACTACTTGGACGGTTCGCACATATTCCGCCGGCCAGCAAGCCGTTAGCTTTAATGCAGCGGCGTCAAGTTCTACTAGGACCGTGATTGTTGGTGGTGGTGGAGCTGCGACTGACCAAACCATTACCACTACGAATGGCACGGCTTACACTTCAGTAGCATCTCCGGGAATACGAAATTGGACTGGGGTTTCATGGAATGGAACAGCCACTTCAACATGGGTTGCTGTTGCAAGTGATGGAGCCGCGGCTGGTTCGGTTATGACGAATAATGAAGCTGGTTTAGCCGCCGCAACTGCTTGGACTTCACAAACTGCCGCAACCGCTCCTACGACTAATCCGTGGATTTCCGTTGCTGCTCAACAAGGAGCTTCGGGGACAATGGTTGCAGTTGCTAGTAGTGGAACGCTAGCAACAAGGGTTATGAGAAGCACTGATAACGGAGTCACTTGGGCTTCTGTTGACCCAGTTATTGATGTCAATTTCACTTATGTTTTTGCTACTAGCGATGGTTTTTACGCCCTTGCAAACACGGGTACTCAAACGCAAAGAATTTTGACTAGCTCAACTGGGGCTACTTGGGCGGCTGGGGCCGCATTGCCAACGACATCTAATAGGTGGGCTGGAGGTACTTCAAATGCTTATAGTAGCCCGAGCGTTGTCGTTTTTGTTTCTAATTCGGGTGGGTCAAGTCGGATTTTAAGAATGACAAACTCAGTGCTAACCTTGAGCGCTCCAATCGAAATTAATGACTCCTATACAAGGGTTAGAACGGATTTGCCGACATATATCAATCTTGATAAATTAATGGCCCTTATTCCAGTAAGTGAGAATCAAATTGATTTGCCACTAGCTGCCGCGAGTTCGGCTCAAGATGTTGTGACACTTACTTTTGGGGCTGACTCAACCGGTGTTACGCATGAGATTATCGTTCAAGACATTATTAATGCTTCATCCGCTAAGTCTTCGACATCTTTATTTGGATATATCGCATCAGAACTTCCACAAAACAGAACAGTAACTGTAACAAGAGCATAGTATGGCTAAATATTTGAGAATCCCAAGCACGGCTCAGGCCACCACAACAAATGGAGATTTCTTCATTGATATTGACTCCATTCTTAGCATTGTCCCAGTGAGTGATACCGTCCTTCATATTAATGCGGACATCCCAGACACGTCTAATGACACACTTGTTTTGACGTTTAATAATAACTCTCCTGCTCCAACTAGAGTTTTGCATCAGATTGTTTGTGATGCTATTATGGAAGCAAATGCCTACACCAAAGGGGGGGAGCCTTATGTTGATTTGCCTTTAATGCCGGCCATTGGCGGTACTGCTACAACAATCACTTTAACTTTTGTATAATTATGAAGTCACTAGTCAGATTCGGCTCATTAACCGCTGCTAATACCGGATATATTGATGCTAATTCAATTATTTCTATTGTATTTGCAAGCGCTACTTCCATAGTTGTTACTTGTAGCCCATCAAGAACTATTACTTTTACAGTAACTTCCGACAGCAATTATGTCATTCATAATTACATTGCGGATATTTTGATTAGCGCAGCGCAAACTAGTTCTAAGCCCGCGCAAAGTGGATACGCGCTTGTTAGCATACTGCCATCAATAACTATTGGAGCTACTACCTATACAGTTTCATTTGCAGTAGCATAGTTTTAATCCTTACTTTCAAAGCCACCCCCTGAATCTCAGGAGGGTGGCTTTTTTATTACCTTTGTGTATGGCCGAATTTATGCAAATTAACTTAGCAGCCGCTCCGGTTCTTTTGAATCTGAAGGATATTAAGTTTGTTTCTTCTTCAGCCACAAACACGATTACG
>Ga0181343_1000432_pt1 | contig 18381 bp, 42 predicted proteins | sample Su13VDMLBSD_FD_130110 | JGI IMG/M metagenome (GOLD analysis project Ga0181343, IMG submission 130110) | Freshwater viral communities from Lake Michigan, USA - Su13.VD.MLB.S.D | ecosystem: Environmental > Aquatic > Freshwater > Lake | place: USA: Michigan | collected 2013-07-15 | reverse complement strand
TGTAACCCCCACCCCCGAACTGTGACAATCGACGCCCCTCCCGCGTATGCCCCGCGTACGTTCGTAGAGCGCGCTGTGCCCGCCGGCCCGCCACGACCCCGGTGGCCGGACCTCGACGCGTGGGCGCCGGATAAAAACCCAGCCATCACCCGCTCTGCCCCCACCACCAGTTCCAGACCAGATCCGGCTTGACCTCATCCAGGGGCACACTCCCCCCATCTCTCCCCTCCACCACCGGATCCACCACCCATCCCTCGGGAACCCTCTGCAGGTACCTCACGGCGGGCAGGTAGCCCCACGACGGAGCAAAACCACCCCCTCCCCCTCCACCACCCAATCTCCCTCCCTCCCAGACCCCCCACGTGGTCACCGGAGGGGCGAGCTCGGCGACCTGGAAGGAGGAGCCGTCGGCGTAGCGCAGCACCTGCCCCACGCATGGCACGAATCCCGGAGGCGTATCCTGGGGGTACCTGACTCTTCCCTGGTAGCGGGGTAGGATATTGGCGAACCAGTAGCGCCTGGGGGAGGAGGTGGCGGAGCGGGCATTGTACGTCGGGTAGAGTATGATGCCCCCCACCGGGACGGTGGTGAGGGTGCGATTGAGCTGCGCGATGAAGTTGTTCTCCGGCGAGTAGGTGTGATCGACGGGAACGTCGATAGGGTCGGTGGGCGAGAACGAGGAGATAGGCCCGCTGACATTAACCGTACCCTCGTCGTCGATGTACACCGAGAGGGAGTCGAGGTCAGGGGGTGGGGAGTCGAGGTCCGGGTCGGAGGCGATTCCCGGGCGGTAGCGGCCCAGCGCCCAGGCAAACGACTGATTGAAGAGCCGTGCGGAGTCGTCGAATAGTCCCATGGTTTGGTAGTTAAGTTACTTAGACTTTAACCTCGGGCCTCCGGCCTTCGGCCTCCGGCTTCTGGCCAAATGGCCAAATGGCTAAGTGGCTACTACTACTGACAGAGCAGAAGTCGGAGTGGTATGATAGTGGTATGATACCCACCCCCCACCATGGGCCTTGATGCTTTCATAAGAAAACTCCCCAAGGACCTCGTGGCCCAGGCCGACCAGCAGGGAGAGTACCTGAAGGAGATTCCCGGCTTCTATAACCAAAAAAACGAGCTTCTCTACTGGAGAAACCATCGAAAACTGAATACGTGGATGCTGACGAGAGCCCTCGACCGTTACCACATAGCCCCCTCGGAGGTTTTCTCGGGGAGGGAGATCCGGCTCGACGAGGAAGACCTCCTCGCTCTAAAGCTGGAGATGGTGTTTGGGGACATGTTTAAGACGTACTGGGGCGGCGGCGCGCAGAGGCTGGGGGGCATAGACGCCCAAATAATCGACCACCTCATCAGAGTGGTGAGGAGGGGCAAATCCGTCGTCTTCTACACTTCATCCTGGTAACGTAAACCCCCTCCCCCCCCATGGCAAAGCAGAAACCCTACCTCGACCCCGCGGAGACCAAGAGCCTCATGCTGCGGAACATCGAAACCCTCCTGGACGGTGGCGATATGACCGCGGATCTGGAGCAGGAATGCTTCGCTCTCATGTCCTTCTACAGAAACCCCCCACCGGCCGGCATGCAGTACCACTGGAACCACCTGTGGGTGATGAGCAGCGAATTCAACCAGCTCTACACGAAACTCCAGAAACTACTCTGGGAGGATATTGAGGCATCCAAGCAGCCCAGGACCCGGATCAAGCGCCGGCTCGAGGCCGCTACCCTCACCACCACCATCTGGACCAAGGGCCACCACTTCGATGAGGAGACCGGGCACGTGCTCATCGTTCCGGTACCCGAGCCCAAAGTCCAGACGGCGGAGGACAGAGTTAAACGCGAGGCCTCAGTCCGGGCCACGTGGCGGCGCGGTAGCCGCGATTCCTAGGCGCAAACGCAAGCGCCATTCCACCCTCTCCCTAGGTATTTATACTCATCATGCAGATCACCGCTGAGATCAACATCGAAGACGTCATCGAGTCCATCAGCCACGGGTACGGGGACAACGACCCCATTAACTTTGTCCTAGCCCTGGACAACTGGGTGGGAGATGAAGGGTTTACCGAGAACCTGCTTCTCCGCCTGGCCCAATCCTACGAGCAGGAGTACATCTCCTACGAGCAATCTATGACAGAGAGGGCCCTAAGCACCACCTTCGTGGATGGTGTTCCAGGACCCACCTCCACCCCCGAACGCCTCGAACGCACGATGGCCGAGCCCGCCCAAGCCACTTCCAAACGAGAGAAACTCTCCAAGATAGTAGCTCTCATCAGATCACTCGACTCCGACTCAAATGAATGAGACAAACAACACCCCCGGCGACCCGCCGGGCGACCCTTCGGGCGACCTATCCGGCGACCTATCGCCCTGGTCCATCTGCCCACGCTGCCAGGTGCGCATCGCCAACGGCTGCGTGTACTTCGCCCACCGCCCCAACCTCCCATCCGACGGCAAGACCCTGGCCCGCAAAGTATGCCAGTGGGCGTACGCGGCGGACCGCCGGGATGGTAAGATAGGAGAAAGCACACTCAAGCCCCAGGGCTGCATCAATCCAGTATACGAACCCGGAGCAAATTATGGCCCTTACGACACCGTTCCAGGCCTGCCCTTCTAACCCAGGGCTCGTACGCCGGTTGGTGGTGGGGGCTGCGTTGGTGCGCCGGGCCGCCGAGTTACGCTTCGGCCGCCGGATCGGGGAAACCGGCCCCGGCCCCAGTGACTTCTGGGGGGCGATCTCGTGGTGGTGGGAGGAGGAGCACGTGCTCATCCCCGAGCAACTCGAGGAGCGGAGATTGGCCGCGGAGATGGAGGTGGCGTTTGGCAGCAGATCGCTCACTCTATCCACCAACCTCTGCAACGAGGTATACCTGCAGGGCGGCAGTCGCCCCTGCACCCTTACCGCATCCCCCTCCGCGCAGACGTACTCCAAGAGCCCATTCTCGGTCTTTGTCCGTTCGCGAAGTGGCCTTCACAGTGGTCAGTGGGAATGGGAAGGGATCGCTATAGAGACGGAATCAACCCCCCACCTCATCCACCGCTTTATCATATCCGCCCTCACCGGAGCAAAATGGAAACCAGTACCATCCGCCTCTCAGAAGAAGACAGACAGATCGTCGATCACGCCGTACGGGAGATTGTCATGGCGCTGGGGCTCGACCCAACTCTCCCCAACCCCAGGCCCCTCGAGCTCGTACGTCTCTACGATAACCTTGCCACGCAGTTTGCCGGCGATCCGGATCTCATGAGGCACTGGGTGCACACTGGCAACCGCCACCTCAAGTACACCCCGCGCCTCAGAGTGCACGCTCCGTACCACCTCGATGAGATGAACGAGTACCTGGAGGGGTTTCGCTACCGCTAAAGCGGGCCGGTATTTCTTAACATTCTCTTAACAATTCACATGTCCGCTGTTATCAGCCTGCTCGTGGCCCTGACCGTGCTCCTCGCCGACCACGCCCTCCGCTCCTGGGAGCCCGTGGACCGCGCCTGTACCGCCATGGCCATCTGCCCAGACCGTCCACTCCCAACCTCCCCCAACTGACTTTCTGTGATAGGATGGTAGCATGACCCACAACACCACCAACAACCAGATCTTCATCATCGGCCTAGCCCTCGATCGCGTACAGACACTCGTATCACGTGCCAAGCACCTGAGCAAATGCGGCGACGTACGCACCTCCCTCTTCCTCGTGGAGGAGGCTAGGCACTTCGCGGCCCAGGTGGATGGGGGGGAGGCCTTCCTCGCGATGACGTACCACCGCTACTTCAGCGATTCCTTCGGGGTGGTCTTCGAGCAACTCCATGGGGACGAGGAGCTGATGTTCGGAGGTGCGCCGTGACCAACCCCCTCGATGTCATGGAGGACCTACTCGACGACGACCCGTTCATCCGCGCCTACCCCTCCTTCGCCGCTTACGTCAATGTCTGGGATGAGGATGGAGGTGTGGACGCCTGGAGCGCCCCCTCCACCCTCCTGTACGACTTCTACGCCGAGAAACTCCCAGTGGATCAGGCGCTGCACATGTGGTTCACTTACACACAACGGGGCGCGGATGGCTGACAGGTTCCTGACGATAGTTGTTCGCAACCCAACCACGGAGGAGGTCCACAAGCTTGCTTCCCACCCCAAGCTGAGCGCCACCTCCTGGTCTCACGCCATGGACGAGCGCGACGAGCTGAAGTGGAGGCTGCAGGCTCTTCTCAACGAGAGGGGGGCGAGGTGATTAGTCCGTATCCTAGGGCCAGGTGGGGAAGTGGCTGGAGGATGGGTGACCCAATCCCTGATCGGTATAGAGTGGGGGAGAGGGAAAGCCTCAGTAAGTGGGATAAGAGATCCTTATGACAAACACCCCTTCTATAACTCCTCCTGATCGAGCTCCAATGTCCCTCTCATTTGCCGCCAAGCAGAACATCGTGACCGCGGCGATGAAGAGTTACTTCTCAGATAAGTCCAACGTCGACGAGGCGGCGTTACTCATCTCCAGCACGATCATCGAGCAGGAGATCGGTTTCGCCGACACGGACATCACTACCGCCCTCTTCACCGATCTGGTGAGCCACCTCTTAGACACCATCTACGTAAAACTCAACGAACTCTCACAATGACTAATCGTACTAATCGCACCGGGATGGTTTTGTTACCATTCCCCGGCCACACCGCCCTCGTGGTGGTCGCCGGAGTGGCTGTCATCGCCCTGCTAGGCTTCGGTATACCCCAGTACGGAGTCTACACCAAGTCCCTGAGCGGTAAGGCCCAACTCCAGGAGGCCGAGTTCACCCGCCAGGTCGCCGTCCTGGAGGCAAAAGCTAAACTCGACAGCGCTAAGGAGTTAGCCCTGGCGGAGATCGAGAGGGCCAAGGGTGTGGCCCAGGCCAACCAGATTATTGGAAGTAGTCTCAAGGGCAACCGCGAGTACCTTCAGTATCTGTACATCACCGGCCTGGAGGACGGGGCGAAGAATGGCAACAAGACCATCTACGTGCCCACCGAGGGCGGTATGCCGGTCCCGACTCTGAGCGTTGATAAATGAAACCGTATAGGGTAACAGTGACTCAGGAATGGGTGCTAGAGGCCGAGGCAATTGTCCTCGCCTCTAGCGAGGCCGAGGCCCGCACTCAGGCCATTAGGAACGTTGATTTTGACATCCACGACGCTGAGGATAACGGCTCGAGTGCCTACGCTCGCGAAATGGCTCTTGATCAACTCCTCGCCACCCGCGATCTTAATGAATGCTTTTACGAGGTTGAGTTTATTGCGGATAGTGGTTCGGGGTTTAAATCATTCGATCCGGAAGACTTTTTCAATCTGGATGTTTTTTCGGAAGAGGCGCTTGAGGCCGCCCGAATTTCCCGAATTGAGAGGGACAATGGCCAGATCGACCTCCCCCTCGTGGGGGGGCTCTGAGAGCCACCTCGTGAACTGGCCCACTGGCCCCGGCGACGGGGCTTCTTCTGTAGTATGATAGTCTCATGACAAGAACCGATCCCATGGCTTCCTCCCACCCAATCACCCCACCGCCGGAGCTACGAGATGAGTGGGACAACTTACCGCTAAGTACCAAGGAAATCATCGTGATTGCCGCCCAATGGGGCGCCGACCAGCAACTTGAAAAAGATGCAAAATGGCTGGATCACAACGCCTTGAATGAGCCGCATCTAAGGGTTGCTCCAGAAGGTGAATCATTGAAAGAAGCGATGCGCCCCAAGCCGCCGAGCTTGAAGGAGCAGGCGCTGAAAACGTTGCAAAGGCTGTCCAAAGATAAATACCCCTGCAACTATCAAGAAGACTCTGATTGGGACACCATTCGCCGCGCACTGGAGGCGCTGCCTGAATGACTGATTACGTCACCACCTGGATCATTGCTGGCATCCTTTCATGCCTGCTTTTCACGTTCAGCGAGCGCCGTTTGATCAGAGGCATGGAACTTGTAGACGCAATGATGCTGTTGATTTTCTACACCTGCTTTGTCATTATGGGCCCGGTAGGCCTGACTTTGCTTCTGATCGCACAACTAATTGTTTTTCTGTCAAATCTATGACCACACCTCTCCCCGCCGCCGAGCTGGAGGCTGGCAATGACTGAGCTTTCCACAGAAAAAACACGCCAGGTGATTAGAATTGATAGCACCTACTTTTACATTGATTTCTTGCAGGAAGTTGAGCAAGAGATTCAGCAAAAAGTCTTTAGGGTAAAAGCCGGCCTTGACGCCTTTTCTAAGGCTGAACGCTTTGCTTACACCTTATTGGAAACAAGAGGCTACTTTTCTGTGCTACCCGAACCAACAAGTGAGAAAAACCCCGATGACAACTAACCAACCGCTATCCCCCGCCGCGCAGGCGGTGCTGGATGCCTTCATAAAGGGACCTTACAGCAACAGACTATCGGTGGCCGCCGCCCTCCGCGCCGCTGCGGATCAGTGCAAGATTGACTGGAACTACCACCCTGACTATCCCGAAACAGAGTCAGTAATTGTTGTCTCCGATCTACTCGCCATCGCCGCCGAGCTGGAGGGAGCGGAATGATAAGAACAGAAGGAGAATCAATGTTTGTCGGATATGGCAGGCGTTATCGTCCTTGTGGTTTCGGGACTGTTAATGTCTATCGGTGCAGTTCTGTCAGAGAAAGGTAACATCGAACGCGGCAAAAACGCCGGAATCATCTACTGCACCGAGCAACCCAAACAGTGCGCTATCGAGTACAACTACCTGAAGCTTAATGAGGTGAAGAAATGACTGAACTATCACCACAAGCGCAAGCGGTGCTGGATGCCGTGGCCTCCCAAATGGAAGGCGGATGGATCTCTCCTGACTTCATTCCCTATGAAGCAAAGAAAATTGCCGCCGTTCTGCGAGCTGTTGTGGAGCAGCTTGGTTACACGATCTTTGACTACGAAAACAATGAGCACCCCGGAGTTGTCAGAGTTTCTCACCTTCTCGCCATCGCCGCCGAGCTGGAGGTAAGCAGTGAGAATTGAAACTCGTTGGCACAACAAGAAGTTTATGTTTGTAACGGTTTACCTAGATAGCGTCCACGTTGATCTAGGACTTCTTGACGAGGAAGAACGTAAGCAGCTTGCTGAGTGTTTTCGTGAAGCTGCTGATGAACTTTATCCACTGGAACAGACTAATGACTGACACTTTTCGTGCGCTGTGCCAAGAGCTGATAGACGAGATCGACGTAAAGGCTTATGGCGTCAAATCTCTGCCATCATCAGTGGCAATCGATCGCGCCCGCGCCGCCCTGGCCCAGCCCGAGCCGGTGGTACTGACCCGCCCCGACTGCTTTAACTTCGCCATGGACTTCTTGGGCGGCACAGAAGAAGTCGAGGTGCGTAATTACATCGAAAGGCTTGAGTCCGCCGCCAGCGCCGCCCTGGCCCAGCCCGAGCCGCAGGGGGTGACGGATGAGGAGTTGGTGAAGCACTACGACCGTGCCGTCACCTCCGCTATTGCCATCAGGGTGGCCGTGCGTGCTCTGACCAATGAAGACAGGGATGCGGCCACTGTTGCCGGTCTCCGCGCCGTCTTAGCCCGCTATGGCCGCCACGCCATCGAGCCGGTGCCGCGCTCATGACAAACATCAGAGTTGTCTCCGACCTCCACCTCGAGTGCTGCGAGCATGGTCACGGGGTCCCCGACCTCGGTGGGGGTGACCTCCTCATCCTTGGCGGCGATATACTGTGCGCCCGGCACTTCAAGTCCGAGAATGGGAGGCTCCGCGAGGTGTACCTAAAGTTTCTCGAGCGGTGCGCATCCGACTTCGATCAGGTCCTCTATGTGGCCGGCAACCACGAGCCCTACGGCTACAACTACGAAGGGGCATTTGGCGCGATCAGGACCCACCTGCCGTCCAACATCCGACTCATGGAGGATGAGACAGTTGAGATTGGTGGCTGGCATTTCATCGGCAGCACCCTGTGGACCGACTTCAGAAACGCCAATGCGCTGGAAATGATGGAGGCGGCTCAGTGCCTCAACGACTACAAGGTGGTGAGGATCACTCCTAAGTACCGGAAGATGGCCCCCGAGGACACCCTTGGGTTCCACAGAGCGTCTAAGGCGTATATGGTGTCGGAGTTGGAGAGGCTCGGGCCCGACGCCAAGCTCTGGGTCCTCACTCACCATGCCCCGTCGTACCAGTCCGTGGCGCCTATGTATCGGACCAATGGCATCGCCAATGGCGCCTATGTCTCAGCCCTCGACCAGCTCATCCTCGACCACCCAGCCATAAAAGTCTGGAGTCATGGGCACACTCACACCTCCTTCGACTATGACATTGGCCAGTGCAGAGTTATCTGTAACCCCAGGGGCTATTACAACGGCTACAATAACTCCGACCTTAATTTAGACTTCGACCCCGCGCTCACTATTGAGGTTGAGTAAAAAATCTACTTCTGATAACGTCTGATAGATTCTTATGCCCCTCTTGCGCTTTTAATATGAGCAATAGAGAGTTTAGATCTTTGTCTATTCTTACCATTTTCTGTTGATTTTTGTTCATTTATCGAACCTTAAAAGCGTCTTGAGTGTATCTATTTCACAAAGCGTATCCTTTGGAAGAAAGATAGATTTTTCTCCGGGGCCTCTAAGTAAAAGCTTTCTGCCCTCTTCGTTTTCATTTTTCCATACCAGCACTACTCCGTCACCTATTCTCGCAAGATCGAATCTCTTTTTTGCTTCCTCTGCTTTGACTATAAAGTTGGCGGGCAATCTGATACTTCTAAACGGCTCATCAAACAGTTTCTTTCTTAGCTTCCTCGGGGGCTTTTTATTTAGTTTGCCTCTCTCCCATTCTGCTCCTAACGGAATAGATTTTGGCGGTTTTATGTATATTTGCTCTTTACCATTATTCCACCATTCGCCTCCTTTTGTTGTGCCCTCGAGCATTCCTCTACGCCAACCGGGGCCGGGACAGTCTTTAACAAATTTTTGCTCAACGCCATTTGTCCACCATTTTCTAGTCATTTTATCTTCTTTCATTTTTTCTATGAAGGTTCTGGACATTTTGCGCCCGCGGTTTATTCGCCCTAGTTTTTCTTTTGTTTCCTTGGAATGATGCTTTCCTTTCCAATTACCACGGCAAGCAAATCCCGTCGAGGTCTGTTTTACTTTATTTGCAAAATGTGGATTTACGTCTACTTCGTAGATGTTATGTAAAACTATCTCGGCTTTTATCGCCTGAGTAACTGAATTGAATGTTTCAATGATTATCTTTTTTGTAGGGCGAAAAGTTTTATCGGAAAATGAGCCGAAGTAGAGAGTATCCTCCTCAGGTAGGCAATAACATGAACGACGACCTATATAGCCCCGGCCCCACTCCTCGTAGGAGTAATATGTGTAGTGATATTGCCTCATGTTTTACTTTAAACACTCTGTATACATTTTTATATTTATTTTTTGCGCGCGTCAGTTGATTTGAGTCTGCATGCGTGCCACCCCCTGGCAGGAGTCCCAGGCCACCCCGGGGGCCGGATCTTTTGGCCACCCCCCTCCCGGCCTCGGCGGCCGTTGAGTTTTTCAGGCTTCGGCGTTTCTCGACGCGAATGAAAAATGCCCAAAGGCGGAGATGCCGGCCCCCGCCGGACTTTTTCACGAGCCGGACTTTTTCACGCTTGGTGAAAAACGCCCAAAGGTGAAAATGCCAGACGGCCCGTCCAGTCGACGGACCGGCCAACGCCCTCGGCGTAGCCCTTGACCCTGACGCCCGGGTGGAGTATCTTAGTCTCATGAGCAACACCGATACCCTGACCGCTTCCCTCCGCGACCGCTGCCTGACCAAGGCCGAGGCGATGTCCGACAACGGCATCTGCTGGGCTGACGCTGACGACGTCAACGACATCCTGGCCGAGCTGACCGAGTCCAACCTGGACGACGTGGCATGGCGGATCGCCGACCTGGCCAATTGGATGAACTGAGGCCGATCGGCCCGTCCACTGGACGGACTGGCCAACGCCTTCGGCGTAGCCCTTGACCCCGACGCCCGGACCGAGTATACTAGTCTCATGAGCAACAACACTTCCCGCTTCGACGCTATCATGGCCGCGGTCGACGCCTGGGCTGATGAGTACGCCGGTTGGGACTGCCGCAACGCGGCTGAGGCCGAGGTCCGCTACATCCTCGACCAGCCTTACTACGCGGCTCAGATGACCGACGAGGAGATCGCCCAAAGCGCCATCAACGCTTGGCAAGAGGCCGAGTGAGGCCAGTCGAGCAACCGTCCACCAAAGCCCCCAAGGCCCCGCGATCCGAAGTATACTAGTCTCATGAACGAAACGACCTCCTCCATGCCCCAAGTCTACGCAGTCCTGGCCCAGGACCAGGACTACTACGGCCGACTCGAGCTCTTCAAGATCTTCGGCTCCAAGGAGTCGGCCGAGGCCTACGCTCAAGAGCTTCGCGAGGTGATGGCTGAGCCCGACTACGACGGTGCCGAGCCCGAGCCCGAATTCTCCCTGGTCAAGGTCGAGGCCTACTCCGTCAACTGAGCCGGACCGAGGCCAGTGGCACCACCGTCCACCAAAGCCCCCGGCGCTTCGCGTCATGGAGTATACTAGTCTCATGAGCAACACCACCATGACCTTCGCCGCCTACATCCCGGTCGTTCCCCAGTCCGGCACTCAGGCACCGGCTCCGGTCCGGGTCGCCGACTTCGATCCTGGCGTGATCGTCGGGCTTACGGTGGCGCTGCTGGGCCTGGTGCTGCTGGGCCGAGGCAGCCGCTGAGGCCAGTCGAGCAGCCGTCCACCAAAGCCCCCAAACCCACCCACGATCGCTTATAATTCTCTCATGACCCAAGACAACATCTACGCCTACGCCCACTTCACCGCCATCGGCGGCTGCGACTTCGAGACCGAGGACGCCGCCTCCCTGCGGATCTTCGCCTCCCACGAGGCGGCCCTGGACTACGCTCGGGACCTAGTCAACTGCCACTTCGACCACGCCTACGTGATGGGCGTCTGCGCCGATGGCATTCCCGACCTGGCCAACGTGCTCCGCGTGGCCGACGAGGAGCCGAGCATCGTCGACCTGCGCTGAGCCCATCAGGGCGCGCTCCGTTCACTCCGTTCACGTTCACGCAAGACCGACTCATGCTCATCGCCATCTACGCACTCATCGGCATCTCCACGGCTCTCGCCGTGCTCGAGGACTACACGGCCAACGAGATCATCGCCTCGGTTATAGTCGGGGCTCTATGGCCCATCTACATCACCACCAAGCTCATCCAGCGTCTCAAATGAGCCGGATGAGGGAGTGGCTACCGGCCCTGTACGTAGCCGCCCTCCTAGCCCTATAGTAGCTACAGAACGAACGACTCAGATGACTCTCACCCGGCAAGCCCTCACCCGACTCAACTCCGCACCGGTCGAGGTGCGTCTCTTTAACGGTTGTTTCAACAAGGCGTCGGTTGTAGCTTCCTTCTCGCGGTATAGCGTAGAGCTCCGGGTTGAGGTTACCCACCCATCGCTCCAGTGGCAATGCGGTAACAAAAACGCTGTTGAGCTGGTGTATTGGCAGAGTGGTAACGGATCGCACCTACCGCTCCCTGCGGAACTCGAGCCTCTTGTAGAAAAGCTCCGTGCATGCGCCACGATGACCCACGAGGAGGCAACTGCGTTAAGCCGGGAGAACGCTCTGGCCTTCGCGGAAGTAGCCGGTCAGATGGGTGGCTACTAGCCCTGTACTTTGGCGCTCAGAGGCCCTATAGTAGACTCATGAGCAACACCACCATGACCGACTCCAACGACCGCATGGGCCAGACCTGCACCGAGTGCGGTGTCGGCCGGTATCAGGAGACCAGCATCCACGATGACTGGGATGGAGTGCTTCACTGCACGAACAAGGCGTGCAATCACGAGGTGATTAGGTACAAGTGGAAGGACGACCCCAAGCCCCAACCTGAGCCTGTGAAATCCGAACTCTCTCCCGCCGCGCAGGCGGTGCTGGATGTTTACGAAACAACTTGGGGCCAAGGTTACGGTAGCCCACTTGCCGCTGCCCTTCGTGCTGCTGCGGATCAGGTGGTGCCGGAGGAGGCTGTAAGGCTTGAGTACGAAGAGCTATCCCTGCTGCGCGGTCTGCGCACCCGCGAGAAACTCCTCGCCATCGCCGCCGAGCTGGAGGGTGGCAATGGCTGACTTTCGTGCGCTGTGCGCTGAGCTGTTGAGCGAATTTCAGGCTTTGCGGCGAGCAGTGGCCGATGAGGTGGGGTGTTCATCACCCGAGCCTTCGGTCATCGCCCGCACCCGCGCAGCCCTGGCCCAGCCCGAGCCAGTGGCGCTGACGGATGAGGAGCTGGACGGGCTATTTGATGCTCATTGCTACACGGATGATTTTGGTACTCATCTAATGGATGCTGCCTGTTTCCGTGACGGCGCCCGCGCCTTACTGGCCCAGCCCGATCCGCAGGGGCCGACGGATGCGGAGTATACTGTACTTATGAGCAACACCACCATGACCGATACCGAAAAACTTCAGTTTCTTCTCACCCAGCTTCAGGAGACCGCCGCTCGAGAACATTGCGAAGACGCGGGGTACTACTGCACCTCTGACAACGGAAACTACGACGACACCTTCGCCGACGGCACCGATTACGGTGAGGTGGAGTACGCTCGACTTCTGCTGGCAAAGCTCTCCAAGCAGGGCTGAGGTCCGGTTTACAAACCGGCTACCAAAGCCCCACGAGCCGCCCGATCCGGTGTATACTAGACTCATGAACCTTCCAATCGTTGAAATAGAGGTCCTTGACCCTAACCCCGCCTGGGTGGCCCAATGGGTGATTGACGAGCGCGGAAATCGTGTAGCGGCGAACTACGAAGACTACTACGTTAAGCTAAAGGTAACCGCTGAGGTCGTCCAACTGAACCTCGACAAAGGGACGATGAAAGTCCGGTACCGCAGCCCCGGCACTGGAAAGTGGAAAACTCCAGACCACCCGATTGCTCCTTTCTTCGCAAAGTATCACATCGCGCAGAATCAGCTCGCGGTGGACAGTTGAGGAAGTGGCTGACGCCCCCAGCGTAGCCCTTGACCCCGACCCCCTCCTGGCCCTATAGTAGTCTCATGAGCAAAACGACCTCCGCTTCCGAACTCAAGGCCCTCTACGAAAAAGCCACCCAGGCCAAGCTGGCCTTCTATCGCAGCTGGACGCGCAGCGATGGCCCCTGGACCGAGGAGGCCATCGCCGCCTACGACGGTCTCTGCGACCTGGCCGAGGCGGCCTTCCTGGAGTGGAGGTCCGCCGTCACCGGCATGACCCCCACGGCCTACGCCGCGAAGATCAACGACTCCATCCACTCCGCCCGTGACTGATCCTATGACCCCCAAGATCGACCGCATCACCGTCTACGACAACCACGACCTCAGCGACTACCTCTACTCCGACATCGAGCACCTCATCGCGGAACTCACCAGGGTACGTGGGCTCGGGTACACCAAGGTCGACATCGACACCGAAACCGACCACTACGGAAACACCACCGTCACCTTCAACGCGGTTCGCTCTCGCCTGGAGACCGACGAGGAGTACGAGACTCGCCAGAAGGTCATACAGACCGTGCGCCAACGCCGCCACGCGGAGTACCTGAGGCTTAAGGCGGAGTTCGAGGCATGACCGAAGTCACCGTGGTTCTCAAACTCCGCGTAGCCGACGACGCCTGCCTGGTGGACTGGTTGCCCCAGCTCATCACCGACGCCCTGGAGGCCGAGGTGGGTGAGGAACTGCTCTCCTACGACGACACCGAGCGCTTCTGGCCAGTTGGGGAACTGGCTAACGCCTCCGGCGTAGCCCTTGACCCGGGCCGACCCGAGGCCCTATAGTAGACTCATGAACGAACCACTCAATCTCCGCCCCCAACTCGGGGATCAGCGAATCGCGGTAGAGCGCGAAGGCAACGGCTTCTGGGGAGTCAATGTCCAAGTCTGGAAGGCCAACACGCTCCGTGGCGATGCCTATTGGGCCCCTGTCGCCTATCGCACCTACCAGAAGAGGGCAGATGCCGAGCGCTATGCTCGTCGGTTCGGGTGGGGTGACCAGTCGGCCTAGTGGTTACTAGCCCTGTACTTTGGCGCTCAGAAGCCCTATAGTAGCTACAGAACGAACGAGACACATGGCACACGCTGACATCCGCGATCAACTCAATCAACTTTGCGGCGATTCTGCTGTTAGTGCTTCCTATGACGAAGACTCGGTTACCGTTCCCAACGTAGATGTTCTTTACTCAATCATCGAGCAACTCGTGACTCGCGTAGAAGAACTCGAATCGCGACTCTCCTGAGTTTTACTTCAACCCAGTTCCCTTCTCCTGTTACCATGATCTGCAATATCGCCTCCGACATCTCCACCAAGACCATCGCCTGGACGGTGACCGACATCGAGACCAGACGCTTCATCCAGTGCGTCCCGGCTCACATGGTTCCGCAGGCGATGCGCCTGCTCCAGCGCCAGCGCCCCGTAGCTAAGTAATAGTTACTTACTACTACCAAGCTTTTCTACCAACGAACTTCTCTCACATGACCCCGTCCATCAACCGCCTCCACTACTCCGCCAAGGCCCTCGGCGAATACATCATGGATGCGGAGTTCGATCTCGTCAAGTCGGAGTTCGACGCCAGCGTTGTTACGTCCTACGAGCAGTTCGCCCGCTGGGTGACGGGGTACACGTACTACCACGCCCTGGTATGCGCCTGCTCCGGCGATCTCGGCTTGATCCTCTCCCAGCTTCAGGAGGACTACGATGAGCTGACCATCGAGCGCAACGGCGACGGCAGTTTCGTACCCGAGTGACCGACTCGTGCGGCCTCCCCGCCTCCCGGCGGGCGTTGGTCCGATAGGGTAGTACATATGTACCACCCCGTAGCCGATCGTGGAAGTGGCTGAGGTGGCCGCGTATACGCCCCTCCTGGCCCTAGAATAGTGGGAACAAGACGACCAGACAAGGTACAATGCTCAACGCTCCCGACGCCATCGACTTCCTCTCCGGCGCCATGAACGCGGTTAATGACCTGAAGCTCAACGACGAGCAGCTCGAGTTCTATATCAAGGCCACGACCGGCGATTTCAACAAACTCCTGCTGATGGGCGAGGCGGGTGCGGGTAAGACCTACGTCCTCACCCAGGCCCTCGCCCAGCTCATGCGCCAGGGCGCCAAGGTGCTTCTCTGCGCCCCCACTCACCTCGCACGTATCACCCTCCTCAACAAGATGCCCGAGGATGTGCGGCCCTACGTCGAGACCCGGACCGTGGCGAGTCTGCTGGGTCGGTTCGGCTTCTCCACCGGAGATGGCGGGCTTGGTTTCTCCAAGCCCAAGGCCGACCGGCTTGGCGGTTACGACATCATCGCACTTGACGAGTGCTCGATGATCGGCAAGTCCGAGTACGATGTGCTGATGTCCTCCGCCTCACGCATCGTGTTCACCGGCGACTTCAAACAACTCCCCGCGATCATGCAGAAGGGCTCTGGCATGATGGACGATCCCGCCGTTGAGAAGTTCACCCTCCGGGTGCAGATGCGCGCCCCCGGCGTCATCCACGAGCTGGCTCAGCGTAACCGCGAGGCGGTGCACTTCCCCACCACCTCCGTGTCCGACGACCACTCCGAGGTGGTTGTTCATGACAGCCGCAACGCTCTCCTGGAGCGTATGGCCAACGATATCGCTTCCGACTCCAGGGGTGTGGACGCCCACCCGCACTATCGCTTCATCACCCACCGTAACTCGGTGATGTACGAGGTGGGGACGTTGATCCGCGATGTGGCCATCGCCGCGGAGATGGGTGATTCCACCGACGCACTCGTCGCTGGAGAGTACCTCCTCAACTACGAGACCTGCCCCGCGGCCTACAATGGCGAGGTGGTACGTGTCCTCCAGGTCATGCCTGACCCGGCCGCATCCCGCTCCCACCTCTGGAACTCCTACCGGGTGGAAGTTGAGGGGTCACGTGGTACCTGCTGGGTGAACATGATCGACCCTCGCAAACTCCACGTCGCCGACGAGTACACCGAGCAGCGCCGCGAACTGCTCAAGGAAGCGAACAAGCGTAAGGCCTTCGACGCCGCGAAGAGCTACTTCGATGAGGTGCAGCACCTCTCCAACTACTGGACGAAGGCATTCTACCCCTTCGCGATGACCGTTCACAAGTCCCAGGGGCAAACCATCGAGCACACCTACGTCGATACCGAGTCGTTTGCGAAGGCGTCCAACAAGCGTGCCCTGCTCTATGTTGGATTGAGCCGGGCGAGTGTGGCCCTCCACACCGTCAAGGTCGCCCCTCCCAAGTGGCAGGTGGTGCGCACGATCAACGATCGCTACAAGGCCGCCAAGGTTGCCTACGAGGCAATGTTCGGCGAGCCGGCGCACAAGGTCCGGGTGCGGACTGGGCTCCCCGCACGCACTTCGGCTCAGAAGTTGACCCTGGCCGAGTACATGGAGGCGCTCATCGCCGACGGCGAGCAGGCCATCGAGGCGGGCGAATCGTCCATCGAGCAGACCGTCACCCCTGAGATCCTGGCCAACGCCTTCACCGTCGAGGGTGGGAATCAGCCGACGCTCGAAGAGATCGTGTTCTGAGCGATAGGGGCGTGGGGGTATACCCTACCCCCCTTGGTCCGATACGGTAGTACATATGTACTATAGGCCGGACGTAGCGCCGGCTACCAAAGCCCCACGTGGCCGGCCCGCTGGAGTATACTAGCCATATGAACACGAACACCATGCCCACTCCTTTCGCTCTCGACTTCGACCTCTGCACCGAGGGCTACGCCAACGCCTACGCCGCGGTGGGCGGAGTGCTCGCCGATTCGGTCCAGCCTGAGTCGGCGATCGTGTCCATCGAGCATAAGGGCGAGGAGGCCAATGGCTGGCCGACTATGCTCATCACCTTCGCCTCCATCGAGTGCGCCAAGGCGTTCACCTACGCCTACCTCGGGTATAACCTCAGGGACACCTCGAAGTGGGATGTTCATACCGACGATGAGGTGGGCGAATACATCTCCCACGGGAAGTTCGTGAACTCCTGAAGAGGCACCCGCCGAAGGCGGGTAAGACCATCTCCACGAAGAGCGGGGGTGGTCCGATACACGCACGTAGTGCGTAGGGGCCATAGGCCCCGTACATATGTACTATAGCCGGTGCGCCTGGTGGCTACCAAAACCCCAGATGCCCCAGGATCCATCGTATACTGGTCTCATGAACCAAACCGAGACCAACCAGTTCTTCCGCCTCCTCCACGACCTTGAGGATGCGCGGGCCGAGGCACTTGGCATGGAGGCCGAGGAGCTGATCTGCCAGGACCCTGACTATATGGAGGGTTACGATTACGTCATGGACGAGGTCAAGGACGTCATCCTTGAGGGTTACGATGTCAGGAACCTGTCCGGTCTCGATTACTTCGTGAATCGGCTCGATGCTGACGCCGATGACTACGACGGCGAGTACCGTAGGGGTTATCAGGAGGCGGTGAATCTCTGCCTCGAGGCGGTTAACCAGCTCATCGAATCGGAGGAGGCCTGACCGGGGCCCCGGCCCTCACCCATAGGGTGAGTGGTCCGATACACTAGTACTGGTGTACTATGGGCCAGTGCACTAACCGACTACCAAACCCCCACGTCGCCAGCTCGCTGGAGTATACTAGCCATATGAACACGAACACCATGACCCACCTGCTCGGCACCCCCATCGTCAACGTTGGCGGGTGGTTCACCGCGCTCCGCGCCGACACCCAGGCCGATATCACCGAGATGGTCAACGAGAGCGGTTACCCCCTCCACGACATCCGCGAGTTCGTGGAAGCGTACGGCGAGCAGGCCTACATCGATGGCCACTACGTGACCTGGTGCGAGTTCAACGAGCTTCGCGGCGCCGACAATGACGCCATCGAGGCCTACGTGGACGAGGTGGGGATCGACAGCATCGAGAGCTTCGTGGACGCCTTCCGCGGTGAGTATGACTCCGAGGCGGATTTCGCCAAGCAGTGGTACACCGACATCCACGGTTTCGAGGCGCCCTACGGCGTGGTGGTGGATTGGCAGGCCACCTGGGATAGCAATCTCAGCGACGACTTCGTCTATAACAACGGGTACGTCTTCCACTCCCGGGTATGAGTCGGATCGGGCGGACCGCAGGTCCGGGGGCCAGAGGCCCCCTTGCCCGTCATATGGTCCGATACACTAGTACTGGTGTACTATATTGGTCCGATACACACACGTAGTGCGCGCTTGCGCGCTTGCGCGCGCGGGGCGCAGGGCGTGAAGCGGTGCGTGGAGCGCGGGGCGCGGGGCGGTACGTGGAGCGCGGGGCGCGGGGCGGTACGCTTACGCGGTACGCTTACGCGGTACGCTTACGCGGTACGCTTACGCGGTACGCTTACGCGGTACTAGGGGAATGCTAGG
>Ga0181343_1000430_pt1 | contig 18461 bp, 19 predicted proteins | sample Su13VDMLBSD_FD_130110 | JGI IMG/M metagenome (GOLD analysis project Ga0181343, IMG submission 130110) | Freshwater viral communities from Lake Michigan, USA - Su13.VD.MLB.S.D | ecosystem: Environmental > Aquatic > Freshwater > Lake | place: USA: Michigan | collected 2013-07-15 | reverse complement strand
TAGAATTAAACAAATTCAAGCAGAAGTTGGTGATAACTGTCCTAATGTATATCTACTTCACGGTGAATTAACACCCACTGAAATGAATGGTTTGTTAAATCATGACAAAGTAAAAGTACATGTTAGTTTTACTCATGGTGAAGGATTCGGACATCCATTGTTGTTGGCTTCATTGAGTGGTAAACCAGTATTGTCATCTAATTGGAGTGGACATTTGGATTTCTTAAATCCTAAGTATACATCTTTCTTTGAAGGTTCACTCAAACAAATTCATCCTGAATCTGCAAATGATTGGTTGATTAAAGAATCCAGTTGGTTTTATGTTGCTTATGGATTGGCAGAAGATAAATTCAAACAGTATTATCACAGTTATAACCAATCATACACCGATAAAGCAGAACAACTTCGTCTTGAAAATATGGAAAAGTTTAGTCTACAATCGATGGATGCAAAATTGTGGGGAATTTTGGACAAATATGTTCCGGAATTTGCAGTAGAAAAGAAAATCGTATTGCCTAAATTGAAAAAAATTGAACTTCCTAAAATAAGCAAGGTATCCTAATATATGTCAACACCATTTGTATCATATCTAGTTACATGTAAAAATACAGGATTTGAACTTCAAATTCTATTAGACAGACTATACAAATATGGACAAAATAATGAATGTGTCATATTAGACGATTATAGTGATAACATTGAAACATTAGAAGTATTAAATAATGTATCTAACAATAGTTTTTTCAAGGTATACAAACACGAATTGAATAAAAACTATAGTGAACATAAAAACTATGGTAAAAGTCAATGTAAAGGAGAATATATTTTCCAAATTGATGATGATGAATTACCGTCTGAAACATTATTGGAATCGTTAAATGAATTAATTCAATTAAATAATGATGTTGACTTATTTTGGATTCCTCGTATAAATGATTTCAAAGGTGTAAATCATGAAAATTCCAAACAATGGGGTTGGAGATTAACATCTTATGAAGATAGATTGATTGTTAATTGGCCAGATCCACAAGGTAGATTATTTAAAAATGTATCTTATATTGAATGGAAACGCAGATTACATGAAAAAGTAGAAGGTGCAAAAACATATGTTCATTTACCGGCAGTATATGAACTATCTTTACATCATAATAAGACAATAGAAAAACAAATAGAAACAAATATTAAGTATAATAAATTGTTTACAGAAGAAGAAAACAAAGGATTTAAAGTATGAATAATCAACAAAAAATTGCAGTCGTATTAGGTGCGGGAGGATTTATTGGAGGACATTTAGTTAAAAGACTAAAACAAGAAGGTTATTGGGTTCGTGGTGTTGATATTAAAAACAATGAGTATCACAATTACGCCGATGATTTTGTACTTGGCGATCTCACCGATCCAAATGTAGTAAAATCAGTAATTCCAGAAAATGCCGATGAAGTATATCAATTAGCCGCTGATATGGGCGGAGCATTATACATTTTCACAGGTCAAAATGATGCAAATGTAATGCATAATTCAGCATTAATTAATTTAAATGTTGTTCATGAATGTACAAAGAAAAAAGTAAAGAAAGTATTTTATTCTTCAAGTGCATGTGCATATCCAGAATATAATCAAATGGACCCAAATAATCCAAAATGTGCGGAAAAAGATGCATATCCTGCGGAACCCGACAGTGAGTATGGATGGGAAAAACTATTTAGTGAAAGATTATATTTGGCATATAACAGAAACCATAAGTTAGATGTAAGAATTGCTAGATTCCATAATATCTTTGGTCCATGTGGTACATATAAAGGTGGAAAAGAAAAAGCACCTGCAGCAATGTGTAGAAAAGCTCTTGAATCTTCTGACAACAGTGAAATTGAAGTTTGGGGAGATGGATTACAAACTCGTTCATTCTTATATATTGATGATTGTGTAGAAGCAGTATTAAGATTTATGAGACAAGATAATTTCTTAGGTCCAGTAAACATTGGTTCTGAAGAAATGGTAACTATCAATCAATTAGCACAAATTGCAATTGATTTAACCGGAAAAAATATAAAGATTAAAAATCTTGGCGGTGAAGAGTTCCGTCAAAAGTATGGATTTAAATGTCCAACAGGTGTAAGAGGAAGAAATTCTGATAATACATTATACCGTGAAAAAATGGGATGGGAACCATCACAACCACTAAAGGTAGGAATTGAGAAAACATTCAATTGGATTTCAAAATTAATGTAATTTATGGTTTATAAAACACACAAAGAAATCTTAGCTCCTAAAGGAACAATAGGTTTATCAAAAAAAGACATATTTTCAAAATATAAAAAAAATCATACTGTTTTTTTTGAAACCGGAACACATAAAGGAGAATCAATTGATACAGCATTAGAATTAAACTTTTCTAAAATAATTTCAGTAGAAATTGATCAAAACTTTTATTTAAATTGTTTTGACAAGTTTATTAAAGAAATAAGCAAAGGAAAAGTTCATCTATTTTTTGGAGATTCCAATGTATGGATGGATAGAATGTTAAAGTTAATTGACGAATCTGCTTTATTTTGGTTAGATGGTCATCCTGATGGAATTAACGGATATCCTTTGTGGGAAGAATTAAATCAAATAAAAAATCATCAAATAAAAACAAATACAATCATAATCGATGATATTCCAATTTATTTTAATCAAAACGAAGTTGAACAAAAATTGTTAGAAATAAATCCTAACTATTCACTTCAATACGAAAATGCATTGAATGAATCAAATAATGATGTATACGAAAATTACAGAATAGTGGCGTACATTAAATAAAAATATGAAAACAATAATTAAACCTTGGGGCAAAGAAGAATGGTTAGAATTAAACGATGTTTATTGCTATAAAAGAATTTACATCAATGCAGGTTACAAAACAAGTTATCAATATCATGTTAAAAAGCGTGAAACTAACTATATAATTTCAGGCAATGCTGAGGTTTGGTTGGAAAATGACGACGGTGTAGTTGAAAAGAAAATGATGTCTGCTGGTGATTATTTTAATGTTACTCCACCAAAGAAACATAGAGTAATTGCATTGACTGATATTATTCTTCAAGAAGTATCTACACCAGAAGTAGATGATGTAATCCGTTTAGAAGATGATGCAAATCGTAAAGACGGAAAAATAGAAGGAGAACACTCTTCTCCAGCAGTATTAATTCTAGCAGCAGGTCTTGGAACTAGATTAAAACATCACACCAAATCAAAAAATAAAGCGTTGGTTTCTATAAACAATAAAGCAATTATTTCACATATCATTGAAAAATTTCCAGAAAACTATGATATTGTAGTTGCAGTTGGATATAAAAAAGACTCGTTGATTGAATATTGTAAACTTACATATCCACAAAGAAAATTTACTTTTGTAGAAGTAGATAAATGGGAAGATTCAAAGATTGGACCAGGATATTCTGCGTTTAAATGTAAGGAATATCTACAACGTCCTTTCTATATTACTACTGCTGATTGTTTGATTGATTCTGAAATGCCTAAATTAGACGGAAATTGGATCGGTGTACATCAAACCAGTTATCCAGAAAAATACTCTACTGCTAAAGTAGACGAAAATAATAATATAACAAGTTTCGTAAATAAATCGGAGAACGGATTTGATTATGCTTTTATTGGATTAACATCTATCTGGGATTATGAAATTTTCTGGAAACAATTAGGATCGTCAGATTTAGATACAGAACTAGTCTCTGCATGGTACAATCCAAGTGTATATCCTACACTAAAAGCAAAAGAATTAAAATGGTTTGATACCGGCAATTTGGATGATATTGAAAAAGCAAAAGAACACTTCAAAGATTCTCCGCTTTCTTTACATAAAGAAATTGATGAAGTTACATATAAAATCGGAAATAAATTTTTGAAATTTAACTCCGATCAGATCATTACAAAAAATAGAGGTGAACGTGCATGTAGATTGCACAAGTTAGTACCAAACAACTTCAAACTTACTAATAATTTCATTTCTTATGATTGGGAAGACGGTATAACCTTATATGAATACAATTCAGTAACAATATTTAATAAGTTCTTGTCATTCTATAAAAATGTAATCGATGAATCATCCAAGTGGAAAAATCAATCTTTAATTGACTCTTTCTATATTGATAAAACTAATTCACGAAAAGATGCATTCTTAAAAAAGTATGGCGAAGATTATTTCAATAAATCATTTGAAATTAATTCAAAGAGATATCCTTCTCTAAAGGAAATACTTTCAAATGTTGATTTCAATTCATTAAAAGAAAACTCTTTCTACAGTGCATTTCACGGAGACCTTCAATTTGATAATGTAATTTATAATTCAACATTTGATAAATTCACTTATATTGATTGGAGGGAGTCTTTTGCTGGATCAGTTGATGGTGGTGATTTGTATTACGATCTATCAAAAATGTATGGTGGGTGCATCTTGCCATATAATATACTTAAAAACGATGATTCAATTAATATTGTAGAAGGAGTATCGACTGTAAATTATTCATATGAAAGCACAGTTCAGTTACAAGAATTCACAAAGAATTATGAAAATTGGTTAGTTAATAACAACTATGACATAAATAAAATAAAAATGATAACTGGTTTGATATATTTAAATATGTCTCCTCTTCATAGCAACAAATTTAATAAGATGTTGTGGTTTATGTCAACGGAAATGTTATATGAGTCTATTAGTAAATAAAGATACTAAAATCTATTGTTCGTTCAGTAAAAATGCGGGAAATAAAGGATGTGAATTCTTTAATCCCGCATTTAAAAAATTTAATATTAACGCTATTTATAAATCTTTTTCAGTAGATAATATTGAAAATGCACTAAATAGTGCAAGATATTTAAATTTTTCAGGATGTGCAATTGCTATGCCTTATAAAAAAATTGCATTTGAATTGGTAGACAGAAAAGATATAAGTGCAATAAACAGCAAATCAGTAAATACTATATTATTTGAAAGCAACAAAATGATCGGATATAATACCGATTACTATGCAACTGAAAAAATTTTAGAACCTAAATTAGATAAATTCAAAGAAATTTTTATTCTTGGAAACGGCGGATTAGCCAATGCTGTAATATCTAAATCAAAAGAAATGGGATTTTTAGTAAACAATATTACTAGGAATAACTGGAACCACTTGAATTTACTAAAAAATAGTTTAATATTCAATTGTACACCAGTAACTAACATCGTATTTGATAATTCCAACAATTTCATCGATTGTATTGTAGGAACTGATACTGGAAATTTATTTCATTTAAACCAAGCAACGAAACAGTTTGAAATATATACCGGAATAAAATATGAAGTATAAATATGGAATAGGAGTGATGTCAAAGAACATCGTTGACGCTTGTATTGAATATGCAAACGAAAACGATAAACATTTGATTTTTATTCCATCTAGAAGACAAGTAGATTATATCGGAGGATATGTAAATCATTGGACCACTGAAGTTTTTTCTAAATATGTAAGAGATCGATCCAGTAATATTTTATTAAAAAGAGACCATGGTGGACCAGGACAAGGATTACACCATGATGATGGATTAACATCATTAATTCATGATGCAAACTATTTCGATGCGATCCATATAGATCCGTGGAAAATATCAAAATCTTTTAAAGAAGGATGTATAAATACAAAAAACTTAATTGATCATTGTTTTGATATAAACAATAACATAATATATGAAGTAGGTACCGAGGAGTCTATTTTTAAATATGAATCCCATCAATTGGAAGAGTTGATTGAATATTTGAAAAAACATTTATCTGTTGAAAAATTTGATAGAATAAAATTTGCAGTAATTCAAAGCGGAACTTCTTTAAAAGAAACAAAAAATACGGGATCTTATGATAAACAAAGATTATTAGATATGGTTTCAGTATGTAAAAAATATAATCTTTTATCAAAAGAACACAATGGCGATTATTTGCCTGTTTTTCTTATTTTTGAAAAATTTGAATGTGGATTAGATTCGATCAATATTGCACCAGAATTTGGTCAAATAGAAACTAAAACATATTTACAAGAAATAAATAATAACGATTTGTTATTTGAGACTTTTTTTGATATATGTCATGAATCAAAAAAATGGGAAAAATGGGTTAACAAAACTTTCGATCCTTTCACTAATAAAAAACAATTGATTAATATCTGCGGACACTATGTATTATCAACTAACAGTTTTGTAGATCAGATAAAGAAAAATGTTAGATTTGATATTGACAATATCATTAAAAATAATATAAAAGATAAATTAAAAGAGTTATATGGAAAAGATTGATGTCAAAACAGTATTTCTTGATATAGACGGTACATTAGTTAAACATGAAAATCCTAGTAAAACATCTTTACCTTCTCACAAAATGGAAGTTTTAGATGGAACCATTGAAAAGTTATTGGAATGGAATAAAAAAGGATATACTATTATTTTAACCACCGGAAGAAGAGAAAGTAATAGAGAAGTTACTGTTAAACAGTTACGAGAATCTGGTATATTTTATGATCATTTGATTATGGGCATTGGAAGAGGTCCAAGAGTAGTAATAAACGATATAAAACCAGACGGCATGATTACTGCGTATTCGGTAAATGTAGTTAGAAATGAAGGAATTAAAAATGTAGATCTATGATTTATTTCTGCAACACATTTATTACAGAAACAAAACCTAAAATTGGAAAAGGATATTTAAATCGTGGCAATCTACGACCATTCAATAACTTTGATATTTTTAAGTATTCTTTAGCAAGTACATCAAAAATATATAATTGGTCTAAAGCAATTCTTAAAATTGAACTTGATGAGTGTTATATACACCGAAAAGAAGAATTAAGTCAATTTATAAAAGAAGAATTTAAAAATATTCCTTTAGTATTAGATTGGAAACGAAATGTTTATCAAAATGATTGGATTGAATCGTATGATTTATTAAATGATCGTTTAATATGGTTTTACTGTAATCACGATCATATTTTTATTGATAGTGATAATTCTCATTTGACTGATATTGTTAATAAAATGGAAAATGACTACGAAGAATACATCAGTATGGGATATAGTCATTGGCCAGAATGTATAAGAACTGCTAAATTTGGAGGAAGTTCACCTCCATTTGACTCCAAAAGTTATAAATTTGAAGAAAATTGCATTACAATAAAAAATAATTGTTTTGATAGTATTCAAATTATAACAAAAGAACTATACAAAAATTGGTGGTTCAAAGGCAATTTTAATCAATATAAATTGCCTAGACCTGATTATTTTGGTATTGGATTAGCAGAAATAAAACCTGTACCCATACATAAAATGTATATACCAATCAAAGAACAATCCAGACACTTTGATGGATATCAACATTGTAACCCACCTATATTAAATAATAAATGTCCGGCAATTGAAATACCCCAAGGATTTTTTGAAAATCAAATTAAAATTGATTATGGATTCGATTCAAGAAACCCAGATGTATCTATTACAAACTTTAATCCAACATCAAAAGACTATTTCGCAGATGATATAAAAGGTACAGATTATAAATGGATGATAGAAGACATTCCTATGTTTTGGAAAAATAGAGTTTCTAAAATAAATAGAAATGACAATATCGACGAAGAAACTATGATTCAATATAAAATTCAATCAGTTCTTAACTTTATCTACTTTGACGGATTTCCAGTAGATTCTATTGTCGAAGAAGCTATTATTAGTCAATACCTAAAAGTTCACCCATCATATTCATTATAAATTATGTTAAAAATATTTTGCAATTTCATGAATGGAGATGATTTTTATAATAATATAAAAACAAATTCTCCAGAGTTATTAGATAAAAATGTTACTATATTCATTGATAGTCCACCAAAATCAATCGAAGAATTGAGGTTAAATCCTATCAATATTATGGTAGTTCTTGAACCAAATCAATTGTTTGGAATACACGATTTTGTTAAAGCAAATAATCATTTGTTTGATGCAATATTAACATGGGGCGAAACTATATTAAATAGTTGTGATAATTCTATGTTTTTTCCGTTTGGTGTTAGTTGGTTAGATGAAGAATATATAAATAATGTAGATAATATAGAAAAAAAGTTTGAAGTTTCTTTCTTATGCGGTGCTAAAAAAATGATAGAAGGACATCATTTAAGACATAGATTATATAATCTAGGACACAAAATAAAAATACCAAAACAATGGCATTACACTTTGGACGATTATACATATAACAACGGACATCATACTATTATACAATATACAGGATGTTCTCCTGGCCATGAAAAGAAAAAGTTATGGAATAGTATGTTTTCTATTTGTATAGAAAATTCCAATAATAATGGATATCATACTGAAAAAATAATCGATGCGTTTTTATCAAAAACAATTCCAATTTATTGGGGATGTCCTAATTTAGAAGAATTGGGATATGATATGAATAGTATCATTTATTGTAAAAACGAAGATCAAATAATAGATGTTGTTAACAATCTGACACCAGAATTCTATCTGTCAAAGAAAGAATCTATAGAAAAAAATTTTATTTTAGCCAAAAACTATTCTAATATTTTTGATAGATTTAGAAATGTTTTAAAAGAATTTATAGAAATAAATAATTTATGAGAAATATACTTACATTGGAAAATTACATTAATATGATGTTTACGGAAAACAAACATCATTTAGACGAACTGTTAAAAATTGTAACATCGTTACACCCAGACAAAAATCAACCAGGTAAATTAGAGGGAAATTGTATGTATGACAATTGCACTACTAATATAAATCCATTATTTTACAACAAACTATATTCACCAACATAAAATAGGAAAAATTCAAAAATGAAAATTATTACATTATTTTGTAATGTCACCACGGAAAAATTTTTAGAAATCACATCTGAAATAGAAGGATATAAAAAATTCGGATTCAGTAACAATGATCAAAAAAGATATAAAGAATATTGCGATCTTGCGATCAATAGTTTTAAAAAATGGAATCCGGATATTGAAGTTGTATATTTAAATGACGATAATATATTAGATTATATAAAATTATTTGGATGTAAACTAATTAATAGTCCAATTGGTCAGAAATTTAATCTCGGATTAGAAGTAATGAAATATTTCAAAGCCGATAAATTAATAATTTTAGATGTAGATACAATTACATGTTCTAGACTTGATGAAATGATTGACAATAACGAACATGATATATTAGTTAGTTTAAATTATAATATCCAAGAAGGAAATGAATATTTTACAAGTCCTCATTTTACTTTAGAATTTGAAAATAATATTACTATTAAAGACAGCGCTAATATAAATTCTGGAGTCGTATGTTTTAACAATATAAAAGCGTTAGAAAAAGCTTTAGAACTTACAATTATTCATCCAAATTATTTTGGAGATCAAGGCGCATTAAACGAATTATTATGGTCGCATGGAACATTTACATATAAAATCTTAGATGGTCCGTGGCCTTTAAGTGAAGTGTCTTATAATGTAAGATCAAAGGGGGTAAATTTTACAGAACAAATTTTTCAATTAGCAAAAAATAATAATGGACAAAGTTATATTTCAAGATATTATGTAAAGGACAATAAACTGTTTACACCGGATGACAAACACATTAAAGTTTGGCATCTAGCAGAAGGCATGCATGGCAGACCCAATGAAAAATTTGAAGAACTAACAAAAATAATAAAAACAATTTTATTCAATAAAGAAACTGTAAAATTTTTTAGAGAAAAATGTGACGGTGATTCGTTTTTTAATATAGACATATAATATGGAAGAAATACTAAATTCAATAAAAACTTATTTTTTAGAAAAACACTCTAATAAAAAATGGGAAGCAGGAAAAGATTGGGTGCAATATGCAGGTCCATTCTTCGATGAAAAAGAATATATTGCCGCAGTTAAATCGCTGTTGAATGAATGGTTGGTCTTAGGACAAGATGCAATTACATTCGAAACTCATTTTCCAAAATTATTTAATAAAGAATATGGAATTTTAACAAATAGTGGAAGTAGCTCTAACTTATTAATGATGTTATCAATGACATCAAAAAGACTATATAATCTCCCTAAAGGAACCAAAGTAATTACTCCTATTGCAGGATTTCCTACTACTTTAAATCCTATTTTCCAAGTAGGATTTGAACCAGTATTTGTTGATATTGATTTAGATACATTAAACCTCAACTTAGATCAAGTTGAAGAAATAGCAAAGAAAGGAGCAAAAATCATTACATTTGCTCATGTGTTGGGCAACCCACCCAATATGAACCGTTTGATGGAAATAGTTAAACAATACAATTTAATTCTATTGGAAGACTGTTGTGATGCGCTTGGTTCAACTTATAATGGTAAACCACTTGGTAGTTTTGGAGAACTAGCAAGTTGCAGTTTCTATCCTGCGCATCACATGACTATGGGTGAAGGTGGATTTGTTGCATGTAATACTAAGATACAAGAAATTATTACTCGTAGTTTTCGTGAATGGGGTCGTGGATGTTATTGCGTTGGTAAAAAAGCAGGTCTACTAAAAAATGGTAGTTGTGGCAATAGATTTTCTAATTGGTTACCTGAACTGCCAGATGAAGTATTTGATCATAAGTATGTATACGATGAAATTGGTTATAATTTAAAACCAATTGAACTTCAAGCATCCATAGGACTTGAACAAATGAAGAAATTACCAGAAATTCATCGTAGACGAAAAGAAAATCACACAACATTGGTGAGTATTTTTAAACCATACGAAGAATTTTTTATTCTTCCGAAAGCTACTGACTTATCTAATCCAAGTTGGTTTGCATTTGCATTAACAATTAAAGACAATTCTAAGTTTAAAAGAAAAGATATCGTTAACTTTTTAGAAACAAACAAAATTCAAACCAGACCATATTTTGCAGGCAATATTATGTTACAGCCAGCATATAATGGACTAATCGATAAAAATGAAGTTATTACAAAGTATCCAAACGCAAGGAAAATTACTACCGATACATTCTTTCTTGGAACTAGTCCTGTAATTACTTCTACTCAATTAGATTACGTACAAAGTATCGTAGAATCATATTTCAAGACGATTTAAAAAAAAGTTTCTAATATATGTATATATATGTATATACATAAATCGTTATGTCAAATCAAAAAATTGTATATATTACGGGATGTCTAGGTTTTATTGGATCGTATGTTACTAGAGAATGCCTAGATAAAGGATGGTATGTTAAAGGCATTGATAAAATTACATATGCGGCCCAACCAGAACTTCTCAAAGAATTCAATAAATATAAAAATTTTAGTTTTGATCATATCGATATAAACGATTTAGATAGATTGATTGATTGTGACTATTTCATCAATGTTGCAGCAGAATCACATGTAGACAATTCAATTAGAAAAAGTGACGACTTTGTTCACTCCAATATCAATGGTGTACATAATATATTAGAATTATTAAAAAATTACAATAAACAAGGACAAGTAAAACCACTGTTAATACATTTTAGTACAGATGAAGTTTATGGTGACATTGAACAAGGAGAACACATTGAAACTGATATATTGAACCCAAGCAATCCATATGCTGCAACAAAAGCTGCGGCGGATCAGCTAATATTAGCATGGGCACGAACATATAATGTAAAATATGTAATCGTTAGACCAACAAACAATTATGGTATTGGACAATATGTTGAAAAATTAATCCCCAAAACATGTAAATATATTGCTTTAGGCAGAAAAGTGCCACTTCACAACAACGGCACTCCAATTAGAAATTGGTTACATGCAAAAGATACTGCAAGAGGAATTATAAAGATTATAGAATCAGGCAATGAAAATAACATTTATAATATTGCCGGAGGATTTGAACAATCAAATATACTTACCGTAGAAAAAATAATTAAAGAATATCTAGGTGAATTACCATCTAACTATAAAGAAAAATATCTAGATTTTTCTATACAACGTGTAGGACAAGATGTAAGATATGCATTGAATGATAATAAATTGCGTTCACTAGGATGGGAACCGATTTGTAAGTTTGACACTGAATTAAAAGAAATTGTAAATCATTATAAAAATAACTTTATATGGTAATTATATGAAAGTAAATGAATATATAGCTTGGATATTAAGTGAATATCCAAATATTTTTACAGTATCAGGCGCAGGAAATTTGCATATAATTAATGCAATTAAAAAATTAAACAAATCAAAATTAATCTGTCCTTTACACGAACAGTCTTGCACTATAGCATCATATTCAAATGCAAGATATAATAAAAATTTAGGAGTATCAATTGTTACTACTGGACCCGGAGCAACAAATGCTATAACAGGTGTTGCTACTGCATGGCTTGATTCTGTACCAGTATTGGTAATATCAGGCCAAGTTCCATATAAACAGACGATCCATCAAAAGAAACTTGAATCTGGAGCCTCTTTAAGAACAAATGGAATTCAAGAAATCAATATTGTAGATATAGTTTCTCCCATCACTAAATTTGCAATTACTGTTAATGATGCTAAAAAAATAAGATATTACTTTGAAAAAGCAATTTATTTGGCAAAAAATAAACGTCCTGGTCCAGTCTGGTTAGACATTCCTCAAGATATTCAAACACAGGAAATAGGAAATCCAGAAGATCTTTTATCATTTAATGAATATGATAATAATGAAATACAACATATAGACTTTGATAAAATATATGAATTGATATCATCATCAAAACGACCTGTAATTGTATGGGGATATGGCGTACAAGTATCTCAGTCAGAATCAAAAATGAGAGAATTCTGTGATATACTAAAAATGCCAGTATTAGTTACATGGAAAGCAATTCATGATTTAGAAGAAACATATCCTTACTATATAGGCAGATTTGGAATATTTGGTCAAAGAGCATCAAATTTAACTATACAAAATGCAGATTTAATCATTAATGTCGGATCACGGTTAGGATTAAATCAAATAGGATATCAAGAAAATGATTTTGCTAGAGAAGCAAAATTAATTACTATAGATATAGATAAAAATGAAAATATAAAGTACAAAAAAACTCCAGATCTTGCATTAACGATGTCTGCATCGGAATTTTTAGATAAAACTTTACCATTCGTAAGAAATCAAACTATTCCAGATTTTTCTCAATGGACAGACATTTGTAAAAAATGGAAAGAAAAATATCCATTGTGCTTAAAAGAGTATATCGAAGAAAAAGATTATGTAAATTCATACTATCTAGTAGAAAGATTATCTCACTATCTTAAAGAAGGAGATACATTTATACCAAATGCAAGTGGAACTGCTTATACATGTACTCATCAAACGTTCAAGGTAAAGAAAAATCAAAAGATAATTACATCAAATAACCTTGCAGAAATGGGATATGATCTACCTGCAACTATTGGTGTAGGTGTAGTAGACCCATCTAAACAAATTGTATTGATTACCGGAGATGGATCTTTCCAGATGAATATCCAAGAACTCCAGACAATTAAAAATTATAATTTAAAGGTAAAAATATTTTATCTAAGCAATAAAGGATATTTGACGATTAGAAATTCACAAAAGTCAATGTTTAACGGATTTTTAACTGCATCCGATGAAACTGACGGACTACGAATGCCTAATATTGAACCCATCGCATTAGCATATAATTTTAAATATGTAAAGATGAATGATAATAACTCTGTTGATGACGTTATCGAATATGTATTAAACAAAGACGAATCTGTTATATGCGAAGTTATGATTAATCCAGAGCAAACTTGTTATCCAAAAACATCTTTGAGAATGGAAAATGGAGTTGCAAAACAGATGCCTTTGGAAGATTTATTTCCATTCTTACCAAGAAAAGAGTTCAAAAATGAAATGATCGTTAAACTTCATATTAATAGTGATTATGAATAAAAAGAAAATATTAATTACTGGCGCTGGCGGAAGAATTGGATCTATGATTTGTCCAATATTATCCGAATTATATGATTTACGCTTTTTCGATACCAAAAAATTAAAATCAATAAAAAATGAAGAAATCTTTATAGGTAATATTTTAGATATAAAATCATTGCAATCTGCAATGGAAGATATCGATGTAGTAATTCATTTAGCAGCAATTTCAGATGAAGACGACTTTGTTAACAAAATACTACCTATAAATATTCAAGGTACTTACAATGTACTAGAATCAGCAAAGAATTCTAAAGTCAAAAAAGTAATTTTAGCAAGTACCATTCAAACTATTTGGAATTATCCAAACAATAAGGTTATAACTACTGATATGCCTGCTAGACCATTTAATCTATATGCCTGCAGTAAGTTATTTGGAGAAAATGTAGGAAGATACTACTCTGAAAAATTTGGCATCAGTGTAATATGTCTAAGAATAGGTTATATGTTGCCTTACGGACATGAATGGTTAGAAGATTCCGAAAAGAAAAAAAGTTGGACAAGTCCAAATGATTTAATACAAATAATTAATAAATGTATTGATAATGAAGATTTGAAATATGAAATATTCTTTGCAATTTCCGAAAACGAAAACGCATACTTGGACATCAGTAATTTAAAGAAAAAAATAAATTATGAATCTATAGATGGAGTTAAACCATCTAATATTAGAGATTCTAAGTTACAGTACGAAGACAATCCCTGATAATGAATGTATTGGTTACAGGTGCAAATGGTTTTATAGGTTCTAATATCATAAAACTATTATCGGATGATTTTAAATTCTTTAATGGTAATAGAAATACTATCGATTTATATTCAATTGAAAGTATAGAAAAATATCTAGATGAAAATGAAATAGATTCTGTAATACATTGTGCAATCGAAGGCGGAAGTAGATTAAAACAAGATACACATGAAGTGTTTTATAAAAACATATTAATGTATGAAAATTTAATAAAATTCAATCATAGATATAAAACATTCATTAATTTTGGTTCTGGTGCAGAATTTGATAGAAGATATGATATATCAGATGTAAACGAATATGATATGTTTAATGTTGTTCCGACAGATTTCTACGGATTATCAAAGAATATAATTTCAAAGTTGTCCGTTCATTATTGTGGAATCGTAAATCTTAGAATATTTGGTTGTTTCTATCATAATGAATCGTCTACTCGATTTATTAAAAACAATCTAGTAAATTACATAAATCACAAACCAATAATTATACATCAAGATAGATATATGGATTTCTTTTATATGGAAGATTTAGCCAATATAGTTAAATATTTTCTAAAAAATCCAGTGACAAATTACAAAGATATTAATATGTCATATGTAAAAAAGTATAAATTGAGCGATATTGCAAATATAATTAACGAATTATCTACATACAAAGTAGATATTAATATAGAAAATAAATTGTTTGGATTAAGTTATACCGGAAATGGAATGCAATTAAATTCTTTAGAATTAAATTTAAAAGACATCGAATTTGGTATTAAAGAATGTTATAATAAACTTATATGAATATTAAAATAATGTTTCATTTAATGCCTTGGGAATTGGATCTTGCCGAATTAGCGTTTGATCAATTAGCAAAATCAAAAAAATATTTAAATGTTGATGATAAAATATACATCCATGTTGCATTAAACTTATCAAGTTATATAATAAATTGGAAAGAATCGTCTATAAAAAAAGACTTTTTCATAGATAAATACAATAGATTATTGAAGTATTTAAATGAATATGAATTAATAAGCAAAATATATAATGATGATAAACTATATGGACATCTAGATCTTCAAAAAGAAATAATTCAAGACGATGTAGATTACTATATAAATGTATGTCCAGACATGTATTTTCATACACATACTCTTCATTATTTAATACAATCAGCAAAAAATATTAATGATCGTTATTTTATAATAACGACCGAAACACCTAAACTTTGGGATTATACTTGGGATATATTAGTAAACAAAAACTTTAACTCGGTTAAATATGTTGATTGGGAGTCACAAAATATCAACGATATAATACACATCATTGACAATAATGATGAAACTCCGTATCTTGACAAAATAGTACAATTCAAATATGCGGGTTGGTTTGATTTGTATAACAAAAATTTTTACGAAAAATTTATACCATGTATGCCTGATTGGCATGGTTATGGACCTTGGGATTTTTTTGGTATGAATGTTGCAAATTTTGCGAGAACTAATTATAAAACCGAAATAAATCAATACATCTTAAGAAATCAAATTATATGTGAAAGAAATTTAGGAATTTTCCAAAAAAAATTAAGTCCTAACATATATAAAAAATATTTAAAACTAAATGATATTCCAGATCAAAGAAAAACATTTGAATCAAAATTTCAAGAATATTTTTTAAATTGGAAAGATTACGCTTTTAAAAACAAGATACTATGAGTAAATTTATTGTTACGACGACTATTAACAAACCAACTACAGCTACACTTAAATATTGTGATATAGCAGTTAAAAAGAATTGGAAGTTTGTTATTGTTGGAGATTTGAAAACTCCTCATGACGAATATAAAGCATTAGAGAATGATAATGTAATTTATTTGTCACCAGAAAAACAAGAATCTTTTTGTAAAGAATTGAGTGATATTATTGGATGGAGAACTATTCAACGAAGAAATATTGGATTTGTATATACATACAGACAAGGTGCAGATTTAATTGCAACAGTAGATGATGACAATATTCCATATGAAAATTGGGGTGACAATATATTAGTAGATAAAGAAGTTGAAGTAGACATTTATACTAACTTATATAGTAATTATTTTGATCCAATTTCAGTAACAAATTGTAACGATCTATGGCATAGAGGATATCCTATCGAATGCCTAAATGTTAAAAACAATAATGAATACAAAGGTAAATTTAAACGCAATGTATTAATTCAAGCCGACTTTTGGGATGGTGATCCTGATATAGACGCAATTTGTAGATTAAGTAAAAAACCAATAGTAAAATTTAATAAATTTGATCCATTTGCATCAACTCAACTTGCACCGTTTAATTCACAAAATACATTCTTATCAAGAAAAGTATTGCCATTTTATGCAGTTTTACCATATATAGGAAGAATGGATGATATATGGGGAAGTTACATTACACAACATTATTTCCCAAATAGTGTTGTTTATAATAAAGCTACTGTATATCAAGAAAGAAATGTTCAAGATCTAATTAAAAACATGGAAAATGAAGTAATTGGATACAGAAATACATTTAAATTATTAAATGACCTTTCAAATTATAAATCATATCTTCCAGAACAAACAATCAAATTTTGGGAATCTTATAGAAATCAATTTTAATATATGAAATTATCAGCTGTTATAGTATCACGAAACGACAATTATGGTGGAAATTTAATTGAACGATCTTCATATTGTTTCAATTCAATGATCGATACATTTGATGAAGTATTTTATATCGATTGGAATAGTGAAACAAAAAGTCTTCTAAATGAAGTAAAACAAAATATTCAATTCAAAGGTAACTTTCATCACATTGTTATTGAACCAAAAATAGCAAAAATGTTAACCAACTTTGATGCAGAAGCACAAAAATGTTGTGAGGTATTAGGAAGAAATATTGGTATTAGAAGAGCTACAGGAGATTGGATCGTATCTACAAATATAGATATTATCGCACCAAGACGAAAAGATCTTGAAGATACAATAAATCAACTAGATAAAAATACATTTTATACTGTAAGTAGAAGAGATGCGGAACTTCCTAATATTCAGCAGTTTAATAAAGATAATAATTACGAAGAGTATAAAAATTGGAAAGATGTAAGAGAATATTTAATAAATAATAGTGAAGAAAGACACTATGAAGAAAAAACCATGCAAGGAGATGATTATAGTATGGTAAATTGTTGTGGCGATTTTCAATTAGCACCAAATAATATATGGAATGATATTCGTGGAATGGAAGAAGATTTGATATACGCATTATATGCAGACACAAATGTACAGAAAAAAGCAGTAATGCACGGATACGGATTAAAAGCTATTTATAATCCTGCATTCTTCCATATAAATCATGGAAGAGGTGGAGGTGGATTCTTAACAGGAGTAAATAGAAAAGCAAATGATATGTATAGAGCAATCGTATATCAAAACAAAACACAAAACAAAGATAATTGGGGATTTTCCGATATTGATATTGAATATGAAAAAATATGATACCTATTATATTAATATACACATTTTTATTAGTAATATGGTTTAATACAGAAGCATTTGTTGAATATAGTCATATATTAAAACTTAAATGGTTTAAAGTAAATGATTATTTAATAGCAAAAGAAACCGATTTTACCCTTACATATCACTCATATCTATTACAAAAACATAATAGTTTTTTTATTAGATTGATTACCTGTCCATT
>Ga0181343_1000429_pt1 | contig 18461 bp, 5 predicted proteins | sample Su13VDMLBSD_FD_130110 | JGI IMG/M metagenome (GOLD analysis project Ga0181343, IMG submission 130110) | Freshwater viral communities from Lake Michigan, USA - Su13.VD.MLB.S.D | ecosystem: Environmental > Aquatic > Freshwater > Lake | place: USA: Michigan | collected 2013-07-15 | reverse complement strand
CAAGGCTGCAAGCATCAGACCAACCCCCACAAGTCAAAGCCTTGTCAGGATTTCGCAAGTGACCCATCTTCTCAAGAGTCTTTGCTTGCTCCGTATACCACCGATCCTCGTTCAGCCTCTTGACTGTATCTTCAAGTTGCAACTTGATGACAGTAAGTTGATTGTCGAGGTCTTGAATGAGGTAATTCTTTTCCTCAATCAAATCATTCTTGAATTCGGCCAACTTCTTGTGAAGTTCGATGCTCTTGCTCATTGATGCCGCAAGTTCTTCCGTCTGCTGTGCCAAGCGTGAGCAACACGCAAGGTGCAGAGACAACTTGGAGAACTTGGTTTCCAAATCCTCACGCTTCATCAGAGATGGAAGCACCAGCCTCATCTCATCAGCAAACTCCTTGCACATCTGGAATGTGCGGCTTCGTGACTCGTTCATTTGTTCTCCTTTCAAGAGAGCATGAAAGATTGTGATGCACCTGACACATCCAAGTCACCCTGCTCAATCTCAACACCGTAGTTGTTGCAGAAGTTCTTGAATGGATTGCTCTCGTAAATCGCAACGAGCGATTCACGGAAGAATCGGTACAACCTAGTCATGTGATTGGGCAAGCAGCCAATGCAATCATGCACACCAACCACATCAAACTTGCAGTTGGCAAAGCAGATATGCAGAGTTGCTGCGTCAAACGAGTGAGTGAAACGAGGTGAAGTGGCGGTGTTCATCTTACGCCAGTTCATTTCGTCGGTGAAGAAATACCACTTCAACTGTGCGCCGCCAAGAAACTGCGCGGCAACAATCTTGTCCTCCACTTTCTTTGTGGACTTGAGGCTGACATGGAAACCACTTGGGCTAACCCAACCAAAGCGATCACCGCCATGTTCACGGTGAACTTTGATGCACTTACGGATTGCATTCGTCACAGCAAACGCAGCGGGAGCAGTCTCAATAACTGCTTCCCGTGCAAGCGTTGCCATGTTGAAGGCAATCTTGTAATGCTCTGATGGATTGTTGGACAGACGAGCAGGAAGCGTACCGGGTTCGGCAACACGCTTCCACTTATCATCTACCTTTGCCCAAGTCTTGCGACCCATCATGGTTCCTGCGATTCCCTTGACGGTTCCACCGTAGCCAAGCACCATGCTTGGTGACTTGACATCGTTTCTTGTCAGCGAACCAACCACATCGCTGTCGTAAGTTTCACTTGCGACACGCTTGAAGTTAGCCAATACTGACGAGTGGAAGTCGCTAAAGGACTTTGAGGGAGCCATGTTCGTCAGGCTTGCGAGTTGCGGATCACGAAGCATTGCTGCTGCGTGACCGTAGTTACTGCAAGTCTGATCGAGCATCACAGGCTGTTGCGTATAGCCTGTACGCAAGGCTTCATCCCAAGCAATAGCCGCAGCCAACGCTTGGAATGTCTGTGCTTTCTTGCCGATGCCATTCCACCACAACGCACGATGCTTATGTGGATTATTAGCAATAGCAAGCAGCACATTGGAGTTCTTACGAACCCAAGCAACACGCTCATTGAATGGCAACTTATCCAACTTGCGAGCCTTGCCGACACCGCTGAAGCAGTTGGCGACATGAACCGCAAGCCAGTACCATCCATGCTTGTTGAGCCTCTGCCTACGACCAAGCAGAAGCAAGCCTCGCGTGAGGTCGTTTGCTTGTGGAGACAGCAGATCGCATGAATAGAAGATGCGACCTGAACCCTCAAAGTAGGTGGGGTTATAGAACCTGCGATTGCCCATCTGATTAGACAGATCAAGCAACGCATTGTGATTCCACAACTGACGCTCACGACCATTCACATCAGGGTCGATTCGATCAGCGAACACGGTGTTGGCGACAGCAAGCACACGCTTGTTGATAACCCACGGCGTATTCTGCATGGCATTGGCGGCAGCAATCGCAGTTGAAGAAACTTGCGACCACTTACCACGAACAATACCCTTGCGGAAAGCACGAGTCTTGTAACCACCACGACGCTTGAGGGTATGCTGAACAGGCTTATCCAACATCGGAGGACAAGCAGTTCCCGCCAAAGCAAACCACTTGCCATACATTGCATACGCAAACGACTGCGTGATGCGAACGATGGTTGAGGTATTGCTTTGATGGATGACAACCCACCCTGCTGCCTGTGCAATATGCAACAGGTTCCAAGCAATCACCACGCGATGCCTTGAATCATTGCCCATATTGACACGCTTCAAAGCATTTGCAATGGAACTGATTGGAGCATGAACTTCAACAACACCATTCATTGAGCAGTTACGCACAATGCCTTCGATCAAAGCCTTGCAGGCTTCGGTCTGATGCTGCTTGATTTCATTCAGCCATTGGGGTTGGCGTTGAACTTTGTTCAGCACGCCGTCAACTGCCTCCGAGAATGCTTGCACGATCTCACCAATGTCGTAAAGCAAACCCATAGCAATCGACTCCATCTTGCATCGGATCAAGTGAATCTCCTTTCAGTAGGAGTTGCGATACCGCCTACGGTGACGGCGTTGAAATCCCCACATAAGATTTCTCTTATGTGAGGGTTGAGTCACGGTTTATATCAGTCCGTGAACTGAATGTTACCGACCGACAGGTTGGCCGAAGCGATCACCTTCGGGGTGGAGGCGGGAGCGTTGTGCTTGCTCACCTTCACCTGAAAGTTCTCGTTGAACAGGTCAACCATCTTGCTGAACCGCATCTTGCTGGAGCCGTCGATCACGCCGAGGTTGATGAGTTCGGCCTTGAGAGCCGCACGATCCTCCGACTTGATCGCAGCCATAGCAGCCTTGATGCAGTTGGTCTTGAGAACCTTGTCAATCACCGGAGCAGGAGCAGCCACAGCAGCAGGGGTTTCCTGCTTCTTCTCTGCCATGCTGGCGATGAGAGACATCAGCCTCTGCAACTCGGACTGCATCGACTGGAGCGACACCGTTTCCTGCTGAACCGGAGCCGGAGCAGCAGCGATGGGAGTAGCCTGCTGCTTGGCCTCACGACGAGCCTGCGAAGAAGCCTTGCCCTTGAGGAAAGCCTCAATGGTCATGTTCTTCTTTGCTGCACGACGAGCCAGTTCAGCCTGCGCGATGGTGTTGCCGTCGATTGCGCCAGAGATCAACTCTTCGGTGGTCGAGCCGAACGAAGGGTTGATCCGCAGGTTCTGCGACTTACCCAAAGCGATCTCGGGGTGAGTCTTGGACGCAACGGTGCAGGCCGAAGCCAACTGCTTGAGCGAAATCTTCATACAAGTAACCTCACTTTCTGTGTGGTATCTAGTGACTTACCTACGGTGGTAAGTTCCATCTGCCTACGCTGACAGGGAAATCACCACACCCATATTCCTATGAGTGTGGCGGTTGATCTATTGGGATAATTAGCCCAATCGTATGCATATGTGCATACATTCGTAGTTGTGGGGGCTGTTGTCCCGTCGATCTATTGGGATAATCAGCCCTTTGTATGCATACGCATATACATATACACACATACGCCTAGTCACGCCTTGGTAAGGGGATTCCTTGTGTAAAGAATCTGAACAGCATCCCTTTCCTTACGCATCAAGATTACTTGGGCTTGCGGGTAATCCCAAGAAACCTTATCACACTCGTTCCTTGCATCTGCGAAGGAAACAAACTTCTCCTTGTAAATAGGAGTGCTTGTTTCATCCTTCATAAGAACAATGAAAGAAACGGGGGCGGGATGAATAACAATCATAACCATTGCAAGTCTCCGGGCTAGGCGAGAAATAAACAGGCAAAGACTAGCCAATCTTTGCCCGTTCTTTACCACACGGTAAAGGAGAGTTCCTTCCCGTAGGAGGGAGACTCCAAGATCGTGTTAGCGAATCGGATCAGTCAACGCATTGGTTTGAATACCAAGATCATCTAAATCCATGTTGTAAACATAGATACGAGTTGCCTTGCGCTTTCCTGATTCGGGAAGATAAATCACCTCAACCCATTGATCAGGGTGCTTTGAGTACTTGTCAGACTCATCGACAACGCAAGCCCAAAGCCTAGGGTCGCCATCCCCCGAAGGGGTCTTGACTCCTGCTTCCTTGAGGCAATGGTTGCAGCCCATTGCCCTTACGAGGCCGAAGAAGGCTGCGAGAGCGATTCCGAGCATCACAAGGCACAATCCAATCAAAGTTTCCATAGCGTTCTCCTATAGGTGCGAATCTCAACCACAACGGTTGAGGAGAGTTCCCCTCTCGCAAGAGGGGAGACTCCATAACCGTTAGAATGGAAGGTCTGATATGATTGCGTCCTTATGTCGCTTTGGAATGTGATTCCAAATATCAAACCTCTCCATCACGCTGCGAAGGTTCCTAGCACTACCATAAAGACAATCGCTTCTCTCGCAACCAAACTGACCAACGAGTTCAACGGTGTTATCTTTGTGCTTTGCCAAGCCACTTTCGCCAACCTCCAACTTCTCAAGGAAGTATTCCCACAGCATATTGTCATATCCATAGGTAAAGACATATTCCTTACCCTGATAAACGCCAATAACGCTATATCGGGACATTGTGATTCTCCTGCAAGAGTAAGTGAAATACCCCTTGCCAACATGGAAAGGGAGAGTTCCACCCCGTAGGGTGGAGACTCCGTTGCCATGATGTCAGCGGCCTAGGTTAGGCCACCAGTCCGGCAGCCTTGGCTGCCAAGTAAGCCCCCTTGTCAGCCTTGAAGGCGGCCTTGTTGGCCTTGTAGTAAGCGATCTGCTGTGCCGTGGGGTTCCACTTCGTGGAAACCTTGATCCCCTTCGGCCCCTTCGGGGCCACCTTCGGCCCCTTCGGGGCCGCCGTCTTCGGCCCCTTCGGGGCCACCGAAGCCGCCTGCATCGCCGTCACAGCCGCCGTGAGGTGCTGGATTTGGGCCAGCAAGTCACCCATGATGGTCGCGGACGGGGTGCAAACAACCTGTGCATTCTTCTGACGCATAGTGATTCCTGCCTTTCAAGGAGGATTTGATGGAAAGGAGCAGGGAAGCGTAGGTGCTTCCCCTTGATACTTCCTTCCGATACCATCATGGGATGCTCGCGGGAGAGCGGGAATCCTAGGGCTTTGGTGATACTTTGGCTAGTTGGCGGGCTACTGCGGTCAAATCTAGCCCTTGCTGGGGGGGTGGCGGGGGGCATGGGCCTGCGCCAATGGTCAAATACCCCTTTGTAAATCCGCGACCCCTAAGTCGATTTACCCAACTCTCCCAGATGGACTTGAACCAACGACCCGAGAGTTAACAGCTCTCTGCTCTACCGACTGAGCTATAGGAGAACAAATACCCCCCTGCGGTATCTGGGGCTACCGAGGGGGGATTGTATTATTCAATTCATATCGAAATCGACCGGGATGGGACTAGTGAAAATACCTGAATATCCCATTTGGGTACTATAGTAATCAATACATAATATTTAAATCTTAGGGATACCCTTTAGGATACCCCTAAGTAGTTTATCAATAGCTCCAACTATTAGTTTATTTATCCATTTCTTTAATTAACTCATCTACCAAGATTGGGGATACCCCCTTCTCATTCAATAGGGCATTAATCATATTAGGTGTTATCTGACTCTTTTTGGACTTAGTTGCTTTAGACTGTCTTACTATAGGGGTTGTGGATTGAACTTGAGACTTAATATCTACCTTTGGCTCTTGGATAAACTTAGGTGTATCCATAACCTTTGGTAATTGATTAAATTTCTTTAATGGATCAAATCCAGAGTTTTCTAATATATCCCTTTGGATAATACTGTCTTTAATAAGTTTATGCATTAGCTCTTCATTCTTAGTATCTACCTGTCCATATTCAGAGTATACCTGTTTCCACAGTTGTCCCTTTGTTTGGGATGAAAGATTGTATAACATCTTTAACATATCTGCTGGGGCTTTTCCAACAGTTCCCTGTAGGGCTGTGTTCTTAAGGCCATCTACTAACTGACTTGGATCACCCTTCATCAAACCATTCATAGCCTGATAACCTTGACGAAGGATATTATTAATAGCTGCAAAAGCTGGTAGATCTCCAACTTCAGGAGCAAATATTGGGAAGTCTTGTGGTTTAACTTTTACCCCATCATTTACTGCTGCCTTACCCATAGAAATATAAAGAGGGTTTAAAGCCTGATCTAGTGTACCACCCATTTGAGCATAAGATAAATCTCTTAAGAAGAAAGCTAGAGGAGATGTTCTATATTCTTCATAAGTATCTCCTAGTTTCTTTTTACCTTGAATAGTATCCTTTAATCTCTTTGAGAAGATTTCCATACCCATAACACCAAGAGATATACCTAACATTGCTGCTGCTGTATGTGTAGTTCCGTTTCTTAAAATATAAGTCTGATAAGCAGCAATAGGATAAGATGCAAGGAATGTTAAGATTGAACCAACAGAACCTCTCTTATATTTAAATGTGGATGACCCAGTACCGAATGGTTCTGGTGATGCGTTTCTTGTTTGTAGTTCTAAATAATAAGCAAGCTTACTGAGGGTTGTTTGATTTAGTTCTTTATTTACTTTATTAGATACAGAGCCAGCTCCTTCTTTGTAAATTTCTCTATCAATTAATCTTAGATCAAATGATCCTTGATTATCAGAGCCTAGTTCTATTAGTCTAATTAATCTAGATACTTCTTCCATATTACTAATCTTGGACATCCACAAATAACTAGCAATTGGAAGAGGAATACCAGCTTCTCTAGCGTATGCTTTAAACAATCTAACAACTTCTCTTTGAGCGTCAGCACTACCTGTATTAGCTGATTGGGCAAACTCCTTAAAGGTTTGGTTATCAAATAGTTTAATCCAGTATGGGAGTTTATCTTTAATTTCAAATAGATTTACCTTTTCTTTTTCTAAAGCAACGCTTAATACTTTTTGTACAAACTGAGACATACCACCAAATTCCATACTAAGTGCAGCTTTATTAGCTAAGAAGTTATCAATATAATCCATCTTTCTTCCAATACCACTAGAACTTAATTGTTCTGGATCTGGGTTAAACATCATCTTTGCATATTTAACCAATCGCTTAACATAGCCAACTTCATCGTTAGCTACACCTTCTCCACCGAATTTAGATTGGAAACCTCGTTCAATCTTTTCAAAAGCAAACATAAGTGTATTAATATCTTTTTCGGTAAGATCATTAAAGTTTCCTAGTTCTTCTAGTCCAGCTAAGAATGCTCTAAGAGATCCGTTCTTTCTTAATAGAACAAATGGAAGTTCTGTAAATAATACAGAAGTACCCATACCCGGACCTAGTAAACCTAAAGTTAAGTTCTTAGACATTCTTAATAATCTTTTAGCTGTCTTTGGTAATTGAGATGGTGGAATATCTCTACCAGTTTGTTGATTAACCCAATGGTTAAGATCATCTATTATTTCTTTTAGATGTTCTATATCTTGGCTGTCAAGTTTTTTACCATCTTTACCAACTGGTGGATCTGCGTCCATCTTAGCTATTACATTTCGTAACATATCCATCCAATCACCCCAACCATATCCTTCAGGAAGATCGACACCAAATGTTGATTTAATTCTGTTTCTAATAGCAACATCTGCTTCGTTTCTTGCTAGAGATGTTTTAGCATAACGCATAGTTACATCGCCAATATCATCTGATAGTATTGAAGCTAACTCTGAGTTTTCTGGCATTAGTAAATCTTCTGTTGTAAATGAAGGTTTACCTAAACCTTGATATGGTACTGGTCTTTGCTTTTCTAAAGTAGTTCTAGTATATGTAGTTGGCTTGGTGTATGGTTGATTATTTAAACCATAAGCCCAAGCTCTCATATCATCTTGCAAACCAGTATTACCAGAAGTAGACCATCTACCAACATAGTGTCTAGTGTTTCCGTTTAGTGCATCTAAATATTTATCAGCAACAGATGTAGAGTCAGAAGAACCAAGCCAAGGTTTAGAACTTAGTGGTTTTGGTTTTTCAACAGCTTCTCTCATAACCTTTGCTTGTGGTAGTTTTTTAATTGCTGGTCTTTCTAGTTCAGCAGAAACTCCAATTAAATCTGAAAGTCTAGTTTTAACTTCATTTAGTTCTTTTACTAGATCATCTTCTTTATTTTGAAGTTCTTTTAATAAAAGCATTCCCTTTTCTTTAGACTCGTAAGTTTCTGATTGTAGTAACTGATATAAACCTAATCCATCTGCACTAGCTTTATTTAGAATTTTAAGTTGTTTTTCAACAAGTTCTTTTCTAAAAGATAGAACCATAAACTCTTGAATTCCGTTATATGCTTTATTTCTTTGAGCAGTAGAAAGCATGTCTGTAAATAAAGCTGGATCAGCAATCATTCCTTGTTTACTAGCCCATTGTTCTTCTGCTTGCTTAAATGGATTTTGAAGTATTTCAGCTTCAAGTTTAATATTCTTTCCACCAAAATAACCTCTTCTATTTGATGCGTGATTTGTTTTTTGAAGAACTTCTAAACCATTATTTGTTAATGATAATATATTATTTAGTGGTTTATTATTAAGAAGTTCTTTAATTAAAACTTCTTTTGTTTCAGGCAATACTGTAATTAAACCAAACTGTTCTAGTTCATCAATAATATTTAATAAAGAAGATTCTGGTAAGGTTGCTAACAATTCTTTTGGACTTCCTTTAGATACAATATATGAAAGAACTTCAAACTCTTTCCACATATCTACTTGTCCAAACTTAGTAACGATTTCTGATAGTGGAGATTCTTTATTGACAGATTCAATTGCATCAGCCATGATGTTATCTACATCACTAGCTTGTTTTACTTTACCACTAAAGCCAGCGTCAGTTAAAGCTTGCTCATATAACTTACCAAACTTGCTATCTAAACCAACATAGTTCTTTCTTGCAAACTCTTCAACAAAGTCTGTAAAGATACTTAGTTCTCTTATAGTCAATCCAATATTTAAAGCATTGTTTTTTTCTGTTACTGTACCAAGTCTTGGTTGTGAAAGCTTTTGTTTTAGTTCTGCCATTTCAGTTAAAGCCCACTTAAGAGCTAGTTCTGGATCTGAAATACTATCAGCAACCTTTGTTATATTGTCTAAGAAGAACTCACCATAAAGTTCTAAAGAAATTTGATCAGCATAATTTTGTACTGAAGTTGTACCTTCTTTGCTTACAAAGTCTTTAATAGGTGTTGGATATCTTAATCCTTCACTAGTTACATAGAAAGCTTCTTCTGCGTTTTGTGCTTTAGATAAACTAATTCTAAAATCTTCCCATAACTGTGATTGAGTTATTTTACCAGATAGAATTCTATTCTTTAAATCAGCTAATGAAATTTGAGTTTTACCACCAATTCTTTCTTTAGTATTAATACTTGGTACTGTTTTCCAGTTTGATATGTTCAATCCCTTTTCTGGTTCTACTTCTTTAAGTTTTAAAACCAAGTCAACTAGTTGTTCTGGTTTTAGGTACTGAGTAAGTTCAGCCCATGTTTCATAATATCTTATTCTATATTTAGGATCTGTTTGTGATTTAGCAAGTACTCCTTCAGAATATCGTTTAGCTTTTCCTAGTTGTAGTTCAAGACGAGCAACATCAGCTAAAGATTCTTCTTTAACAATTCTTAATTCTTTTTTAAATTGTTTAAAAGCTTTTTCAACAAAACTATTATTTATAGTTATTGTTTCATATACACCATCACTAATTGAGAAATTAAACTTATTAGTTCTTCCAACTCTTAAATGATTATACTTACTTCTTAAAGTAGAAGCAACAGCTTCAAAGAATGCGTTTTGGTTTTTAATAATTCCAATATTTGTTCTTTGTGTTATTCTATCTTTTTCTCCTACAGTTAAGAATAATGGTTTAGCTCCATTAGATATTTTCTTAAGATCTGATTCAATAAGTTCTATAACAGTATCTACAAATGGTCTATAAACAGTTTGACTTATTTCATTACCGTTTAAAGCTCTTTGAATTACTGAAGGTGATTCTTTAATAAAAGAATCTCTTTCACGAAGGAATCGCATTACACTTTGTAAAGTTTCTTGTTTAGACAATTGATCATCTGGTCTTAGATAATCAGAGTTAGAAGCTCTTCCACGAACTTCAGTTGGATCAATAAAGCGAGTTAAATCTCCTGTTTCTAAATCCATTACATCACTAATATCATCCAAACTAACGGCTCTACTAACTAAACCTCTTCCACCTCTAGCTTGTTCAATAGCTGTATTAGCAACTCTGTTTACAAAAGATCTTAGATTTAGATTTGTATCTGGATAGTTTTCTCCTGCAAGTCCTCTGAAATAAACCTTTTCTCCTAATACTCTATCTACAATATCACCATCTTTATTAACAATACCATAGCTTTGTTCTCTAAAAGTATCTGGCATTTTTATTGATGCTTCAATGCTACGGTATTTTTTTAAGTCTTCTTCAATTTCAGAAGCTCTAATATAATTTGCTGTTTCTAGTTCTGTATTAAGTTGTTGAATTTTTTCTTGAACAGTTTTTAAACTACCTAAAATTTCTGGATTGTGCATAGCATTATTATAAGAAAGCATTAAAAGATTTGTAATGTTAAATGCTTCAGATACTGCTTCTTCACTTATTTTCTTACTAAGTCCACCTACTTTAGAAATTCTATTTAAAGCAACTCTTCTACTAGATACAATTATTAGTTTTCTCATAGCCTCTGCTGTTTGTTGATCAGCAGATTCTAATATTTTAAACATCATTGAAGTAGTAAAGCGATGGTTAATTTGGATATTATCAGTTCCTTTTTTTCTAATAAAAGGTTTGATTCCGGGAATTCTATCTAATAGTTCTAAATCTCTTGGAGTAAAAAACTTACCTTGTAAATCTTTTGTTTCTAGTTTAAGAGTTTCTGCTGCTTGTTGTAAAGTTAGTTTTCGTTTCTTAGCAAACTTTTTTACTTTGTTTTTAAGAATTTGATTAAAGTTTGCACCTGATACGATACTTCTAGAAACCATTTTTCCTTCTGCTAAATCAAATAAAGCAAATAGTAAATCACTAACTTCTCCGTGTAGTTTTTCAATTTCTAGATCGCCTAGTTTATATCCTTCTTTTTGTTGAGCAGTAGATGGAATAGAAACCTTATCGCCGTATTCTCTTAGTCGTTCTACTAGTTGTTGTTTATCTTCTAATAGTTGTTTTACTACATCCTGTCGTTCCTTACTAAATACAGGTACTTGTTCTTTTTGACTTGCTTCTACCCACTTAGTAAATACACCTACTTGTTTTAGTTTTTGTTTGTTTAGTTCATCAAGTCTTACTTGTTTTGCTTTATCACTAAATGATTTAAGTGTATCAAAGATTTCATTAAACTTCTTTTTAGCAAGTTCTGATTGTGCTGGAATAATATTAAAAGCGTCTAATACTTTTTTAAGCTGGTCATTAATAACCAAATCAGTAAACTCGCTAGTAATCAATTCTGGGTTTACTACATAATTAACATAAGTATTTCTTTGGTCTACCCACTTTTTAGTAGACTTAATCATTCTATTAATTTGTTTATTTAGTTTTAATAACTCAGGATTTTCAAAAGCAAGCTGTTCTCTTTTTTCCAATATCTTATCAAGAGTAATTTGATCGTTTGGATTTTCTAGGTTGTGTGCTCTTCTATGTTCAATCATTGTTCTTGCTTGTTGAACATCTCCAGTTAGATCTACTGGTTCAAATCTATCTCTAGATAAATCTACAACAAGTAATCTTTCTTTTGGTCCTACTCTAGTTTCTCTTTCTGGAGATACAATTCTATAGAAAAGTAAACCAAGTTCCATACCATCCATTATAATTTCTTTATCTGTTTTAAAAGCATCTAGTGATTTTCTACTGATATTGAAATTTATAAAAGCTGGTTCATCTGGTTTATTAACAAGTCGTTGTAAAGTATCCTGAGCTGTTTGTGTTCTTTCTTCAAATGTATTAACTACATTTTTCATCCACTCATACATAGAACTAAAATTAGTTAGTGTTGGATCTACTAAACTAAACTCAGGGTTTCTATATAACTCTGTAATAGCTTTTTCTGTTTCTTCAATTTGAGTAGCTAAGTATTGTAATCTATTTACATAGAATCTTCTATTGGGAGTTGTTCCTGCTTTTTGTAGTTTATTAATAGTAGTATTAATTCTATCTATTTCATTTATTAGATTAGCGATTGTTTCATTATGCTGACCTAAATTCATTGTTTTAAGATCAGCAAGTTCTTGTCTTTTTAGTTCAAGTTTTTTAGAAACTTCAGTCATCAAGTTTAATCGTTCTTGTTCTTTATTTACTTTTGTAATACCATCATATTTAGAAGATGAGTCTAAAGAATCTAGTTCTCTTTCAATTCGTTTAATTGGATCTTCTTGAACAGTTTTAGTAATTTGTTCTTCAATCTGTTTGATTTCTGTTTCAATATTACTTCTTAATGAATTAACTTCTTTTATATTATAACCTTCTAATTCTTTTTCTCTTAGTGGTTTTAATTGAAGTTGAATATTATTTCTTTCTGTTTCTAGTTTAATAACATATGATTCTAGTTCTTTAATTTGATTTGTTTTTCTATCAACAACATCATTAAACTCATCATAGTTTTTTTGCCACTTGTTTTCTTCTTTTAACTTAGAAATAACTTCATTTACTTCATCTACTTTTCTTGTTAAGAAAATAAAACGATCATTAAATTTTTTATTATTAGTTTCAATCTTTAAAGCAACATCCTCAAAATCAATTAATCCCTTTACTAGTTGATCAAACATCTCTTGTGTTTCAAGCAAATCTTCTCTTCTTAATTGAAGTGCTTCTAGATCTTCTACATAAAGATGATAAGTTTCTTCTGTGTTTTTTAAACTATCTAGTAGAGTGCTTCTTTCTCTCCAGTATTCTTTAGCTAGTTCACTAGCTTCTTGTCTAGACAATTGTTTTGATGCTTCTGGTTGATTTGTAGCTCTAGTAAATCTATTAACAACATCTAAAACTTCTTGACTGTTTGCTAGTTTTTTTAGATAAGCTACTTTGCCTTCTGATGATAAAGCACCGTTTTGTAGTATATGAGAAGAGTTAATACCAAGTTCTTCTAACTTTCCAATCTTAGAAGCAATTTCAACTTTATCATCAATAGATGCAAATAAGAATTTTAGAATTGGATCTACTTTATCAAGACTACTTTTACCTGTAATATGTGGTGCAATATGATTATAATAAGTAAATAAATTAAATAGTTCTTGTTCACTTAGTTTATCTAAAACTCTTTCTGTTCTAGTAATTCTAATTCCAGTTTCTTCGTTTGCTGGAATAAGAGTACCAGATCTAGTTCTTCCATTATAAACAGGCTCATCTCCATAGACTTCATTTAATTGTTTAGTAATAGAATTAAGTTTTCTTTTTGCTGCCTTTTTAGTTTCTGCATTAAACTTAACTGGTTTATCTTTGGTGGTTAAAAGTCTAGCAATAGTTTCTTCTCTTTGCTTTTTAATTTCTTTATACCACTTCTTTTGATCTTCAGTAAGACCCTTTTGTTTTAGGTCTGTTAATATTTCATCGTGTTGTTTAATAGCATCAAGTAAGTTATCTCTACGCTTTTCTAGTCTTCTCTTTTCAGAACTCTTTTGTTTTCTTTCTTTCCACCAAGCATTAAACGCAGCCGCGTTTTCTTTTTCTGCTTCAGTTAAAGTAGGAACTTCAATTCTTTGAATTGGTTTAGTTTCAATTGATGGAGTCCATAGTGGCTTTCCTCTTTGGATACTAGTACCAGTTTCGTTATAGATTTTATTTAATAACTCAATTGGGTTTAGTGCTTTAATTGGAGTTCCTTCATATCTTGATCTTAATGTTAGATAATTAATATTATGGAACTCTTGTCTTAGTTTAGCAAGCTGTGGTTCTGTTAATAGTTTAATTTGAGATAAGTTATATTCTTTAGCTCTTGATACATAACCACCCAATAAATACATTCCAATATCTGTCTTAGAAAACTTACCGTTAAATAGTTTATAGTGAGCGTCTACTTGAGAAATAAATTCTGGATCATCTGTCCAACTTAAAATATGTTCCATTGTAATTAAACTATCTTGCATATCTTCTAGTTTAATTGTTTGCAGATAAGTAGTTGGTTCTTCTTCTCCAAACTTAGAAGCTAGTTGTTTTGCTACTACTGCTTGTGTATAGTGATGACCAATCTCTTGTGCTTCTTTACTAAATGGAGAAGCTGCTAAAGCTTCATCAGACATCTTAGTTGTAAAGGATAAACTTGGTAGTGTTTTACTAGTAGGTACTTCTGTTTCTGGAACCCATTTTTTAAATACAGAACCGGGATAAACTAAAGTTTTCTTTCCTTCTTTAGTTACAGAAACTTCAGGAGCACCAACAAAAATAGTTTTCAATGTTGGTTTATCTTCTGGTTTAACATTATCTCTAGAGTTTAAAATAGTAGTAGTTGGGTTTTCTGGGTTTTCGTTAACTTCAATACCACGTTTTTCTTTTAGTTCTTTAATAGTATCTGAAACCCACTTAAGAGTTTCATTATCACCAAACTCAGTAGCTCTTTGTTTTAGATTAACGATGTGTTGACCAGCTCTTACTAGATCATATTCTCCACCAAGTACAGCCTGACTTCTTTCTAGTAACTTATTAATAATACTCTTTAATGTATCTGTTGTTTTCTTTTTTTCTGCTTCAGTAATTGTACTCATTTTTATTGGTGAGTTCAATACAGCTTGAAGGTCTGGTGGTAGCGATGCTGTTTTATCTGTTTCTAGTCTTCTTCTTGCTTCAAATGCTCTTAACTCTTCTAGTGTTTTTGGCATTTTAGAAATCATTTGATCCATTGGTAATGGATTACCTTCTGGATCTGTTAGATAAAATAGACTGGTTTCTGGTATGTTTACAATAGTTCCGTCTTCATCTCTTTCAATTAAACCAAGTCTTTCTAGTTCAGCATATGAAAGAACTTTACCATCTTTAAGTTTTCTCTTCATTGCTTCATAACCAAGAGCAGCTAATCTTTCTACTTCTTGGTTATTTAGTTTTCTTGTAAGCATTTGTGGGAAATATGTAAACGCATCATCATATTGTTTACCTAATTCCTTACTCTTATTTGCAGAGTATTCATAAAAATCTCTTGTTTTATTTAGCAGTAGATTAGCTTCTTCAATCATTTCTGGTGTAAGACCAGTACCATCTACTGTGTTTTTTCCTGCTCTCTGTGCTGTAATTACTCTCTGTTGAATAGTTTTAGCTTGTGCTTGATATTTCTTTTTAATTCTAGCAACAACATCATTTACTCCAACAGCTTTTCTAATACCGTTTTCAATTGCTTCTCTAATAGAGAATACTTGATATGGGTTAGCTAAATCACTGTAAGCAAAGAATTGACCGTCATCTACCATTCTAAAAGCTTCATAAGCTAGGTCTGATAGTTGATACATTGCATCTGTAGTGCCAGATCCCCATGTTGCTAGTTTATTATATATCCTGCCAAAGCCAGTTCCGTTTCTAATTTGACTATACCAATTCATAGCAACAGCGCGTTCTCCGCTGGTAAGTCTTCTTGAGCTTAAAGCTTGACCAAAAGCTTCTTCAAACTTAGCTAATTTAATTGGATCGTTTTTTAATTGATTCCATTTTTCGTTTGCCCAGTTTGTTCTAAGTTCGCTTCTTGTTTTGTTTTCTTGGTTTAATTGATATCTTGAATCCATTTCAGTTTCAATAGCATCAATCTCCGCTCTTAGCTTTTCTCTTGCTAATCTTCTAGTGTTTACATCTGTTATTCCACCAGCTTCATTAAATCTTTTTAAAGCAGATAAGTATCTGGTAAGAATAAAGCCAGCTTGTGTATCACTAATATCATAACCACTAATTACAATTCTATCAATAGAACCTTCAGAATTAGTTTCAACTCTTACATGGTTTGTTTTTTCCTTTGATAGATTTTTTATATATCTTTCATTTCTTTCAATAGCTACATCATAAGAATTAATTAAGTTATTAATTTCTTCTGATCTTGTAGCTGGATTTGGATACTGTTCTTCAGCAAGAGCTTTCTTAGCTCTTAGTTGTTCTAGTTCACTTAATCTAGCTTTAATAAATTCATTTTTTCTTTTAGCTCTATTAAGAATTTTCTTTTGTTCTTCAGCTTCTTCAACTGTAAGTTCACCGTTTTTTATTTTATTATTTAAGTCTACTTCTGCTTTTGTTAACTCAGAATCGTTTAGTATTGTCTTGGTGTTTTGTACTGGTTCGTTTGGATCTACATCTAATAGACCATACTTTGTCATTTTTTCTCGTAGTTCTAAGCCACCAATAATATCAGCATCTAAGGCAGTTGGAAGAGGAGTACCAGCTTCTTTTGCTGCTGCTTTAGCTTTAGCAAATCCAGTAAATACTTCAGATAACATTTCATGTGATAGAGGATTAACTGAATATTCTGGACTACTTCTAGATAGAATTTCTAATACTGTATCAATAACAGATCCAATTTCATGCTCTGAAATATCGTTTGCTTCCATCCAGTTTGGATCTAGATAGAAGTTAAATGTTCTATCGTCACCAGTAACATGTTTTAGAATTGCTCTTACTTGTTCTAGTTTTGATGTTTTAGCTAACTGTAAAGCTTGGTGTCCTCTAACTCCTAACAGTCTTCTTAGGTTACTAGCTTTTTCCCATTCTTCTTGTGTAACTCTACCACTACCAATTAACTGTAATATACCTCTTTGTGGAGTAGGTGTTCCAAGTGTTTCTGTTCCGTCAATTAATCTAAGAGTTGATTTTGCTGCCAAAGCAGGACTAAATACTAAACCTAAACCACCACCAAAAACAAAACCAATGCCACCCATTACTGCTGTATCTGATAAGGTTTGACCTATATCAAATGCAGGTATATCTCTATTTTCCATTAACATAGCTTGGTCAGCCATATCTTGTTGAGTAAAGATAGAGTTTGCAAGACCTTCAGCACTTCCTAATACTGCACCAGTTCTAGCAAACTTCCACATCCATTGACCTAAAGTAGAAGCATCTGTAAGATTAATAATATCATCAACACCTAAACCAACATTGTTTAATAGTTTTTGTGTAGCTGTTTTTAAAAATCCTTCTTTTAAAGTAACACCAGAAGAATTAATAATATTTAGATTATTCCATTGCATCCATCTTCTTGGTTGAGAAATAGGACTGAATGGATTACTTTCAAAAGCTCTTCTATAAAACTGTCTATTTGTTTCTGTAGTAATACCACCAAGTTTCTTTGCGCTTTCAAGTCTTGCTATGTTTCTAACTAATGGTCTTCTTTCTAAAGCAAAGTCTGTTAACATAGCTTTCCAAACGCTATTAGATCTTCCAAGTATTGCTTCTTGTCTTACAAACATTGGTTCTAGTTTATTAAATAATCTAGCACCAAACTGACTATTACCAACAATTGTTTTTGGAATTCTTAATGACCACTTAGAAGCAACCTTTGCAGCTGTATTAATAGCAGGAAGACCGCCGCTCATCCACATTTCCAAACCACCAGTTAAAACTATATCTCTTAGTGTATCATAATCTTTAAGAATATTAAGCTGAGTAAATCTTGAAACAGCTGAAGGTAAGCTTTCACTAATACCTTGTAGTTCTGATTTTCTTTCGCTAAAGTAAGATGTTTTAACTGATTCGTTTAACAGTGCTCTTTGAACTTGTTCTAAGAAAGCTTCTGGATTTTTTGTTCCAACAGCAAATGTTTTTTTCCAATCATAACCATAGTTTTGTTCTAATAGCTTTTCAATTAATGGAGCTTGTTGTTCTCCATATCTACTAGTTATAACATTACTTATTTCTTTGTTTTTATTTACAACAAAGTTATCATCTACTCTTTCTCTAGCTTTTTCAATTTCTTCCCAAGGATATGGGTTAAAAGGAATATAAGATCCCCATCCATCTCTTGTCTTTCCAAACAAACCATAGTATGCCATATCAATATGAAGAGGTTGTCTTCCGGTAATACCACCAATCCAAGATTGATACTTTTCTACAACTCCTCTATTCCATCTTTGAAGATCTGTAATGTTTTCTACTTCACCTTGATTAACTTTAAAGTTAACTGGACCTAAGTCTAAAGGTCCAAGTTCAGAAGTTACATATGTATTAATGTTTGATTTAATTTGATTATCAATAGATTCTTGTTCATCGTTTAATGTAATAGGAATGTATGGATTAACTGTGTTAGTAAGACCAGCGACTTGTTGTGGATTAAGATCATAATTCATTATTTAATTCCTTATTAAGCTCTTTTTGGATTGTGAATACGATTTAGATTGTTCATTAGCTCTTCTACTCTTTGCTCATAAAAAATTAAAGGATTATTATAATTCCAGTTACCTTTTGAATCTCTTTCTGGTTTTTCTTCTCTATCAGTAAAGAACTTAGTACGCATTAGTTCTTTCTTAGTTTTACGAGCATCTTCTTCAGCTTTAACAAGATCTGGATGATCTTCTTTTACTTGCATATATAATTTATCATCACTACCATCAAGAGGT
>Ga0181343_1000428_pt1 | contig 18464 bp, 13 predicted proteins | sample Su13VDMLBSD_FD_130110 | JGI IMG/M metagenome (GOLD analysis project Ga0181343, IMG submission 130110) | Freshwater viral communities from Lake Michigan, USA - Su13.VD.MLB.S.D | ecosystem: Environmental > Aquatic > Freshwater > Lake | place: USA: Michigan | collected 2013-07-15 | reverse complement strand
GGCTATTTGTTGTTTATCTTTCAAAATATCTCGCATATATTCATCTATACTATCTTCACAAATCATATAGTATGCTTGGACTTGGTTCGTTTGACCGATACGATGAGTTCTGTCCTCTGCCTGTTCGTGATTCGCAGGTACCCAATCCATATCCAAAAAGACAACTGTATCTATGATTTTCTGTAATCCGTCAATACCCATACCTGCGGCACGAATACTAAATAATCCTACTTTTGCTTCTCCGTTGGTCAATTTATCAATCGTTTCTTGACGTTGATTACGATTCATTTCTCCCGTCAATATTGCTGCTTTATTACCATAATGTTCCAACAAAAATTTTAATGGTTGAATATAGCAACTGAATATTAATATTGATCTATCATTATCCAAGAACTCATCAATCATTTCTATAAGACGAGGCATTTTCTTTTGTATAAGAAATGCTTGGAGTTTTGGCATGTGGGTGACTGATGGTTTTCCATCCATTTTCCACTTCCCAAAAACTTCTTTTAATAGTGCTTGATATTCTTTCTTTTCGTCTTTGGTAAGCTCTACATACAAATCATTACGTTGCTTCTTTGGTAACTCTTTCAATACTTCATCTTTTTTACGACGAATGACCAAATCTTTTGTGCGGTCATGTAGGTCTTGCAGGTTACGAGGTGCGTCCCCCTTCCATCCACCATAACGTTCTACAAAGTGATAGAAGTTATTAAATCTATCCTTATCCAAAAAGTTTAATAGTGAGAACGCCTCAATGGGACGAGACATAACAGGAGTACCTGTTAAAAATATCGAATATTTTGTTTTAATTCCAGGATATTTTCTTCGTTCTTTCCACGACCCCAATACTGATTTTGCTCGAATAGTTTGACGATTTTTAAGAAATGTTGCTTCGTCACATACCAAGAGATCAAATTTTTGGTCACGAAGTGCTTTATTAATCTTTGGTACTGCATCATAATGTACGATATGAAACTGATTATCCAGTTCCCCATCGTAATGTTTACTATCCCAGATAGTAGATTTCTTACCAGTAAACTTTTTAATCTCACGTTGCCAGTTAATTGTTACGGACAACGGACACACAATTAATGTTTTGAGATTGTGAAGTTGTGCATATCCAATTGCTTGTACGGTTTTACCTAACCCAGGCGCATCTGCGATAAGACACCGACCCCCAGCTCTATCTACGAATTTCACACCAACTTTTTGATACGGATATAAAGTAAGCTTCATTCCTTTGATATCAAACTCTGTATCTTCCAAAGAACGAATTTCGTCTAGGTCATGTCTACGAGATTTAAGTTCTTCAACTTTATCCAATACTTTCTTATCACACTTAATATTACTGAAAATAGTAAATACTTTTGGAAGATGTACTAATGGGAACTCCCAATGTTTATCATCGTTGTTCCACTTTCGACCATCTATCTCGTACTTGAACTTTGCCAACATCGCTTTGTCATATGGCATGACGATGGCAGCGGTCTTATTATCTACTAATAATACCTCTACTTTATCACTTGATGTTTTTGGTAAATCTTTATATGAGATAGTTGGATTGTTTGTTCGTGGTAAATCTAATTCACTAACATCCTCTCCCATTAGAGTTTTTGCCGCGGCAATTCTCCATACTTCTGGCAATCCCTCTTGCCCAGACATCCATTCTAAATACGAAGGAACACTCCTCGCAACGTGTGCTAAGGAGTGTCCTTTGAATCTACCCCACGTAAAGATTACGTGTTCAACCGACTTGTGGAGTTCCATCTGTTGTTTGGGTTGGAATCTTTACATACTTCATAGATTCCATATCTAAACGCCATCCTTCTTGTGGAAGCAATCCCATCATTACCATCAATTCCACATTAGCATCTTGAAGTTCTCGTAATGAGGTTTGTTGGTATTCACGAATACGACTATTGTGGAGTTCAACCAGTTGTCGGATTGCTAGTGGTACAGGAACTTCTGTTACTTCACGTTTCTCTTCCGTCATATTATACCTTACGTTTAAAGAGTTGCGCCATATCGTCTTGACGATGGATTAATTTACCTTCCGGTTCCCATTCTTGGTCAAGACCAGTGACCTTCATAATATTATCAATCGAACCATACTGCTGTGTCCAATCACAGGTCAGATTAATTAACAATAGGTCTGTCTTTTCATAAAGTTGCTTACGAACTTGTTCTGCTACTATCTTTGTTGTTTCCAACAATCGACCTGGCATTAGGAGAACAAGACTGTATGCTTTTTCATTCCACGTATGTAAGTCAAATATACTACCCATTGTAAAGATTCCCCAATGGATTGTTGTTGCTGCCGACATACAACGTTGCTTATCCATTTCCACACCATGCGGAATTAAATCTTGTCTATCTCCCACCACACGACCTAACAAGACACCATTACCACACCCAAGGTCAAGCACATTTCCACTTGGAATATACTTCATATCTCCAACTGCATCAAGAATAACTTGATGGAAATGATCCATTGCACCCTTGTTACTAAATCCGTTCTCTTCCCAAACAGAAGTATCTTCCAACGACTTAGCAAAGGATAGAGTCTTAGTAATAGGTTTAATTTTAGTTTTCTTTTGGTTATACGGATACGTAATACCCGACATACCATCTTCTGGATATGTGTGACTGAGCTTTTGTACCGTGTATTTCCACGGTGTCATATCCGTACGTGATGATATCTTATTGATTGGGGTACGAATTTCCGCGATGCCGTGCAACGCTGACCATTCCACGGGCCACGAAAGAATTTCATAAATCCAATCAATTTCCTTATTATATCCAAGTGTACGACCAAGTTCTGCCATTTTCATACCAAGTTCTTCTGTTGCTTTACAATCAAATGAACATGGAAGATGTGAGACTAGTCGAATACCCTGCCACCGCCAAAGAATATTGGATTCTGGTGGAGTGTCTGCATTAATATGAATAGTGTGATCGTTGTCGGTTAATGTCAGCTTATCAGCTGCCATTGTCCACGTAGAATCTACATATCCTTGGTTTACCCAATATTTGTTGAAATGTTCAATACAACATGTAGGGTATCCAAGTAATCTTCCCGCTTCACGGTCACGAATAGATGATGGGGAATTCCATATACTGAACCATTCTTCGGCCAATCGTTCTGACTTTGTAAAAACAACTCGTATATTATAATCTCCACCAGCATATGGAATTGTAGTAGAGGAATATTGCCCAGTAATTCCTTCCTTTGCTAAGGCAACAATTTTTACACCATACTTACCATACTCTTCTTGCAACGACATCAATTCCGATGGACGGATGATATCTAGTGCAGATGGTCGAATGTCATGAACCACAGACATACGTTCTATATGTCTCCATGCACTGGAAATTGCCGAAATAATCGGTTCGTATTTATTTTTGTTTTCCATACTCGTCCACTGCACACGAGTCCAATCTGGTAAAACGTGTTTAATTCTTTGCATAACCCCTTCGTGTTTAAATTAAATCTTCAGCTTACTTTTTTCTTCTGCAATAATCTGTTGCAAAAATGCCTTCCACGAATTTCCAGCAGTAGCCTGTGCTGTGTCGGTATCCGTACTTACTACTCCAAACTTGGCTTCATACGCTTCACGATACCGACCAGTTTCATCAACGTGGTCTGCATGTCCATTTGTCATATCAAACTCTTCACCAACAATTGTTTGTGATGTAGTTACTACTGGTACGGATTCGGTATCTCGAAATTCTTCTGGAATTTCCTTTAATATTCCCTTTTCCAAAAGTTCTTTTACTACTTCGAACTTTTGAGCGTAAGCTCCCGATGAGTCTACATGGTCAGCATGTAATCCTTGAATCATTTGTTTATCCTCTACTATTATTAAGGTAAAAATCCATATTGTTCGTTAAACTCTTTTGAATATCGTCCTGTTTCGTCTGTATGATCGGCGTGTGGTATTTTACCACCGTTTTTCATTACGATTTTTTGTTGTTTGATAAACTTATCAATATCAAACTGTCCTTCCAAATATCGTTTAATCTGCGCCAATCGTAACTCAACACCTTGACTGTATCCGTACATCAATGCATCTTCGTATTTTTGTCTATCTGGATGTAGTGATAATGGTGTTTCTCCTTTATGCACCATTAACTTTTCAAATATACCGAATGCCACTTTCCAATTCAAGCAGGTGTCTGTACGATTTCTCCAATCCATATCAATACCTGTACCAGGACAATGTGCCTTACAAGTTAAAAAGAAACGACATCCTTGACATCCACCGTGTTCCTGCGGTGTGTGGTACAACGCCATTTGACGTTCAAATCCATCATATTGGGCTTTAATCCAATTAATACCTTCTTTATTTCCACGACCACAATTTGCTTGGTTTCCTTGTGAATCAATACCTTGCACTGCGTGGGTAGTATATGGGTCACACGATAAGAAGGTACATGTTGCATTATTATCTTGTGCCTTTAACATATCTTCTACGTCACGGAAAATATCGAATCGAAATGACCGTTTGCCAGGACCATTTAATTCATTAATTTCAAACTCCCACATATCCAGTAAGAATTCAATATTTTGTTCTGGTGTTAACGCAAGTGATTCCCCAATTGAACTATGGTCAATTTCTAACGGATGGAGGCGGGCACCATCAACACCCCACGATTGAAGTTCTTTTACCCATGCCTTAAATCGGTCACGGTATTTTGGAAGTCCGTTCTTTTTGTGAATAGTGATAATTAAACCAAGAGAAATTTTATTAGCTAATAGTTTCTTAATTGCTTCAAATGATTTACGAGTAGCTTCTCTGGTTTTTTCCAATGACCCCGCCCAACGAGTATCATTCATTTCATCGGGTCCGTCGAGGGACACACCAACGTGAACGTTATACTTCTTGAACATTTCAATGTGGCGGTCGGTGATTAAAACACCATTTGTTTGGATACCGTTACTTTTATAACGTTCGTATCCCCACTTAAAAATAGTTTCTAAATCGTCAATATCAGTTAATAATGGTTCGCCACCAAATAGAGTAAAGTTACCACCCTCTTTGGTTAAACCTTCTAACATTTTTTCAACAGAATATGTTTTTTGACGGAAGTTACCCGCGTCACGCATGGGATGTTCGTAACAATACGGACAACTTAAATTACATACTACTCCAACTGGTTCCAATTCAATCGTCATATAACCTCGTGATTAATAAATCATTTTATAAGTTACTACATTCCACCCACATTGTCAAGCCCCATTATGGACCAACAAATACTGGTTGGTCACTATGTGGTGTGGTATTATCCGTATGAGCAGCTGGAGTAGTGTTATCGGTGTGCGCAGCCGGTGTAGTATTATCTGTATGAGCAGCGGGAGTAGTGTTATCGGTGTGTGCAGCCGGTGTGGTATTATCCGTATGTGCTGCTGGAGTCGTATTGTCCGTATGTGCTGCATTGATAGTAGTATTTGTATGTGCCGCGGCAATGTCTGTGTGACTGGTAGCAATGTCTGTGTGACTCGCTGGTGTGGTATTGTCCGTATGTGCTGCGTTGGTAGTATTATCCGTGTGTGATGCGTTAATAGTGGTATCAGTATGTGCTGCTGGCGTGGTGTTGTCGGTGTGTGCAATGTTAGTGTGGGATGTAGCAATATCAGTATGAGATGTTGCTATATTCGTGTGGGATGTTGCGATGTCGGTATGCGCAGCGTTCGTAGTATTGTCTGTATGTGATGCGTTAATGGTGGTGTTAGCAAACGCAATATTCGTGTGTGAATTTCCAGTGTAATTGTCTGTGTGCGCAGCTGCGATATTAGTATGCGATGCAGCAACATTGGAATGTGGTGTAGTACTAGATATTGCCGCAATATTACTGTGTGCAATATCGGAATGTGAAGATATTGTCGCAATATTACTATGCGCAATATCTGTATGTGCTGCCGACGCAGCGGCATTACCGTGTGCGATATTTGTATGTGATCCAGCCACATTGCTATGACCGCCGGGAGAATAACTATCGGAATGTGCCATAAAATATTATTCCTGAATTATGAGCATAATGGGTTGAGACCACCGCATGGTTCATAATTAGAACACGCTAGGTAATAATAACAACCCGAACATATAACTAAATCCGTACCACTGCATACAGTAGTATTATCGTCACAACAATAATTATTTGTATGAGAGGCATTTGCCGTACTGTCTTGGTGGGATATTGAAGTATTAGTGAATGCAATATTATTATGCGCAATATCAGAATGTGAAGATATCGCCGCAATATTACTATGTGCTATATCCGTATGTGCGGACGAAGCTGCAATGTTACTATGCGCAATATTAGTATGTGCCGCAGCGATATTTGAAAAGTTTGTAGTACTATCCGTATGACCTATTGATGTATTTGTATGTGCTGCGTTGGTAGTACTATCCGTGTGTGCGATATTTGTATGTGAATTTGGTATATAACTGTTTGTATGTGCAGCAGGTGTTGTACTATTGGTATGCGGAATTGTGGTATTCGTGTGTGGTATTGTGGTGTTGGTATGTGGAACTGTGGTATTGACGAACGCAATATTTGTGTGAGCTGCTGGTGTGGTATTGTCCGTATGTGCTGCATTGATAGTAGTATTTGTATGTGCTGCGTTGATAGTAGTATCTGTATGTGCTGCTGGTATCGTAGTATTTGTGTGAGGAATAGTGGTATTTGTGTGTGGAGTTGTATTATCTGTATGTGATGATGGTGTGGTGTTATCTGTGTGTGCAGCAATCGTGGTATTGTCGGTGTGTGCGGCAATCGTTGTATTATCGGTGTGTGCAGCAATCGTGGTATTATCGGTGTGTGCTGCGTTGATAGTAATATCAGTATGTGCTGCTGGAGTGGTGTTATCGGTGTGTGCCGCAGTTACGTCGGTGTGACCACGAATTTCACTACCTGTACCAGAAATCCAATGCCAAAAAGTACTTTCAACCCACACAGAACCAGCCTTTGCACCTGCCGCAGCACCTAAGTTTGTATATGCAATTGTACGGTCAACCCCTGTAGCGGAGATATAATGGAAATCATTTCCATCTACCCACACCGATCCAGGTTTAGCTCCCGCTGGTGATGTACCGGCGGTACCAGTATAATAATATTCATTTCCCGAGCCGTCTATGAAACGAAACGTTTCACCATCAACCCAGATACTACCAGGTGCCTTTGGCATATATTAAAATCTCCACATAACGATAACTTTCATATAAATAGAGTTATACACAAGTAAATGTTCCTAAACAACCAACTGGCCGTGCTGCACATACTACTGCGTAGACACTACTATTGGGATTTGTATAAAAATTTGACCCAGATGATGGACTACCATCAGCACAAGTTACATATCCTGCGGGACACGATGCATCCACACCACGAGTTCCTTGTGGACCTGTTGGTCCTTGTACACCAGTAATTCCCTGTACTCCAGCCGACCCCGTGGATGCCGCTGGTGCAGAAATACCTGTAACTCCTACAACACCCGTTGCTCCTTGTGGTCCCGATGGTCCTGTTGCACCCGCTGTCGGTAATCCTACAACACCACCTACACCCGTAGCACCTACCACGTTTGTTAATCCCGATGGTCCTGTTTGTCCAATAATTCCTGTTATACCAAGAATTCCTTGAATACCTGTTGCACCTGTTGGTCCTGTTGCACCCGTTGCGCCTGTTGACCCAGACACTAGTGAACCGATACCTGTAGCACCCGTTGGTCCTGTAATACCAATAGACCCCGATGCTCCTGTTGGCCCTGTTGGTCCCGTAGACCCAGTAACACCAGTTGGTCCAATAACTCCTGTTGGCCCTGTTGGTCCTAGTGGTCCTGTTGGTCCAGTTGGACCTGAGGTAGTTAATCCCGTTACCCCAGATACTCCTGTTGGTCCAGTAGACCCAGACCCAGCTATACCTACCAAACCAATTGGACCTGTTGGACCTCTATCACCGATAACTCCTGTTGCACCAGGTCCATATGATGCGGTTAATACATTTACTCCCGCAGCGTATGTTGCAGTAAATGCTAAATTACTATATAATGCAACGCTTGCAGTAGTTGGTGTACCAAGTGGAAAAAATGTGGTCATAGGAATGCGTTACTGTGAGCGGCAGCGACATTTGAATGTGCTGCGGTGATATTGGAGAAATTGGTGGTATTGTCTGTATGTGCGGCGGTAATATCCGTGTGTTCTGCGGTTATATTAGTGTGTGCTGCTGCAATGTTACTATGTGCAATATTTGTGTGTGCTGCTGCAACATTTGAAAATGCGATGTTACTGTGTGCGATATCGGTATGTGATGCGTTGGTAGTATTATCAGAATGTGATCCTGGTGTAGTACTATCAGTAAATGGAATATCGGTATGTGACGACGGTGTAGTACTATTTACGAATGCCGCATCAGTATGCACACCTATTATATCACTGTGATCATTAAATGGACTACATGGTGTACCAGATGGACAAGAAAAATATCCAAAATAAAATAAACATCCAGGCCCCGTATCACCATCTAAACAATAAACACCAGTCGCTGCATCATCACCATGCCCGATTGTACTGTCCGAATGTGGTTGATCAGTATGTGAGGCCGGCGTGGTACTAGATATTGCCGCAATATTAGTATGTTCTGTGTTAATAGTAGTATTTGTGTGTGCTGCGTTAATAGTACTGGAACTTCCCGCAATATTTCCGTGTGAAATATTTGAATGTGGTGTGGTACTAGTAATTCCAGCAATATCGGTATGTGCTGTATAATTGTTTGTGTGTGGTATTATGATATTTGTAAAGTTTGTAGTACTGTCGGTGTGTGCTGCAGTAATATTAGAATGTTGTGTAGTACTATCACTATGTGGGACCGTAATATCGGAATGTGTTTGATTACATGATCCCGTGACGAAAAATGCAGCTCTTCCCGCAGCACCTTGTGGTCCTGTTGGACCGACTGGCCCAGAAGGACCAGTAATACCTGTAACACCAGCGGAACCGAAGGTATTAGGACCACTAATACCCTGTGAACCCGCTGCACCCGTTGCTCCTGTTGGTCCTACTGGTCCTGTTGCTCCAGCACTACCAGATGGACCGATTGGCCCCGTAGAACCAACTGGCCCCACACCTGTTGGTCCTGTACTACCTTGTGGTCCTGTTGGACCTGTTGAACCTGTTGGTCCAGTTGCTCCAGCAACACCCGCTACACCACCAAATATACCAACACTACCTGTTGGACCTGTTGCACCAATTGCCCCTGTTGGACCTGTTATACCTCGACTACCTGTTGGTCCCGTAACACCGATTACACCAGTGCTACCAGTTGGACCTGTTGGACCCGTGGGGCCTGTAGATCCTGTGATGCCACTTGGTCCAGTTGGACCTGTTGACCCAGATGTTTGTGGTCCAGTTGATCCTGTGGGTCCAGTTATACCGATAGAGCCGGACACACCAGTTGGACCAGTTGGACCAGTTGGCCCCGTTGCTCCCGTTGGTCCTAGTGGTCCTGATGGTCCTGTAAATCCACCTATAGCGAACGATGCAGTAGCATATCCAGACCCACTATTTACCGCAACTGACGCTGTAAACGTCAGTACACTTGCAGATAATGCGAATGAACTAGTAGTTGGTGTTCCGTATGGGAAAAACTTAAACGTCATAACACTTACTCTCTATTACGGTGTATTTGCACCTGTTGGTCCTGTTGCTCCTACTGCACCTGTTGGTCCTGTTGCTCCCGTAGCACCAGTAGCACCGGTTGGCCCCGTAAATGCGGTTCCTTGTGCTCCTGTTGCTCCCGTTGGTCCCGTGATACCGATAGTACCTTGTGGACCACTTGCACCTCGTGGGCCAGACGGACCCGTTGCTCCTGTTGCGCCTGTTGGTCCTGCACCCGCTACACCTGTTGCTCCCGTTGGTCCTGTTGCACCCGTGACACCTACTGGACCTTGTATACCTTGTACACCAGATGCTCCTGATGGTCCTGCAGGCCCCGTTGGTCCTGTAGCACCAGTTGGTCCTATAATACCCGTAGACCCTTGTGGACCCGTAGGACCAGACGAACCACTTACTCCAATCGGTCCAGTTGGACCAGTTGATGCTGGTCCTGTGACTCCTGTTGGTCCCGTTAATCCTTGAATACCTGTTGGACCTGTTGGACCTGTTACTGATGATGGGCCTGTTGGTCCTGTTGCTCCTATTGGTCCCGTTGGACCGATTCCCGTTGGACCAGAAGAACCAGACACACCAGTTATAACACTTGTTGGTCCCGTTGCTCCCGTTGCACCACCTCCTGTTAATGAGTATGATGCCGATGGTCCCGATAACACGAATGATGCAGACACCGCAGTTGATGCGGTATATGCTAACGATGCGCTAAATGTTCTAAACGGGAAAAATTTTAACATAATATTCTAGTATAAATATTTGACCAACTCATTAAGCTGGTTGTTTTTGCGGTGTTACGGCGTGCCACTTTCCAATTGGACATGATGCGGATGCCAATTGTGTTTTTGTTTTCATAAAACATCCACACTTTTCACAACGGAAACTATCCGTTTTCAAAAATTCACAACCCTGACACATTGAAAATCGTTGAAATGCTGCATCCGCGTCAACCAACACAGGTAATCCCGCTGCTGCGTTCTTTCCCGTATGCCACATTTCCTTTGCAAAATTACGTGCTTGTTGGAACAATGAAGGAAATTGTGTGGTATCTTCGGTTTTTATCATTTGTTCCGTTTCTTGATATTGCGTATGCATTGTTTCGTTATGTTCATATGCAGCATCTACATATGACCGACCTTCCATCATTTTCAATGCGGTGACGATATCCGTTGCCACACTCATTGCATTCATACCATGACGGAAAAATAACGGGGTATAATTTTTAGGGGCAAAGTAATATACCGCTTGTGTTAGTGGTCGAGGAAATACCGGCGGTTCTTCTCTATAACAAATAATATGTAAATGTACAGGATTGAATTGATTCTGTACTTGTGTTTCAAAATCAGTTAAAAACTTTCCTTTGAAATTTTCACATCCTTCTGCAAGAACAACTGCTAATACTGGATGTTGTGCGTTGTCAATTAAATCTTTTAAATCGTGAAATAATTCTACACTCATAAATAACCTCAATCTTCTAGTGAAAAGACGAATAGTGATGCGGATACCGTAGTAGTTGCCGCGCCGTTTGTTAAACGATAATATGTTTCTGATGATGGACTGACGATATTGTTAACCAAATCATTATCGTTTCGACCAACTATAATAGGTGATAGTGGCATTGCAGAACTATCTTCCATATAAATATCTGCAATTAATCCACTACTTGATACTGGGTCCGTATTAAACGATCGTGATACTTCCGATGGGTTATCTCTATAACTTGCACTTGTGTACAAACGTAATCGTAATGGACTGGCGTTTGGTTCAACCTTATACAAGAGATATGTCTTAGGAGATACTATACTTCCAGTTACGGATGACCCCGATGATATTGTCGCAGAAGGTAACGTTAACGTTTGTCTTGCGTTTACTCCTGCTAAGTTTGTTACAGTTGTATCTTCAATTAAAAATCGTGTTAATGAAATTCTATCTTCCCCCGTTAATGGGAAGGAAGATCCTGTATCAATGGTATAATATATATCAGGTGATACCGCATTGTCAAGGTTCAACCCAAATATAGGTGGGGCTAAACGAAATAATGTTTCGGTATCTAAATTAATATCTGTTATTAACGATATGTTGGATGGTATACTTTGTGAATTAAATGGACGAATTAATTCACCAGGATCATTACGACTTCCAGAATCACCGTATAATCTTACACGACACCGAGTACTTGCCTGTATTGCCGTGAGTACAAATGATCGTCCTATTGATACCGATCCCGTAATTCTTGGTGATGCGGTACCAACAACAATACCCACAGTTTCTCGTTTTAAGTTTGTAGCTCCAGCGAGAATTTGTTCTCTAAGTCCCATATTATAACCTCTTATTAAGTTGCGTATAAATTGGTTCCTACAGGAACTACCAATCTATATTGTGTACCACTACCGGATACTATACCAGAGAATTGTGATCCCGATGGTGTTATAAACTGTGCCGATATTGCTGCTACTGCTTGAGCGGAACTACTATACACACCACTCAATTTATTGGTAATTGAATTATAATCAATTTGACTTGACGCAGTTACCCAACCAGGATATTGTGCTGAGCTAGATACCGTTCCACCAGGTAAGAATGTCTTGACTTGGGTAGAACTAGATACGGTATCTGCTGGAAGTAATGATGTAACTTGTGTAGAACTGGAAACAATACTTGCTGGTATATTTGATAATGTGTTGTAATTGACAAAGAACAATCCAATACCACTTCCACTAAACGAAGCAGTTACCGATGTTGCGTTTACCGTAGTTGGTGCAATAGTTTGGTTATCTATCGCTGCTACGGTTTGTGCGGAACTACTATATACACCACTTAATTTATTTTGAATACTATTATAATCAATTTGACCAGAACTTGATACGGTTCCTGTTGGAAGTAGTGGAACAATCTGTTGCGATGCTGATACTACCCCACTTAATTTATTGGTAATATTATTGTAGTCAATTTGACTTGATGCGGTCACCCAACCAGGATATTGTGACGATGCGGATACCACACCAGCCGACAAAATTGAACCCGTGAATTGTCCGTTAAGTGAACCAAAGAACGACCCAGTAAATGGATCAGTTAATGTCTTAAATTGTGTTGAACTTGAAATAAGTCCAGCACCAAGTTGTGTGGAACTAGATACCGTTCCTATTGGTAATGCGTTTATTACACGTTGGTTGGTGAAATACAGATTTACACCTTCGGTTAAGTTTGTCGTGGTTGCGGTACCCAAGAAACTTGCCGAATGTACATTATCTACATTTAACTTAGTCTTAACACGTGCGTCTGTGTAATACAGATTTACAATACCTTCACTTAATCCATCAGTGTTGACTGCAAGTGAACCAGAGACACCCAATGCCAAACTTGCTGTTGCTGCGTAACTTGCACTGGTTACTAATACTGGTGCAATCTGTGCAGAACTACTAACTGTTCCTGCTGGAAGATTGTTTTTAACTTGTGCAGAACTACTATATACACCCAACGAGTCTACATATGTTAATACTCGTGCGTTTGTAAAATATAAATTTGTACCTTCTGCTAAGTTAGTTGTTGTTGCAGTACCCAAGAAACTTCCTGAGTGTACTACATCACTATCTAATTTAGTTTTAACTCGTGCGTCGGTATAATATAGATTTGTAAATCCTTCCGCTAAATTATTCGTAGTTGCCGTTCCTAAGAAACTTCCAGAATGTACTGTACCAAGTTGTGCTGCGACCGCTGTTGCAAAGTTTGCTGTTGCACCTGCATTAATTTGACCAGAACTTGATACCGTTCCTGCTGGAAGATTTGCAGCAACTTGTGTAGAACTACTGTATACACCAGACAACTTGTTGGTGATACTATTGTAATCAATTTGGCTTGATGCGGTGACCCATCCTGGGTATTGTGCTGATGAAGAAACAGTACCCGCTGGTAATTGCGTTGATGAAGAAACCACGCCACCAGGTAATGCTGCGTTTGAAATATTTGTTAATTGACTACCGTTACCTTGGAATGAACCTGTAAATGCACCAGAGACAGGTGAGTTAGTTCCTATTGCTGACCCAGACGGCCCAACAGATAATGAACCACCATTATCTCTGATTGCTAATGAACCAAGATATAATGTTGAACCAGAAAGATATAAGTCTCTAAACTTTAATGTTGGTGAACCAAGGTCAAACGTATCTGTTACTGATGGGACAATGTGTGAGGATGTTATTGATCCTGTGACCTTCAATCCTCCCACGATACCAACTTGTGTACCATTATCACTAATTTGTGAATTTACAATGTGGTCACCACTTAGTCCAGCCTTTGGTAATAAGTTTGGTGTTAAGAATTGTTCACTACCTAATGCACCAGTATTTTCTGGACCTGTGATGACAATACTACTGGTGTTACTTGTTCCTGCGTGAACAAACAACCAAACATTATTTACACTATCCCACAACAACGACCCCGATTGGTTGGTCAATGATGCGGAGTCATATACCGCCAATCCACCGTATCGTAATATTGTGTCGGTGTTAAGTGTTATTAAGTTTGAACCAACATTTAATTGCGATGAGGTAACATAAAGAACGGACGATGTTCCTTGTACGGTTAAATTACCTGTAAGTGTGACCGAACCCGATACCGTTTGATTACCATTAAATATATTAGAACCCGTGGTTGCAATTGCACCGATACCAGTAGTATTTTGTACTACGATTTGACTTGATGCGGTCACCCAACCTGGGAATTGTGATGATGCACTTACGGTACCAACTGGTAATGATTGTACTACTTGGGTAGATGAAGTAATCCAACCAGGATATTGTGCCGATGCACTAACGGTACCATCTGGTAATAATGTCTTTACTTGTGCAGATGCCGATACCGTATTTGCTGGTAATAATGGTTGTACCTGTGTGGATGATGATACGACTCCACTTAATTTATTTTGAATTGAGTTATAATCAATTTGTGATGATGCGGTGACCCATCCTGGGAATTGTGCCGAACTACTAACCGTTCCACCAGGAAGTAATGGTTGTACTTGGGTCGAACTAGATACCAAGTTTGCAGGTAATGCTGCTTGAACTTGTGCCGACGATGATACGGTACCACCTACTGTCTGTAATACGATTTTTGCGTTTGCACTATCCGTGGTAACATCAATACCAGTTGATCCGGTAAGGAATACACCTGCTGTAATAGTAAATGATTTATTACCATCTGATCCTAATGTGTTGACCGATGGTTGTCCTGTAATAGATTGATAGTTAATTTGTCCCGATGAACTAACAACAGTTTCTACACTTAATTTTGCTTTAACTCGTGCGTCGGTATAATAGAGGTTACCACTTTCACTTACTTCACTGGTAACAATATTTCGTGTACCACCCAATGACACCGATGTACCGTTAATTGTAATACTATTGTTTACTAGTCCAGCGTTGGGAATTCCAAATAATGCCGCACCACTACCACTAAATTGTCCTGTGGTTCTGATAACTCCCGATGATGTGATGTCCGCTAGTGCGAGGGATGACCCAGAAATTGAGGTAGCAAACTGAGCAGAACTACTAATAAGTCCCGCTGGTTTATTGAAGATATTGACCCAATCTCGCGCGTCATTTGTTAATTTTTCTTTCGGGATATCACCATCTCGTAATAATGACGAGGTAAGTGTACCGATGGTGACTACACTCGCTGAAATTGAACCGGTGGTGATGATTACGGGGTCGGTGAATACTACCGCATTACTACCCGATGTCGCTCGTTGGATATCATTTACTTTTAATAAACTCATATTCTGCTCAAATAAAGTGTGTACACCCTCCGTATAAATATCAATTTATATAGGAAGAAACAAAAAAGACACGTGCTTTACCGTGTCTTTTTCAGATATATCTGGTTAAAATTCATTAAGTTGCATATAAATTGGTTCCTACAGGAACTACCAATCTATATTGTAAACCACTACCAGATACTATACCAGAGAATTGTGATCCTGACATTACTATATTATTTGCTGTAATTGTACCTGTTAACGTTGGACTTGCACTCATTACTACGTTTCCAGTACCAGTGATTGCGTTGGATACCAGTCCGTCCGATGCATTGGTAAATACCGCTTGATTTGCAGTTAGTATTGATGCGGTAACGGTACCAGTAAATTCTGCACTACCTGTAACTGCTAATTTTCCGCCAATTAATGCATTTGTACTCGTTTGTAATACGGAACCACTCAATATATTTGTTACATTAACCGTTGTTGGTGTGATAGTTTGACCCGCAATTGCTGTTACTGCTTGGGTTGAGCTACTATATACACCCGATAATTTATTGGTGATACTATTATAATCAATTTGTGATGATGCCGTGACCCATCCTGGGTATTGTGCAGATGATGATACGGTTCCACCAGGAAGTAGTGTCTTGACTTGTGTTGAACTACTTACAATACCTGATGGAATATTACTTAATGTATTATAATTGACCCCGAATACTCCAGCACCACTACCAGAAAGAGATGAGGATATAGATGTTGCGTTAATAGTGACCGCAGTAATTCCACCATTGGTTGCCAAACTACCAGTAAGTGTATAATTGCCATTTAATGCTTTGGTATTATTCCATGTTGCCCCAGTATATACTAATAGGTCACCCGCGGTTTGACCACTGATACTGACATCAGAAAGTGATGCTAGTGCAGTTGCTACTGGTGATGTACCACTGGATGCAACACCACCAACACTACGGAATAATCCACCAGGAATAATTGTTGCATAAGTTGGATTTAATAAATCTCTTGCAGGAGTTGTTCCACCTTGTATGATAATGTATCCAAGGAAGATTGCATTATTTGCAGTGTCAGGTGCTTCGACAAATGGTTCACTATCTTTTGCGTTGACCGCATTAAGTAAACTTGAATATTGTGCGTTACCATAATAGACGATAAATGCATTCGTTGGAGAATTTGGAACCCAGAATACACGTTGGATAGTAAAGTTATTAGCATTAACCGTTGCTAATAAGCCTGTTGTGGTATCAACATATTGCGTATTATTAATTGCAACATATCCAGACCCCGTAGTACCGACATCAATAACTGGTGTAGAACCTGATAGATAGTACCGATATATCTTAGATACTGTAACATCGTTTTCAGTGGTCGTTGATGCGTGGTTTGGATTATTTGCGTAATTTGAACCTTCGAGGAACGCAGTACCGCCGGTCTTTTTGATACTGAGGGTTGGACTACTACCACTTGCTTGTAAGGTATGACCCGAAATTTTTAATGGACCGAATGCTCGTAAGAAGTCGTCAGTTTTTTGTTGACCACCATATGAAATTTGCGGAGAATTATATACTCCGGTAGATATACTACCACTTAAATGTAATACTTCACCAAGATGAATTTGGGTATCATATTGACTAATATCCGTACTACCCCACGGTACGGTTTGTTGTACAATATTACCAGAACTACCAATTCCAACATAGGTAATTTTTGCAGAACCTGAGAATGTGATAGGAATATTAGTTTGTTGACCCCATTCCACAAATCTAACGGTTGGATATGGTGCACTTCCAGTACTTGCATTCATTGTAACAACAATACCAGAACCGGAGGTAATGTTAAATGTAGTTGACCCAATTGTTGATGAAATTATACCACCGTGTAATACACCAGTATACAAATTACTTTCTAACCAACGTAAACGGGTTACGTTATTATATCCTGCACTATTTTGTGAGAAGTATAAGTCTTTTGTGGACCCACTCACATAAATGTATGATGCGGAAATTGACGTATCAATGTTGGTGGTAACGGGTTCAAATTGTATATACCCTTGAACAATTTCACTACCCGAGATACCAAATGACCCCGTTAGTCTGGTGTTACCAATAAGAGTGTTTGACCCACTTGTAAACAAACTACCAGTAACAGTTTGATTACCAACAAAGATATTTGACCCCGTGGTTGCGATTGCAGCGATACCAGTAGTATTTTGAACAACTATCTGTGATGATTCGGTTACCCATCCTGGGTATTGTGCTGATGAGGAAACTGTACCACCAGGAAGTAATGGTTGGACTTGTGCGGAGGAAGAAACAACACCCGATAATTTATTGGTGATACTATTATAATCTATTTGACTTGATGCGGTGACCCATCCTGGATATTGTGCCGATGATGTTACAGTACCACCAGGAAGTAATGGTTTTACTTGTGTTGATGAAGATACTACACCAGCAAGTTGTGATTGTATTGTTGCGTTAATTGCGTATGAACTTGTTGCACTAGACAGATTATCAATACGTGTTGTTTGTCCAGCATCTACCGTTGCAAGCGATGAACTAAATGTAGTATATCCAACCGTTTGTGTAATGTCAATTTGTGTTGACGATGATACCGTACCAGCCGACGTAACTCCTGTTAATCCCGATCCATCACCTTTAAATGATCCAGTGAATGATCCTGTGAACGGATCTGTACTTGTTTTAAATTGTGTTGAACTGGATACTGTTCCCGTTGGCAAACTAGTGGTCACTTGTGTAGACGACGATACCACCCCACCACCCAATGCGGTAGTGGGTATACTTCCACTGCGAATAAATGTACCTGTTAATCTCGTAGCTGGCATCAGTTCATCTCGTTCAAGTTATATACTATAAATAGTTTATGTTATATCTTTTCTGGGAATACTACGGTCCATATAGAATCGAAGGTTTGTGGTATGTCTCGTAATGCTTGACGATAAGTTGCCCATGCCGTTTTTTCTTCGTCAGTTAGAGTTGACCACCGATCAGCCATTGTGATATAATCGG
>Ga0181343_1000425_pt1 | contig 18577 bp, 17 predicted proteins | sample Su13VDMLBSD_FD_130110 | JGI IMG/M metagenome (GOLD analysis project Ga0181343, IMG submission 130110) | Freshwater viral communities from Lake Michigan, USA - Su13.VD.MLB.S.D | ecosystem: Environmental > Aquatic > Freshwater > Lake | place: USA: Michigan | collected 2013-07-15 | reverse complement strand
CTATTAGCTGCACTACGTGCACGTCCGCGAGCTGCTTTTGATGTTTTAGCATGCTCAGCTTCCATAATAGCAACTTGTTCTTTGATTGCGTCTAAAAGTTGTGTTGTGTTCATAGATTTTATTGTTTATAGATTATTAAATATTAGTTTTCATCACCCCCAATATATTCGCTAACGAAAAATTTAAGTGTGTTTCCAACTTGTGTTTCAAGTTTTTCATTGCCCATTCCTTTAGCAATTTTAAAGGCTTTCATTAATGAATCCATTAATTCACCTTCAGTACCTTCCATATCAGCAGCGATATCTTCTAAACCACCATCAGCAGCAGGTACATCTTCAGCACCCGTTCCTTCATCATCAGTAGCAAGTACATCTTCAGTATCAGTTACTTCAACGTCTTCAACGTCTTCAACTTCTTCATCTTTTTTCTTTTTAGCTTCTTCTAATTCATCCTCTGGGGTATCAATGTCAAAAAAGTAATTAGAGTAGTCATCATCTAATTCAGGGTTAATTCCATATTTAGTTTTTCTATCTTCTAATTCATAGTCTTCATCATTATCTTCTTCAAGAGTAGGATCCATCATATCTGTAGCTGTTTCTTCTTTTACTCCAGCCATGTGAAGAGCTAAATCAGTTGAGTCTCCTTTTTCAGCACGTACAGTAGCATCTTCAAGATCTTCTCCTTCTAACTCAGCAATAATCATTTCTTTGATTTTTGCTTTTATTTTATTTTTGGTCATTTTTTTATCCATTGGCATCTCATTTTCATTAAGTGCCTTAATTGAAGGATTTAAATTCTCAATAGCTTTGCTTTCCTTTAAGAATTTTTTTAAATCAAAATTATCCATATTATTTTTTCTTGTTATTTGTGTATAAATATTCAGAGAGAAGTGTTCCTATAACTCCTACTTTTTGTCTAATAAAAGACCATTCGTCTCTTATTAGGTGATGTGATTCTTTAAACGATATACCTAATATACCAATTAAATGATCATCCAAACTATATAAACCAAGCATACAAATAGACTTAGTACCAAATTGAAGTGTTAAATGTTCTAAACCGTATGTATCTTCTGATAGAGAAACATCATCAATAGCTAATTCTGTATCTTTGTATATTTTAGCTAGCACTCTAGGAAATAAAGATACGGGGATATTTTGAAATGTGTGTTGAATATTTGGAATATTTGGAGCTGTTTTTTCATGAAAAAATGAAAATTTTTGAATTGATTTTCCAGTAGGATAAAAATGCCCACCGTTATGAAATTGAGCTAACCAAATACGATCACAATTAAGTTCATCCATAATTGCATCTAATTGATCTTCTATTAAATTAGAAGCTTCAAGGGCTTCACGTACAGGAGTTTTAGTATCTTTTTTCTCCATTTTAAGTTTTACCCAGTTTACTATAATAGGCCCAATTACAGCAGTAATTAAGGCTACAATTATAGTAGTAAACATTGCAAAAGTATCCATTATTTTTTAAGTGAATTTAGGTATTTAATTACTTCATCTAAAGATTGTTGAGCACGGTCTTTATCTATCCCACCAACCCATTTTTGTACTTCACCATTTTCAGAAACAAATCCATCCGCTGTATCTATAAGGATATTTTCAAACCAATTTTTATATTCTTGTATTTGCTGGTCAATTTCAGCATTATATGTTTGTTTAGTATAGTTTTCCCAAGTGCCTGTAATTTTCATTTGGGTTTCTGTTTTAGCTCGACAATCTAAACACTCACCATATGCTTTAAAATAAAATGGATCTAATTGTTTATCCATTACTTGTTTACATTTTGGACAAAATAATGGAACAGCTGCTTTTTTAATTTTATCTAATTTAGTAACATTTTCTCTAATACCATCTCGAATAGTCCAAGTTTTACCTTTTTCTTCCCAAATGTCACCTTCTTTATGATCTTCTTGAGTTTCACCATTGTAACCAATTCCCATTGTGGTACGATTACCATGTTTACCTTTTATAAGGTTACGTAAACGTTCTACATCACGTTTTTGGAATTCTTTTTTTAAAACCGAATCTTTCATTATTTTTTTAAATTAATACTATCTGTCCATTCTCTGAAGGTCATGGTTCCTAGTTTATTAGCTTCTTCTTCTAATTCATATAGGTAATCATCTTCAGTAATATTGGTGGTAGATATGTCTTTTAAACGGTCATCACAATTTTGCATATGGTGAACCATTTCATGAGAAAATGAACGCATTACATCTTTTGGATGACGTCCCATTGTATAAAGTACAATTATTTTTTCTGTTGGGTTATAATAAGCTGTTTTACCAAAGAAATCTTTAGCGTTTTCAGCATCATCTTCTATAAATTTTACTTTAGGTAAAGGACGAATATTCATACCTTTATTTAGCATAAATTCAGTAAGTGATTTAATCATTGGGGGGTAGTTGAATTTGTTAGGTTCAGCATACATTTCATTTAGTAGAGAGGTTAATTTCGCCATGATTATACATATCAGACTTCTCTCTTAACGCTCGTTCTAAATTCAGTAAATGATGGGGAATGATTAGGGTTTTCTAAATCAAATAATGTTTTTACATTTTTAAATAAATTTAAATCTTCTTCATGTGTACGAGACGATTCAACTATTTCCCATCCTTTACCCTGCATTTTATCCTTTTTAGGTCCTCGTTTAGCTGATTTAAGCCATAGAATACCACGACGAGCGATTTGTTTTTCAAAACATTCTTCATAACATTTTCCATAAACCGCAGTTTGAAGATCATATGATGTATGTAAATTATTAGATGTTTTAATATCTAATACCCATAATTCATCATTAATTTCAACTATTAAATCGCAAGTACCAGCTACTCTTAATTCATCAGAAAATAAATGGACTTCGGTTTCAATTAGTACCGGGTTAAATGTTTCCCAAAACTCAACAAATCGTAAAAACATTTGCCAAATATTAACATCATATTTTATATCACCTGAAGGGGATAGGAAATTTAATTCCTCTCCATTTAGGTATGCTTCACACATTTCATGTACTTGGGTTCCTTCTTCAGCTGCTTTTTTAACGATATGATCAGCATTGTTTCCTACTTGTTTCAACCAATCTTCAAAATATTTTCCTTTAGGATAATATTGTAAAACATAAGTTATTGAAGGATAATATTCTCCATTACGACGATAATAACGAGAATCAGGTAATGTAATTTGTTTTGCATCATCCGAAATTTGAAGGACACGTTGATATTGTTTTTTTATAATCATATAATTGATAATTTTTTCTCCATTAATTTATACTGTGTTAATGGTTGGGTTGTTTGTATTAATTTAGTAAAATTTTCAAATCCCATTTCACTAGGATCTTTTCCTTTAAGTTCTACTAAATAAACTTCTTTTCCAATATCTAAAAGTTGCTCACAAAAACCAAGGGCTTTTGAAATAGCATCGTTATCTAATGCAATGTATATTTTTTGCACTTTAGATTCTACTAACTTTTTCATTAAAGAAGGTTGAATGTTTTTACCTAAAAGAGGAATTACATTACGTTTAATTGCCATAGCATCAAATGGTCCCTCACATATTATAATAGGTAATTCCCAGTTAATAAACAATTCAAACGGTATAATATCGCGAGATGTTTCAGGATTGCGGTATTTGGTAAATGGGTTTTTCTCAAATGATCTCGCGGTAAAATAATTTAATTTACCGGTATTATCATACGAGGGTATAATAATCATATTAGCAAATTGTCCTGAATCACAGTAGCCTATATTGTATTTAAGAATGTCTTGTTTAGTGGTGTTTCTTTTCTTAAGGTAAGAAAAAGCATGTCTTGCTACAATATCTTTATTATTGGTAAAAGTTTTAAATTCCTTTGGTAATTCAAGTAAAGTATGTTTTATTTCTCCTATATCTTCAGTAGAAACATTTTTTACAAGTTTAGAAAGTTCTTGAAAGTAAGAAGCATCAACTTGAATTTGTTTGAATAAACTTTTAATAGTTTTACCTTTTTTACCACAAGCCCAACAAGCCCACTTATTAATACCGTCTTTATTTTCGGTAAAATTAACTTCAAGTTTTGGTTTATGATGATGGCAAAATGGACATGTGTATGCTTGATTTCCTCGTGCTGTACGTTTTCCAGTACCTAAAGCACCGTTAACTAAATTAACTAATAACTCATTTACCATAAATTTAAGATATGATATCTTTTTTAGATATCAAAATCTTTTCTAAAAAACTTACCTAAAATATTATCGTTAAAATATAAATTAGGTTCTTCTAAAACCCTATAAACAAATAAAACTTGCGTTTCATAATATGTTAAAAGTTTTTTAGTCGGAGCTAATATAAGGATTTCACGTTTAAAATTTTCTATTGGTTCAGTTTTTTTAAGCTCAAGTAATGTTTTATTTGAACCCCAATATTTTTTCCAGTCTGATTCAGTAATTACCATTTTATAGGAGGCTCTACGGCCAGCTACACCTTCATACATTTCAAGTTCCTTTTTAGTTAACTTTACTTTTTTATTATGATAAAGTACTTTTTTACCAATATAAGATTTACCTGAAGGTGTATGGGTTATTTTATAAATAAAACCAAAAGTGTTATTTGGGAATTGAGAAAATTCCTTAATTTCCTCTTTTTTATATATCCAATTCATGATTTAAAAATCTAGATTTACTAATATAGAAGTATCAGTAACAGCAGATGTAGGGAGTGGTTGGGCAAGTTTAGCTACAGCTAATAAATTATAAGCATTATCATATAAACCTACGGTAGTAACGTAAGGTGAAAAATAAGAACCTGTTGCAAAGTCATATAAAACTCCACTGTTTGAACTTCCTGAGACTATTGTTGGGTTTTGGGAGAGGTTAAATTCATTCTCTCTTAATGTACATTTATATTGTGTTTCATATATGTTAAGTGAGGAGGAAAATGAACAAGTTATATTTGATCCAGTAGCAAAACTATAAATAAGATTAACAGTGTTTGCTCCATATACTGCATTACCATAAGAACCAGATCCATAAGGGCCAGTATATGATGTTCCATCACTTGTTACAATTATAATTCCATGTTCGTAAATTACATCACCATATTTTAGTGAATTAAATACCATATTACCTTCACCATCATCTTGAAGAGTAATATTTCCATTTGAAATTTTTACAGATCCTGGTTGTAAGTATTCACCCCATAGGTTAGATGGGATGGAAATTACTCCTATAAGTTCATTTGATCCTGTTGGGAAATATCTGTTTGGGGGTAAAGTATTAGATAAGTAATTATAGTAACTTGGAGTATATGGACCTCCAGTTATAGTTCCATCTACGTTAAAAGAGGCAGTTGTTGTAGGAGAACCATTAGGATTTAAAAGATAATTAGAATAATATAATTCTTTAATAGAACGATATACTAAAATTTGATCTTGAATATCAATAAATCCTGTTGGATATGAACCAGACACCCATAAAGATGCAGTAATATTTCTCCCAACGTATCTATCAATTTCAACGCTTGAACCAGTAAGTTCATTTCCTTTAAAAGTAAACGATTTGTTTACTCTAAAAGGTGAGACGATAACGTCAGAAGTTATAAATGATTTGAATACACTCATTCATTCTTAGAAATCTAGTTTAACTCGTACAAGAGCTTCTTTTGTAAAATCTTTCAATAATGGACGTGACATTTTAGCAACTGCTAATAAATCATTACTGTCATTATATAATCCTATAGTTGTAATATATACTTGAGGTTGATTAATAAAACTGCTATAAATTACTTCACCTGTAGAACCTGAAATAAATGATGGGTTTTCAGAGTAATTAAATTCAGCATTACGTGCTCTAACAAACACATAATCAGAAGTAATAGTTTCTTGAGAATTTAAAGCAAATGAAGCACCTAATTGAATTGATTTGTATAAGTTTTGATTATTTAATCCAGGAGCATTAAATGATCTACTAGGAGAAACATGTATAGATTGGGAAAGGGCTGATGGGTTTAATATAATGGTTCCTCAATCTGGGAATACTAGTACATAAGATCCTGATCCTGGTACGTATCCACTGAAAGGTAAAGTGCCAGCTGTACCATTTGATCCTGAAATTAATTGATAAACTCTAGAGGTACCTATAAATGTATTTACTGGTTGATCAATTGAGTTATCTGTTAAATTAATTATTCCAGCAGATCCTGAAACTTTTATATTTAAAGATCCAGGGAAAAGAGATTGTTTATAATTTGCGCGTTCAATGGATAATATCCAAAAATTATTAGTAGTGTATGTATTATTACCTGCTCCAAAAATAAAGCTAGCATTTTCATCTTCTAAAATTAATGAACGATATTGTCCATAAACCGTTTTAGTATATGAATTTTCAGGTACAATAGGATTATACCAAACACTTCCACTACCTAAAGCATCACCATAAGCAACATCAAATTGTATTTGAGCTGTTGAAAGAACAGATTGAGTTTGATAAACAGCCAAATAATAATTTCCAGATGATCCCGCTTCTTGGACTGAAGAGGTGAAGAATTGGGTTAATGTTGGGGCTCCAGTGGACCAAAGCGGAGCAGTAATTGAATCACTACTTACTAAGAAATCTTCAGGATCAAGTCTTTTAAACGCCATTGTTTAATATTTTATTAGTTTTGGTTAATTGTAACAGGGATAGTTAAGCGAGCACCGCTATCTAAACCTACAAATGTTAATGTAGCTGTTAATTGAGTATTTGTACCAAATAATGTATTAACAGTGGTTGCTCTTAAATTAATTTGAGAACCAATTACTGTTGTTGATACATTTGTTCCAAGTGTTGTAGTTGAATTAACAGATGTATTTGCTGCAATAGCTGCCGGAGTATTAATTCCAATTCCTGTAAATGTACTAAATAAACGAACGTCTGAAACTGTGCATGAGTATCCACTGTTTTCATAAGTTTGGTTATTGCCTAAATAATTTAATGTTTGAGGAGTAACTGCAAGTGAGGCTCCTTGAACTAAAGTAATTGCAGAGTAACCTAAATCAAGTACAGGTAATTTAGCTGTCCCACGTGGTAGAGTAGCTAGTTTGTATTTCATGATTTGGGTTTCAATTGGAAATGCTTCAAGTAAAGGCATGTTTTGAATTGCTTCTCCGTAAAATGAAGAACCAGATGGATGAGTTGGGTTATACAAAGTATAATCAATTTCATCATCTGCTAAAGCAAATTGTGTAATACGGAATGAACCATCATTCTTTGCTAAAAGTTCTCTACCTTTATTTGTTAAAATCGCATCAACTGTTACGACTTGGTTATTTAAATATCCCATTGTTTTTTATTATTGGTGTATTATATGTAATAAATATTGCTAAAGCAAGCCTTTTTGTGTAAGATCTAATATAAATTCATCAACTGATTTATCTAGTTCAGGTACTATATATTCAGGTCTTACTATAAATGGACCAGCTGAGTTAACTGGTTTAAATCCTTCCATTATAATTTGTGCAGGATCATCAACATATCTTCTAATTAAAAAATGATCTAAATTAAATAATAACGGAGAAGCAGATACTGGTAGATTATAATCAAAATGGACTTCAATGGATCCTGTTTGAGAAAGACGTCCTGATCCACTATCTTCAGGGCCAAATATTTTTCCTACTTGGTAAGTAAAGTCTTCTCTACCTTCAAATCTAAACTCATCACCATATTGTATTGACCAAGGTAGCGTTATAGGATTAAATCCTGAACCAGTAATGTCGGACATTTTAGTGTTAAGATCATCATATAATTGGACTAATGTTGAATTTGAAGAAGTAATTACATTTGGGTAATTTGCAGTATTGTAATATGCCCATATTGAATTATATCCTGAAGATGTTACCGGGGTACTGTATGCTGGGTATTGGGAAATTTTAAAGTTTGAGAATATTCCAACGTTACCACCAGGTGTATTTTGGTAGGATACTTTTAAAGTAGCAAAATATTTATCTCCTATTACTAAATTAGCAGCAGGAACTGTTACTTGTTTATTTAAAAGTGTAGGTATGAAGGCAGGTTGAGTTATTGGGTTATATGTCCATTGAGCTGTATTAGATGCTAATTGATTAGAAGGGGAAATAGAATTTTTATATATTTTTAAAACAGCTGTTACTGCAACAGTATTACTTCCAAAACTACTATATATAGAATTATTTGATTTAAATGTTAAATCTACACCATCTAAAATAGCTTGGGAAGTTACTTCATATGAATTCCCAACAGCTATCGGAGCTCCATATATTACATTATTTATAGGAATTATTGTTTCTATATTATTAGGTATAACAACAGCAGTTGAGGAATTTATTGAATAAAATGCAGAATAATCTCCTGTTGCTCCCGTATTTGAAGGAATAAAATCTTCAAAACTCATAGTAGTATTCCACGTAGCATTAGGAGCTGATCCAAGTTGAGTGTATAAAATAGGTTCAATACGAGTACCTCCTCTAATAACATCTCTATATTGTATAGGTTGTCCTGAAGCTATGGTGTGGGATGATATGATAATTCTTTCACCTGATTCAAAGTTTCCTTTATTTTCATATAGTGAATTTTCAGATATATCTGGGATTATTATAGTGCCATCAGCTTTAATTAAATATTGAATATGGATAGCTGAGGCATTCATTCTGTCAGGGGGCCATCCTCCAATCCAATCACAATAAGCAACAGCAGTTTTTAAACTTTGTGCAGTAGGTGTTTTACCATAAGTTCCTGAGTCTTTATATCCAGAAATAGTGTCTGGGGGAGACCAGGTGTTTAAGAGTTGGGATGTTGATTTAACACCATTATAGCGTGGATTAATAATTCGTTTTGAAGAATAGTTTGAATCTTGAACATTGGCTTTAGCAGCACTACCACTTATAATAAGATTAAAATTTGTTGGTGTTGTAATGCCCGGGTAATATTCTACTTTTTCAAAGAAAGAACTTAAACGTTCTTCATTAATGTTATTCATTATAGGATTATTATCACTATAATAATAGTTAAAGTCAGTAACATATGGTTCAAATATAACAGGAATACAATTTGAAGAACTTAATGCTCTACTTTGAGTAAGAAGAAAACTTCCTGATTTAACTACTGTTATACCACTAACTCCTCCTCTAGTAGCAGCTAAATAAAGTAAATCTCCTTGTAAACCATAGTATGTAGATGAAATAGTTATAGGAGTTTCTGAGGTGTAATTGGCTGATGTTATGGTTGATGTATTACCTTGTCTTTGAAGATTTAAATAAAGTCTTCCACTGCTTCCAGAAATAACTGCAGATCCAGTAACTAAAAGTTGAGTGTTAGGAGTATTTCCTAAATTATGGATTCCAGTAGATGGGTTAAAATAATTTAAAGTATTACCTGAAACTGATCCCCATAAAGTTAAAGTTGTAGGGAAAATTCCTGGGGCAATAGTTTGTGGTGATATATTAGAAGCAGAGACTCTATAATTTAATATTTGATTAGGCCATAATGAAGGAGTATAAGATCTAGGAATAGCCTCATACAAATAATATGTTGTTTGTTCATTTAAAACCGTTAATTCATATTCAATATACTGTCCAACAATGTTATTAAATATAAAAGCTTTATCAATATTCTCTAATACATTTGTATTATTACTTCCACTACAATCAATTCTAGCTATTTTTAAATATTTTGTATTAAATAATTGATATGAAGGAACACCAAATAAAATAGCAGGTTCATTATAAAATAATATTTCGCCATTTTGGGGAGCAGTAGTATTATTTAAAAATAAACTTTCAAATATATTACTTTCATCAGAACCAGTACCATAATAATGAACTTGTCTGTAGTACGAAGCAATATTATTTAATGGGTATGGTTGATGTAAACTTTGAGTATTTACTGTTAATACTGAGCCGCTAAATTCACCATCATAAAATTCATCCTGGGCATTATGTAATGTGTTGGCTATACCTAGTGGGGTAACTATTCCTTCATTCCAACTTTGGGTAATAAAGAATATATTTAAAGGTCCTGTTCCATTTGGTCCATAAGGTGAAGTACTAACTCCATTAAACATTTCAAAAGTACCACCAGTACCACCACTAAAGTTTTCAATAGTTCCAGGATTATAATCATTCCATTGTGGGGCTATTGTTCCTGAGACTGAGATGTCTTGGAAGGTAAATGGGATGTTGTTTGTAGATCCGCTACCTGATGGAGGATTAGATCCGCTAGTTTGGTAAGCTATAGTGGAATAGCTATTTACTTGAGGTTGAGGATATTTATTTCTTTCAAGTAAATGTTGTTTAATAACAACACCAGAAGCAAGACTTGTACGTGCAGGTACAAAATCTTTAATCATTTTAAATAATGAATTATCAAAAAATTTAATTAAACGAATATAATCATTTAAATCATAATTTTTAATATACTTTTCAAAATATTCATTTCGTAAATTATCTAGAGCAGGATATGAAGTAGCAGATGAAGAACGTAAACGAGGGTCACCTATAAATTCTCCAATATTGAAATAACCAATTTGATCCATAATATCTTGGTTAATTTCATCTTGTGGTGAAAATGCTACTTCAAGTAAATTAGTATTAGCAGTATAACTTTGGCTAATTGCTAAATTTTGAGCTAATGATCTAAATGGGGATAAAGTACTACCTGAAGGGTAAATGTTATCTTCTATTCTGATTTTATCAGAGACAGCATTTTTAATACCTACTGCTGGTTGATCATAGAAGAAATATTCTTTATTAGGGATAAATACTGGGGTTTTGTCAAATCCAAAGTTACTATTAAGAGTAAATGAGCTTGTAGCAACCCAAGATCCTGTAACTTTAGGATGAATTGAAACTGATCCTGTATATAATTCACCTCCTAAAGAAGCCCTAAATATAAGTTCATCAGGAGATGAATTTAAAGAATTACCCTCAGTAGAATGAGGATTCATTATATAATCTTTAAATACACTCTCACTTAAAGGAGAAGTAAAATATCTTATTTCTTGAAGAGAGCCTGAAAACCAAGTGTAAGGGTTATTATTGATGGTAATACCACCTCTAGCAAAATATGAAGTTCCAGGTCCTGTCCATTCAATAGTATTAGCATTTACTGAGGAGGTTGCATAGAATCCTAATGCAGTTCCATTATCTCCTCCTTCATAAATTTTATTTCCTGCGTAAAGTGTAAAATCACTATTACCTGCTATTTCTGGGGATCGGTTAACCATTACAGACCACCATCCTCCATCATAAAATGGAAGATAAATACTAGCTGAGATAGTAGGGTCATTATTGTAACTTGGATAAAAATCTAAGTATGCATACTGATAATAAGGATCAATAATTGAACCCGAATAAGGGAGTCCTAAAGGGTTATTTGGAGTTGGGAAGTTAGTATTATATCCTGTTCCTTCATAACGCAATACTAAATGTAAATTAGTACCATTTACATTCCATAAACTTTGATGTGCTATACTAGCAGAATCAAAAGGTAAACCATCTGTTTTAAATCTAAAAGAAACAGAATCAGCAACCCCATCAATAGTATCCCACGATGTATTTATAGGAGTCCATGGTGTTGAAATAAAGTTACTTGCTGTGGTATAAAAGGTATAATTAAAATTATTTTCCCAATAATCCCAATCATTTGTATTAGATTTATCTTTACCTCCATATTCATTAATTCTTAATACTGTATCAGGAATACCATATGAAGTTATAAGAGTGCGTAGACCAGGCAATGTACCTTTTGCCTTCAATAGGTATGGTAAATTATGATAAATTCGTTTATATAACGACTTATTTACATCATCTAACGGTATATAATCGTTAGAAGCAGATATTAAAGTGTCAACATATTCAAACCCAGTTGGAGTTGGGAGTGATCCTGTAATATTTGGGAATGGGAATAAACCACCTTGAGGGGTTAATCCTATAAATGCAGTATATAAATCATTTATTGAAAAATTATTTTGATATAATTTAACCCCAAAATCACGAATAGCATCTGCTACTATATCTTTTGAAATACCGTATTCTAAACGGTTGTCAGCATTGTATTTTTCAGTAACATCTTTATAATAAACCCAAATATTGTCATAAAATTGACCCACCATTTCAACAAACTTTTGGTATTGATTATTTGATGGATCGTCTCTTAAATATTCTGGGATTGAGTAGTAAAGGTTATTTGGGTTTCTATTATCAAAATTAGAAGCAGAAAGAATTATTCCACCATAATATGGGCTATATTCATTAGTACTCCCTAACCAATTTAATACTTCAGGGCTATTAATTGGATATAAATTGTATGGTATTTGGGGATTTATTTTAGGCCATGTCCAAGAACCACTTGAATAATAAAGATAATATTCATAATTATCAAAATTAGTTATAACATTATTTATTTTATTTTCATATACTGCTAAACTAGCACTTGGGTTATTGTTAGTAGTGTTATTTAAAATAGCTATAGAAGAAGAATAATCTTCTAATAAACTTATTTTATAATAAAAATTTTCTAAACGAACCTGGGCTGAACTAAAATGAACAAAGTTATTAAAGTTGGTATAATCGATATTAATATCAATTTCTTTTTCTTCAAGTAAACTACTTAATTGGTTAAATGAGCTGGTTAAAGAAGTTGAAGTTAAATCTACATAATTGTAATCTACTGTTGAATTATTAATTTGGTCTTTTATAGCAATATTAAAATTAGGACCATTTAAAGGAACAGTATCTGCAATTATAATGGGTATATCTTGAAAAGTAACTTGATATGCTATTGGTTCTTCAAGTAAAGTTACAACCCATAACAATGAATTTTGATCAAATTCAGAAGGTAATGCTTCATATAATTTAATTAATATTGTAGGGTTAGTTGGATCTTGATTATCTAATTGAATATTATTAGCTATTGCTAATTGATTTTCTCCAAAATTAAGATAAAAATCAAGAAAATAAGGACTATTCTCTCTTAATTGAACAAAATTATTGGTTTGCTCAATTATATCTATATTATTTAAATCAGTACTATTTAATCTAATTTCCGTACGATCTGAGGAAATCTCTGATATGTAGAGTTTTTGGAGTTCAGAGCCTATCTGTTTATTAAAAAAGTTATAATAGACATTATATTGTCCTTGATCATATCCCTCATAAATTAAAGTATTTTCAGGATTAATTTCAATTTGAAATAAATCATTATTTGATCCTGGGGATTGGCCGTTATTTAAAACAGTATATTGGGTAAAATTATAATTAGAAGAAAGTATATTTTGATTATTATCATAAACAAATAATTCAACGTAACTAGAAGTAGATAAAAAGGTATTAATTTCAAAAGTTGAAATTAAGTTTATATCTTGTCCTTCATAATTTTGAGAAGAAAAATCTTGAGGGTCTATTAATACAATTTCTGCTGCCATTATTATGGGTTAACTATTGTTGTTCCTGTTTGTAGTTGTAATATTTGTTTTTGAGCATCAAGTAAATCTATTCTTAATTGTGCAATTTCAGCTTGTAAAGCTATTATTTCTTCTTGATTAGGTTCAAAAAGAATATATTCACTACTCTTTTTAATTAAATATTCATGTGAATTAATTTCTCCTAATTCAGGTATATCATAAAATAAATCATTATACATAGCAAAAAATTCACTTGTATTAGGTTGGGTAATGATTTGTTCTTGTATACTTTGAACACCTAATTCTTTAAAGGAAGTATCTATAACTTTAGTATACTGTCCTTTATTAAATACCTGTTTTTGAAAATTTACACTTTCACTCATCCGTTAACTACTTTAAAATAGTAATGATCATCAAAAATTTTAGTAGAACCATTAATAATAGTTTTAATTAAAATTTTATAATATCTTTCAGGTTCTAAACCGCTCATATAAATGTCAAAATAATTACCGTTTTCATCTGAACTAATTTGGGTGTAGTTGTTATCAAAGTTAATAACATATTCATTAGTATCCAAGTCTTTTATTGCATAATATGAAGAAGTTGGTAAATAATTTAAATCAGTGTATAAAGAAGAGGTTTGGTATGTTCTTTTAGGATATAAAGGACTTACATTAACATAAAATCTATTTATACTTTCAGGATAAAATACACCTGGGTTTTCTGCAAGGGACATTTTGAGATTAGAAGTAGTAACTATACTTCCACTAGCTGATCCTGTTAAGACGGTTGAGTAATCTCTCCATCTAAATTCTAAAGTTGGAGGATAAATAGTATTTGTATCAACACTATAATATTTAAATATAGGTTGAACATATTGACTTGAATTAAATTCTTGGGATCCAGTAAGTTTAACTATAAAGCCATAATTAGGAATTGATTCCCCTATCCATGCATCTACTATATTAGTTACTTTAGCTTCAATATCTTTAGGGCTTCTTAAACCAAAAGATATATTTACTGATCCACTAGCATAAGCGGTGGCTACATACCCTGGAAGAACATATCCTACAGTTACATAATAACTTCCAGAAGCATCAATAAACCAGTTACCACCACCAACACCACCACATATATTACTATAAGAACTAGTATAAAAAGCATCACCATTAATGCTAGAGTATACACCTGAAGTGCTCCAAGGTGAGGAGCCACTAAAGTTAGCATATGTCCAAGAAGCACCATCTTGTTCTGCTGGGTTATCTAGGTAATAGCCTGTTCCATTATTCCATGCTTGAGCTATGGGAAGTAATTCTAAAAAAGTGTTTTGATTTAATCCTTGAGCTTCAGCTATAAAATTTTTAAAATATACTTCGTAAGAATTAACTCCAATTTTATTAGAATAAACATCTAAAATTTCTTCTTGATCAAATTGAATTAAATATCGAGCTACTTCAGGAGTTCCTGAAATTCCTAGTTTATTAGATACTTCTAAAATAGCATCTAATCCTGTATTTGCAGATGGATTTGAACAATATAAAGTTGTATCCTGAGTAGGGAATATTTTATATACAGCCATTTATATATTTTATTATAAATATGGCGTTATAAAGGAACTACTTTACCTTTTATATCATTACTAGGGTATTTTATTTCAAAAATACTAGGATCTAATGAGGGATAAATTACTTGGTTTTGGGTAGCTCCTACTATATCATATGCATATTGTGAATATCCTGAAGTGGTTCCTGCTTTATTTGATATAGATATATTTTTAACGGTTTGAACACCCTTAATTTTATCAAGTAAAATATATAAGTCTCTTAAAAATATAGGTTGATTAATTTGCCATTTATCTAAAGAAAAATAATCTTGTAAAGATGTAATACAACTTAACAATACTTCATTATTATTATATTCTGGAAGAACTATGATTTCAAAATTAACACCAATATTAATAATAAATGCATCTCTAATTTCAATATTATCACCAATCATTCTGTATTGGGATAAATAAGTTCTTAAATTATTTTTTAAATCATCAGTAGCAACATTTAATTGTCCTGATGAATTTAAAGATAATACGAATAGATTAAGGGTTTCAATAGTAGAAACTTGATTATCTGTTAATTTAGGTTGTTCAATTAATGCTTTAGAGACAGTACCATAATCTGTAGGCATACTTAAAGCACGAATCAAATAATCATCTGCTGTAACTGATCGTTTTTGGGATGCTATTAAAGCTAAAGTATTTTGGCGGATTTCCTCTAATGTATCCCCCCCACGTCCTCCAGAAGCAGCAATAGGATTATTAGAAGCTAAAGAATTAAAAATATAATCAGCTATTAATGAATTTAAATTTATATTATTAAATTTAGTATTTGTAGTGTTTAGATTAATTAAAGAGTTAGCTTCAATATTTGATCCAACTCCACCTCCTGTTAAATATCTTACTGTTAAAGTAGTATTAGCAGGTGAAATACCGTAAGTATTAGTAAATAAAAAGTTTACAGGTGAATAAGCTGTAGTTAGTTTATCTTGTTCAAATGGTAATCCTAATCCTACATTATCAGCATTTGGTGTAATTTCTTCAGTAATATTTGATGGACTACCTGCTCCAAATTGGATTTGAAGGTTAGTGAGAGATGTAAAGCGGGTTGCAAAACGACGAGCTGCCTTTTTTAAACGAAGTAGATATGGTGTATTACCATTTACATTTGGATCATAAATATTAGAATTTTTAACAGTATCAAATACCATTTCTTGACCTAAATGGTCTACTTCATACCATTTATTTCCATCAGAATCAGTAATATCTAATATTTTAATTATATCACTATCATTGATATTAATGGTTTGAAATTGTTGAGGAGAACCAAATGTAAATTGAGAACTTTTAATAACAGCAGAAATAGCTCTTCTACTTTTCTTTAAAAGAAAATATTGAGGGATATTACCCGCAATTTGATAAACTGTAATTTCTGTAGGATCTAAAGAACTTGAAACTGAAAAATCAATTTTGTCTTGGATTAAGAATGAGGATCCATTTTGGGATGTTACAGTTGTATTTTCCCCAACATTAAGAGAATAATTATAATCAGGAACATAATTACCAGTACCATCATCAATAGATGGTAGTTGTTGATATACATCAACAGTAGTTTGAGCTACACCTGTAGTTTTAGGTTTATAACTAAACATATATGCTAATTCAAATACATTATTTGTTTGTTGAGCATATTGAGTAAATGTTTCTTGAAATTGGTTATCTAAATAAAAACTTAAAACATCACCAACATAAGATGCTTGTTCCATAAACATCATTCCTACGGATGATGGAGTAAAATCATTATATGTTTGTGGGAAATATGTTCTAGCATATTCAATTAAACGTGCTCTAAAATCTGTAAAGTCACGATTAATATACTTTATGTCTCTATTTGTTGTAGCCATTTTTAAAATTCAAATGTTATGGTATCTTGAATATTAGAATTTAATATAAAATATTTTAATTCAACTATTAATGTGTTATTATCACTATCTTGTAAAACTTCTAACGAACTAACCCCCACTTGAGGAAAATATCTTTGAAGTTTAAATTCAATATTTTCTTTTAATCCATTTGTATTTTCTTCTTCAATTTGAGAAAAAATAAAACTTTTTAAACCCCCACCAAAAGTTGGATTCATAGGTCGTTCACCAGGATTAGTTAAAAAGAAATTAATTAAATCTGTTTTTAAAGCATCATATGTTGTATAGTTAGATACAAAAACAGCAGGTCCATTTAATGGTAAATTTATCCCAACAGCAACGTTGGGGTTTAAATCTAAAGGGTTTATTTGCTGTTGATTAAATGCCATTATTTAGTATTCATTAAAGCCATGATTTGATCCATTCCTACTTCACCCGCACCCAAATTACCATTTATTGGGTCACTTACTTGTGGTCTAAATGGAACCGCATCCTGTGAAGTAAAACTCATAGCAGTTTCACCTAATATGTCAGCATATTTTGATTTAAGATCCATTGTAGGTGGAGTAAAAGTTGGATTGACTGTAGGTTGAACAGGTACAGTTGGTGAAAATGATTCTCTAACTACTTGTTTTGGTGATCTTACAGCCTCCAGTAAAATGTCCTTCAATTCTTCTTGAATTGCCTCTCGTACAGCTTCTTTAATTAATTTTTTTAATCCGTCGGTTTTCATATGTTTATAAATATTAAATTAGTCAGCTTTTAAATTATTTTGTTGAATATAAAATACTAGTTCATCAATTAATATTTGATCAATTGAGCTAAATGACCAATCTCCTTTAAGCATTGTAATATTTTGTTTATTAATAGCAATAGCCCTTCTACGTTTTAATGGATTTGTAGTTGATTCTGTTTCTACATCTATTTTAAATCCATTTACTTCAGTAACTACAGGAGATAATTGAGTAGATTGTTGAATAGTTAATGCAGTTAATTCAAAAGCAATTTGTTCTTGATCTGCTTCAGGGTAACATTTTTGTACTAAATTATCAAGTAAATTAAGTAATCGAATAACTTGAGTTAATACTTGACGTAAAATTATTAATATAGATAATATACCAGAATTAACTAATTTTAATTGGGATATTTTTTTATCTAAAACTTTGATACCTTCATTTATAGCTGGGGGAGTAGGGAAAGTAATGGCTAGTTGTAGATTTAGAGCTAGTTCCAGGGATTCAATAACTCCTCCAGCAATACCTAAAGCTTTAGTAGTATTATCTATTACTGTTAAAGTATTATTTAATTGTTTAACTAATTTATTTTTTTTATTAATTATAGAAATTAATTCTAATTGAGGGGGACAAGAAGATTTATTATTTATAGTATCTAAAACTTTATCTTGACTTTTAGCTATTAAATCAGAAGCTTTAGTTACCCCAAACCCAGCAATTAAAGTTAATACTGTAGGGATAAGTGTTGATTTTAAAGTATTAATTTGGTTAGATAAACGTTCTTGAACATAATAATCTGCTCCTTTTTCTCCTTTAGAAAGTTCTTTTATTTGATTTATGGTTAATTGGGATGCTTTAATTTTATCTTGTTCTAAAGCAATATTAGTAGGAGTTAAAGAAATTATACCCAAATCAGTTTTTGCAGTACCATCTCCTTTATAAGGAGTTATTTCCTTAGATTCATACCCAGGG
>Ga0181343_1000424_pt1 | contig 18590 bp, 21 predicted proteins | sample Su13VDMLBSD_FD_130110 | JGI IMG/M metagenome (GOLD analysis project Ga0181343, IMG submission 130110) | Freshwater viral communities from Lake Michigan, USA - Su13.VD.MLB.S.D | ecosystem: Environmental > Aquatic > Freshwater > Lake | place: USA: Michigan | collected 2013-07-15 | reverse complement strand
CTTGCGGGAATAGCGCAGTCGCACGCCCCAGTTGTTGACGTAGAGCCCGCTCGCGAGGTCGAGATCGCCGAAGGGGTCGTGCACCACAATCGAGTCCTGGTCGTAGCCGATCGCGCAGATCCAGTGGCCGCCGCCGGTGGGCGCCGTCACCGGGCCCTTGTGCAGGATGCCGATCGGGACCGGAATGCCGCGGTCGATCTGGTTCTCGATCGTCTTCCAGGTAGCGTTCCGCACCAGGTGGGCCTCGACGCCGTAGGACTGCAGCGCCTTGATCTGACTCGTTGCCTCGGTGGTGTCGCCGTAGCGCAGCACGCGGCCCAGGTAGGCGTCATCGCCGTTGGGGCCGGTGAGCGTGCCGGGCTTGAGCGCCTCGAGCAGCATGGCGCAGGAGCTGCTGAAGCACATGCGAAGAGCGTGCTCAGTGCTGCTGTCGCGCTGGCTGAAGTAGCGCACCTGGAGCGGGTTGGTCTTGGTGCGAGGCTGCTCCTGCTTGCCGGCAGCCTTCCAGGTTTCGTACCAGGCAGCGTCGCGTCTCTTCAGGCTGACCGGCACTGCATCCCAGAACTGTCGTGCGCCTGCAATCTGATGCGGCAGCGCTTTCCAGTGCTCGAAGAAAGGAACGAGATCGCCGATCAGCTCCTGGCTCATCGTTGGCGCGCCTCGGCCGGCGGTTCTGCGCCGAAGTGTAGGCGCGGATTGATCGCCGTCACAGCCAACGGCATTACCAGGCTGAAAGCGATGGCAAGAATGACGCCCTGGGCGACACGCTTCTCGACCTCGCCCAGCCTGCGAAAGGCGTCGGCGATGTCAGTGTGCTTCTGCGCCAGCGACTGGTGCATAGCGTCGAGCTTGCCCTCCATGACGCCGAGCTTGTGCAGGATGTCTCCATGGGAGACCTCGTGTTCAGGCATACGGATCGTCCTGTCCTGTCGAGTCTACCGACGCATCCATCAGCGGGCAGAGCCGGCCTGAAGGTGGAGCAATCTCATGGGGCCTTCGGGGGTGCTGATCTCGACGGCGTAGCCGCCGGCGCCGGTGTAGCCCAGGTTGCGGGTGTAGGTGGCGCCATTGATCAGGGTGATAGATGAGCCGCTCGGAGTCCCGAAGTCAATGCCTGCGTGGAACGATCGGCCGAAGAGATTGCGCGGCCCGTAGCCGCTGGTGACCCCGTAGGAACTGGGGGGTCGTCCTTTGATGCGCAGGTAACGATCGGCGTCAGCGGCGGTGATCCGTCGTCGGTCGGCCCAGCGAGCGTCGAGGTGCGGCCCGGTGCTGTCGCCGCTCGATCCGGTGCGCGCGATCACGCCCTTCGTGCCGCCGGCTCTGGTCCGTCCACTGCTGTCGCGCCCGGTCGTCCAGTCGTTGTTGTCCTCGCCCTGGGTGCCGCACTCCACCGTGGTCACGTAGCCCGAGCCGCTCAGGTCGTGCGTCACCTGCTTCACGTTCCACGTGCCGTCGACTTCGCCTCGAAAGCCCTGCAGCGTCACCAGGCCCTCAGCGTTCACATCCGGCCGGCCGGGCAGCGTGATGCTGATGCGGACCTCGCCCGCGCGGAGCGACTGCAGGCGGCTGTCGGCTGCCTTCTGCGCCTCGGTCTGCGACTTGTAGAGCTGCTTCTCCTCGAAGACCGGCAGCGCCCCGCCGCTCTGGCCGGCGGAGACGGTCTTCTCCTTGTTGAGCGTCCGGTCGAGGTAGCGCGCCTTCACGCCGCCATAGGCGCCACGGTTCTTCAACGTCGCGCGCCAGTTGGTCACATCCTCCTGGCGGATGGTGACGCTGCCGGCGTTGTCCTTGTCGCCCCTTGGCACCACCACGAGCTTGCCGTCGGCGGGCTTGATGGTCGCCTTGAACTTCTCGGCCAGTCGGGTGAGGAACGCCTGGTCGCTCTCGTTGGTCTGGTCCTCGTGCTTGATCTGCGTGCTGGCGAGGCTGCCCTTGATCACCGGCACGACGTTGTGGCGCCCGGCGATCTCCTGCACCACTGTGCCGAGCGTGGTGTTGTGCCAGCTCTTGGTGCGCTGCTCCTTTTGCAGCGTCGGCGCGGTGTTGCTGGCGGTCGCCTTGATCACCATCGAGCGGGGGCCCATGCTGAGCTCCACCTCGTCGACGGCGAAGGCGCCCATGTAGACGGGCTTGCTGTAGCCCAGCCAGACCCGAAGCCAGGTGCCGTTGGCCGGCACCGGCACTCGCTTCTCTCGGTCGTCCAGCGTGATCTCCAGGCTGTCGCTCTGCTGCTCGGCCTGCTCGTTCAGCCGCATGCTGATCAGTCGATCAGCGATGAGGCTGGTGATGTCGCCGCCGTTCGCCTCGACGCGGAAGCCGGGTGTCGTCATGCCGCCCCAGTGCCAGCCGTTGCGGTCGGCAGCTGATCCCAGATCCGCACCGTCTCGCTGGTGCTCGGCGCCGGGAGGTCAGGCAGCAGGATCTGCAGGCCCTCTGGAAGGATCGGCAGCAGATCGGCCAGGTTCGGATTGGCCAGCAGCACCGCCTCGACGGTCTGCTGCGTGCGCCCGTAATAGCGCCAGCAGATGTCGTCGAGCTCGTCGAACTGGCGGGTGACGTAGAGCTGGCTCATGGCGTCACCACCTGGCGGACCGCATCAGTGATCATCGGATCAACGTCGAGCAGCGTCGTGATGGTCGCGGCGTCCTGGATCAGGCTGGTCAGCGCTGCAGCGCCACCGGCGGAGCCGCCGAGGGTGTTGAGCATCGCGCTGGTGGCGGGCCGGAGCGCATCGAGCGTCACGCTGATCGCTTCACCGCCGCGGCCCAGGGCCCACTGCTGCGCGAGCTGCGCAGCGTTGACGCCGAGCTGCGTCCAGACGCCCTGCTGACCGCTGCTGAGGGTGCTCAGGCCGAAGGCGTTGAGCGCCGCGCCGACGTAGTTCTGATTGGCGACTGAGCTGCTGATCGCGGCCAGCTGGCCCAGGCCCAGCCCGCCGGCCTGCGCTGCAGTGGAGGCTGCCGAGAACTCCGGGCTGGTGGCCCAGCTCATTGCGGCGAAGGCGCTGCCGGCGCCGGTGAGCGGCGCGAGCGCTGTGCTGACGCTGCCGGCGTAGCTGCTGGCGTTGTTCATGCTCAGCGGGCTGGCGGCCTGCCCGGGGTTGTCCTCGACGTAGCGCACCAGGCTGATGTTGAAGGTGATCTGCCGAGCGCCGCCGCCGGGCGCGAAGGTGCCGAGGCCTTCCTGCACGCTGCGGATCGCCCACTTGCCATAGACGCGGCCGAGGCCGTCGGTGAGCATCTGCGGTTCGCCCTTGGCGGCGAGCTCGCGCAGCGTCTCCATGGTGGTCTGACGACCGCTGAAGCCAGGAAACAGCACGCCGTCGAGGGTGATCTGCTAGCTGCCCGGGCCGAGGAACTGCGCGGCCGGATCGCGCAGGAGGCGATCTTGCAGCTCCCAGCGGTACTCGGCCGTGCGGTCGAGCGTCTGCGGCACGCCGTTCGGCAGATCGAACTGGAAGGAGCCGAGCTGGAAGAGGGGGCGTGCCATGGCGTCAGTCGTTCAGGGCGACGCGGTAGCCGCTGGATGCCATGGCCATCAGATCCTCGAAGGCGGCGCGCACCTGATCGCGGATCTCCATGGCGTTGCCACCCGCTGCGTTGATCGTAACGGGGGCGTTGATCGTGATGCCGCCGCCGCCCGCGACGGGCCTGGCGACGCGGGGGATTATCGCGCCATCCATGCCAGGCACGAACAGCTCGCGGCGGCGCTCGCCGACGACGTAGGGCATGCCTGCACGCACGGGCCCGCCGGTGGCGCGGCCGGGGGGCTGGGGAGCTGCAGCAGGTGCGCCGCCGCCACCGCCGCTGAAGAAGCCGGTGATGTTGCTCCATGCGCCGCGGATCCAGCCGACCAGCGCGCCGAACTTCGCCTTGAGGCCCTCAATGATCGAGCCGATGATCTTCTGCCCGATGCCAGCCCCGGTGAACAGGCGGATGATCATCGCGGGAATCGGGAACATGAAGCCGAGCACCTTGGGCCCCCATGCCCGGATGACGCCCAGCACCTGGTTGAACCCTTCACCGATCCGCTTCAAGTCGCCAGTGAAGATGCCCGAAAAGACTTTCCATGCGCCGCCGAGATAGGTGACGAAAGCGCCAAACGCCTGTTGAACCTGCCCCCAGTTGGCGATCAGCGCTCCAATGGCGACACCGATTCCAAGAATGGCCAGCGTGACCGGCCCGCCCAGCACGCCGATCGCGCCGACCACGCCAGCGATCACGGGCAGCGCCAGGGTCAGGCCGGAGAGGACCGCGCCGATCACCACGATGTTCTTGGCCAGGCCGGGGTTGACGGCAGCCCAGTTGGCGATGCCCTCAACGATCGGCGTGATCTTCTCCGCCAGCCTGGTGAGCGGCGGCAGGAGTGCATTGCCAACGGTGATGCCGAGCCGCTGCGCGCTGTTCTGGAAGCTGCTCAGCGTGCCCTGGAAGGTGCTGAGACTGCGCTGGTAGTCCTTGTCGACAGTGCCGGCCGCGGCCGCCCCGCCCGATTCCGCCTTGAGCTTCTCGTACTCCTTGCGGTACTTCATCAGCGACATCAGGCCCAGCTTGGCCTCCTTGTCGCCGAAGATCTGGGAGAGCTTGAACACGTCCCCGCCGGTCACCCGCTGCAGCTCGTTGAGCGCTGCCTCCATCGGGTTGATGCCCTTCGCCTTTGCGCTCTTCAGCACCTGCTCGATGTTGACGCCGAAGGCCTTGAAGTTCTTCACCGCGTCCGGCGAGGTCATCTTGAGCATGGCGTCCGTCATCCGGGTCGCCGCCTGTCCTGCGTCTGGCGCGTCCTTGCGCACCATCTGCATCATCGACGCCAGCGCGATCGCGCCCTGCTTGCCGCTGATGCCGAGCGTGCCGGCCGCGGCGGCGATCGTCGGCATGAACTGCGCCATGTCCTTCAGCTCGAAGGCGCCCTGCTTGCCGGCGAACGCCAGCGCATCGAACGTCGCCTTGAGCTCCGTCGGCCGGATCTTCAGCGCGTTCTGCAGCTGGAAGCCGGTCTTGGTGACGTCGAGCAGATCGGAGTTGGTGGCGGTCGCCACGCGGCCGAGCGCCTCCATCGACGCAACGGCATCCTTCAGCTCGAGGCCCTGAGCCACCAAGTCCTGGATGCCCTGCGCCAGCTTCTCCGGCGCCAGGTTGGTGAGGTTTCGACCGCTGAGGCGCAGCACCTCGGCGCCCAGCTTCTTCAGCTCGCCCTGGCTGACGTTGGCCGTCTTGCCGATGTCAGCCAGCACCGCCTCGAAGCTGGCCGCCACCTTTACGCTCGCCACCAGTCCAGCGCCGATGGCGGCTGCGCCTGCTGCTGCGCCCTGCCAGAGGTCGTTGCTGAAGATGTTCTTGAAGCCCTTCTTCCCAGCGATCGCTGCGTCGTTCATCGTGCGGGTCACGTTGCGCCCGAACGTTGAAACGTCCCGCTGTGCTCCGCGCAGCGCCTTGCCGAGGCTGGCCGCGATCTTGCCGCCGATCTCGACCGTGATCTTCTGCGGGCCGCCGCCGATCATTTCTTGCCCAGCTCCTTGGCGATCTCATTCTGAACGGTCTGGGCCTCGACGAACCAGGCCCAAAACTCGTCGGTCTCCATCTCGAGGATGTCGGCCAGGCTGGTGGCGGTCCAGCCGGCGAGCAGCACAGCTGCCCGCCGGATCTGGCCTTCTACCGCCTGGCCTGCCTGAAATCCTGGACCTGCTTCTCCAGCTTCGACCAGTCGGCGGAATCGAGGTCCAGCAGATCCTCGACAGTCACCTCGCAGAGGTTGGCCACGAGCATCAGCGCTTTGTCCTCTTCGCTGCCGGACGACTTCGACGCCGCCAGATCATCGCGCACCTTGGGCCTGCGCATGATCAGGTGCTTCACCTCAACGCCGCTGATCTCGATCGGGAAGTCGAGCTCGATCTTCGCGGTGTTCGGATGCAGGTTCTTGGCGCTCATTCAGGTCAGACCCCGATCGCGGTGCGGATGGACTCAAGCTGATCCACACCGCTGATGCGGCGGATCATGTTCACCTTGTCGACCTCAACCAGCTCGCGGCCGCCGACGGTGAGCTTGAAGTAGCGGAGGCTGTAGGCGAAGGTGCCGGTGCTCATGTCGCCGGCGGCCCAGTCGCCCGGATCCATCTCCTTGATGTTGCCGGTCATGTTCACGATCACCGGCACGGCGGCCTCGCCATCACGACGCATGGCGCCGCGAGCGGTGAGCTGGGTTTCGGCGGAGGCCAGGCCGAACAGGGCGATGATGTCCGGGTTGTACTCGGCCAGCTCGAAGGTGCCTTCGAGCTTCTCCATGCCCATGTCGAGTTCGACGGGGGCGTCCATGCCGCCGCCGCGAAACTCCTCCATCTTGGTGGTGAGCGTGGGCAGGGTCAGCGTCTGGATGGCGCCGGCGAGGCCGCGGCCATCGACGAAGAGGCTGAAGTTCTTCAGAACGCGGGGGATTTGAGCCATGGGTCAGGTCCTCAGGCGAAGAGATCGACGACGTAGCTGTTGACCAGGTGCGACCGGAAGGTCACGCGCTCGGCCGGATAGGGGGGAGTGAACTCGAAGTCGAAGAACACCTGCCCGCTGGCGATGCTGGTCGGGGTGTTCAGATCGGGATCCACCCAGACGTCGCCGCCGAGGATGGCGCCCCGGGCCTTGAGGCTGCGCAGGTAACCGCGCACCGACTCCATCACCTCCTCGAGGTAAGTGGCGGTGATGCAGCGATCGACGGCCCAGAGGTGGCCGCGGAGGATCGACTCGTTGATCATGTCCGCGGTGCGGCGGACAGAGAGGAAGGCGTAGAGCGGCTCGCTGGAGAGCGTGCGGTTGCCCCAGAGGCGGAAGCCCTGCTCGCGGATGATCGTGGCGATCTTCGCTTCGTTCAGCAGGTTGGCCCGGCTGGTGTAGTCGCCCAGGGTGAAGTCGATGGCGCGGGCGGTGCCCTCGATGCCAGCGATCTCGTTGTTCGAGGGGCTCCACCAGAAGCCGCGCTCGTTGTCGACCTTGTTGATCAGACCGGCGACGGCGCTGGAGGCGGGCACTGCTTCACCCGCAACGAGCACCCAGGGGTCGACCACGTAGATGCGATCGGAGCCGAAGTCGTCGTTGAGCTGGATCGCAGCGGCGTCGGTGGTGTTGGGGCCGTCGCCGATGATCACCGCGCGGAGGCGCTGGGCGATGCCGAGCATCTCAGCCAGCACGCGGGAGCGCACGGTGCCGCGGGTGGTCGTGCCGGCCACAGCCTGCACGCCGGAAGTAGGCGCGGCGATCGTGACCGTGGGGTTGCTGGTGTAGCCCTCGCCAGGGTTGGTGACGGTGATCGAGACCACCTTGCCGGCGTTGGCGCCAGTGCCGAGCACCGCGACAGCGGTGGCCTGAGCGCCGCCGGCAGGAGGCGCAGCGATGGTCACGGCCGGGGCGATGGTGTAGCCGCTGCCCTGGGTGGTGACCGGAATCGTGAGGATGCCGTTGGCCGTCCGCTGGTGGGTGAAGCCAGGAGCGATCAGCACGCGAGGCGCGAAGCCCACGGCGTTCTCGCTGGCAAGGAAGGCGTGCACGCCCTCGTAGGCGCCGGTGCCGCCGTTGATGCCGCCGACCACGTTGGTGATCGTGGCCCGCTCGTCGGCCCCTTCAGTCACGCGGATCACCACGACCACGGCGCCGGCCTGGTCGTAGATCAGATCCAGTGCGCTCTGCAGCGTGCCGGTCGTGCCGAGGCCCGCCATCTCAGAGCGAGAGGCGATCAGCACCGGGGTGTTGAGCGGGAACTTCGTGGCGTCAGCGTCGGGCGCGGTGCCGATCAGACCGATGACGCTGGAGCGCACGGTCTGGATCGGCCTTGCTCCAGTGTCGATCTGGAGTACCTCCACACCATGGAGGAAGGTTGTCGTCATGGGCGGAAGCCTCCTGTCTTGGCGATTCTAGGGCTGGTCAACGGCCCTGCCCTCGCAACGGCTTGCGGCCGCGGCGGCGAGGGCGAGAGTGCTGGCCATAGCCCTGGCGTGTGGTCTTCGGCGGGCCTGGCTGGTGGTCGATGCTGGCGACGCCGGTCTTGGAACGGACTGCCATTACTCGAACTGCACGTTCATGGAACCGGCGTCGAAGGTGTCGGTGCCGTTGCTGGTGAACAGTCGCACCTGGGTGAGCGCGGCTGCCAGGGCGATTGAGCCGGCGACCGTGTGGGTCCACCCGATCGATGCGGAGAACACGCCGCTGGCCACCCAGGTGTTGCCCGTCAGCCGGTTCAGGGTGAGCGTGCCGGTGTAGGTGTAGGTGGCGGCGGGGACGTTGGTGTAGACGTCGAATCCGGCGGTCTGGTTGACGGTTGCGGCGCCGGAGCTGAACACCGATCCAGCGCCGTTGTAGCCGCTGGTGACGAACCCTCCGCTGGTGCCCAGCTGGAAGCGCAGGAGCGCAGTGCCGCTGAGCGACACGCCGGCCAGGTTGATCGTGATTCTGTTTGCCCAGGTTGGAATGTTGAAGGGCTGAGATGTGCCGCTTGTGGTGTTGACGCTGGTGCCTTGTCGCGGCGATGCCGCGCCATCTGCCAGATCGGCTTGAGCGATGGTGGCGTCCTGTATGTCAGTGCCTGTGAGCGAAGCGTCCTGAACGTCACCGCCGGTCAGCGAGCCGTCTTGCACATCGGCGCTGGCGATGCCGCCGTCCTGCACATCAGTGCCGGTGAGGCTGCCGTCTTGAACATCGGCTGAGGTGATGGTCGAGTCCGACACCATGGCGCCGGGGATCCTTTGCAGTGGCATGGGTCAGGTTGCGGAGGAAGGCAGCTGAGATTTGAGCTGTTCGACTTCAGCGGACAGCTGTTGCACGGCTTTGATCAGAGGAGCGATCAACTCGCCGTAGCCAAGGGAAAGAACATCCTGCCCCCCGTTGACCGAGTGGTCTTGATAGCCGCCGAAATCGACACCAGCAGCATCACAGGCGGCCTTGACCTCTTGGGCGATCAGGCCGTGATGGTATCGAGGGCGCTTCTTGCTGCCGTCTTTCTCGTTCGGATTGGCATAGGCCTCTCGGTAGTCCCACCGGAAGTCAACAGGGCGAAGGCTGTTGATAAAGTCCAGGCCCAGGATGCTGTCTCTGATGTCCGCCTTGTCTCGCTGGTCCGAGCGGTTCTGGACAGCACCGTAGGCATAGGTGGTTGTGAAAAGGTCGCCGAGCTGAACCTGATCCGCTCCTGTGACCTGGGCGTTGTAGCCAACGCCAGAGCAATTGGAGAACGTCGTGTTCCCCGATAGAGCACTCTTGCCAAGGGCTGAGCAGTAGTCGGCAGTTGTCAGGCTGACCAGCGCCTGCTCTCCCAGGGCGGCGTTCCCGGCGCCGGTGGTGCAGCCAGAGAGCGAGGACCGACCGACTCCGGTGTTGCTGAAGCCGGTCGTGTTCGCGCTCAGTGCCTGTTTGCCGATGGCGACGTTCTGGTAGCCGGAGGTGTTGCTTCCGAGGGTACTGTCACCAACGGCGGTGTTATTGCTGCCATTACCGGCGGATACCATCGAATTAGTGCCAACCGCAACATTGCCTGATCCTGTGCTTGAGGAAGCTAGCGCCCTTCGCCCGATTGCCACATTGCTGTTGCCGGTTGTAAGACTACTTCCCGCAACACTTCCAATAGCAATGTTGTAAAGACCGCTGGAAGTTGAAGCAGATAGCGTTTGATGGCCGATGGCAATGCTGTCGTCGCCTGTGTGAAACCAACCAGCCTGTTTGCCAATGGCGATGGAGCGGTTGAGCGCAGGGGATGAGCCCAGCGCAGAATCGCCGATGGCTATGTTGTCCGTGCCGTTGGTGTTCAGTGTGAGCGCACCGCTGCCAACGGCGGTGTTGCTGTTGCCAGTGCAGTACTGCAGCGCCTGGGTGCCAACGGCGGTGTTGTAATTGCCAATGACATTGCTATACAGCGACCACGCTCCAACCGCAGTATTGTAGTAACCGCTGGTGTTGGACTGGAGAGCCAACGCCCCGATGGCTGTCTGCCTGCGACCCGTTGTGTTCGAGCCCAGCGCATAGCTGCCGAATGCTGCGTTGAAGTTCCCGCTGGCCCAGGTCAGAGTCGAGGAGCTGTGCTGCTTGGGGATGTAGGCGTTGGCAGCAAGCGCCCCATAGCCATACGCTTCGTTCGCTGGCTGGTCATCTGTTGCCGCAGGATTGAGAGTGAGCAGTCCGTTGAAGAATGGCCAGCCGGCGGGGATAGATGTGACCAGGTAACTCTTGCCAGAGAGATTGATCGCAGAGTTGGGAGCTGCAGTTCGCGCCGCCGAAACAGGAGTAGTGTCGTTTGTAATGTTGTTGCCTGCGGCCCCGTAATCCAACGGCGACACAAACTCTCTTAGCTTGCTCTCCACCGTCCGGGTGACCGCGCCGACCCCATCCTGCGCGAAGTTCAGCGTGCTCGCGCTCTGCACCGGCCCTGCGACGCCCAGCATCAGCACACGGATCTTGGCGCCGCTCGCAGGCGCCTCGCTCAGGATGAGCGCTGAACCACTCAGGTTGTACTCGCTCGTAGGCTGCACCACGCCGTCGACCGTTACCAATAGCGATTCCCTACTCGGCGGCGTCTGGCTGAGCGCAAAGGTCGTTTGGCTGCCGGTGCCGGTGAAGACGTTCTCGGTCTGATTGATGCCCTGCACGTAGCGCGCATCCGCCTGGGTGCGCGTCCACACGTCTGCGAAGCCGGGCTTGCCAGCGAGCGCATTGGTGATCGTGGTTGCAAAGTTGGGGTCGTTCCCCATCGCCGCGGCCAGCTCGTTCAGCGTGTCGAGCGCACCCGGTGCGCCGTTGATCAGATCTGCCAGCTTCTGATCGGTCTCGGTCTTGGTGTACCGAGCGAAGACATCCGCGTCGATGGCAGTCAGCGCATCGCGCAGACGCACCACGTCGTCGGCGAGGAAGTTGCCAGCGTTCGGCAGCTTGTAGTTGCGGTTGGCTGTGCGGTCGTCGATGGGCATGGGATCAGATCACCACGAGACGGAGCTGGCGCAGCTGCGGACGAGCCGCGGCCGTGCCGGTAAGAGTGAGGCGCACGCGGGTGGTCGTGCCGCCGGCGGCGAAGGATGCGACGGTGTGGATCTGCTCGATCCAGCCGTCGCCAACCGGCGAGCTGCTGGTGAGCGACACCGTCTGCCAGGTGCCGGTGCTGGTCTGGAACTCCACCAGCACGCTCGAAGCGCCGGGCAGCAGCGACTCGAAGGTGCAGCTCACCTTCGCGCCAGCGGCGCAAGGCACTGCGCGGCTGACATAGGTGCCGGTCTCGCCGAGGTTGCCGTAGACCGCCTGGCTGCCGGCGAAGAGGTAGGGGCTGGCGGTCGTCGTGCCGCGCAGCACCGCCGAAAGGGTAAGCGGCACGTTCACATCCTCGGCCAGCTGGATGCGGGCGTTGTCGGCGCCGCGGATCTGGCTGCTGTCGGGCTTGGTAAAGATGAACTCGGCGTCGGTCTCCGAGCTGATCCGCTCAACGCCTGCAAGCGCCACCAGGTCGGTGATGTCGCCAGCCGAGATCAGGATCGTGCCGGTGGCGGGCGTCGCCGGGCTGTTCGCCACCGTGTAGGTGAACACGGTCGGGCCGGTGACGGTGACCGTGAAGGCGCCGTTGTAGTCGGTCTGCGTCGCGCCGCTGATCACCACCTTCTGGCCGGTGACGAAGCCGTGCGGCGTGCTGGTGGTCAGCGTCGCGGTGCCGCCAGAGCGGGTGAGGCTTGCGACTGCAGCGCCCCGCAGCTGACCCAGGTTGACCGTCCGCGTGGTGCTGGTGAAGCGGGCCCCGTACATGCGGAAGGTGAGGTCCGACTCCTGCACCGGCGTCCAGGTCGAGGCGTTGCTCGACTTCAGCAGCGTGCCGATCGTGTAGGGCTGCGAGGTGACGAACTGCTGGGCGGCGCTGTCGAACTTGCCCAGCTCAGCGAGGCCAACCGCGTGGTTGGCGTCGTCGGTCAGCAGCACCATCGAGTATTCGACCCCGGCCTGCAGGTAGACGGGCCGCGTCAGGCTGATCTTGTTCCAGGCGTTGACCGTGATCGCCGTGCCTTGGATCACGCCCTCGGCCAGCGTGGTGGCGTTGGGCAGGCCCAGCTCGGTCTCGCGGATCTCCAGGTAGACCTTGTTTGCGGTGTTGCCGACTGCCGTGAATTTGAAGTCGACGCCGGTAACGTGCCGCGACTCATCCAGGCGGAAGGTCTGCGCCAGCGGATCCCAGAACCGGGTCTCGATCGTGGTGAGCTGGCGCTGGGTGCGCGTGAGGATCGTGCCGGAGCCGATGAAGCGGGCCGCACCGAAGCTGCCCTGGTTGCCCAGGAAGGTGACGCGCTTCGAGCCGACGGGCACGTTGGCGGGGATCGTGAACGATCCCGTGATCTGTCCAGATCCGTTTGCGGTGAGTGGCATGGCGATCAGGCGGGAGTGACGTCGATCCCGTCGAACTTGACCTCGGTGAGCGTCTCACCGGGATCGAAGCCCGCGAGGGTGAAGGCAATCTGAATCTGCCGCAGGAACTCGGCTGGCCGCTCAGTCTCGCTCAGCAGCTCGGTGCGGGTCGAGGTGGTGCTGCTTTCAGAGAACCGACCGGTGGTGCCCATGAAGATCCAGATCTGCTGGGTCGCCGGCGACGTCCAGATGGTGTCGATCGAGGTGAAGCGATCAACGGCTGGCGTCAGTGTGATGGCGGCAGGGATCGGATCAAAGGCCTGGTAGGGGTTGATCTTGCTGGATCCGGTCTGGCGCGTCTGCTCGAGGATGATCTCCTCGGTGTAGGCCAGCATCCAGTCCTGGGCGTTGTTGGTCGGCGCCTGATAGACCGTTGGCGCGATCGGCAGCTGCAGGGTGCCGTCGACCACCGCAGCGGTCTGGGTGATGCCCTGATCGCGCAGGTCGTCGTCGATGAAGGGATCGACGAACACGCCGCGCTTGCTGCTGGGCTCTCGGCTGCTGATGTCGTTGCGCAGCCGCTCAACGGCCACCAGGTCAAAGAGGTCAACGATCAGCGACCGCATCCGCTCCAGCTGATCGAAGGGGATGGCGCGGATGCCGTCGTTGGTCACACCTGGCGTCAGCCCCCACTTCTGCTCGATCGTCGCCAGGCTCAGCAGGTTGGCGGGCACCGCCGGCGGCAGGGCGGTGAAGCGTGAGCTGATGCCCTTGATCCGGGCGAAGTTGCCGTCGCGGTCGATGCAGAGACGGTCGTAGCGGGGCAGCTTCCAGCGGTAGTCGGTCAGGACCAGCGTGCCGTTTACAGCGCCGCTGATCGTGAACGTGCCGGCCTGCAGGTTGATGCCCGAGGGGGTCGCGTTGCCGAGGTAGCGGTAGGTGATGGAGTAGGTGGAGCCTGGGGCCGGCTCGGCGCCGCCAGGGCTCCAGTCCACCTTGTCGCCGTTCAGGAAGTAGTCGGTGTTGACGACGTAGGTGGTGGCGCCCTGGGTGATGGACTGGATGCTCAGCACCGACACATCGGGCAGCGTGTCCTGGCCGCCGCTGAAACCGCCGCGGGTGATGGTGACGGTGTTCTCGCGGGTGATCACCACCTCCAGGATGCTCTCGACCGGGAAGCGGTTCAGCTGGATGGTGGCGCTGCCGCCGGTTGCGCCGGTGAAGGTGTCAGGCTCGGAGTCGACCACCTCGAGGTCAGGGTCCTCGGTGTAGTTGAGCCGGGTCGATGCCAGCTTGTCGATCTTGTAGCCGAAGATGTTGCCGGTGCCGTCCTTGACCGAGAAGGCGTTGACGCCAGCCGCGAGGCCCAGGGCTGTGACGCTGAGGCCTGTGACGATGTAGTTGCCGTTGCTCTCGCGGTCATAGCGTGCGAGCGCCTCGGAGAAGGAGTCGCCGACGTTGCCGCCGCCTTGGTTGAGCAGCGCTCCGTCGATGACGGTGTAGACCGGATAGAAGACGCCAGTGCCACCGTCGCCCTCGCGGCCCCAAGTAGCGGTGACGCGCAGGCGGCCGGCGCCGGGTTCGTTGTAGTTGCGAGTGCCGGTTGCTGGATCGCGCAGGGTGGCGTCCTGCACCTCGGTGATCTCCTCGTCGAGGAGGTAGACGCCGATGCGCACCAGCCCAGTGGTCGGGATGGTGAAGGTGCGTGCCGCCACTTCGCGCACCGCGCCGCGCAGGTAGATCAGGCTGAGCAGGCAGGTGACGTTGCTGCCGATGATCGTCGGCGGTGTGCCGCTGATGACGGCGCCGTCCTTGAAAACCGCGTCGGCGATGCGCTTCAGCCGGTCGATGACCGTGCTCTGCACTTCGTTGAGCTCGGCCGACTGGAGGCCCTTGCCAGCGCGGAAGAGCAGCTCGTCGTAGCGGTTCGCCGCGTTGAAGCGGTTGTAGTAGCCGGTGAGAGGCATCAGAAGGTCACCACGAACTCGAACAGCTGGCGGGTCGTGATCTCACGGACGATCGGCGCCCGCCGCTCGATCACCAGCAGCGTGCCAGGCTGCGCCACTTGAGCCGGGGTGAGGTAGAACTGACCGGATGGCACCCCTCCGGCGAGCACGGTGTCGAGGAAGATCGCCTGCTCGCGGATCGTTGAGCCAACGGCTTCCTCAAACTCGAAGTGGAACTTGAAGTAGAGGTTGTTGGTTGGCGTCGCCGAGACGGCATACTTGCCCTCGGGCACGCTAATGGCGCCGTTGGTGTCCGGCGCGCAGTAGTCCACCAGGGTGGCCTTGCGGCGGCCGACCTCCGCGAGCAAAGCGGTTGCGTTCGCAGGGGGCGCCGGAGGGTTGTTGCCCCAGGAAACATCGCCGCTGCCCCAGGCGAGGTGGGCGGTGCGCGCCTTGATCGCCGTGGCGATGGCAATGCGCCCGCTTGTGGTTAGGACTGCCGCCATGCTCGCCCCTTAGTCGTCTCTCATGCTACGCGGTCTGGGTTGTGACGGAGCTCGACGCGACAGCATTGGTGTTGAGCCAGGTCGTGGAAGGTTGCCAAGTGATCCAGGTCCATGTTTGCCCTTCGTATCTGCCGCTCACGCCTTCCTGACTGGTGAGCAGGCTCGGATTGTTGAGGGTGTGCCACTCCTCATCCAGCAGGCTGTGATCCAGCTGGAACCGATCGAAGTTCTTGACCAGCACTCCGATCACGTCGGTGTGAGTGCTGGCGACCGTGGCGTTCTCCAGCACCAGGCTGGAGAGGATCTGCCCGTAGCTGATCTGCGGCCAGTCCGGCCGCGGCCGCACGCCGCTGTGATCGCTGAGCATCCCGCCGTCGCTTAGCAGGCTGTCGTCCAGTACGAACCGGCGGAAGTCGTAGACCGCGTAGATGCGCTGCAGGCGAGACCGCACCGGGCTGCTGATGCGAGTGACGCCCACGATTTCGTCGATGATCTGCTCGCCCGTGGTGGCGGCGCTCAGACCCAGCTGGTACTCGGCCCACCGGGCGGAGCCTCCTTCCGACTCGTCGATCAGGCCGGTGACGCCAATCCAACTCAGCGCGATGCGGACCGCTTCAGGAGTGCCCCGGATCCGCTGCCAAAGCACGCCGTCGGCAATCGCTTGGCGCTGGTTGTTGCCCAGGTAGGGCAGGATCTCGCCCAGGCCGTACTCGTAGATCAACCACGGCACCACCGAGTCGGGGATGTTGACTCGCTTCGCCGTGCGGATGATCGGCACCGGGCCGCCGGTGCGCTGCAGGCTGGAGGTAGAGCGGGAGAAGTCCCGCTCCAGGGTCGTGGCGTTGGGGGGGAGGAGGTCGTGCCGGCTCATCGGTCACGCCCCGCCATCGTGAGCGTGATCGCGCCCAGGGCCGGAGCCTGACTGGGGCCGCAGACTACATCAGCTGCAGGCGCGGTCAAGACCACGCGCTGCACGCCGGCCGGATGAAGCTGAGCGATCAGCCAGGAGCGGGTCACGTCCCAGCCGAGGCCAGAGGCCGCGGCGAAAGCAGCGGTGAGGTTGGCCTGCAGGCCGTTGAACACTTCGATCGGCGTGTCCGGGTAGAGATAGACCTGAGCGGTGACCGGCACCGTGTTGATCGTCGCGCTGGCCACCGTGACGACATCAGTGATCACCCGCACGCTGTCGCTCTGCAGCACGGCGTTCACGGTGCTCAGCAGCCCGCTGCTGGCCGTGCCATTGCCCTGGGTCGAGAGGATGTTGACCAGCACCTCGCCAGGCGCCGGGGAGCTCACCGCCGCATCCCGCACCAGCTCGCTGGCGGTGAGCGCCTGGTAGCGATACCAGGCGGCGCCGCCGGCGGTGCTGCTGCCCATGATCCGCTCGATCACCCGCGCGCGAAGGGCCTCGTCGCTCTCATCCTCCAGGCGGGTGACGGCGTAGAAGGTCGCCAGGTTGTCGAGATCGGCGCCGCCGGCGTAGCGCAGCAGAGTGGCCTGCAGCGCGTCGTTGATGCGTTGGCGCAGGATCAGCTCGCGGGCCGCGGCCACCTCAAGGATCTTGATGCCCGGGTCCGACTCAAGGATCTCGGTGTAGGACGTATCGCGCGCCTGCAGGTCGGCGATCATCGCCGCGAGGATCGTCTCGAAGTCGAGCGCCTCGATGATCTCGGGATCCGGGATGGCGCTGAAGTCGATCGTGGCCATCAGATCACCAGCCCCTCGATCTCGATCCGCTCGCCGTTGAGCAGGTAGTACCCAACAAGGCTAAGGCTGATCTGACCGTCAGCCGTCACGTTGTCGATCTTGATCTGCTCCAGGCGCAGGCGCGGCTCCCAGCGGTCCAGGGCTTCTGCGCAGGCGGCGACCATCTCGGCCACCAGGCTGCTATTGATCGGCCGGTCGACCAGGCGCGGAAGGCGGCTGCCGTAGTCGCGCCGATGCACGCGGGTGCCGATCGGCGTCGTGAGGATGTCGGCGATCGACTGACGGAGGTGATCGAACCCGCCAAGGGCTTCGCCGGTTGTGCGGCTCATGCCGGCCATGGTGTGCCTCCTACGGGTTCAGGTCGATTCTCGCGCCGACGATCTTCACGTTGCCGTCGGCTTCAATGTCGACCTTGCCGGTGGCTTTGATCCGCACGTCGCCCTTGACGTCCATGAACAGCTTGTGGGCCTGGCGGTCGTACTCGACGACAGTGCCATCGCTGAAGGTCGAGCGCTGCACGGTGGCGCGGTCGCCGTTCTGGTTGCTGTTGGAGAAGGCGGCCGGCAGCGCCACGGCTGTCGCCAGGTCGCCGGAGGGGGCCAGCACCAGCATCACCTCGCCGACCTCTGGCGCCCACCAGAAGCGATCGGCGCCAGCGCGCAGGGTGATCCAGGGGATCCAGTCGGTGGTGATCTCGCCGTCCTGCAGCGAGAGGCGGATCAGCGCCTGCTCGTAGTCGGCCTCCGCCACCACGCCGTAGCGGATGACGTTGGAGAGCCGTCGAGCGTGGTCGGTGCCCTCGGCGGAGCCGACACCGCTGGTGGCCTGATCAGACCGATTGACGCCCAGCATCCGCCGACCTCCAGAGGTAGCGCACGACTCCGGGGATCTCGGCGCCAGCGGGTGCGACCTCGATCTGGTCCTTGATCAGCAGCTGTGAGGCGAGCATGTGGATGCCGTGGCAAATGCCATGGGGCTCAGCGTCGCTGATGGGTCGACCGATCGCCGCGGCCGCGGCCTCCTTGGCCAGCTCAAGGGCGCGGCCCAGCCGCTCGCGGTCAGGCTGAGCGATCTCCATGAACGCCGCCAGGCTGTCGACGCTCATGTTGAGCACGGGGCCAGCGTCGTCGGTGTAGGCCTCGTTGAGGTCCGGCGTCACCGGATCGTCAGGCTTGAACTCACCGGCATCGTTGCGGGCGCGCTTGCGGGTGGCCATCAGTTGATCGGCTCCTCTTGTGAAAACAGCTCAGCATCGTCGATCGGACAGGCTTCGCCGCTGTTGCCCGCCGGGCAGCCGGCGGTGACTCGACCACCAGGGTAGGCGCCGCTGCGCTCCAGGGGCTCGTCGGCGGCCTGGACGTAGGGGTTGCTGCAGTCGCGGTAGGGCGTCATGTAGACGCACTCGTAGCGCAGCGTTGTGGCCCCGGTGGTCAGGCTGCCGTCGAACTCGGGATCGTCGCTGCGGGTGTCGACCAGGTTCAGCTCCGCGGACTCGAAGCCAGGAATGACCCAGGCCTGCAGGACGGCCTCCACCTGTGCGGCCATGCTGTCGAGGTCTTCGTCGATGTCATCGAAGGCCTGAGCGATGCAGACGATCGAGACCATGCAGCGACGCCGCTCGAAGCCGTTCCAGCCGGAGGTCGAACGGGAGGTGATCTCCTCGGGGTCGCGGGTGTGAACGACGATCGCCGGCAGCTCGGGCTCCTCGATCGGCATCAGCCGGCCCTTGTAGACCCGCTCCTCGGCAGCCGTGGCGTCGAGGAGCTGGGTGACGATCGCGGCGCGGATCTGGCTGCGGGGGTGAGGCATCAGTAGTCGGTCTCCAGGTAGCAGCTCATCAGGGCGATGCCGATCACGCTGCTGGTGCCGCCGACGCTCATCCAGCCCCTGGGGGCCAGGAGCGTGGTGTTGGTTGGCATGTTGGTGTTGATCGTGCCAGAAGCTGTGGCTCCGGTGCCGAGGTCGGTCACGGTGTAGCTCACCGACTGCGTACTGCCGGGGGGTGAGAACATCACCAGCTCATAAGCCTTGGTGCGGTCTGTTGTTGGCACGGGGAAGCTGGCGCCGAGGTTGACCTTGGTGATT
>Ga0181343_1000423_pt1 | contig 18615 bp, 3 predicted proteins | sample Su13VDMLBSD_FD_130110 | JGI IMG/M metagenome (GOLD analysis project Ga0181343, IMG submission 130110) | Freshwater viral communities from Lake Michigan, USA - Su13.VD.MLB.S.D | ecosystem: Environmental > Aquatic > Freshwater > Lake | place: USA: Michigan | collected 2013-07-15 | reverse complement strand
TAATCCGTTGGTAGTGATATTTCCACCTACCACCAGCGTGGTACCAATGGTACCAAACGAAGTAAACTGTGCAGTGGCTCCACTGACTCCAGTGGTAGCACTTAGATTACCAACTGTGGCATTACCAGTTCCAGTTGTGAGTGATGTCAGTGTGGCGGCACCTGCGTTCAGTGTGCTGCCAATATTGGCTCTGCCCACCACCCAAATATTGCCGCCGGTGCTGATACCGCCGCCCACTTGCAGTGCACCTGTTGCGTTGGCAGATGTTGCAGTTGAATTAGAAATAATCATCTGACCAACTTGCATTGTGCCCAAAGTACCAGATATTGTTCCAGCGTTGCTGTTACCGGCGCCTGATCCATAGTAGGTTAGGTATTGTGTGGTATTTTCCCAAACCAGTGCAGCACTGTTGGCGCCGCCCGAGGCTTTATAATAGAACATACGAAGACCAATATCTCTACCGTCATCACTGGTCCAAGGAGCTAAGTTACTGTTGAAAGTATGCAAATCCAAGACACTGGAGTTAGTACTTAAGTTTTCACTGCTGGTTGTTGTGGTTGTACCAACTACGTTCAGGTTTCCACGAATAACCAAGTTGTTCATTTCGGACGTTAAGTTGGCAAAGATTGCACCAGTCAAGTTTACGTTGGCTGATTCAATATATGTTTTAACGTTGGCTACTGTAGTTTTAAAGGTAGTGTCAGCTGAAGTTATATCCGAGACCAACGGAAAGTAACTATTGGGATCAGCGACTATGTTAGCTGCTGTAAAATTTGGTAATTCACTGATTTTTACTGACATGTTTTTAACCTATTATTAGAATATTTATTATCATTTCTTATGCTGCTTTAATGAACAAAGCCTGAGTTGTAGTACTTGCATACAAACCATTACCATCTGCTGGTGTTGGGAATGTAGATTCTGTAGTAATTGTTATGTTTGACTCAGTGGTCATTGTGTTGGCTGTAACGTTTGCTACTTCTTCTTCAACAGCTAGACTAACTGCACCAGTTCCGGTAGAATTCCATAATTGGCTTCTGATGTAGGTAATATTTGCTTGGTATTCATACAACACACCGCTGGTTGTTTCGCCAAGACCGGTTAAGTTTGCCACAGTATAGTTATTGCTATACGGAACATATTGAGTCTGCGATCCGTCAATGATTGTGTTACCAACAGTGTGTGCATAAGCACCGGTACCAAGAGTACCTCTGCGCAATCTACTTAGGGTATTGGTAGTATCATCCTTTGCGTAGTAAGTAATACGTTCACCATTGATGTAAATTACTCCAGGGGTTCCGCTGCCGGGATTTGGCGCAGGTAATACGCTGCTGTTTGCTACCACAATGGTGTTCGACGTAATCGAAACGTTTTGTGCCAGAGTTGTAGCAATGCTATTTTGTATTCTTAGATACTTGTAATTATCGTTTAAATCTTTGAATATTCTGTAACTAAATGTATCGTAAGTGGTTTGCTCCAATTTGGCCGAAAGTACCGCACCAGAAACTCTTGTTCCTGTTATTGTAATTGTGGGAATAGATGTAAAGCCAGCGCCGCCGTTGACCACAGTAACTGCAACAATTCTGCCGTCATCGTCGTTGCTTAACACTGGTTCTAATTCAGCACCAAAACCACCACCGCCTGTGACCACAATTTGAATATCGTCGTAACTGTAACCAGATCCGGTATTTAGAATGTCAATTTGACTAATTCTAAATCCAACTGTGCTTACCCATGTCGAATATGCACTGGTAGCTGCATTAACTGCCAAAGTAGTTACACGCATATCTAGTGTATCATACACACGACCCGGTACCATTTCTTCGGGCGCATAGCTATAGAATGCAGAGTATGGATTAATAGAGTACAACGACATGTTGGCATTGCTAAATGTTGCATCAGATGTAAATGCTGAGTCAACCTTGTAGTAAATTCCTTGATGCTTTAATACTACGCTGTCTTCGTAGTAGGTATATGCAGTCCAATCAAGTACCTGATCTGCAACAAACTGTGAGCCATCAACGATAATATCTTCAGGTCTTGTTCCCAAGGCAGTATCTGTAAATAGACTTTCAATTCTACTGTCGTAGGAGTCGCCGCTTGGTAGATAAGTTCCTTCGCTGTCTGCTTCAAGAACATCGTATATATCTTCATCAAGGCCGCCTACATCAAATCCATTGGCTTCGCTGAATGTTTGTCCCTGTACAGTAACTCCAGGGAAATCAATGCCTGACTGTAACAAGCTATAATCTCTGCCAGGTAAACTAATGTTTGGAGTATAGTATGCAGCGATTCTATCGTTGGCATTTTCAAAATTATTTGCACTATATGTTCTAACATCATTACCAATGAATGTACTTCCACTGGTGAAATCTCTAATGGCTTGATATGCTACGTTATTGTACGATATAATATCACCAATTTGGTAACTAGTGTTTGGAGTCCATAAACTCACATCACTGCCGTAGGTAATTCTATCATACACCAATGTTGTTTTTAATTTTCTTACTGGACTGCCACCTAGCATGGCATATGCTGTAGCATCGCGGCCTCCGCCACCGGAAATTGTAATAACCGGTTGAGTAACATAGTTAGAGCCACCGTAAAGAACATCAATGCGTACCACACGCTGGTTACTTACCACAGCTCTTGCTATTGCATTGTTGTTAGTTGTGCTGCCTGTGATTGTCACAGTAGGTTGACTTGTGTAGTAAAGTCCTTGTTCAGTGACCTCAATTGATTGAATGCTGTAAGGATATGCCAATAACCAATCTCTGTATTGAGATTGTGTTAGTGCAGATGCGTCTTGTACAAACTCACCGCTTGGGCTTCTGTACTGTTGAAGCACGTTATCAAAATAAGCCGGTACGTCAAAATCTGTTGTGTATCCGTTCCAGTTATCTGTTTTGATGTAATCTTTAACAAATTCTTTGACTGTTGTGTGGTACGGTTTTACTTCGTCAATATAATCCAGGAACAATCCTTGATTGTCTTTGCTGTAAATTTGAGGAGTAGCACCACCTGAAATTTCTTGTACCACATCAATAAAGCTGGTCTTGAACATCCAGTCAACGTATTTTTGCTCGTTTAAAACATAATACATCAGAGTAAAGAATAGATCAACAAAGTTTTGACTTAAATTGTTTACAAATATGTCAGTTTTAAGTGCAGTGAACAATTCTCTGATTTCAAGACTTGGAGATTGGTCAAATCTCAACGAGTCAAACAAATCATTGTCGTAGCCCATGTCATATGATTCTAGATCCCATAGTGCATTTGACAGCTCAATGGTTCCGCTTTCAACACCTATGGTATTAACTACGTTAGGGAATATCTGTAACAGAACCCATTTGTTTTGGCCATTATTGAGAACCTTGACAATATCTCGTGCTTGCAATGTGGTAATGCCAGCAAGATCTGCAAATGTGTTAACTACATAGGTCGGTCTGGTAGCGCCACTGAATCCTGTGGCATACCAATCTTTGTAATTCCAATAGTCAGTTAGTCTCCAGTTTTGGATTTGTTCTAGGAACCAAGTGTTATTTGCTTGTTTTGTATAGATTGTCCAATAGCCGTCAACTGTGCTGTCGGATTCCACTAGAATCGAATAACCAACTGGTAAAGCAGCAATGTTTACATATTGCAGAGTTTCGTAGGTCGGAATCGATTCGTTATAATACCCAGAGTTTGCTGGCGGCACTGCTTCGCCGCTTAACAGTATACTTAAATCGTATCCTTCGGTAATTAAATTTTGGTTGAATACAGAATTGCAATAGATAACCAAAGATTTAATTGCGCCGGCACTGTCTAAGAACATGCTTTGACGTGGTCTAATAGAGATACCATATCGTTGTTGCACTGGCAAGAACGGATCTGGCACATTGTTGCCTTGTGAATCAACTCCACTGGCACTATCCACTAGTTTGTTGTAGATGGTGTTAGGAATACTACTGCTCTTGCTACCTTTTTCACTCAACAATGCATATTCGCTGTGAATAACATTGTTGTTGATCAATGTTGCATAATCTAAGTGGAACACCACTTGTTTTCCAACTACATCTTTTTCAACATTGTAAACTGCAACTGAATCATCTCTGATTGCAGCAAAATATTTGACTCCGGAATTTTTCGGATTTTCGATATAGCTGGCAACAGTGACCGTTGGTATCTTACGACCAAATTGATTTGCTGATACTTCAGTTATATTTTTGACCCAGAAGTAGTATTTGACCACTGTTTGATTTGTTGCCGGATCTACGTAGAACGTGGTAACATATGCTTCGTCGTTGAAGTACTTGGGTACTCCGTTACCACCATTGGCCTGGTATCTGCTGGGAGGATAAATGCTTTCTACCCACTCGTATACATCAATAGTACTGCCAGGGAAAGTTCTTCCCCAGTTACTGGTTCTGTACTTGATTGATCCTTGTTCGTAGTCTACATATCTAACTGTGCTGAGATCCCACCATACTTGTCCAACTTGTGTGTCTTTCCAATAATAGTTGCCACTTGCACTCACTGTGTTGATGTTGGCGTTGTTATAGATTGCAGGATCATAGTCAACTTTGTAGGTAATTTCTTGTTCGGCTTGTCCTAGTATCTTTCCTTTGGCAGGATCAATGTAATCCAACGAACTCAAAATAGTCTGTGTTTCTGCATCAAAAATATAACCTTTGATGATTCCGTCTAGGTCAATCTTGGCTTCTTCGCTTCTTAATACATCCCAACCATACAGGTTGTTGGCGTTATCAAAGCCGGCAACAGATCCTGCACCTGCTACTATGCTGCTGAGATTCTTGGCGCCAACATACATTTTAGTTCCCAGCATGTCCAACGAACTACCAAACTTCATTCCAATGTTGAATGCGTAACCCGGAATAGAAATTGAATTTGGTTTTAATTGTTGTATAAATGCAAACTCGTTTGGATGGTCAATGCTGTTTCTACTGTCACCAAGGCCTGACATCATCCAGACTGCACCAGCTGGCACTGCGTCTACAAATCTGGTGCTATCTGAATCAAAGGTTGTTTCAGTTGTGGCCAAATCAAAAGTTGTGTCAAGCAGGGTAGTGGCTTCTGTACTTGCAACTGCAATACGATTACTGGTGCTGTCAATATAAACTTTTTGTCCAAACAAATCATATGCAACATCAGTTGGGTTAACAATTTGTTCTACTTGTACAAATACGTCAAGACCCAGATCAGTTAAAGCGGTACCGAAACCAGGTAACACTCTGAGTTTATCTGCTGCTATCAAACTCTGGCTTGTGATATGCAAGTAACCATTGTTGTTGCTTGCAGATACACCAGGAATGTTTTTATTGTTAATTGCGCTGACCACACTGTCAAGATCAGTGTTCAAAAACTCTACTTCAAAGTCGTTGAGTCTAATAGAGTCACCATTGGTCACTGTTGGATTTTCTACTAGGCCAGTTATTTCACCGTACACACGTCCTTGATTCAACAATCTATACATTGTTCCAGTGTGGAACTTGCCAGATGCTTTGTTGCTGCTGTAGTACGGCGCTCCGCTTAGTAATGTGCAATTGTAATCACAGATATCAACGCTGTAACCGTTTTTGGTTTCAGCAATCGGAGTAACTGCAGACATTTCTTCGATCAATTGAATTTGATCTGTTTCAATTGTTACTGTTCTTCCAGCACCAGGCGGTGCTGCAAAACTTATCCAGTTTACAAATTCAACAGTATAGTCAATGCCAAGAGTTTGAAGTTCGTTGTCAATGTAAACCTTGCTCAACGATAACGGAGTACGCTGACCGCCAAACAAGTACTGTTCATCTGATGTTGCAATAAACTTTTCAATTGATCTATCATATACACTGATGGTTCCAGCATCGGTTAACCCACCGACGTTGGCAGTAGGAGCTCCAACAATAACTTGTGCACCGTCAACACTGCTGGCCACGCTGAATCCAAATTGGCTTCCTGTATTTGCATAGCTGATGGTATCTACTAATCTGAATCCACTTTGGTATGTCAATGAATATGTACCAGGACCAGCATTGGTGGCAAATACAATATTTGTTCCACTAAATGTATAATCAATACCATAAACAAACTCTGCAGAAGCGTTTGACACAAACGCCAATTCAGGGAAATCTAAAGTGAATCCAATTGGGAAGGTATTTGATGTTCCTACAGAACTAAATGCCACTGTTTCTTCTGTGGCAGTTTCGTAGCCGTAAACATACACTTTATCAGCATCAGGTGCGCCTACATATAGCCATTGGTAATCGTCGCTCATGGATAAACTGTATCCAAATGCTCCTGCATTGGCAGGGGCTGGGCATAAAATTTGATCTAATGTGGCTTGACCAATAAAATCTCTGCCGTATATTAATACATATCCGGCGCCATTGTAACTGTCAGGTGCGCCAACAGCAACAACTGTGTCAACACTGTCAATCGAGAATCCAAGATTGGCTGTTCCATTGGCTCTGCTGGTGTATGTGTTATCTTCAACATAACTGTTTTCTTGTCTCTTGTAGCTTACCCAACTGCCAGTCTGGTATCCGGGTTGACCAATGGATATAAAGTTACCGTTTGAACTAATTGACAACGATGTTCCAAAGTTGCCGTTTTGTGTCAATGAGCCTTTACGTAAAACCAAATTAGCGGCCCATGGTTCAGACTTGTTGTACACTCCCCAGGTGGTTGATGTATCATTGTTTACCCATACTTTATCGTCAATTGCCCAACCCAACTTAGGTGTAAAGTTGTTGATGTCAACTGCTCTATCGACTCTCAATGATTGCAATTTTAACAATGTACCATCGGCACTGACAAAACTAAATCCGTTTAAGTTTCCAACAAACTTAACTGTAAATGTTGTTCTAGAAGGAACAGACATAACTTTATAAAATCCGTCAAAACTTTCAACATCTCTGATGATAACGACATCATCTTCTGCTAACGTGTGATCTACGTCTGTAGTAACTGTTAGGTTGTTGTTCAACGCATTTCTGATTTCGATTATGTTGCTTTCATTTGCAGTAACATAGAACACATTCCAATCGTAATTGTAGTCAACCGCGCACCAAATAGTTGATCCTATGCCAATGGCAGATAACTCAACATTCAATGTTGAAACATCATTTAAATTAAAAATAGTGTAGTCAACGTCTTCTGTGTAGACATAACCCGCAGTTAAAATGTCATCGGTACGAGTGCTGTTGTCTGTTCTATTCAATAGAAACGGTGACGCAAACGGAATCTTAGAGCTGTTGTACAGCGCAGTAGAATCTGAAAACAACGAACTGTAGTTTACTGCATTGTTGTTGTTTAAAACTTCTAAACTTGTTGGGTTGCTAAGAACATACTGCTCGTCGAGAGTTAGCTCAACAAACTGATTGGTTTCAAGACTGCCGTAAGCACCAACACGGAACGCCCATTGTTCGTTGACTTTGATGTTGTTTTGTTCTTCAGAAGTGCTTACACTTTGAATTGCTTGTACAGAATTTAATGTACCTTTTTCTTTGATGTAACCTTGATAGAACTTGACTTGTGCAATGTCATCAATGCCCAATTCACTTAGATATTGTCTGCTTCTAAATCCAATTAGACCAAACCCTAATAGGTCACTTTCGCTTTCAATGTTGACTTGGTCAACATCGTAGAAGTCCTTGCCCATACCGGCATTGGTAGCAAAGTTGTTTAATAGCCCAGTTTTAATTTTGTTTCTTTCAACTGGTAGCCAAACACTGAAGTCAAATTCAGTTGCACCTGGAATATTCTTGCTTGCATAATAGTAGAAGTTTTTGTATTCTACTAGATCGCCTTTGAGGTAATCAGTGTCAGCGGTCCAACCTGGAACAACAGAATCGTTGTAGATAAATCCTTCTGGACTTAAACGTCCGTTCCAGCCAACTGTTTTGTTACCAACTAGTTTGAGTCTGTATTGACGCTCACCTGAATTTGGGTTATATATAATGTCATTGAATTGTGTTGTATTGTCAAAGATCATTATGTGTTCAAATTGCACTAGGTCTGCTTCAAAATAACCAATCATTCCGTTGTCTTGGTTGTCAAGCAACAACGTAAATGTAGTGCCGTCACGTACCACAGAGTAACTATCGTTGCCCATGATAGTGAAATTCTGATCCATCACTTTGGAACCATAAAAGCCGTTTTTAATTTCGTCAACAGCTGATGTAGGAGACACCAAACGAATTCTACCAGCAACCGGACTCAGAGTAATTAGTGTATTAACTGCCCAATTTTGTTCAACCCAGAATGTAAACTCCTTGGCACTCAATCTCCAGTCTCTGATCTGAGATAAGTTTTCATCATAGAAATCAAATCTAAATCCTTGTGCAGTCAGATATGCAGAGTAACCAGACATGATGTTGATGATTTGCTGAGGATCAGTAAACACTGTTCCGTAAGGAATGTTGAGTTTGTATCTATTGAATTCGGTATAATAATTATAGCTCAATGATGCCCCAGACACCGGTTCATATTTGCCCGATGTGTTGGGTGCAAGAATTGTAATAACTGGATTGAAATTGTCGTAGCCCGACACTTCAAACCCTTCAGTGGTCTTTTTAACTATGATACCACTGTAGCGTAGATTTGCAACTGGTGTGCTCTTGGCCACAGTTAGACTGTAGTTTTCGTCAGGAACAATAACACTTTCGTTGACACTGCTTGGACTGTTTTGTTCAGCCAAAACCTTCAGCATGTTTTTATCACTGAACCCTGCCATCTTGTACGCCAATTGCACAGTGTATGCTTGAACAAAATCTAGCAAGCCTGCTGTTGATGTTGTGCCATTGGTTACCTGTAGGCCCTGTACCCAGTTCAGATAGCTAGCAGCTCTGTCAATGGTGTTATCAGTGTTTACAGTGCCGTTGATCACAATATCGTTTTGTGTCAAACGATAGTTGGTATCAGTCACTAGATACTGTGACAGTGTAGAATTGTATCTGTAGTTGTTGGTCTGAATTCCTAATCCAAAATATTTTCCAGGATGGGTCAGTGCCATTACAATCTGTTGAGCATATGGATAGTCACTGCTGTTTCTCCAGGCTGTTTCAACTGGACTCCAGTTACCTGTTGACCAGTTTTTATTGAAATCAGGATAATAGTAGTTGCTTGTCAATAATCCCAGAGGTGGCTTTATGTTGCCGTTTTGGTCAACGGGAATAACGCTGCTCAATCCAGGACGAGCAAATCTTGTGTCATAGCCCTGTCTTGGTCCGCTGGCAATGTATCCTGCTTCTAGATCATTCCATAGTATTGTGTTGCCGCCGGTGTATGGTGCAGGACCGTAGGTATCTTCCCACCAATCAGGCTGTTCAGAGAATCCCAACATTTCCCATGGCTTGGTGCTTGGATACTGAGTATCATAGAAATACTCAAAACATGCACGCCAGCTGCCCGGCAAGTATTTGCCCTCACTGTCTTTTGCAAGTTTGTAGTTAAAAGTAAACGGATCGTCACTTTGATAGGTACTATTGGTTGTAGCGTTTAATCTGTTAAAACCAACCCACTGCAGGTAACTTCTGGCTATCAGTGTGTTGTATTCATCCAATGAATAGCCAGTGTCTCTGTATTTGCCAGGTTTGCTGTCGTAGATACTCAATTGAGTTTCGCTGTAGGAAACTTTAATGTTGTTGTAAATTCTTTTTTCTAGTTCTAACAGTAGATTGTCTCTAAAATCACCAAACGAAGGAGTTTTACTACCGTCGTGTCCAATGATCACTGTGGTTGGCGTTACATAAGAATTGTCAACAACAATTTCGGGTTTAAATTTTGGATATAGTCCCAACTTGGTCGGGGTTTCAGGAACATAGCTTCCATCAGTGTCAGAATATTCAACAATGGTTAATGTGTCGTTGACTGCTGTGGTCAATGTTGATGTTAGTTCAATGCCTGCAGTGGAAGTTAAGAATACATAATCAAAACCGTAAACAAGCTGTGTGTTGTTTAAGTAAACCAACACTGCGTTGTTGCTCAATTGATTTATATCAAATATAGATGTGATTTCGTAAGTTCGTTGCGCAGGGTCATACACATTGTACGAAATAGTATTCTTTGCTGTACCGTATGGAACCATGTCAGAGTAGTACCACGGAAAACTACGTGTCTTGACTTTGTTGATTTGTTGCAGTATTGTGTCCACTGATGCAACAGGATCTGTATAAGAGATTGTGTTGCTGTTTGTGGCCTGCGTGATGAATTTATTCTTGAATCTAGTGTATTCTTGTTGAGCGTTGTACACGCTTTTAACAAAATCATATTTTGAATCGCACAAGAACATGCTGGCATACGGAACAGGACTACTTTGTTGTAATATTGTTCCACCATTGGCCACAATGTTTAAATCTCGTAGATTACTGCGGCCTGGATACACTCCTTCAAACTGTGTTGCTTTTCTAGTTAATGCAGCAATGTGATTGCGCATTTGTCCTAGAGTCAATGTATCAGCAATGGCATTTTGGCTATTGTAATTTAAGTTGTCAGGAATAATGTAAGTACCATACGCACTGACTTCGTTGCTATAAACCAATAAATCAATGCGGTCACCGGCCTTGATCTTTACCGGGTTGATAACAATGCTTTTGGTATTATTAGGCAAACTAGCAATTTGGTATTCTGAGCGTGGTATCGCAGTAAAGTTTACAAAAACCTGTAGTCCTGGATTGTAGCCAGTGTCAACTGGATTGATATCAATTCTGAAGTCGTTGGTTAGGCCGTCAAATTCATATCCAAAATCTTGATACTGTCGGGTTTGATCCAGAGCAGCGTCCCAGACATTGTACTTGGTTGTAGTTCCGTCTGCATTGTTTTTGTAAATGTAACCTAAATTAATTTTCTTTGTGTAGTTAACACGATCAATACTGTATGTAAAAGATTCTACATCGTAGTTGTTGTCAAATTCAATGTCGCCTTGGTTATTGATATTTCTGTAGCTCAACGGAAATCCTAGTACAGAATCGTCTGTACCTGTGCCAACTTTGTAACTGAAAATTTTGTTACCGTAAAAGTCTGTGCTGGTATTGGTCAATGGATAAACTGCTCTATCACCAAAGCTAACTCCGTCGCTGTCAATGATATCAAACATCGGCGGCTGATTCAAACTTGTTTTATTCTGACCTTCGTTCCACTCTGTTCCGTCATAGTAAAAGTTTTTACCAACGTTTTGAACACCGTTTAAAATACTAACTGTGTCATTGGTCTGTACATCACCGTCAGCAGCCAATTCAAGATGTATTACTTGGGCAGTAGCAGTGTTGTCATCGGGGTCAATGAATTTAACTACATAAATTTTATTTCTAGTGCTAGGATCTGTGTCTGCAGAGAAAATAACTCTCATGTTGTTAACAACGTTAACGCCATCAAGATACACACCAGTGGCTCCTTCAACAGTGGTAAAAGGAGTAGTAATATTTGTATCGTATATGTCTACCGGAGTCAGACCGTTGACACCAAAATCAAATAGTTGTAAGTCCGCTTCAAATTCAATGATTGGTCGTTGTGCTCGGTTGCTGCTATCTAACGTAAATGCAGTATTATTAAATAATGCACTGGTTTGAATTACATTTTGATGGAACCAACGATTGCGTCTTGACCATGGATTTTTATCTCTGCTGCTTCTATTAATGATAATATAATCAGGATTGGTTAGACTGCTGTTCGAGTCCACACTCAGGCTACCAAAAAACGAACGTCCCACAAAGTATGGATACATTGGTTTTCCTGCTGCGTCCTGAGATGCAAAGTAAGCATAGGTTCCCATGGGGAAATCAGGTGTCACACAGTATCTTCCGTTGTATTGGTCCAAGGTTCCACTGGTGGCCACATAGCTATAATCTTCAATGAAAGCACCGGCCAAAAACTCAAATGTCACAGTGCTGCCGGCATAGATAACAACGTTGGAATTTAATTGTACTTGGTTTGAACCAGCAGAATATTCGTTGGGTCCAACGGCTGTTTTATTTCCGCAGTTGACAATCCAATAACTGTCCGATGGTAGGCCAGCACTGTTGACAGTTACTCGCATGCCCGGATTTAGTCCATAGGTTGAACTGACAGTGATGTTGGCACCAATTGTGGTGTTGGCTGTTACTGTAACAGTTTGTGCCTGTGGTCGATTGGTTGCACCTGTGCTGGCCACATAACTGCTGCGCATGTTTACTACGCCACTGTATGGGCTGTTGGGATCCGAATATCCATATGGGCCGTAGATCGGATATCCGTCAGCAGCAAAGCCAATGAGTTTACTGTGCCCATCACTGGTTCTATATCCATTGGTAAAACCGGCCACTGTTGCCCAGGCATTGCTAGTGATAAATTCTGAACTGTGATAGTGATATGTGCCGTCAGTGTCTGGATATCCATAGTAATCGTCTTGGCCATTGATCAGCACCTGATCGGTATCGTAATGCCAGGTGCTGCCGTCACTTTGCGGAATGTACCATTCGTTTGTGGGTCCTTTGATAGGAATGCCAGGCAAGGTCATTCCGATTACACCAACTCTCAAAAGATTTGATGTATCATCGCCTTGTATATACTGGCCGCCTCTATAGGGGTAGTTAAATGTCAAATCCTGTACCGCAATATATTCAGAGTTTACTGCATTAGGAAATTGTCCATAGTAAATTCCGCTGGAAATTGGATAGGCGTTAGAGTTGATGGTCAACTGATCGCCAGCTGGATTTATTGCTGCATTTGCTGCTGCATTAAACTTGTCCTGTGGTTGGTAATTTGCTCTGCTGATTGCATAATTGGTGTCTAGGTCCGAAACCAATGTCAAACTAATTGCTGTTCCGACCCCGTCAACATAGTATTCTTTGTTTTGATACTCGGTGGGTGTTACACTGCTGTCAAATTTGATTTTTAGTCCATTGGTGAAAATTACTTTGTTGGGACTAATATAGTTTTCTTTACCCAGTATTTCTACTGGAACATTGATGATGTTTGATGTGCTATCAATGATTCTGATTGTGCCGAACTGACCTTCAACAGTGCTGTCTTGATAGTATAGTGTGTCCAGTGGTGCTGTTATTACCGGAACTTGCGATAGGTATCCTGTACCGTTTTTGTAATATTCAGTGTTACCAAAATAGATACCACTGGTGATCAATACTTTGTTGCTGGTAGGAATTGCAGCATAAGGCACAAGATCAATGATGTAATCGCCACCGCTTGGTGTTAGAGTAATTTGCCAAACTCCATAACGATCGCCACTGGGAACCACTGTACTGTTGCTGGGATCTGTCCAGTCAGCTGCGGTGGTAAAATATTGATTAAAAATCAAAAACTTATTGTTAACAAGATTGTATGCACTGACTCCGTCAAATCCACCAATCTGTGCCCAACGGCTCAGTGTCAAACTTTGAATTTCACTGTACTTGGCATCAGTGGCAAAATCAACATTTTGCACAACTGGCATGTTGATATAGTTGTCTTGTGCTGTGGCCACAGGAACCGTAAATGTAACAGTGCCTACGTCTTCGCCGTTGTTGGTAACACCGTAGATAGATCTACTGCTCAAATTGTTGTTGTTTGTTTGTTTTCCTGACAGCCCAGGATTGGTCTGGATATAGAATGCCTTGCCGTATTGGTTAACAGAAAACTGGTATGTACCGCCTCTGACCAACACAAGATCTGGGTTGGACATGGTCTGGAATCCGCTGACATTGTAAACCTGTGCAGCATTGTCAGGGTAAATGTAATAGGTTGATGAAGTTTCTGCGGTGCCTGCAAAAACATCAACAGCGTCCGGACCGTTGGGCAACCAATAGTACTGTCTATAGTTTACATATGCATCTAAATTAATATGCGGATTGTACGAATAATATTCACTGCTCCAAAGATTGTTTTGGTTAGATACATTACCACCAAAATAATTTATTTTTTGCAGTGTGTCAGGGTAAGTGCTTTGAAATAACACTTCGCTAGATACCGAATCCTTGACCACTGTTGTGGGTTCAAGTTGATACGTTGCTCTTTCTTTGTTGGGTTCTCTGATGTAGCCAGTGATACCCGACCAACCAGGAGTAAACTTTCTACCCACATATCCACTGATGGGAGCAACATTGGGTTCAGTGACCAATTGGTCAAGGGTCGCCCCCAGGAACTTATTATTTGCATCACTTTGGAATACTGCTGGTAGGAAAGAAAGTGTTTTAGTAATAGGCATCTTGCTAAATTATTATCAGGTTATAATTGTATTTACCGCTAAATTTTGAAGGTTTAATTGTGCGGCGGTAATTGAACTAATTATTTCAATATTTTGTACGGTTGCTGCACTAATTAAAATTTCATCGGGTTGGCTACTGATTTGTTGTAGGCTACCATAAATTTGATTGGTGCTGTTGGGAACAATGATCATACTGCTGATAGCCGGGGCCAGGCCTTGTTGCACATAAGTGGCCAATTCAGTGAAGTAGAACGTTTCGCCAAAATCCCAATTGTTGGTTGCAAAATAATTATTGATGCTGGCCAACACTTGACTACGAATTTCGCTGTCACTTAAGTTCACACTAGGATTCTTGATGACCTTAAATGTTGCTTGCAGTTCTGGTGCTGCTTTGTTACCAAACAAAGGCTTAAATTTTGCACTGTTGTAGATAATGGCATCACTGATACTCTTGTAGTTTTCCAGATCATTGAATGACAAACGCAAACTTTCACTGTCGGGTCTGGTAGGCTCTGCCAACGTACCGGTGGTGTCTAATGCCCATGTGCGGTAACTTGTTTCGTATTCCTTGGTAAGGATATACATATCTATTAGGTTATTGGGGCTCGGGTCAATTCTTCTTGAACCAGGGGCATTGTGTCGATACTGAAAGTACAAGGACTGTCGACCAACTCTGGCCAAATAATCTTCGCTTTGGGTCAGACTTCTTGTGCCTGAAGTGCTTACAGTCAGAACGTAAAAGATTTCTTCTTGGGTTGCATAGAAGATTTGATCTGCAGGATAATCGTTGATGTTGGGCAATATAGCAACTTCGGTTGGATAGTCAGTGTTCACCAAAGAAGCATCGAGACTCACAAACGTTACAAAATTACCATATCCGTATTCTTTTTGTAAGAATATGTACTTGCTGTTTACGTTTACAGTTGGATCAACGATTTCATCGAAGATATCAGGATTGTCTGGAACACCATCGTCGTTTATATCACTATAAGTTATCAGCACTTTACTAGCATCAACATAGCCATCACTTTCAGGCACTTGATTGTAGATATACCACAGTATATTGTTGGTGTATGGTACGCCAGTGTCAGGATTGCCGTTGCCTTTTAAAACATTTACACTGTCATTGACTGTTAATCCTGTGGTAGGATCAAAAATCTTGACTGAGTTATCAAAATAGAATTTTGTTTCCCCGGCGCTTTGGAAAACATAGTTTAATCCTCTGATGTTAACAGTGTAAACAGTGCCGCTGACTGTAAAGTCAAGAAGCCAACTTGCATCATTGTTTAACCCGCTGGTATCACCTTGGTTAGTTAGACTAAACGGTCCAGTGGTATCAACATCTTGTGCAGTTACTATTGCCCAGGCCTCAGTGGACTGATTGTATCTGATACCAAATTCTGTGTAGGCGCTGATAAGATTGATCAACTCTGTTTCAAATTCGGTAGTGAAACTATTGCTAAACGCAGGTATCACTGTCAACGCAACTGCACCAGTTGGAATATTTTCGCTCAAAGTAATTGGTCCTTGGCCATTACTAAGATTACCTTGCCCGCCGTTGCCAATTAGTCTGGTCACAGTAACATACAGTCGGCTATTGCCGTTTTGAGGAATTGTGCCTGAACTAGGAATAACTTCGATTTCGTTGTTTGCATTGAAGTAGTTTCCAGTGCCAGGACTAAAAATCACAATACTGGTCTCAGTGACATAGGAATTGTTTCCAGTGGTTCCTGTTCCTACCTGTTGTTTGTTGCCTGTGGCGGTAACAAAATATCCAGTGCAGCTTCCAGATCCAATGGTGCTTCTAGACCACACCAAATCTGTTAATGCATAACGATTGAAATTTGCATAGTAAAAGTGCAGCAGACTCTTGTTGTTGATTGCAGGGACAATGGTATTTTGAATAGTTCTATTGATGTCGCTCTTGGTGCTCCATGTAAATGTAAAATTAGAGCCCGCATCTTCTTCATAGACAATACCGTCATCGGCAAAGATATTGGTACTGCTGTATCGCCCGGTTGCGTCTTTGACATCTAAGAAACGACTCACACCACTGCTGGTTCGGTTAACTGCTTTGACTTTGCTGATGGTGTTGTAGTTACTGTAGGGGAAGATGTTGTAATCTTCGCCGGTGACCATTCTATTTTGAGTGTAGTACTGCTGCGGTGCTTTAGATTTGATCTCAGCATTGCTTTCTCTGGCCACTGCATTGGCAACAGTGTATTTTAAACTACAGTTGATTGTTAGTGTTTCAATTCTATTGTTACGACTCACATACGGAATAGTAATATAGATGTTCTGCATCTGATCTGGTGTTAGTTTGTAAGTCAGTCCGGTGCTGGATCTAAAATATGTTCTAAATCTTCCCTGCGGAACAGCACTGAATGTGCCGTCACCAAACACCAAATTGATTTGATCGTTGTTTCTAGTTGTGACTTGATAGCTTTGTCTTGGCGCATTATTGTTGTAGATAATGTTGTAGCCGTTGACATTGGGAATTTGATTCCACAGTGCTGTAGGCAATCCTAGATTGTTCAGCTGGTAAAGCCAAACGTCAGTGTTGTTGATGTTGTTGATGTTAACGTTGACAACATTGTTTGGAATACTTTCTACTACGTTGAAATCATAGGTCTGTAGAGATCCTTGTTTAAAGTAAAAGAAAAATCCTGTGTTGTTGCTGGCATTGCCTAAATTATCGTTTTTATAAACAATGTTCAGAGGTGCACCTGGTCTAGGAGGTACTTCGTATAGGTACTCTTTGTCTTGGCTGGTGGCACCAATGGCTTCAAATCCCATGGATGTGCCTTCAACGTTGACGCTGAACGGATAAACTGGCACTGTGCTGGGTGGTACATTGACTTGATATTCTTCGTTGAGTATGCCACCGATGTTTTTGCTGCTGCTTGGTTCACCTACGTTTTGATTGGTTGGCATGGCAGCGTTTAAAATAGTTATAAACTGTTCGTACCAGTTGACGTTGGTGCTGTCGTTCCACTTGACAATTAGGTTAGTGAGGTCTAGTCCGTTGCTGTCAGTCAGTGTTTCAGTGGTTTGTACACTGTCAAATTTTAAAAATCCAGTTGCAGTTTGATTTCTTTTTGGAACGTAACTGATGAGTCTGGCCAATTTAAGAACACTGTCTCTGCGTTCTGCTGTGTCAATGAAGTTTTCACGTGCATTTAAATCAGTACGGAATGCCAAACTTTGACCCAAAAATGCAATTAGGTCAATGAGTGCAACATACTCGCTGCTTTCAGTAAAGTCGTTGAAGTCTTCTGGATAGTAAAGTCTTAGATAATCAATCATTGCTTTGCGCAACGTTTGAAAATCGTAGCTTTGGAAGTCTGCGCTTCTGAAGCTTTCGTAAACTTTTGTCCAGTCTTGGTTAACTAGTAAGCTGTTTTGTCTCGATGTAGTGGCCATACTTTTTCCGTTTTAGATATTTATCGAAAAAAATATAGTGGTTTTTGTTAAAACTGATAAGCTGTCTTAGATTGTTGATCAAATTGCAAAACTAGTTTGTCTTGCTGATTGGTTTGCACATAAACCAAATCTAGTTCAATTTGCAGGCCTCTGTCGTATTCTGTTACTGCCACATTTCGAGCTGCAATGCGTGGATCATATGATATAATGCGCTTTATATCTTGCATGATTGCTGTTTTGGTATCTTCATTCAACGGATCAAAAATCTTATCCCAGATAATGGTACCAAATTCTGGATTCATTAATTTTTCGCCTTTGCGAATATTAAAGTAATTCATAAGATCTTGCTTGACCAGCTCAAAGTCCACCAGGCGAAAGTGCTTGGTTTTTTGGTATGTGCTGAAACCGCGATATAATGGCATACAGTATTTATAACTTTAAAATTATGCTGTACCTGCAATGATAGAACTGTTGTTGCTGGCCTCTATCACTGGAACCTGTGTTTGACTGTAACGCCCTTGATTATAGTAATTGGTTAAATCACTACCGTAGTTTGTGGTAAAGTCAATGTTGTTTTTGGCCCAGTAAGTGACCGCAGTGATACCAAATTTGGTTGCACTTAGCAAGCCAGCAATTCGATCTGGCGACGACGTATCAGTGATCAATCCCTGTTGTTGCAGTGCTGCATAGTTGTTTTTTGTTAGATCGTACACAGATTTTTCCTGCAGGCCTGCGTTTACTTTAAACGTTTCAGCATTAAACATTCCGTCTTTGCCGGTCCAAACATTGGGATTAGATATGTCGGTCTCGCCGGGTTTTAAATATCCTAATTTTTGTAAATCAGTGCTGCTAAAATTGTATTTGCCTATGCCATCTTCTGCTTGGTAAGCGTAGTTTTGTTCTGTTTGATTATAACTGTATTGTGCCAAATATGCTCTGTACTCATCGGTGGTTAGCTCGCCCACGCCTTGTAACGGATCCGGTTGCTTGATAAATGCACTGGTAGGTGCAGCAAGGTCAGGCCT
>Ga0181343_1000422_pt1 | contig 18625 bp, 28 predicted proteins | sample Su13VDMLBSD_FD_130110 | JGI IMG/M metagenome (GOLD analysis project Ga0181343, IMG submission 130110) | Freshwater viral communities from Lake Michigan, USA - Su13.VD.MLB.S.D | ecosystem: Environmental > Aquatic > Freshwater > Lake | place: USA: Michigan | collected 2013-07-15 | reverse complement strand
GGGATCGCAACTCGTGCCGAAGCAGACACAGACTGTGAAATAGATGCGGAACATTACAATCGTGTTTTGACTATTGTTACATCAGAAAGACTAGCTCGTGGACTAGACGAAAACGGACAACCGCCGATTTTGGTTGAAACCAGCGAATAATTTGAATCCGTTCTTGCTCTACGGAAACCAAAATGGTATGTTTTAAAAGTGATTATCATCTCTGACAAAAGCGCTGAATTCACAATCGAATGGTATCGCTATCTTGCAAAAAAGTACGGTAGTGAAAAGGTCTGTCTTTTTCAAGATAGTAATAAAGTAAATCATATAGTGGTGGAAACCGACGATGAAAATAGATCTCATGGCTTATCGTATGAATCTTCCGGCCTTGCGAGCCTATCAAAAAGCGAACGCGAATCTATCCCTTTCTGATTTGATTACAAATTTTTCTGTTTCTACTCACATTCCTCTTATTGTTTGTGCTTTTTACGTTGCAAAAATTAAAGGAATGGATGAGGAAATGCAAGAAATGATCAACAGATTAATGCAGTTTTATAAATACGACGAAATTGTTAACGTTGATGAACTAATGAAACTGGAGGCTTAAATATGAAGCGTGATTATGTTTACGGAATTCCTGTTTTTAGATTTAATCGGACAATTCTTGGCGATGAAGTAGATTGTTTTATTTCAGGCGGTTATCATGAAGATAATGAACATGATCTTTCCCCAGTAAGAATGTACGAAGCTAGCTCTTTTGATACTATCATGGAATACTATGACGCCATTGAAGAACTGGAAGAGCTAAAAGAAAAAACGAGAAGTCGAGCCGTTTAAAGTGGAATCACGGCATTTCGTTGATAGACCCGGATATTGGGTTTACGACCCCAAAACAAGAACAATAACTCATCATCAATCCTATCCAGTAACTAACATAGATCACTGGATTTATTGCGGGTCACAGGGTCATGTTCTAGTTAAAAACGATAAGATTATTGATTTTTATCCGGCAGAGAAAGAAACAACTGACCAAAACAAAAATTATTGTTTACATTCCTCAAAAGAATACATCGGATTTACAGACAGGTTTATGTACTGTTCTAAATGTGGAATTAAGTTGTAATGCCTTTGTTTCAACTTGAGTGTCAATATTGCGGGCATAAATGGGAACACTCCCTTTACTTCATGCCCAAAGAAAAAACGATCCGCTGCGTTATTTGTAACGACCCGAACATAAAGTATCAATCAATTGACGACCTTAAAAAAACAAAAGACGTATTTGGATACAACGTAAAAAAAGAATAAGACCTTGACATTTCCTTTTTTATTTTGCTAACATCAAAAAATGAGACTGTCTTTTAGCCAGATCAGCAAATACGGACAGTGCCCTAGAAGCTATAAGCTCTATTACGTAGACAAGCTTCGTGAAAGAAGCGCCACTGCTTTTCTTGCGTTTGGAAGCGCAATGGACGAAGCACTAAACTCTCTTCTTCGAGATCTTAAAAAAAACAAGTCGGTAACAGTTGATTACAAAGCAGCGTTTGATGAGTGCTGGCAAACAGTAGAGGTTAACAAACGTAAGTATCCTCTCATGGATTGCACATTGATTGGATATGCAAAGGCTGACTTTGTAGAAGAACTTCTTTTTCCAGAAGACTTGCGTTTTGTCAAAGCAAAACTTAAAGAGTATGGCGTAGAGGAAATGGAAAGCTATACCATACTAAAAAATCAACTTGAAGAAGAGCGCTCTCGCCGAGCCGCAACCGGGTTTTCTGAAAATCGACACAAAGCCCTTAACCTTCTTAATTGGCTATCCATGCGCCGCAAAGCGCACCTAATGCTTGACGCATACGTTCGGGACATTGTTCCCAAGATCGAGTCTGTAACAGCAGTACAAAAACAAGTAGAATTAAAATCAGACTGCGGCTCCAGTCTTGTGGGATATGTCGATACTATCGTTCGATTCAAGGGCGATAAAGAAGACACCGTGCTTGACAATAAAACATCAGCATCTCCTTACTCCGAAGATCAAGTAAAAACAAGTCAACAGCTTTCTTTGTATACATACGCGCTTGGGCTAAAGAAAGCGGCGTATGCTGTGATGCAAAAAACTATTCGCATGAATCGCGAAAAAGTGTGTAGTGTTTGTGAATTTGAATCTACTGGTTCTCACAAGACCTGTAACAATACCGTAAACGGAAAGCGCTGTAACGCCTCATGGAATGAAACCATTCGACCAGAGGCAGTGACTCAGCTTGTTATTGACACCATTGAAGAACAAACCCAACACGTGGTTGTTGATAACATTGCCGAAGTAAACGACGCAATTGCTGCCAATGTGTTTCCTAAAAATCTTTCGGCATGTAAAAACATTTATGGGAATCCGTGCCCGTACATGAATGCTTGCTGGAAAAACCAAACGGATTATTTGGAGAAAGTAGAATGACCAATAATGCCAATGATGATAATTATGTTGTTTGCAAAATTACCAGCACCGATAAAAAGTACGACGGGCTAACCGTGGTTCTTTCTCTTGAAGATTTTATCAATTCGCTTGAAAAAACTAATTTCGTTGAACAGCTTAACGAAACACCAATCCGCCATCGTATTCAAGATTTTTAAAAGTTATCGGGTCGGCGTGGGAAGCTGCGATACGGGGGGACTTAGAAGCCCCGGTTAAACGCAATAAAATTTCCCGGCCACTTCTTTACAAAACAAATTCGCTCTGTCATTATAGAAACATGAGAACGATGGTTTATATCGCTGGGCTATTTGTTTCTATAAATGCAATCGCAGAAAATCGCGTGGCGGTAATCGACACCGGTATCAATGTCAACAATAAAAATAGACCATATCTTTGTAAAGATGGACACGAAGATTTTACTGGGTATGGGATGGCCGATAAGATCGGACACGGCACTGAGGTGGTTCAACTGATTATTGAAACCGCCAAGAGCAAAAACTTTTGTATTGTTGTTTTGAAGTTTTGGGAAGAAGAGATTTCTACCGAGCAGGCAATTAGCGCCACTGTGGCCGCCTTTGAAAAAGTAAAAAGACTTGGCATTCGTCTTGTTAATTATTCAGCAAGCGGCAATTCAAAGTCTCCTCTTGAAGAACTTTTCATTTCAACTAATCCTAGAATAATGTTTGTCGTTGCTGCTGGAAATGAGGGTGTTGATTTAGACCTTAACCCTCGCTATCCGGCCTCTTATAATTATTCAAACGTCATCGCAGTTGGAGCGCTTAATCGTTTTGGAACGCGTCATCGGGTTTCTAATTACGGAGAAAGAGTTAAAAACTGGGAAACGGCAAACGCAACTTCATTTGCTACTGCCATAAAGACCGGTAAAATTATCAAGACAACGTTTGGACAATAAAAGAAATAGTGTAACGATGAAGTATCGTAAATACCGCCTTACTAAACAACGTCGAGATTACGATTGCGGGCCAGCCGCAATTGTAAACACAATGAAGCTTTGTGGAAAGGCTGTATCATATACAGCGTCTCAACAAAGCTTATTTCGAGCGCTTAAGATTCAAGAAAACAAAGGAGTATACGTTTCTGAGTTTGAAGCGTTTATGTTTAAGCACAAGTTTTTGAAAAAAAGATTAGCGCTTGTTGTAAATAATCCTACGGTAAAACAAGTAGAAAATATACTCGATGACGGACTAGTTGCTATTTTAGCATTTGGGCGGGGGCCAAACAAATCGGGCCATCTTTGCGTTATTGCCGGACGAAACAGAGAAGGATTTGAAATTGTGAATTGGGATAAAAAAGGAACAATTCAGACTGTCGGATTTGACACATTCAAAAACAGTGTGCTAAAGTACAAAGAAGCAAGCTACTATTTTTTTGATAAAGGAATTTAAATATGAAAACAAAACGCGCTGGAGAAGACCAGCTAAAAGAAGTAGAACAAAACAACGTCGTATCAATGCTTAACGGCAGAGCACTTGGTATTGGAAAAAACAACACTGGGCAATACGTAGTTGTTATGTTAGAATTTGACTCTGTTACTGGCGAATCAAAAGTGATTCGCTCCATTGAAGTGGGATCTTCCAAACTAGAAGCAGCAGAACGATTTAAAGTTCTTGCTGTAGAAGAAGGGCTTGTAGTATGAGCGCAGCACAACTTGAATCTGTTACGATTGTAGGTGATTCAAATATGAGCATTAGCCAACCGCGTGCTTTGATTTATAAAAAAATGTCCGATGTGATGCGAGAGATTGGTGCAATCGGAAAGGATCAAAAAAATCAAGCACAAGGATTTAAGTTTCGAGGGATTGATCAATTCGTCAACGCGTTGTATCCCGCTCTAACTAAGAACGGAGTTTTTATGGCTCCGCGTGCGCTTCGTCACGATCAAGAGATTAAGGACGTTGTTCGCTCAAACGGAAAATCCGGAGTAGATAAGCATGTATCCATCATGATGGAATACACCTTTTATGCCGAGGACGGCAGCAACGTTGTCGTTGGGCCTATTCCAGCGGAGGGATTGGACTCGGGCGATAAGGCAACAAACAAAGCCCTGTCCGCTGCACTTAAGTACGCTTTGATTCAAACCTTTAGTATTCCGACTGAGGACATGGCGGAGGCTGATCTTGAGTCGCCTGAAATTGGTGCAAGTGTTTCGGCGTCTGTATCTGCGCCTGCCGTTGTTGCAAAAAAGGTAGCAGATGTAGTTATTGCCGAAGCATCAACGGTAACCGAAGTTGCTGCAACCGCAAAAAAGGGCTCTTCTTTTAGAAAGCCAACAAGTAAAGCTGTAACTACTTCTTCTGACGCTTCAGAAGGTGAAGGGGGCTGGGAATGAGCGAAGAACAACAGGTAGTACCGGCAGGGCTTCCACTTGGAGCATCGGAAAGTCCTTTTGAAGTGGCAGCAACCATGTTTGGACTATATGCCCCAAAGTTTGAGCAACACGTTAAGGATATGCCAACTGGAGAGTTGCGTCGTCTTTTAAATGCACTTGTGCAATATCCTTTAAATGAGAAAGAGTTTATAACAGATTCTCAGCGATTAAGAACAGCTTTTGCTTTAGGTCAAGCTCTTCTTGAGGCCAAGTGGATGATGATTACTCAATCATTTATGGAACAAGAACAAGCTAATCTTACAAATCAGCAAGTTGTTGAATCAAGTGAAACCGTAAACAGTGTAACTCAAGAAACAAATGAAGAATTAAAGGAGCAATCAAATGGCTAAGGCAAAACGTTCAGTAGTTGGATCAGTTTGTAAGAGTAAGGATGCCGGTAAGCCGGATTACATCAAGGTTCGCGACGACCTATCTCTTCGCAAGGGTCAAATCCTTCGTCTTGAAAGTAAGAAGTACCAGCTAGAAAGCCTACAAGGGGCTGTCTCGGCTGGAAAGCTTTCAAGCGAGCTTGGAGAAAAGATTCGGGAACGAATTGAAAAGATCCCTGATTGGGTTCGATTTGAAATCGTTGCTGTAGAAGCCGCGTCAGAATAATTAAAATTGCGGAGTAGCCAAGTTGGTAAGGCAGCGCACTGTTAATGCGCCTATCGTAGGTTCAAGTCCTACCTCCGCAGCCATTTTATAAATATATTTGTCAAGACTTCTCCCCATCCATCCCCTAGTCTGGCAAATTGAAGGGGGGTTGCGCTCACGGGCGCTCCCCTCCTTTTTTATAATCACAAACAGAGCGCGTAATGACAAACGAATACATTAGGATTACAAAAGGTCTAGCTGATAAAGGGATTCTTGTAGAGGCTCACAAGATTTCAGAGCTTCCGGTAAATCCCGAAAAAGATTACTACACTAGTGTATATTATTACAATGAAAACCATTATGAGCAGTTCAAAAAAACGGGTTCAATTCGCGGCATTACTGACGTACACACTGACACTATCATTTTTGATTTTGACAGCAAATCAGATCTTGAACAGACTAGACAAGATTCTCTCGTCGCAATTGAACGTCTTAAAAACTTTAAAATAAAAGAATCCGACATTGAAGTCTATTTTAGCGGAAACAAGGGATTTACACTAAACATCCGTCTTGATCGCAAAATTACTCCTGAACAAGCAAGAACAATTGCGCTTGATAAAATCGCTGCCGATCTAAAGACAGTTGATACCTCTGTCTACGACGCTTCGCAAATTCTGCGCGTTCCGGGCACAAAGCACCCCAAGAGCGGTCTTTATAAAATTCCGCTTACTGTAAAACAACTTAAAACTCTTTCTATTGAAGAAATTAAAAATAAAGCATCTTCCTTAGACAACATTACCGAAGAGTTTTCTTGGACGGTTGCTGAGCCCACGTTTGATTTTTACACCGTTCAAACTAAGAAATTAGAAAAACAAAAAACAAATTACGAAATTGATCTCACTAAAAAGCCTTCTCAGTGGAGAACATGTAAGTGGTCTTTGCTTCAAGGCAACTTTAGTGAGGGAGAGCGCCATAATGCTCTCATGGTAATTGCTGCAACTTGTCGTGGCTTGGGTTACGACAAGCAAACGACTTACTATATGTGTAAGTCTGCACTAAAAAAACAATCTGAACGAACTGGACAAGATGAGTTTCCAAAGGAAGAGCTTTGGAGCAACATCATTGAGCAGTCTGTGTTTACTGACAATTGGGAAGGGGGGCAATATAGTTGCTCAAAGTCCGGTTGGCTCAAGGATTATTGCGAAACGCTGGGTGAACACAAGTGTCAGGACAAAGAAAAAGACGAAGCACCCTGTATTCGTCTTGAGGACATTACTCTTGAGTTTAATGATTACGCTAAACACTTTGAACAGAATGTAATTAAGACAGGAATTAAAACACTGGATGAAAACGTCACGCTCTGCACGTCAACGCTCGCAGGACTCCTCGGACAACCCGGAGCCGGAAAAACTAGTATGGCCGTTAATTATCTACGCAACACTTCTGCTAATGATATTCCCTCTGTTTTTCTTAGCTTGGATATGGGAAAACCGATCGTCTATGCTAAGTTGGTTCAAAAAATAACAGGACTTAGCTTTAAAAAGGTTTTAGATCTTTTTAAAACCAACCCAAAAGAAGCAATGGCTATTGCCGAGAGACTCAAGAACGAATATAAAAACGTGGGGTTTAATTTTAAATCAGGCGTAACGGTGCCCGATATCAGAACAATTGTACAGGATCACGAGCAAACTCTAGGAAAGAAGGTAAAACTTCTTGTCATTGATTATCTTGAATGTCTTGCTGGTCCCTATGCCGACCAAACCGCGAACACTGGGTTTTTGGCAAACCAGCTTAAGGATCTTTCAAATGATTTGCAAGTCTGTACGCTGCTCTTGCTTCAAACTCAAAAGCATTCAACCCCAGACATTTCAGATCCGCTGTTGAGCTTAAAGGGAGTAAAAGGATCAAGTCTCATTGAACAATCATGCTCCACCATTCTAACTTTGTGGAGAGACGGATATAATCCTAAGCACGTAACGGATGATAAGTATATTTCGTTTGCTGTTGTGAAGAATAGATTTGGTAGTCTTTGGAGCGGAGATTTTTCTTGGGACGGGTTACGTGGTGATATTCGGGAATTGACCGAAGAAGAACTCGACTCTCTTGCTGACTTTAGGGAAAGAAAGAGAGAAGAAAAAATGGCGGCGGCTAGTAATGCACGGGATGAATGGAGTTGATTAATGGTAAAGAAAAAGTCAGAACCAAGTTCTTTTTTCTTGTCGTTTATCGGGGAGTACGTTCAGGTTATAACTTCCTTTCAATTGGCAACCTCGGGTGCATCTGAGGCAGGAGCGCCTTTAATTATCGAAGGGTACTTACTAGATGCAGACGACACCTATATTTATATGGCAGACGATAGTCTTGACAACATAAGACAGGCAGTAAAGAATGATTTCGTTGTCTATGTTCACGTGATTGAAAAGGAATCAGAAGCTGATCAACTTTTTTCTTCTTTGCCTAAAACAAAAAAGAGGGATATGAATTGAGAGACACAATCGAAAAACTAGAGTCAATTTTGGTAACAGACTTTAGACCAACTTTTTTAAGTGTTAACTACAACAGCACTGACAAGAACCCAGTAATACATATTGTCATGAGCAGTAAGCTTTTTTTGAACAAAACTGTTGACCAAAGAATAGCAAGCGTGTTTAAGTGTCTTTTAACTAAAGACAAAAGCATCATTGAGAACAACGCGTTGATTGTTGAAACATTTGATTCAAAAGAAATGTCAGAGATTTTTGAATATGTCAGAGGATAAAATAAACATCATTATTGAAAAAACTCCAGACGGATTTATCATTTATGATGATACTCAGAGTTTTATTGATTTTGTTCATTCCGATGACAAGCATTTAGTTGTCAAAATTGTTTCATCTATTGTGAAAGATCGAGTCGATGGAAACAAATCGTTTAGTCTTTGGTAAAAACGAAATTGAAAAAATTGTTTCTATAGAACCGAATGACGAGTTCATAGAGCTTTTTATTGAAGACAACGGCTCAATTCGCAGAGAGTTTGTTGCCAACAAATATTGGATTCTTTCCAGCAAACAGTTAAGAAAAGATTGGGTTCAGCTTAAAGGCGACCTCCACTACAAGTGGGGGCGACAATTTAAAACACGAGACGAATTTCTTCAATATCGAAACGTCTTTAAAAAAGACGACATTTATTCTATCTTCGATTCTAAAGAATCAATCATGGTTAAGGACGGCATAACCTATTTTAAGGGTATGTCATTAAAAGACGTTTCTGTATTGAGTTTTGACCTTGAGACAACAAGTCTTTCTCCCGAAGATGCTGACGCTAAAATCATTTTAATTAGCTTAACTTATCGACAAGGTAAAACGAATCTAATTACAAAACGATTATTTTGTTTTGATGACTACGCGTCTCAAGGTGAAATGATTGAAGACTTTTGTTCCACAGTAAGGACACTAGATCCATCTGTTATTATTGGTCACAACATTTTAGGATTTGACTTTCCTTATCTCAAAGGGATTGCGGCAAAAGCAGGCGTCGAGTTGTCTCTTGGTAGAGATGAGTCAAATGCACAGTTCGACAATTACGAAAGTCAGTTTAGAAAAGAATCAAACCAATTCATCAAATACAACAAGTGCAGGATATACGGAAGAGAGATTGTAGACACTCTTTTCCTTTCGATTAAGCACGACACCGCCTCGCGTAAATACATTAGTTATGGACTAAAGTCGATAATTAAAGACGAGGGTCTTGAGAAGCAAGACCGCGAATTTTACGATGCTTCCCTTATTCGTCATAACTACACGAAGCCACAAGAGTGGGAAAAAATTAAACGGTATTGTGCGGACGACGCTGACGATGCTTTGGCGTTGTTTGACCTAATGTGCGCTCCGTTTTTTTACATGACTCAGTCAATTCCGAAATCATTTCAATCTGTGATTGAGTCGGCAAGCGGCAGTCAACTTAATAGTATTATGGTTAGAAGTTACCTTCAAGAAGGTCACTCAATTCCGCGCACTTCACCTCAAAGCGAGTTTGAAGGGGCGATCTCAGAAGGAAACCCCGGAATTTACAGAAACGTACACAAGGTTGACGTTTCGTCTCTTTATCCCTCAATCATTTTGCAATATAACGTTTACGACAAGACCAAAGACCCCAACGCTAATTTTTTAAACATGGTCAAGAGTTTTACCGAAACTCGATTGAATTACAAAAAGCTACTAAAAGAAACAGGTAATGCAAAGTACGACGCTCTTCAAGGTGCTTTTAAAATTCTTATTAATTCTGCTTATGGGTTTATGGGTGCGCCGGGGCTTGCGTTCAATAGCCCACAAAACGCGGCGTTTATCACGAAAAAAGGGCGGGAGATTTTAACAACAGCGATTGATTGGTCTAAATCAAACCGATTTAAATTAGTAAATTGCGACACGGATTCAATCTCTTATTGCAAAGAATCAGACGAAGAGATCAGCGAACAAGAGCGCAACTCTCTTTTAGAAAGCTTAAACCGTCTTTATCCAAGCAAGATTAGATTTGAAGACGACGGATACTATAAGACTGTCATTGTTTTAAAGGCAAAAAATTATGTGCTTTGGGATGGCAAAAAAATCAAAACAAAAGGTAGCGCATTAAAAGCAACCACAAAAGAAAACGCGTTAAAAGAATTAATTAATGAAACCATTCAATATATTCTTGACGGCAATGAAAACAAGATTGTTGAATTATATCACAAGTACGTAAAAGAAACATTGCACGTAAAAGACATTAAGCGCTGGGCTTCAAGAAAATCTATTACCGAGGCGGTTTTAAATCCAGAACGAACCAACGAACAAAAGGTTGCCGATGCTCTTGAAGGACAAGAATTTCAGCCCGGAGACCGGCGTTATTTTTATTTTAAATCAGACGGTTCTCTTTCTGTTGTTGAGAATTTTGACGGCGACTACGACAAGTTCAAGTTAATCGAAAAGATATGGAAAACATTACAGATTTTTTCAGCAGTCATTGACGTTTCTTTGTTTCCCAAGTATCATTTAAAAAGGCAGAGACACTTACTTGGAGAATTCGCATGAAGCTTAAATTTTTTGATTTGGCAAAAAAGCTGTCTTACAAGTCTGATTATCAATCCCATCGCCTTGGTGCAGTAATTGTAAAAGGCGGGGACATTCTTGGCGTAGGGTTTAATAAAAAAAAGACTCACCCATTGTCAAAAACCAGATTTAATAATATTCATGCTGAATTATCGGCGGTTCTTAACTCGGGACTTGAAAACCTTCATGGCTGCTCTATTTACGTTTACCGAGAGACAAGGCAAGGACACCCCGCGCTCGCCCGCCCTTGCTCAGACTGCATGAAGATGCTACAGGGGCTTTCCATCTCTGAAATTCATTATACAGTAGACGGTGGTTTTTCAAGCGAGGAAGCGTAATGTCGCACTTTGTAGTAAAAAAAATAACACAGCTTGCCGACCTAAAAGAAGGCGACGTTATTTCTGAGTCTGATTATAGCACGATTACTCCAACAAACAGCTTTATTCAGTTAGAGTATAAGCAAACCGAAGAACAACAAGCGGTAGACGTTGTTCCGGGTATTTTTACGATTGTTCCAGTAATGGGCGGAGCCGAGTTACAAAAAACAACGTTCGTTGAAGACTCAATTCTTCAGGAGTTTGTCCACACAAAAGACATTGAAGAGCGAATTAATTGTTTTTTTAATCGCCTACATGTTTATTATAAACACGGATTTGATGTTCCAAAAAGAAACGTTTTACTTTACGGACCTCCGGGTTCAGGGAAATCAACGGCCATCACCAAGATAGCGAATAAATACAATGCAGACGGAAAGACGCTGATAGTTATTTATCCAACCGATCGGTTTGATGCTTTTGAAATAAAAACACTTATCAAAGGTTTCGCGTACAAAGGAGTTGAGAAGCTAATCTTAATTGTTGAAGATATTGGTGGAGTGGAGATTGACCAAGTAAAAATGCGCTCCGACAGCAGTCTTCTTAGTTTGCTTGATAATCAAGAAAAAACATTTAAAATCCCAACTCTTATTATCGCAACAACAAACTTTCCCGAAATCTTCTTAGGGAACTTAACAAACCGCCCCGGAAGATTTGACGATAAAATCGAAGTCGGTTATCCGGACGCAGAGCAAAGAAAAAAATTGTTATCTTTTTTTGCCAAAGAGCTTATAACGGAAAGCGCTCTTACCTTAATTGCAGAAAAAAAGAGCGCAGAATTTTCTCCCGCGCATATTAAAGAAGCGGTTATTCGATCAGAGATTTATGACAAGCCTCTTGATGTTGTGATTAACGACATGATTAAAGAAATTGATTTGTATAAAAAAGCTTTTTCTAAAAAGAAGTCGATGGGTTTTTTAGATGACTAAAACGCATAATCTAAAAGAATATCGACAAGCAAAAATCTTAACAAGAGATTTAAAACAAATAATAAGAGTTGTCGATCTTGCAATAAGCGCACTTTTGCGTTATTCTAAGTATGCTCCGGTTTCGGTTATTGTGTCTTCTTTGCAAACTAACAAAACGATATTAGAAATTCACTATAATAAACAAAAACGGATATTGGAAGCCAAAGGCGAGATAACAAGTGATTAATTGGAAAGCGATAACAAAACGCATCCCGTCTCGCGTGCAAGTATCGCGCAAATCTTTTTATGAGATTTGCTATGTTGACACTTTTGTTGATGAAAGTGTTTTAGGTGAGACTCGTTTTGATATTAAACAAATCGCTCTTAAAGACGACCAACCGCCAAAAGAAAAAGTACACACTTATATTCATGAACTACTTCATGCCATTAGCGATGAATATAACGTTAACTTAACCGAAACACAGGTACGTTCACTTGAAAAGGCTATTTATTATATGTTAAAATCAGATAACGTTTTCAGAAAGACAAGAAAATGAAGAACCGTTCTGGACCTAAGATACTGATTTTAGATATAGAAACAGCTCCCATCATGTCTTATGTCTGGGGACTGTGGGATCAAAACGTTTCGCTTAATCAAATCGAATCGGATTGGCACGTGCTATCTTGGTCGGCAAAGTGGTTTGGTGAAAAAAAGATCATGTATCAAGATCAACGTGATCGTTTAGGAACAATTGAAAACGATAAAGCCCTTCTTGAAGGTATTTGGAAACTACTCGACGAAGCTGATATTATTGTAACACAAAACGGAAAAGCGTTTGACCAAAAGAAGCTTTTTGCCCGGTTCATTTTAAATGGAATGAAGCCTCCTAGTTCTTTTAAACACATCGACACAAAACAAATCGCTTCTCGTAATTTTGCGTTTACTTCTAATAAACTAGAATACTTGACTGCCAATTTATGTAAAAAACATAAAAAGCTAAAAACAAAGAAATTTCAAGGATTTGAGTTGTGGAAACAATGTCTTGTCGGGAATAAAAAAGCTTGGCAAGAAATGGAACGATATAATAAACAAGACGTTTTGTCTCTTGAAGAGCTATATACAGTTTTAATGCCTTGGGACAACAGTATTAACTTCGCTCTTTACAGCGATGATGTAATCACCGTTTGTTCTTGTGGATCTAAAAAGCTAACCAAAAACGGGTTTGTTTATACAAACGTCGGTAAATATCAGCGATACAAGTGCAAAGATTGCGGAGCGGAATCCCGTTCTGGAAAAAACTTATTTTCTAAAGAAAAAAAACAATCTTTATTAAGGCGCTCACCAAAATAGTTGTTTTGTTGTTTAACTTTTGTTAATATTAACAGAAAGGGTTCTATGTCTATTTCCAATCGGTTTTCTCTTCCAGTTCTTGAAGTAAAGCGTCTTTCCAATGATGCTGTTATTCCAACGTCTGCACACTTAACCGACGTTGGTCTTGACTTGTACGCAAGTGAGGATGTGTTTGTTAAAACAAATCAAACCGCTGTTGTCGGAACAGGTATAGCTGTTGGTATTCCTGTTGGATTTTATGGGAAAATTGAAGACCGCAGCAGCATGGCTGCCGCCGGGCTAAGAACCGGGGCCGGTGTAATCGACGCTGGCTATAGCGGCGAGCTTCGTGTTGTTCTTCATAACCTCAACAACAAAACCGACAGCACTCACCAAGGTTTGGGATACAAAATCAACAAGGGTCAAAGAATCGCTCAGCTTATTGTTCAACCCGTTGTTCCTGTTCGATTGATGGAAGTGGAAACACTTGAATCTGGAGAACGAGGAACTGCGGGGTTTGGCAGTAGCGGGCGATAAAATGGCTAAAAAAAGAAACGAAGACGAGATTTCAAGACTAGAAGACCAAGTTAGAGAATTAAAAAGTATTAATCGAAGTCTCATGAAGAGACTTAAAAAAGTTGATCGACATTACAAAGACGCTATAAATGAACGAGACGAAGAAGCCTCGCAAAAAGAGGGAACAAAAAGAACCTGCCCTAATTGCGAACGAGGCGACATTACAGAAGTCGATCTCCTTGGACGAGTCTTTGAAAGATGCACAGTCTGCGACTGGCGAGCCAGAAGCAAGAAGAACTAACCTTAAACGGTTTCTTATCTCGATTCTAAGACGCGCAACGTACAGGTGGCCGCCGAGGTCAGAAGCACTAAAGGAAGGACGCAAAGAAAGAAATTCGTATCTTTGTGCAATGTGTAAAGAATTGCATAAAAATAACGAAATTGTTTTAGATCACATAAAACCAGTTGTAGATCCTAAAACTGGATTTACAACTTGGGACGACTATATTGATAGAATGTTTCCAGAAAAAGAAGGATTTCAAGTTTTGTGTTCAAGCTGTCACGATATTAAAACAAGCTTAGAAGATGAAATGCGAAAGTATTTTAATAAAGAAAGAAAGAATAAAACCAAATGAAAAAGTTAACCACTGATAATAAGAACGTCACCAATTCAAATAACACTCAAGCCGAACTAGTAAAAGCTGTGCTAGTCGGAGTTGTAATAGGGCTGGTGCTTAGCGTCGGTTCTTCTCTTAATAGAAATAAAAACGAGTTGACTAATGAATCTAAAACGATCACAACTCCAAAGATTGCACAAACACAAGAAGAATCAACTCAATCGGTTGATTCTATTGCAAAGGAAATTCGAGTTTTAAAGCTAAACCCAAAACGCACAATTGTTATTAACGAACAAATTACTTTTTTTTCGGAACGTCATGCTGAACGAATTCTTGAATTGGGTGACGACAAAGAACCAATTGTTCTACTAATTGATTCGCCCGGCGGAAGCGTTTTTAGTGGAGAAAAAATTCTTAGCGCAATGGAAGCGGTAAAGAGCGACGTTTACACAGTTTGTGTTGGAATGTGCGCTTCGATGGCTGCTATTATTCACCAATATGGAACAAAGCGTCTCGCAACCGACCGTTCTGTTTTGATGTTTCACGACGCTGCCGGAATGGTCGGCGGCAGAGTAAACGAAATGTTAAGCCTATTAAACATGATTAAGCGCAAGATTGAAAAATCAAACCATTACATCGCCAATCGATCCAAAATGTCGTATGACGAACTTGCACGACTTGGTGCAAACAACTTTTGGATTGACGCCGAAGACGCTATGGAAAAGGGTTTGGTTGACGGATTGGTAAGGATTAAAAAATGAACAGCGGCGAACTTTTTTACGTGTTGCTTAGCACGGCAACTGTTCTTTTTTTGCTAAAAAAAAAGAAACAAGAAGGTCGCTCGGAAAAAACAAAAGAAGAGCTACTAAAAATAGAGGAAAAGCAAAAGGTTTTAGCAAAAGAAATACAAGAGGAGAGCAAGTCACGAGACTCTCTTCAAAAAGAGATGACGGAGAAAACAAATGAAGTTCTTACTCCCAAAGAAATTGCTGATTTTTTCAATGATCACAAGCCTTAGTTTTTCAAACGCTTTTGCCAACAACGAAGCGGCTGAGTACATTCAAAAAGACACAAAAGCTCCTTATGACGGGATTCTTTTGCCTATTGAAAAAGCGGTTGAGCTACGCAAAAACATCATTGAACTTCAAACGCTAAAGGCTATAAACGAATCGTATAAGAGAAGCATACAAATGTATGGGGAAACCATACAACTCGGAGATCAAAAATATAACGTCTTATTAAAAGAGACAAATAATCTTTCGTCGGCTCTTTCAGACGCTCGTAAATCAAATGATTTACAAAAGATGCTCTGGTTTGGTCTTGGTGTTTTAGCAAGCGGATTTGCTTTTTATGGAGCGAAAAAAGTTACCCAATGACTTTAGTCTAGATGACTTAATTCAACTTGCTGTAAACGACAGCGAAGAGTCATCATCAGACCTAGACGCGCCTTTGTCTGATGTTATTGCTTTTTTAAGCCATTACAAGCTTGCCGAAGGAAAGCACAGAACTACCGGCAAAGCACTTCACAGCACATATAAAAACTGGTCTAAGTATCCTTGCACGCTATCGCAATTTAATTACTATTTATCTCTTTACATTCCAAGAGAATCGCGATATTATCTAATAAATAAGTCGCCCTCCGAATTAATAGCTGATTTGGCGTCTGTTCTTAAAAAGACAAAGCCGCCTCTTACGCGAAAAAAAGCATATTGGGAACACTTTAAGGCTTTTTTAAAAGCAGTTGCGCTTGAACGCGGCGAAGCTTGGATAGAAGCGCATGTTATTGCCCACTTTTACGATAAGTGGTCTTATAACAAAAAGAAAAAACAATTAAGTAAAAATAGTCTTTATTCTTTTTTAAAAATAATGTTTGAAACTAGACAAACAAAAGATGGACTAGTTGTTAAAGTTAAACACTCTTTTGAACTAAGTTCGGTTCAGAACATACGGGACGCATGGAAAAGAAAACAAAAAGAGCAAAAGTAAAATACTCTGCTCTTGACCCTGCCGTTAATTTAAAAACAAGATACGAATTAATATCAGATTACGATTATCTTGATAAATTAAACGAAGAAGAAAAGGCTTGGCTAAACAAATTTACAAAAGAATACGTAAACGCCGACCTAGACACAAAAAGAAAATCTAAAAACCTACACAAAAGCGATCGGCTAAAAAAAGATTGCTATGACAGAAACAACGCAAGAAACCGATGTGTCTGGACAAAATGCAAGGCATCTGGAAAATTTGCCAGCATAGACGAAGTTTCAACCAAAGTAATTCAAAACGAAAATTACGAAGACCATTTAGTTGAAAAAATAGACGAAGTTGCTATCGCGAATCGTCGTCGTTTTTCGAGCTAAGCTTTTTGATGATCTCTTTAAGAAGATCTCCACCAACGATTGAGTTGGCGTTTTCAATAAACGATTTGAATTCCACCATCCCAATAACGCCGCCAACCAAGTTTACAACCGGGATTGCGTCAGCTAATAGATAACGCTGAAGAAGAAATCCTGTAATTACTGCGGTTTGATAAACCACCATTTTGGTGATTGTACGCCCAAGTGCCGCACTGGTTATTGGTTCGCCACGTTTATGCGCCGCCCAAACGCCGCTAACTAAGTCAGAGATAATAAGAATACCAACCGTAATCATTACGGGTTTAATTGGCGCTAATGCTGCCATAGCAGAAATTGCTAGATTATAAAAAAACTCTTTCATAATTTATTCTAAATCCTCTTTTAAAAAAGATTTAACGTCCGGTCTTTGCATTAAAGCAAAAAGAGCCGCATTTTTTGCACGGATATTTCCGCTTGCAACGGACTCACGAAGGCTTTCGGCAACGTGTTTAAGGCCGGACACGTTTGATAATTGATCCGCCAACTTCATTAAATACGTGTCTGGTTTTTTATAAACCCAAGAAAACGTTTTATCAACAGCGCCAGCACCCATTCCGGCATATCTACCAAGTTGATATGGGTGTGCAAGATTTAAAATAGAACCGAATGTTTTACCAATTCCTTCTGGGGCTCTATCAACTCCACCTAACCCTTGTCTAATAGAAGCAAGTTCCGCTTGTTTTTCAATTTGAGCAAAGAGATCTTCTGGCGCGTTTATGCCGGCTTTTTTAAAGCTTTCGGGATCTAAATCAAAGGCTTTTTTAGCTGCATTTTTTAAAGAATTAAGTTTTTCTCTAGCACTAACGCCGGTTTCTCCAAGAACCTCGGCTTGTTTAATTAGTTTTCTAACTTTTTCGCCTGTCTTTTTTTCAATATTTAAAACACCAGAGGCTCTTTTTCCCAAAAGCTCATCAAGAACTTCCATTGATTTTTGATATTTTAAATTTGCTTGAGAAAACCCCGGAACAGCAGACAATTCCGATCCTAAAGAATCTCTTAATTTGTAAAGAACATTTAAAACTTCAGGAGATTCATTTTGTTTAAATCTTTTAATTGAGTCAAAAAGCGCTCGTCTTGCTTCGTTTGCAACCGTTGGGGTCACGGCTGCTTCTAAAGCCTCTTCTCCAAATCCACCTTGTTTTATAAGCGCTTCAATTGCTGCTTTTTCTTTTGGTATAAACCCAAGGGCTCTTTTTTCTAATTGAATAACTAAATCGCCAATTGCCTCTGTTAATTCAGAACTATCAAATCTGGTTCCTTCGCTGGTTGCTTTTTCAGCAACCGCAGCAATATTTTTTCCTTGAATTTCTCTAAGTCCCGGCTTTTCTAGTGCTTCTTCTCCTTTTTCAACGCCCTTTCCAAAAAACTTTTTAACAAATTCTTTTTGTGCTTCTTGTTCTTCTTTTATAAGAAGGGCTTCGCCAGCTTCGCTTGTGGGTGAAGGTCTTCCTTTTGCTGCTTCTTTAAAAGCGGTTCCAGTTAATTTTAAAGTACGATATTCCGGGGAAAAAGTTTCATATAGGGCTTTTCCTGCTCGAAGTCCGCTTTCGCTTACTCCACCCAACACACCACCAAGAGCAGCGCTTTTAGCTATTTCTTCTGCTCCCTCAGAAGAAAAAATAGGAGATTCTGTAGCGCCCGCTGCTGCTGTTCCGCCGTATTGAGCGCCAGTTAATGCAGCGCGACCGAGCGCAGCTGCTGCACCTTTTGATTCAACTAAAGCTGGAAGAAATTTTGCAGCACCGCGAACCGCAAGACTTGTGCCACCTGTAAACAAAGACGGTAAAATCGCACCGCCAATTTCGGCAGCTGTTCCCAAAACAGGACTTGTTTCCCGAGCTTGTTCTATTTTTTCTCTTTCAATATCTCTGTATTGTTTATAAAGAGATGGAAGATCTTTTAGGGTTTTTTCAGTGCCAGCAACTTCAATTGCTGATTGAATGGCCCCAAGCGCCTCGTCAGAAAAACCAGCCAACGCTCCTTGAG
>Ga0181343_1000420_pt1 | contig 18660 bp, 5 predicted proteins | sample Su13VDMLBSD_FD_130110 | JGI IMG/M metagenome (GOLD analysis project Ga0181343, IMG submission 130110) | Freshwater viral communities from Lake Michigan, USA - Su13.VD.MLB.S.D | ecosystem: Environmental > Aquatic > Freshwater > Lake | place: USA: Michigan | collected 2013-07-15 | reverse complement strand
TACCACAGGGCAACTATACAAGCTTGACGGCACAGCAGATAAGTCAACTGCAGGTGGAGCTGACGTCGCAATTGCTTGGTCATTCACATCTAGGCTTCACGGTCAGACCTATTCAGAAGGTCCCAACTATTACGCCAACAACCGACCTTATCAACTAGATGTGCATTTCGATAATCAGTCAGCTACCACACAGCAGTTTACTTGGTTAATACAGAATCAGAATGGTCCGTACAACGTCACTACAGCTCCTACCGGTGCGTCGTCTACCAGTACATATGATGTATCAGCCTATGTCAACAAGGCTGTAGCCATACGTAACATACAACGATCTATACGTGGCACATCTATGCAGGTAAGGTTGTCAGGAACATCAACAGGTAAGTTTTATATACGCGCTGTGCATCTTCAGATGTATGATGCAAACATCACGAGGTAACACATGGCAATACCAATACCACCAGCAGGTAGCGAATCTGACGTAAAAACATTTACTACAGGTGTGGCAAGCAAAGATCTGTCTGCTTCTCGTGACTTAAACGCACCTGCAGTAATCTGTGGAAACAGCGCTGATTTATCGTATGAAGTGTATGCCGTATCTACACCATACGATCCGTACTCGACTAACTTTATGCCTAGTAGAGTTATCACTGCGGACTACACAGTAGAAGATAGCCCCCTTGTCATATTGGTTGATGCTACAGCTGGCAATATTACTATCACATTACAGTCCCCTCAGTTTGCTGAAGGTAAGACGGTTATAATAATGAGATTGGATGCAACTGCAAGTAGAACTATTACAGTGACTACCGTAGCAGGTGCTAACGTGCGAATATCAAGTACTAGAGCTACGAATTTGAGTACTCAATACAATGCTCTAGTGTTCACAGCCGTCAACGACACAACGTATCCGATTTGGGTAGGGAGATAAGCAATGAGCGACAAAATTTTTGGTCAAGGCACACGAGGTATGATTGGTCGCAATTTAGGCTTTAACGCGTACAGTATGGGGGATATGCCTGGCCTAGATGGTGGATATGACAGTTCAAATTTTGGTGCTGTACCAATGGGTAACACAGGAACCGGACAAAGTGGTGGAGCTATTTCCGGCGGAGGACGCCTAAACCCATTTCAGCAGTATGGTAAAGCCTGGAATAACGCATCAACTCTTGGCAAAGTCGGCATGGGTCTCGGTACTGCTGGCTTAGCAATGGGATTGGTTGGTGGACTTAAGGGACTATTTGGAAGAAGTGGACCTACTCGTGAAGAAATTGAGCAAGAAGCACTAGCGCGATCAGGAGCTGGGCTTGCCGATCAATTTGGTGGCGAGATGGGCAGTATGGGTATGGGTTTGCAAACAGGTGGGCGATCGATGCTTGAGCGTGGTCGTTCACGATTGTTAAACAACATGTTTGACCCATCTATATTGGCTGGTCAACGCGCACAGATTGCAGGTGATCTTGCAGCTGCTAGGCGCAGTGCAATGGGCATGCCTGGTGTTATGCAAGGCGGGTTGTCATCAGCTAGAGCGCTTCAACAAGCTGAAAGATTTAACCCTAACGCTGCAAATGCTATGTTCCAAGCAACAAATGCAGCAATCGGTAGACAGGGTCAGGGTGCACAGGCTATGGCTAACTTTGGGCAGCAAGACTTTAATCAAGGGCTTGGTCTTCGCAATCAGGGATTTGGAATACAGTCTCAAGGATCTCAGAATCTTGGGCGCACGTTAGGCCAGCTTAGCGCAGCGCGACAGGCTCGTGAGGCTCAGAAATCACAGCTAATTGGTGGTTTGTTTAAAACGGCAGGTTCAGCTGCTACTGGAGGTCTATTCTAATGGGTTTGCAGGAACTTGGTGCATTAGCTGGCTTCCTTGGCGGTATGCAACAAGGGAAGCTGCTTAAACAAAAGAAAGAACTTACTGCTCAGCAGTTGCAAGCTAAGAAAAACGAAGCTGAACAACGTGCTGCTGATCGCGCTGCGACTGCTTTATACAGAGGTCAACAACTTAACTTAGGTCGTCAAAACGTTGAATTAGCAAAACAGCGTCTAAAAGGCGAAGCTGGTAAAGGTTTGCAGACGTTTATTGACACAGGTGTTGATACGCGCAAAGCTATTATTAACGCAGCGCAGAACTACGAAACTAGATTACGTGCTGCTAAAGATCCAAAGACGTACAGGGCAATTAGGGCAGAGGCAATTAAAGATCTGTCGACACAGACTAAAATTTTAGATGATTTGTCAAAACGCGAAGATATAGCCAGCTATTTTGGAGGCGCTGACAAAGCGCAAGGCGTGTTTCGTGCTGGTATTCCTTCGTTTGTTTTTGATCCTAATTTTGGAACTTATGAACCAGACTGGAATACTATCTATAAACCCGACCGAACTGGTATAGACAAATCAAGATCTGAAGGATTTCTTAGCGGTAACAAGAATGTAGGTTATTACATTCAAAACGAATTACCTCATTATCAAAGAATTGTTGAGGATCTTGGTGGTGATCCTATAGCTGCAACAAAAGCGGTGCAAATGTTAGGCCCAATCAGAGGAACGTCGGCACAAGAAACCGTTGACTTAATCAATGGGAAAGTGGCACCAATGTTTCTGGGGAATCGTCAATTCGTCGACCAGTACGATCCAATGGCTGCAATGGGCAGAGAGTTTATGCCTGTGTACGATGAGTCCACTGGAAACCTAAGCGATTACGTCGACGAAACTGGACAATCATGGGGAAGTGCACAAGCATTTGATCGTGGCAGTGTAGATCTTCCAGATCCAGGCAACCAAATTCAACGCACGTCGGCTTACACTCAGGATATTCCAGTATCTCTTGCAGCCACAAGACAAGGAGAACTGCTGCCGTATCAAAAAGCACTTCTGCAAGATAAAGTTGTTTACAATCAATACACCCTTGATGACAGAATTAACAAAGGCGCTTTGACCAACCTTGCGTTAGAGCAAAACTTGGACAAAGGCGCATTGGACATTATTGGGAAACAATTATCAAACGCCACAGCTAAATTTAAGCTTGATAAGTTGCCAGAAGAAACGGCAGCTAAGTTAGACCAAATATACGCGCAGACATTTAGGACAAAAATAGGAGCCAAGGTAGATGGCGTCAAAGCGTATGAGTCAATTAAAAAAGTATTTGACGCTGACGTTAATTTCAAACAAAAGAATTTGAATGAATTAACTAGATCAGTTATGTCTAGTCCAGATTACTTAAATTACATTGCTGGCGATACCGCTAGGCAACGCAAGATACTTGATTATTTGGCAAACCCAGCAACAGTTCCAATGCCATCAGACGTTGGTGCGCCACTGCAGTTAGCGTTGTCAGAGATAGTTAAATTACAGAGTATGAGGGATGACGCAGTCAAAAATCAGAACTCAGTAATGAAAGGCAGTAAGGACTTTATCACTAACTTTAATGAAATAGGGAAAAGCGTAAAATCATTTCAATATAAAGGCACAACCCAAATTCAAAAAGGTAAAACAGGTGCGTCCGGTGGATCTGGTCGTACTAGTAGGATTACAGGTAATGCTGCGCGTACACCAGCTGGTTCAAATAGACCGCCAATAGGACCGCCACCATTAGGTAATTAGTAACAGCCTTACTTAGAAATGTATATGTTGGTACAATCGTTTTATGGCCGATACACCACAGCAAGTTATATCTAAGTTACAACTTACTCCTGATCGCAAAACTTCATACAAAAAGATCACTGACAAAGCGTCGACAAACACCTACATCATTAATGAGTTGCAGGGTGTTCTGTCGGCGCTTAGTTCTTTGCCAGAAAAAGACCTAAAACAAAAAACAGGGTTGTCGCTTAAAGATGTTGATGGATTACGACAATGGCGTAATCAAGTTATTGATGCTGTATCAAAGACAAGTGGTAAATCTTTTAGTGGTGGAAAGTTCAAGCCAGGTCAAGAAGAACAGATTATTGGTCAAAGGCAGCAAACAATCAAGCAATTGCAAACTGCTGCTGAACCTGGAATACGGCGATCACAACGTGGACTTGGCGGTGAGATTTCCACGGCTGCTAAAAACTTCATTGCTGGTTATCAGGCTCCACGACGCGCTGCTGAATTAACTAAACGTGGCTTGCCTATATCAATGGCCTATGAGGACATCCCACAAGATGACCCGACTGCAGTTATAGCTTCTGAAGTTGGTGAGGGATTTGGGCAAACCTTTGCCCCGACTGTTGCAACACTTCCGGGTCTTGCTGCTGGTGGAGCTGGTGCAGGTCTTCTTGATCGTGCGATTGGCAGTCGGTTGCCAAATAATGGGCTTATAGGTTTGTTGCGTACTGGGGCCATGATTGGTGGTTCGATGGCTGGTGCCAATGTGACCGGCGGTTTGTACAACAAATATGCTGGCCCATATGCTGGTCTGAACGAAGAACAAACAAAGCAAATTGCTGGTGCAATGAATCAGCAATTTGGTGGAGCAGCTGAGACTCTTGGTCAGGTTGGTGCTACTGCGTCTATTTTTGGAGCGCCAGCGACCAATGATAAAGGTCAACTTAGTTTTATCGAAGGTGCTGGATTTAATCGCAGCTTAAAAGGCATCCTTCGTAATCCTAATCAGGCTCTTGCAAACCCTGCTGTTAAAGAAACCATTGGAGATATTTCCGAGCGTCTTTACAGTATCAATGAAACTTTGACGGAATCTGGTGACAGAAACCAAGAACTCATCTCTAACTTCATTGCTGAAAATGGCCGTGAGCCTACTAGAGCTGAGCGCGATGCATTAAAGGTCAAGACACCAGAACAGAGACTTGCTGCAGTTACAGCAGACCTGTTGTTCGGTGGTACGACAAAACTTGGTGGCAGCTTCAATCCGTTTAACCTACTGTCAGCTGCCCGTGGTGGTTCGCCAAATCAACCATCACCGCAATCACCTGTTACACCACAGCAGCCCGGTGGTCCGGTACAAGCGCCAGTTCAACCAGGTGCTATGCCAACTGCGCCAATTGGAGCAGGTCTGTTCAATTTTAGAGTCAATCTAAAGCGACAAAACACTCCTGTTCCTCATACGATTACATTCGACACATCTACTGGTAAGGCTACAGTTAATCCTTCAGTTGATGTCATTGATGTAAACATTGCCAATCCGGCGAGTGAAAAGCTAACATTACTGCCTCCGGTTACTGTTGGTAATACAGACGTATCAGTACGTCACATCAATCCAGATGGATCGATTATTACTATGGTTACTGATAAGTTGACAGGTCTGTCAACGCTTCAGTCAACTACGTTCAATGCATTGCCACCGGCACTGCAAACAAACATTGATAGTGTTCTTCAAAACACAAGACTTGGTAATAAGAGATTCCCTGTCTCTGGATTCCCAACGACATCTACATACAATGCTGATGTCGACGCACTGCCATCGTTTGCCGACGACTACAAAACAAAAATTAACATTGACGGCAAAGATGTCAACGTTGCTGTTGTAGATGTAAAGAATGACACAGCTACTGTGTTGTTCCCGTCAGGCATGCGTATGACATTGCCTAAGACGTTCTTTGCAACTGAACCTGTTAAGCAGCAACGTCTTCCAGCTACAACGCGAACACTGGCTAATGCTAAGTACAAAGTTGGCACTACTAATGCGCCTGTATCTGTTCAAGACCCAACGAGTGGTATTGATTTCTTTGTAGCTGAACCTAGACGTGGAACGCTTGCTGCAGATCCTGCAAGTTGGGCTGCCTCGTACAGAAATGTTCCACCGGATGCACAGAGACTTCCAGTTGGTACGGTCGTTGACCTTGGTGTATTCAATGGTGGTAGGCAAGTCGGTGTTGTGCTTGCTTACAAGGACTTCCCAATATCAGGGACGCCAGCTGCTGGTTATGTAGTCCAGTCATTGAATGACCCACGTATGACGCCGTTTATGGTGCCACACGATCCGTTATATATTCCTGCTATTTCACCGGGTGATAACCCATTTGTATCGACCACGCCAACTCCTGCAACAGCGACTCCTGCTCCGGCAACAGCCACCGCTGCGCCAACTGCAGCTACGACTACACCTACGCCAGCTACTGCTACCCCTGCAGCTGCAACTGGCACGGCTCCCGCTCTACCTGCTACTCCGACAGTGGTCGCTCCAACTCCGACGATTGACACGTCTGTCATTCAATCTGCCATAGCAGATGCTCCGACGGTAGTTCCAACATTAATCGATTACCTAAAGCAACAGATTGAGTCTGATGATTTAACCGATGAACAAGAAGGCATTCTAGATATAGATGCTATTGGTGCTGCTATCGGTTATGACAATCTCGATGCATTAGATGAAATATTCACAGCAGCTGTTGATGCTGGTTTGATTAAGCAGGATCCAGCGGGATTTGAGTTTGATGATTTGGCTGCTGCAGATCCTGCACAGGCTGTTGCTGCAATACAAGGAGTTTTGCAGAGTAAGTTATCTGCTGTACCTGCACCTGCAACTGCGCCTACACCAGCTGCAACTGCACCTACTACACCTGCCACTGTGCCTACACCGGCTGCTGCTGCTACAACGCCAGTTACTCCTGCACCTGCACCAGCTGCTACAACGCCAGCTACTCCTGTACCTGCATCAGCTGCTACAACGCCAGCTGCTGCTGCGACTACACCAGCAACCGGGTCAAGTAGCCGAATCAACCTTGTTATGTTTGCAGTACCTTTGGATGCTGACGAACAACTTATTGCTGACAAAATCACTGACGAGTACAACAGTACTGATCCTACCCGCGATCAACTTAGAAGTGTCACAATTAACCTTGATGATTTGAGTGCAAGCACTGGTGTTGATAAACCAACTTTGCACAGAGTATTGAGTAAATTGTGGGGCAATAACATAATTGCACAGGTCGCTGGTGACACTTATGACCTAAGCGGTTTGTACAAGCCACGTACTTCAACCACTGCAACCACTGCACCATCTTCAGCAACACCTGTAAAGCAAAACGTAACTGGCATTGACGCTGCAGCATGGGCTGCGATGCCAATTGATCAACGCATTGAAATGGTTGAGAGTAACCTTGGCGAAGAGGCCATAGCGCTTGAAGTTATAAAAGCAAATCAAGCTGACTTTGATGCATTGATGCCAACTAATGGTAATCCGTTGGTTCTTGGTGCTAGTAGTCCTAGTTATGCTCAATACAGTAATGTCGTAAAAGGCGCAATCATTAGCTACCTAAATGCGCGTGGATTAGACACAACAGGTTTAGCAGATCAATTGCAGGGTGCTGTTGATCAAACAGTATGGTCACTGCATGGTGTCAAATTTAAAGTAGACCCAGCATACGAACCAATATTTAATAGGTTCATTAGTGGGTTAGGCACAAAAGCACCAAGTGACACTAACTTTGAGGGTAATGAAGAGATTCGCTTGAGGTCATTGAATGACAGCACAGCACCTCCAACAACACCCACTACGCCTACACCTACACCAACACCAGCTGCTACTGCACCAATACCAACGCCAACACCAACACCAGGCCCGACTACTTCTATACCAACATCAGCGCCAGCTACAGCTGCTGTGACACCGACGCCTACACCTGCGCCAGTAGAAGATTTGACTGACCTTACTGATCTTGGAGACACAGCTGAATCTGTCAATCCACGTGATACAGGTACGCGAGCGCCAAGAGAACCCTCATCTGAATCAGATGTAGTTCCACCTGAGTCTTATAAGACGCCTGAAGGAAAAACTGCATTCCCTTATGGTGAAGAATTTGGCGAACCAGCTAAAGAAGGCACATTGCCTGTCGAGATGGAGGATTATAGGGCTGATAAAACCCGTTATCGTCGACAAACTAAAGGTGAAGAAACTAGACCAGTATCACTTAATGACTTTAGAAAAGCTGTGCCTGAATGGGCGCAAAGTACTGGTGGTTTTAGGCGCATGGTCGGTAAGTTTATTGCGCCTATCTTAAACGCACTAACTACAGACGACACGCCCATAGATAAGTTAGAACTTGATCTCAAGGGAGTCAAGGATAAACAAGATCTATACGTCAGCTTGCAAGATGTATTCGGCCAAACGCCTGAACAAGCTGCAGCTCTTGCTGAATGGGTAGATCGATTTAGCTTGGCTTGGGCGCGTGAGTTTGCTCGCATGCACGGCATCAACACGATGGATAGGCTTAGAGCGTCACGTGTAACTGAAGATCCTGCGCCTAATCCAAAGAAAGATCCTAAAACGGGACAAGTTCTAAGTTCTGAAAAGTGGAAGCTCTACTATCGTGAGCAGATGGCACCAAAGCATTCTGAAGAAAATGCTCGCATTCTAAAAGAACTACAGACTGTTTTCTATACGCAACGTTTAGGCACTATTGGGTTATTGCCAACGACACATCGTCAGTACTTCGGCAATACAACAGGTATGACCTTTAGTATTGGTGGCGATGGTAAACGTGCTGTCAATGTAGTTTTGGCCTTGCATGGTAAAGAAAATTACGTTACCCAAGTTCACGAAATTAACCATGCGTTGGTGCGATCGTTGTATGCACCAATGATTCATCAACTTGCGTCAAAGGTCTATCGCAGCTATAGGCAGGTTGCAGGAGATAAGAAATCACGCGAAATACAACGTGATATCGAGGAACGCATTGTCACAGAAATGACAAATATGATGTTCAATGCGCCTGGCGATTTCAATCTGTTTACAGAAAATGAAAACGCCGAAGGCGGATTTGACGTGTCGCTCAACAAGTTGATCATGGACATGGGTCAATTGATGCGTGATTCAATCGCTGATCCAAAGGATAAGAACGACCCAAATAACGTTGCAAACAAAGACTTTAAAGGTTGGAATGTGTCATTCCCACAAGACGCTACAGAGCAGAAGAAGCTGGCTGTTGGCACTCCAATTATTGTAGAGGAAATTGTATTTGGTGGTCGAAGAGTCAAGAAGACATATCACTTAGCTAAAACTATTACTCCGGGATCAGAAATCAAAGTTATGTCTGCTTCTGAGTACAAGAAGAGTTATGACAATGGTGATTACAAAGCTAAGACAAAAGATATTGATCCTCAAACCATTTATGCCATAGGTCAGACAGAAGTCAAGTCGCTATCAAAACCTGTAAACCAGTATCTATCTAAATTCTTTGGGCACTGGTACGAGCATACGGTCAACATGATTGCTGCTTATAACCCAGATGTTAATGTCGATGACATTGACTTTGGCAACATGAGTGTGGTTGAAACTACGAGAAATACCGTAGGTTTCAGATGGTGGGATGACGTCAAACAAGCCAAGGAACAATTCCCGTTATATAACGACCCAGATTTTTCTGATGAACGCATATCGGCTCGTGTAAACGACTCATATTTAGGGTGGGCAGACAAGGGTGGCTATGAGGCTTATCGAGAAGATAACAACATCCCTGTTGAAAGCTACGAGATAACTAGTGGTCTTCCAGGATACGTTCCAGGCACTCAGTCTCAGGCAATTGAAGCAGTTGCATTAGTAGGCGATCAAGCTCAAGTTACACCAGATGGCGTTGTAAATGCTGAGCTGAGCATGGAGGATTTGCTCAATCAGGCTATTATTAATGGCGGTGCAACTGGTGATATAGACTTCATGAACAGGCGTCTGCCAAGAGCAAAGCCAATGTTTATGAATAAGTCACTAGAGGAGTTGACTCTAGATGACTTGACTATTCAGCCTGACGACCTTCCTGAAGTCGAGGGTGAGGTTACGACTGAATCAACGCCCGAAGAGAAGGCGCTGCAAAGAGCAAAGACTATAGCGGAACTTAATCAAGCATCTACGCAAAACCTACACAATGCTGTCGTTGAACAAGCTAAGTCACAACAGGCTGGTCGCACGTCAAAGCGTTATCTTGATGCTGTTGATGGCTTGGTCCGTAGTAGATACGTACCTTCCATATTTCAAGGATACATCAAATCAAAGCATGCATGGCTTGAGGGTGTAAGGGTTTTTACGTCTAGAGACGGCAAGACATGGACTGCATCAAAGTTCCAGCATGGTGATGACCTTGTTGCTAGTTTGTACACTGCATCCTCGGAAGCTGTTACGTCGGTATTGTCACAACTTCGGCCAGTACAGGAAGAAGGTGGTGGTTACAGTAGGACTAAATTGCAACGTGCATACAAAGATGCAAACGGTGTAATTCAATGGCAGACAATTAACAGCGGTGATGCATGGACTTTGATGCGTCGTGAGATGACGCGATCTGCACAAAATGCTGTTAACGAATTGCGACGTGTTACATCAGAACGTGTCGAGATGCCGTATCGAAATCCTCATTTGCAAAAAGCAAAATTGCAAACCATTTCAAACGGCAATCTAACAGAAGGCACTGCAGCATTTGAACAGGAAGTAATTCGCACGGCAGCTATTTATAAATATCTAGAGGCTTGGAATCGTTCCAATCAACTTGAAGGCCCAGAAATGATTGGGCAACCGTTGCGTGGCACGTACAAAAACATTCTAGATTTGCGCATGCCAAAAGAGTTAAAGGATCGAATCCAAGAAATTCTAGACAGTGACGCATATCCAGAAGGATCTAAACCTTACGAAATATATTCGGCGATTATGGCTAGTGACAAGTCTGTAATTGAAGGACTTAACAGCACTCCTATATTCCGTGTTATACACGCTGGTTATACTACACGTGACAACAAATTAAGTTCTAACGCTGTTGTTGACACCATTTTCACATACAGAGACGGTGTTATGTATGTCCCAGAGATCAAACAAAGTAAGTTAAAAACGCTTGAATCTCAAATGTCCGATTCGTATGTCAATCAACAAATTAACGAGAATGCTGGTCGTATCATTTCGTTAGATGAAGTTATAGGCACTGATGAGGGTGGGCGCACAATTGGTGAGTCCATTATGTCGGAAACCAAATCAGTAGAAGATGAAGCTGAGTCTGGTAATGGTGGCTTGATGCTTGTTGCGTATAAGCATAGAGCTATTAAGGCTGTGGCTGCACTGACTCAAAGTGATACATACGTCGATGAGTTTCTTCAGGGTTCTTATGGCATTGCTCAGTTTGATGCTCAAGACGGTAATCAGCGACGAGAGTCAATTGGTAAAACATTAGATAAATATTATGCAACGATGGCAGAAGCAGAGCGTTTAGCACCAGCAAAACTGTCTGCGCCTAAGCTCAAGCAACAGGCAGAACGCAAAAAACGTGTTGATGAATACAATGCGTTTATTGCAGCTCTGAAGACTAAAACACAGAAGCAACTTACGTTCATTATGACTGATTGGGCTATGGCAACAGAAAAAGCACAGGCCTCTGTCAATATTTACAACGCAATTAAATTGCTTATAGATAATCCGACCGGCGCAATGGTTAAAGAATTAGAGCGCAAGGGTGTTCTTCAAACAGTAGACGCTACTACTTTGAATAAAATCGTAAAAGCAAAACAGAATGCACCGCATGCTTTTAATGCTCTATCAAATGCATTGAGCGTACTCGAATCAACGGTAACTAAATCTGAAGAAGTTGGTCGTGAGACTGCCGAATACCATGAACTGAACTTATCGCTTACTCCAGTTGAGTCAGTAATACTTTCTGCTCGTAGTGCTAATTTGCGACGGTATGGCATTGTTCCAGCGGAAACTGGCACATCAATTAGAGCTGATCAACTTATTGCTGGTTTGCACATTGGTACACCTAAATACGATGCAGCACTCAAAAATATTCTTGACCGTATTAACAACATTGAGGGAACAAAGCTCAATCAATATTACGATGACAACGTCACTGGATATGCTCAGCAAGTAAAGGCTGTAGTAACACAAATTGATGCTACATTGGCAGAAATTGAGGATTCGCATCCAAAAATCTGGGAGACGTTGAAAGACCTCTCGATGAATGAGCGTCGATTGCACATTTTGATGGAGCGTACGCAGTACATTTCACGTGATGAAAAGGGCAACATTCAAACAGATCCGGTTCTTGTTGAATTTGGATCGCGCATGCGTAACAGGATGGTCACACGTGCGCTTGAGGCTAAAGCAGTTGGAGGTGAAGTAAGCGCTGAAACATATACTGAAGCAATTGACGCCACTGTTGATGCTCTTTATAGCATCGCTGTTATTCAGCCAGAACAATCATTTAGTAGAAAGATGTTGGAAGGCACAAACCTTGTGACACATCAGAAACTTACTCAAGAGTCAGATGACACAGTGCTCCGAAACATTATCAAAACACTAAATGGTAAGTCACTCACCAGTATGTCAGGTCTGCGTGGCAAAACGTTGTATGAACGTGTACTAGGTTTTGCCGGTATCACGTCTAATCAAAATCAGATTTTGTCTGATGATCAACTAAAAGCTATTGCGCGACTGAACAACGAGAAAGAGTCACCTGTCGTCCAGTCGGTTATATTTGCGAGATTACAGCAAGAGCGCAATGACTTCATCCAAGAAGGAATAGGTGGATATCTCGAAAAGCAAGGTAAGGCTTTGGAGTCGATGACTGTCGAAGACCTTAACGGCTACCTTTCTGACATGGATCGTAATCAATCGTTCTCAGTGATGTCCAATATCCTAAAGCTATTGACGCAAGAGCGCAGTTCGTTATTGCCGTTTATTACTTACACTGGACGTTTGCCATACGCTGATGAAATCTCCCAGATTGCCAATCAAATACACGAAGGTGATCCGTCTAAAAAGATAGAGGACGTTACTAAACGTGTGTTGAGTGAGTTTGGTAGCTTGCAAGAAAAGGTTGCAAAATACGGTCTTGAATATATGACGAACGCTGCTAACGTGACGTCTATTCAAACAACTGTCAGCAGTGAAACCAATCGTAGAAGCATTAGTTATGGACTTACTCTGAACAATCCAGCTGATATTGCTAACCCTGTTGGTGCTCAAATTCGACGCCAGATCATTACTCAGCAAGCAATATTTGGAGATAAAGATTCTGGTCTTGTATTAGAAAAGTTTGGCTTTATTCATGACGCAGTAAATGATTTGATCGTTACTGAAATCAATAAGGCGCTGCCGAATCTTCGAGAATCAAATCCAAGTAAAGCTGCTGAGATTGAGAAATACTTAGCACTGCCAAAAGATGAACTTGCAGACAAGATTCAATCACTAATTGGCGTCCTACCACGGAATGTAGCTCAAGCTGTGCAAGAATATGTAAAGTTTAGAAACGACACGTCTTTACTTACTCAGTCAAATGTAAACAAGCTTATCTGGGGTAAAGCTGTCACAAAGGCTGACATGAAGGGGCGTGGTAGAACTAACATCCCTGCGCCAGGAAAGGGTACTAAAGCTACATATGGCACCACTCCTGAGTTTATATTTGCTGAGGCTGTGAAGAAACGTACAAGACAAGTCATAGATGATTTCGTCAAGGATTTGTACGCGTCGGACGCGACGTTTGCGCTAACAAAGCAAGCGTTCCGTGGCTTCGATGCACCAACGCTAAAGAAGATTTTGGATGATCCAAACTTTGCTGCGCAACCAGAAAACAGAGAGATTAAAACACGTCTGGAACAACTCACCGAAGCAATAGCAAAAGATATGGTCCAAGGACGAATGGAAATTATCCGTGCGCTAAAAGATCCTAAATATGCAACATACGACTACACGTTAATTAGTCCAGATAACCCCAACCTGGTTAAGGTAACAGATGCTGCTGGTAAGCACATCATGACGATTGATTACAAATTGTCAATGTACATGCTTCCAGGGCAAGCAGTGCCTTTGTCTACTCCGTCACCATCTGCGTCACGTAAGTCGTCATACACGCAATCTGCTATTGTAAATTTGATTCTGTCTACAGAAAACGTTAATGTCATTAGACAAAATGCAGAGTTTTTCAATCAGTTTCCAGAAGCACAACGTCAAGCAGTTATTGACATTTACAAAAAACAACTTGAGGCCGAAACAAAGACACGCAATGCAATAGTTGCACAGATGTCGTCGATGCAGAATTACCGTGTCATGCCAGCTGAATATTGGCACGGACGTGATCGTGTACAGACGCCAACCAGACGCACTGCTGAACCGATGTTTATGAATAGGCGTTTGGATGAAATGCCATCACGCATTGATTCGTTGATTGGTACTCGATCACCAGAAACCGTAGATATGTATGTCAAGCCTGTAATCTCTAAGTGGATACAGCCAGATGAAAACGGACTGCGACGAGTACAGCTTAATGTAGATGGAGTACCAGCGTGGGATGGTTACGGTTACACCGTACAAACGCCATCTGGCGCACGGTCCAACATTTATGCCAACCTGCGCACAATGGGATTACCACATCACAAAGCTCTGGAAGTTTATGCATTGACAGAACATCCAGAATTTAAAAAATGGCAATCTGGTGACCTTGTTGATTCGGTTCATCTAAATCAACCAGGCTCTCTCGAATATCACGGTGTCAGCATGACAACCGACGAAAAAGAGAAATTGCAAGTTGTAATGAACGCGCACAATTTGCAGATGGCTATCGACGAATACAACAACAAGCCAACCGCTAAAAACTACGAGTCGATGAAGTATTGGTATGACGAAGTGTTCCCGGTAGGTGATGATGGTAAGCCGTTAACTAACGAACAGTTGGAAAAACGTGTGCAAGAAATTGCCAACGACTCGATCAAGCTGGAAGCGGTTCGTGTACAGGCTGACACAATCAAATCAGCAATTAACACACCAGAAGTGCAATACTTTAGCAATCCAGTCATGGCACACATGGAAGGTCGAGTGCAGTTACGCACTGGTAAGTCATTTACCACATTGGCATTTGGTGTTGCTGCAAACAACATGTTGAACTACAGCGCAGATGGTGTTCGAGTACATGATCTCGGATCAGGGCTGCACAAGAATGACAACAAGAAACAGCAACCACGTTGGATCAAGATGGACAATCCATTGGTCGTCGACCTAAAGAACAATGGTATTGATGCACCAAGTATCCAACCGCATATGGAAAAGGCATTGAGCCGTGGGCATGACGGTGTTGTATTTACTAACTATCGTGACTCAATGTTCTCAACTGTTTCGCGTAACATAGCAATCACGCTCGATGACAACAACGTAAAGTCCGTTGCAACTATGCACGTTGATTCTGAGGGCGGACGGCCAAAGGCTACAAGGCGCACAGCTCAGCCAATGTTTATGAACAGAAGGCTAGAAGCTCCTGTAACAAGGTCTGAGGCTCCTACCTTGCTGTCAGTAGAGCTTGAGGACGTAAAGAAGTCTAGAGCAGAAAAAACTGCTGAGGGCGCGTTGTGGTTGTACGACAACTATCAGGCGTTTACTCGCTCAGCACTTGCTCTTGACTTTGCGTTCACATTCATCCAAGGTGGACGAGCTGCTCTTGGACTTGTTACAGGACGTCCGATGGATTCAGTTTGGGCTGCAAAAGCATTGGCGTGTTCATTTGCAGGTCTTGCTCCAAACACAAGCATTACGATGTTTGGCAAGCAAATTGGCTTTGACAAACTAGGTCGTCGTGCATACATGAGTATGTATCTGTCAATGCGTAAAGATCCTATGTGGCAGGTTGCCAAAGATCTTAAACTTCCATTGCACATGCTGAACATGGAGAAACGTATTGAGTCCGAACGCAATCGTCTGTATCGGGAAGCAGGTGGAACAATCAATTACGAAGATATTCCTATTGACCTGATGCAGTATGACGAAAGAGGTAATCTTGTAGATTACTTTGAATCAAACACCTTGATTGGCGCAATTCCATTCCAAGGAATGTTTGAACGGCAAATTAGTATCCAGCATGACGTGTTGCTGTTCAGCCTATTGAAGCATCAATTAAAAGCCAACCCTGTGTTTAAAGATGTTCCATTAGAAGAATTGGCATCCGATAAATATGCACAGTTGATTGCTAACTATTTGTCGTTGAGTATGGGTGACTTCCAATACTCAACGGATGAAAAAGTGGACGCTAAATGGGGACGCATTGGAAAGATTGCATTCGTAGCACCACGATGGCTTTTCGCTAATGTCATGTTAAACCCTATGGTCAATAGGTATATGAGTCAAAGTACAAAAGCCAGACAGTTCATGGGAGAGAAAAACCGTGTGTTTGATTTGTACCCGAAAGATCTCGGTGAGAAGAATGCGTTCTTTGCTAGATATCAATTCTTGAACTACTGGGGTACAGCAATGTTCCTATTGGGTATGCAGCTGTATCACAAATTCAGAGGCATGATGACCGGAGATGGAAGATACAACGCCAATCCAAAGAAACTTGCAAACTTTAGAAATGGTGACTGGGACATATCAGACAGCACTGGTACTTTTGACCTTGTAAACGTGCCATGGGGATGGGCTGCTGCAGCATTAAGTGGCGATCCAGAAAGGCAAGCAACTGGTCAAAACTCAACAGCTGGTGAGTACCTGATACAGATGGCAAATACACTTGGTTATCGTGCAAGTCCTGTTGTGACCAAACCACTCCAGGCGCTTTACGGCAAAGATGTTGTCAATCGTCCTGTCTGGGCAACCGACAAGATGCTTAGCTTGCTATACCGAGAACAGACACGCCCGTTGTTTAAAAAGTGGACTGGAGAAGATGGGCCTGAAGATCTAACTGTAAGTCACTTCTTTACATCGCAGTTGCCGACTGCTTGGACGGAAGCTATGCAAGCATACTACGACTCTAAGTTTGATCAAAAGAGCGAAGAGATAGCTGCAGCTAATGCATGGAAGCAGTTTGTGATGAGTGGTGTAGGCCTTAGAGCAAAATACAAACCATTCTTCCCAGAAGAAATGATGAAGTTCCGAAGACTTCAGATGTATCGCCGAAGGTTAGGCACATATTCACCGAGTGCTAAAGATGTGATCCAAAAAGGAGACCCATACAAATTCATTACAGGTCTCCAATAAGAAAAGCCCTCGAAAGAGGGCTTTAATCAATTATGCTACTTGTCGCTATTACGAATTCAAAATCAGTATTTTCTTTTTTCACAACGGCGACAGTATCGTCTGATCGCAGGTGATTTACCAGCTCTACTGTCGATGTGATGTTTTTTGAATTTGTATACGTCACAAGTGTTCCACTTCTGTGTACGATCTTTCCCGGTCTGCCGGAAATAACCATAGCTGCAATCAAGAACGTAACGTTCCCACCAATGAATAGTCCACACAAAAATTCAGTCATCTATGTCTCCTTCTAGGTCAAGTGTTACACCTGGCCCAAGTTCTACGTTTCCTTTATCGATCCATGTACCAATGTCATCATAGTTGAACTTAATTATCCCTAGTCGTAACGCAGCTTGATTGATGTTAGGGACTTTTAAGATTCTGCATACAGCTGCCATGTTTGTATTTAATGTCGATATAGAGATTTTAAGTTTCTTTGAAGCGGAGAGTCTGTTGCCCTCCGCTATCGTAACAATCAACTGCCATCTAAGCCAAGGTGATATTCGACGCTTTACCAGAGGTCGGTTGGCAGATCGTCGAATCTGGCTTTTGCTGGTGTGAACTGTAGTCGGCATTCGCCTACTTCTCCATTTCTATTCTTTGCGACAAGTATCTCAGCCTCTTCAGATTCCATGTCGATACGTTGCGACATGTTCGCGTAGTACATCGGGCGATATAGGAACGCTACGACATCTGCATCGCTTTCTATGTCTCCAGATTCGCGTAGGTCACTCATCATCGGTCTCTTGTCATCTCGCTTCTCTACGGCGCGACTGAGGGACGACAGGGCCACAACACACACGTTTAGTTCCTTGGCTATTGACTTCAGCCCTCTACTAATTACGCCAATCTCGCGAGTTCTGTTATCGCCCTTTGATTCAATCATCTGAAGGTAGTCGATAAACAGTATCTGTAACCCATGCTCTCTCTTCAGTCTTGACGCCTTTGCTCGAAGCTTGTGGATGTCCATGCGGTTATCCGCAGTAATGTACATTTTGGTATCAAGTAACTCAACACGTGCAGATGATATGAGTCTGCGCTCGTACTCGTCCATTACCTTGTTCTGAATACGCTTACCGTTGATGCCGGTCATGAGTGAGATGATGCGCTGTGTGACCATGGCGCTGGACATCTCAATAGACGCGAACATCACTGAGCCACCGTTACGAGCGACATTGATTGCGCATTGCAAAGCGAGAGCAGACTTGCCCATTGATGGACGTGCGCCAAGAATAAATAACTCACCTGGTCGGAATCCGTTGGTTAGGTCATCCATGGCGAGGAATCCGGTTTTGATCCCTGCCATGTCGGAAACAGTGCGTCCAAGGATGTTGTCGAGTTCCTCGTCGATGAAGTCGTCAACGTGTGGTGTGGCGTTGATGTTGTTGCTTAGCGTCCCGACACTCTCGACAAGTGTGTCCATGATTGCTGCAGCATTTGAGTCAACGTCGTACGCTTCGGTCATAGCAATGTTTGCTTGTTCGATGACTCGTCGGCGATTACTGTGCTCCTTTACGATTCTGGCGTACATCGCAACGTTGCTTGATGTTGGTACGAACTCACCAATCTGCATGAGATATGCGATGCCACCACAGTTTTCCAATTCCCTCATGGCTTGAAGCTCGGCGCTCAGGCTCACGATGTCAATTGGGTCAGCGTTGTCCATGATGCGTTCCATGGCATGCCATATGACACCGTTAGCCTGACGATAGAAATCGTCAGGACTAATCAGGTCAGCGACGCTCGACCAACACTTGTAGTTG
>Ga0181343_1000419_pt1 | contig 18692 bp, 15 predicted proteins | sample Su13VDMLBSD_FD_130110 | JGI IMG/M metagenome (GOLD analysis project Ga0181343, IMG submission 130110) | Freshwater viral communities from Lake Michigan, USA - Su13.VD.MLB.S.D | ecosystem: Environmental > Aquatic > Freshwater > Lake | place: USA: Michigan | collected 2013-07-15 | reverse complement strand
TTTTATATACCGCCTCCAAAAAAATTAAGAATTTAGAAGCTTTAACACTCACTTCAAACCATAGAAATGAAATTGTTGAAGATCTAAGAGACTATTATGCTGAGAATTTAGTCAGTAACTAAATGAGAATACCCTTTCAATGGAACACAGCTAATTTTACTTGGGAGTCTAATCCATTTCCTAATCAAAGTATTACTCCCTTCACTTGGGATGATTGTGCTTTAATTGTAGAGATAGTAACTGAACTTTTAGGTGGTAAATCACCCTCAGATATTTTTAAGGGTAAGAAAAAAAAGAAAAAATTTATTAAATTAATTTGTAAGGTAGAAGGTACTGAGTATAAAGAAACCAAAGAAGTTATAGATAGACAAATACGTATAACAGACATAGCCTTAGTAGCTAAAGAAGTACTAGGTATTGACCTTAAAGTTGATTTATAATGTATAAAATTTTCACTGACAAGACTGAGGTATTTGAATGTAATATCCAATTAGAAGGAGCATCTGTTAAAAAAAGTCAAGCTCGTTTATTAATTGAGTCTGATGATCTTTCTTTAGTCTTTAAAGGAGAAATTTCCTCAGATGGAAAGTGTAAAATTCCTATAAAAAAACTAAAAGGTCTTTTAGACGAAAATACTCAGGGTAATATTAAATTAGAAGTTATAGCTGAAGATACCTATTTTACACCATGGGAATCTAAATTTATGGTTGAAACTTCTAAGAAAATAACTGTTGAAGTTAAATCTCAAGAATCCCCTGTTAATATTATAACTGAGTCTAAGCCTAAAATTACTGTAGATAAAGTTAAAACTGCTCAATCTATACAAGAAAGTAAACATGTTTTAAAAATAATTGGCCTTCTTAGAAAAGAAAATATACATTTAGACAATATCTCTAAGAATAAAGTTAAACTTAATACCTTGATTGAAATTTATCTTAAAAAGAATGATATAAATCCTAATAATATAGGTTTAATTATTGAAGGAGTTTTAAAAGGGTTATCTAAAATAGGTTAATATGTCTTTACCTGATTTAACAGGCCAAAATATAGAAAATACATATCAAAGATTAGTCCAAACTGATGGGACTAATTTTTATGATGGGACAGGCTCATTAGTCATTTTACCTAGTGCTAATACTTCAAGTTTAGTAACTACTTCAAGTTTTAATGCGTTTACTTCAAGTATAAACCAATTCACATCCTCATATAATACAGGATCATTTACTGGAAGTTTCACTGGGGGTTTTAACGGAACAGCGACTACTGCTTCCTATTATCAAGAAGTAGATCCTGTTTTTACAGCAAAATCTGCCTCTTTAGCCACTACAGGATCAAACATATTCAGAGGTAACCAAACTGTAACAGGTAGTTTATACACAACAGGTTCAAATGAATTAGTAGGAGATACTATTTTATCAGGTACTCTTCAAGTCCAAGGAAAATATCCCTCTATAGTTGGAACTTCTTCTGTCTCTATTGTTGGTAATGTAGATCTAAACGGATTTTTAAGATTTGATCCTGTAACTTCAAATATAGATACTACCATATCAGCTTCTTATATTTATGTATCTGGTTCTACAAAGGACTTATACTTCTCACAAAACGGTAGTGGATATAATAATGTAACTCGTTTAAGATGGTTAGAAGGTAATTTATACACAGGTCTTCTACATGGAGGAGCAATAACTTCAATAAATTCAAATACATACCAAGTTGCAAGTGGTAGTGGTATAATTGTTAATTTAAATGCATCAATACCAAATGATCCATACCCTACAATACAATTTTTACAATGGGGTAACCTAACAAAAACAATTGATGCTCTTAGTGCCTCCTTTGATCAACAATTTATAGCAATAAGTTCAAGTGGTCAAATACATGCCCAAGGTACTCCATATTTTAATGGAGAAGTGGATAGATATATCCCAGTAGGTATTGTTTTACACCAAAATCGTTCATCAATAAATGGTACAAAAACACAACCTTCTTTAGGATACGGATGGAAACAAAGATCAAATGTATTCATATCCGCTTTTGGACCTTTAAAACTATCAGGACATAGTATAGCAACAAGTTCATCTCTTGGATTAACTGTAGGAAGCGGTACTTCATTTGCAGATGGAGCTAATTACCCAACAGATCCAAATAACCCATCTTATGTAAATGATCCTGGAACAAATGTTTCTAAAATATTTAGATATTGGCAATCAGGTTCTGATTGGGTGTACGATACAAACAATGGTGCAGGGTACACAACAATTGATCCAACATTATATGCTAGTCAAAGTGCAGGAGGAGCAACATTAACTGCAGTGCCTGGTGGTGGTAGCAACCGACAATATTCAATTCAAAGAGTTTTCTGGTATCCTAACTCAGTTTCAAAAGCTATTGTAGTATACTATGGTAATGCAACCTATACCACTCAAACCGATGCAGTAACAAACATAGCATTTGAACCATTTACAGAAGCTCCAAACACTGCTGCTAATGCTATTTACTTAGGTGCATTAGTTGTTAGAAATAACGCTAATTTCACAGATAGTACATCTTATAAAGTAGAACGTGGAGGGTTATTTAGAGGAGTAGGTGGTGGTGGAGGTGGTGGAGGAGGAACTACCTCACCAGGTGGCTCAAATACCCAAATTCAATATAATAATAATGGAGCTTTCGGTGGAGTTCCTAATTTAACTTGGAACGGAACTACATTATTAGCAACAGGCTCATTTACAGGCTCATTTACTGGTTCTTTATTAGGCACATCTTCATACTCAATTACCGCATCCTATGCTTCAAATGGAGGTGTAACTCAAATATTAGCCGGGCCTAATATTACTTTGTCTCCTACAAATGGTTTGGGTCAAGTTACTATTAGTTCAACAGGAGGAGGAGGAATATATGGAAACACAGCTACTGGCTCTTATGGTAGTTTCTACGACACTACTACCCAAACCAACCCAGTAATTAATGTAATTCGTTCAATGTCTTTTAATAGTACAGACATTACAAACGGTGTTTCGATATCAGGTTCAGTTAGTCCTTATAACACATATATAAAAACTGAAAATGCTGGTGTATATGACATTCAATTTTCAGCCCAATTAGAAAAAACAAGTACAGGAAATACTAGTGCTACTTTTATTTGGTTAAGAAAAAATGGAATTGATTTAGCTGAAACTAATACTGCTCTTGAATTATCACAAAATGGTAAAGGGGTCGCGGCTTGGAATTGGTTTGTAAATGCCGCGGCTAATGATTATTTCCAAATTATGTGGGCTGCTGACAGAACAGATCTTCAATTAACAGCTACTACACCTGTAATTGGTCCTGCTGTCCCATCTATCATAGCAACTGTAAATAGAATAGATCAATTTTTATCAAATACAGGCTCATTTACAGGTTCATTTACAGGATCTTTATTTGGTACTTCAAGTTGGGCGGTTAATACTTTAACAGCTTCATATCTTAATAATCTTACTCAAAATGTAGAAATTTTAGGAAATGTAACTATTCATGGTACAGCTTCAGTTGATGTACTTGTAACCAACTACCAATCTTCTTCTATTATCTATTCATCAGGCTCTACTAAATTTGGAGATACTTTAGATGATACACATGAATTTACAGGTAGTATATTTACTACAGGTTCAATCTCATCAACAAATACAGTTACAGCAATTACAGGTTCATTTTCTTATTTACAAGGGAATTCTCCTATAGTTGTAGGAGATCCTGTTACTTTCCAACAAGCTATAACAGCTTCTTCCATTAGCGCTTCTGTAATTTATGGTAATGGATCTAACCTAACAGGAATATCTAGTTCATCTTTCTCAGCTACATCTTCATTTACCCCTAACGCTATTGTAACAGCATCAGCTACTCCTGGTAATTATACCATGAGACTTACCAAAGGGGATGGCTCTTTCTTTGATGTAACTCTTACAACTCCCGCCCCTACTCCTCCTCCTGTTACAGACACAGGATCATTCTTTACAAATGCCACTCTAAATAGTGATAGAATAGTTTTTACTAAAGGTGATAGATCAACTTTAAATTTAAGTTTGACTAGTTCTTATGTTTTAATTAGTCAAACTAGTTCTTTCACCCAAACTTCCTCTTTTAATACTTTTACTCAAAGTATTCAATCTAGTGTTGATTCTTTAATTAACAGCACAAGCTCTTTTGTTCAAAATTCTCAAACTAGTTCTTTTGTACTAAATTCTCAAACTAGTTCAATGTTAGAACCTTATGTTCTAACATCTGTCACTAGTTCTTTTGTTCAAAACTCTCAAACTTCAAGTTTTGTTCAAAACAGTCAAACTAGTTCAATGTTAGAACCTTATGTTTTAACAATTGTCACTAGTTCAATGTTAGCACCTTATGTGTTAAATTCTCAAACATCTAGTTTTGTTCAAAATTCTCAAACTAGTTCTATGACTGTTTTAAGTAGTTCATACTCTTTAACAGCCTCATACCTTAACACTCCTCAATTTAGTAGTGTAGTAGAATTAGGTGGGACATTAACAATAACAAATGCTAATTATAACACCTATCTTGGCAAAACCATTATATTAACAGGTAGCTCAGCTAAAAATTTTAATTTAAATTATTCACCCACATCACCTGGTTTAGGGGATGAATTTTATATCATACAAAGTGGTAGTGGTCAAGTGACAACCTCAGGATCAGGTGTCACAATACTTTCAGCTACTGGGAGTTTGCCAAAGACAAGAGCAGAGTATAGCAGTATGGCTGTTAAACATATTGGAAGTAATAGGTGGGTAGTAGTAGGAGATATAACAGCTTAATATGAGTTTTTTATATAACATAATTGCTTCTAGTTATGAGGTACCAATAATACCAACTCCTCCACTTGTTACATCTTCTTTTGTTACAACTAGTTTAATGGACTATTGGGATCCCGCTGTTATTAATAGTAGATTTGTTATAAGTGGTATATCTGCTTCCCGTAACTTATCATCTAACTATACAAGTAGTGTTTATGCTACAAATGGTAGTAGTAGTTTAGGTTTAGCAGGTACTATATTTACAACCTTTACAAGTGGAAGTGTTAGCACTGATGTTTATTATTTTGATGGTGTTAATGATTATGCACAAATAACCCCTACCAACAACCCAGTTGAAACAGGTAACCCCCGTAATGTTACTAATCTTAAAGTTTTTACTCTTGAAATGTGGTTGAGAAGTAGCGGTAGCTGGGTAAATAGTGGTAACTGGGTTAGTATGGCTGGTAATACTGGTACTAGGGCTAGGGCTAATAATACTGCTGGTGTAGCTTGGTACTATGCACCTAACATTACTACTGGTGGAACAGGAGGAACCTTAACCACTAATGTTTGGAACCACTTTGTTATAACAATGGCTGATATAAATGCATCAAATGATAGAATAACTGGTTATATTAATGGAACCCAAGTATTCCAAGATACAACAGGTAACTATGCACCTAACTATAACTTTGCCCAAATAATGTACGGTAGCTTCTTTGGTAGTAGTGAATTCCAAAGAATGTATGTTGGTGAAATTAGAAGATATAATAGAGAACTAACATCAGCTGAGGTAATAACAAATTATAGTGGTAGTAAAGCTAGATACGGATTATAATAAATTATGAAAAAGTATAGAATATTAGCATCCCCTGATTTATTACAGGTGAATTGGAATGAAACCGACCACTTAAATGAGAATGAAGCAAGATATTCTACTGATTATCAATGGGCTATAATTGAATATAAAGAAGAACAAACCAACCCAGATTGGGATATGTTCACAGCAGATGAGATAATAAATTATATAGAAGCCCACTACAGTGAATGGAATCCAGATACAACAATAGAACCTTGGTTATCTTATCCTAACAATACAGAACCCATTTAAAAGTTATATTTAGTATTTTTGTATGGTTGTGATATTTATAATAAACCTTATAAATTATGGCAGCCGGAAAATATTCCTTTACTATAGAACAAGGAGCTACAGTAGACTTTGAGATATCTTACAAAGATTCTAACGGAGATCCTATAGATTTAACAGGATATCAAGCCCGAATGCAACTTAGACCCTCCCCGGGGTCAAGTACCTTATACCTTACTTTATCTAGTAGTTTAGACCCTTGTGGTACTGGCTTAAACCTAAGCGGATCAGGAGGTACTAACCCACCCACTTCAGGAACTATAGGAATATATATTTCAGCCGCTTCTTCTTCTTTGTTAGATTTTGATTTAGCGTCTTATGACCTTGAAATCTCATCCGGAAGTGGTAATTGCTACATAGTAACTAGATTGTTAGAGGGTAAAGTCAAATTAAGTAGAAATGTAACTTTAGGTAGTTTCTAATGAGTACAGCTAACTCAGTAACCCCTGGAAGCGAGAATACAACTGTAGTTATCCAAAACTCAGAAGGACAGATAACTACAATAGTCCAACCCAGTGTAAATATTGTTGAAGTAGAATTAAGCCAAGGTCCTCCAGGTCCTCAAGGAATTCAGGGGCCATCAGGATCACAAGGTCTCACAGGTCCTGAGGGTCCTATTGGTCCTGCTGGTCCTTCTGGCTCACAAGGTCCTTCAGGTTCACAGGGTCCCATAGGACCTGCTGGTCCTTCTGGTTCACAAGGTCCTTCAGGTTCACAGGGTCCCATAGGACCAGCTGGCCCTTCTGGTTCGCAAGGTCCTTCTGGTTCAATTGGACCTTCTGGTTCTCAAGGTATTCAAGGAGTAACTGGTATTGGCTATCTCCTTTCCTCATCCACTTCACAAACTATCTCAACTGGGGTTAAGGTTTGGACTGTAAATAAAACTCCTTTAGAATCCGCTTATACAGTAGGTTCTAGAATTAGAGCCTCATATTCATCTATTCAATATATGGAGGGTGTTATAGGTTCATATATAGGTAATAATATTGGTGTAACTATTGATTACACAACTGGGGCTGGTTCAAATTTATCTCCATGGTATTTTTCAATAGCAGGTGAAAGAGGAGTTCAAGGCCTTACAGGCCCTACTGGCCCTACAGGTCCTTCAGGTTCACAAGGTCCATCAGGTTCACAAGGCCTACAGGGTATCCAAGGTCCTTCCGGATCACAAGGTCTACAGGGTATTCAAGGCCCATCTGGTTCACAAGGACCTAAAGGAGACCCAGGGACTTTAACTAATTTTACAGATTTAATTGTAACAGGATCTATTTGGGCTAGTGGATCAGGTAATATAACTGCTAGTAATAATATAATAGCTAATGGTTATATATCTTCTAGTGGAACTGTATACGGATCAACAGGTTCATTTTCTTATTTACAAGGAAATTCTCCTATAACTGTAAAAGATAATACAACTTTTCAACAGTCTGTAACAGTCCAAAATGAATTATACGCTCCTCGTCACCCTAGAGTATTAAATTTTTATCAAATACCTGGAGGTTCTGCGGCAAGATTTTTTGTAACAGGTTATTCTTATAATTTTATCCCTAATGTTTCTAGCAGTTTCCAAGCCCCAGCTAGTGGTAAAGTTATTATAAATTTTGGAAGTGTCACATCTGGCTTTTCTAGTATTGATCCGGGTCCAGCTTATTTTCGACAAGGGGAATCAGCTATATTTGTAAGCCCAACTGCTAGTCTTGCTGGAACAGCTAGCAACATTGGAGATGGATCAGATGTAGCTGCTAGACTTAACTCTCCCTCAGGAGGATATATAACAGTTCATGCTAGAAATTATAATAATGGCGCTGTTTATCTTAGTCCAGTTAGTAAACTAATTACAGGATTAACTAGCGGTAGTAATTATACTTTTTATTACTATGCTGCTAATGTAAATGGTCTTACTATTGAAGAGGATGTGGATATGGTATCTATAAGTTTACGTGATTACATTCAAGTAACTGAAGTACAATAATTATAATGGCTCAAGTAATACAAATAACAACCCAAGGCCCTCAAGGCCCAACAGGCCCCCAAGGTCCACAAGGAATCCCAGGATCACTCACTAGTTCAGTAGATATATCATTTACAGGAAGTTTAGGGTCTAGTGGAAGTGTTATTTTTATAGGACAAGGTAACTCTAAAATTTTAACAACATCTAATCCTATAGGGCATTATGTTATTGAAAATTTATACCCAATAACAGGTTCTGGTTTAGCTATTAGTTCATCAAATTTACCCTCTAATCATTTTAATTTTTTAAAAATTGGAGAAATAGAATTAGTTGATGCTATAATTAATACTACTCATAGTTTTATAGTTAATAATTCAAAAGAATTTATTGTTAATTCTGGAGAAGTTGGTAATGATGTAGCAGGATTAGGTACTTTATTTAAACATATAAATACTTCTTTTGATGTTTACATCAATAATAATTCTAAATTAACTATAGCTAATAATACTACCACAGTATATAATAGTTTAGTTTTAAGTTCTGGAGCTACTGGTAGTTTATTAGGTACTTCTTCATACGCTAATAATACTAATCAAGCTATTAGTTCATCATATTCAACTACAGCTTCATATGCTTTAAATGCTAATTCTTTCCCATATACTGGGGATGCTGTAATAACTGGTTCTTTAACCACAACTGGGGATGTAAAATTTACTTCCCTTGCTTCTACCCCTAAAAATCATGTTGTTACTTATGACACATCTACAGGACAACTTTTTATTACTGCCTCTTCAGCTTTTGGAGGTGGAGGTGGTGGAGGATCTACTCCGGGAGGAAGTACTCAAACTATTCAATTTAATGATGCTGGGGTGTTGGGGGGTAATAATAACTTTACTTTTTATCCTATTACTAGCACAGTTATTTTAACTGGTTCTTTAATTACAACCACTCTAAGAACCAACACAGTAACTATATCAGGTTCTTTAACTATAACAGGATCAGTTAATAGTCTAAACGGATTCACAGGTTCTTTATTAGGTTCTTCTTCCTATTCACGACAAAGTTTAAGCTCATCATTTGCTACTAATTCTAATCAGGCTATTAGTTCTTCATATGCTTTAAGTTCATCTTATGCTTCAAGCTCATTAATAGCTATTAGTGCTTCTTATGCTATTTCCTCACTTTTATCCTCCAATTCAATTAGTGCTTCACATGCTCTTACTTCAAGTACATCTATAAGTTCATCTCAAGCTAATAATGCTTCACAAGCTGTAAGTTCATCTTATGCTTTAAGTTCTAGTTATGCTCTTAATGTTCCTCAAGCTATTAGTTCATCATATGCTCTAACAGCTTCATATGCCTTAAATGGAGAGGCAACAGACACAGGATCATTAGTATCTACTAGCTCATTTAATAACTTTACAAGCAGTATCCAGACTAGTGTTAATACTTTAACTCAAGCAACTAGTTCATATGTTTTAAACTCTCAAACATCTAGTTTTGTAACTAATTCCCAAACTAGTTCTTTTGTAGTTAATGATCAAACTTCTAGTTTTGTTCAAAATAGCCAAACTAGTTCATTTGTTCAAAATAGCCAAACTAGTTCATTTGTTCAAAACTCTCAAACATCTAGTTTTGTTCAAAACTCTCAAACATCTAGTTTTGTAACTAACTCTCAAACTAGTTCAATGAGTGTAGCTACATCTAGTTATGCTGTAACGGCTTCATATGTTTTAATTAATAACACTATTAGTGCTTCTTATGCTTTAAGTTCATCTTTTGCTACTAGTGCTTCTTACGCTTTAAATTCTGATCCCTTCCCGCATATTGGAAATGCTGTTATAACAGGTTCTTTAACAACTACTGGAGATGTAAAGTTTACTTCTTTAACTTCTACCCCTAAAAACCATGTTGTCACTTATGATACAACAACAGGCCAATTATTTATAACATCCTCAACCTCTTTTGGAGGAGGAGGAATCACAGCTAGCTCAATACCAGGAGGCAATCCAAAGACTATTCAATTTAATGATGATGGTTTCTTAGGTGGAGATGATAATTTTACCTATTATCCTATATCAAATACTGTTATATTAACTGGCTCATTAATAGCTAATACTCTCCAATTAGACTCAGCCATTCTATCAGATTCTTTAACTGTAACAGGATCTATTATTAGTTTAAATGGATTCACTGGTTCTTTATTAGGAACTGCTTTATTAGCGAATAACGCTCTTACCTCAGACCAAGCTACTAACGCAACTAATGCTATTAATGCTACTAACGCAATTAATGCTATTAATGCTACTAGTGCTACTAGTGCTTCATATGCTTTAAGTGCTTCTCAAGCTGTTAATGCTAATCAAGCAATTAGTGCCTCATATGCCTTAAGCTCATCTCAAGCTATTAATTCTAATCAAGCAATTAGTGCGTCATATGCTTTAAGTTCATCAATAGCTGTTAGTTCTTCATATGCCTTAAGTTCATCTCAAGCTGTTAATTCTAATCAAGCAATTAGTGCTTCATATGCTTTAAGTTCATCAATAGCTGTTAGTTCTTCATATGCCTTAAGTTCATCAATAGCAATTAGTGCTTCATATGCCTTAAGTTCATCAACAACTATTAGCGCCTCATACGCTATTACATCAAGTCAATCTATAAGTTCATCTCAAGCTATTAGTGCCTCATATTCTTTAACAGCTTCTTATGCTTTAAATGCTGGGGGAGGAGGTTTTACGTCTAGTCTTTCAACAGATTTAGCAGCTAGAAATATTACATCTAGTGCTAATATTACTGCTACAGGATTTATAAGTGCTTCTTTATATTATGGTGATGGATCAAATTTAACAGGTATAGGCAGTAATCCCTTCCCATACACTGGAAATGCTATAATAACAGGCAGTTTATCAGTCACTGGTAGTTTAACAGCTAACACTATAAATGCTGATGAATTAAATCTAACTAGTACTGGTACTCCTGTTTTTATAGGTGATACAAATCTAATTCTAAGTGCTAGCAATGCTGTTGTCATTCAAAGTCCTGTTTTAAGATTAGTTCCTACCACTACCTCATCAGCTGGAGCGATAGCCCAGAATGGAGATATTATTTATGATAGTAATCAAAATAAATTTTTTGGAAGGGCTAATGGAGTTTGGGTAGCTTTTCATTAAAATTATATTAAAAAATTTCTAAAAAATGGCTGAGGATTTAAAAACTTATGCTTTAATCTCTAAAGAAGGAATAGATATAGCAGACTTAAACTACTATATGGAAAAAGACACTTCTAGTGAAAATACCTTAATTAGAGAATACTATCCTGATAGAGAAATAAAAGCTACTGAAAGATGGAATAATAATAGATTAACACTCTATGATTTAACTGAGGATGAAGTTAGACAATTAAAAAATAATCCGGATGTATATGATGTGGATTATGTTATTTCTCAAGAAGATTGGTCCTTTGGCCCAGAAGATCCTACTATTATTGATACTGGGAGTTATGCCTATATATTAGAACCCCTACCAATCCAAGAAAGTATATTTTCAGCCAATCTAAATTCAGATAATGCCTCATATTTAGCAAATTTATACACTACTATAACTTCAGCTAGCTTATATAGTAATAAAGGGGCACCTATAAATTGGGGTTTAAAATTTCATACTTCTTATACAGAAAGTGTAGATTGGGAAGAATTACTTCAAGTTAATCCTACATCAGGTACTTCACTTTATTCTAAAAGTGGTTATCCTTATACTTTGGATGGGACTGGGGTAGATTTGGTTATTTTAGATACTGGAGTTAAACCTCATCCTGAATTTTTAGATGATGAAGGTAATTTAAGATTAGTGGAATTTGATTGGTATCAATATATACCTGGGGTAAGTATGCCTGACCAATTTTATACTAGATATGGAGCTACTACTCCTCAACATGGGACTCATGTTGCTTCTATAGCAGCAGGGAGAACTAATGGGTGGGCTAAAAATGCTAAAATATATAGTTTCAAAATCTTTAGTACAGCTACAAATCCTATTGTCAAGGGTGGGAAGCTAGAACATTCTTTAGAAGCTATTAGACATTTCCATGTCTCAAAATCTATAGATCCTAAAACAGGTTTTAGAAGACCTACAATAGTTAATGCTAGTATAGGAGCGTCAACAGATATAGCTAAAACCTACCCCCCACAATATATTTCAGATCCTAACTATCATATAACTCGTATAACTAATATATATTATAAAGGAAATTCTTTAGGTTTAAGTGGGAATAATAATGTTCCTTCATTAAAACATAATATTAGACATCAATATACTTCTAGTGGATTTGATCCTCCTGGTTATTTCACATTAATAGCTCCTTTTAGTACTAGTTATATTAATGTTTTAATGAAACAATTAACTGATGCTGGGGTTATATTTATTAAGGCTGCTGGGAATAATCAAAGTATTATAAGTAAAGCTTATGATGCTAATAATCCTCAATATTATAAAGATATATACAACACTTATCTTACATCTGAGAAATCTATAGGTTTTATCCCACCAGGATCACCTATCTATACTAATAGAGCTGATTTTGATAGTCCTGATACTATTGTAGTAGGTTCAATGTCACCTTTTTTAACCTTTAAAAATTCTAAAATTACAAATCCCCTAGACCCAGGTTATGATTCATATACCTATGATATTTGGAATGTTAGAGGTACTCTCTCCTATTATCTACCAGACCAATTTTATCATGGTGATCCCCTTTTATGGGACAATTCATCAGGAAAACTTCCAGGATTTCTAAATTATCCTCCTAGAAGAGGAATGGGATCACAATCACTCTTCCCAGGGTGGGAATATGCTAGAGCTTCATCTTCACTAAGCGTATCCCCATATAGTAATGTAGGTCCTGCGGTTGATATTTTCTCAGCGGGTCATTTTATAGCAGGAGCTTGGTTTAGAGATCCTTTTTATAATACAAATAGTAGTATTACTTCTTCCTATATTAATTATAAAAATTATGATCCTAATTACATACCTACCCATCCTTCACTAAGTTTGAATGAGTACATGTATGTTATTAGCGGAACTTCAATGGCTGCTCCTCAAATAGCAGGTATAGCCTGTTTATATTTCCAATTAAACCCAGGAGCTACAGCTAAACAATTTAAATTATTTTTAAGTGCTAGCGCTATAAAGACTCCTCAAATGCAACTCTTTTCAGAAGATCCTGAAAATGCTTACGATTATACAGGAAGTATGTTTACTTCGGTATTACAGAATGCTCGTTACACCAAAAGTCAGACTATAGCTTTAAATGGGGCTCCAACTTTAGCAGCTCATTGGCCTTACTCAAACCCAAATAAAGCTGAAGTTTCCTCAGTAAAATTAACTAAGATCTAACTTAGTTTTTTTAATATTTATACCCAAACATCATGGCAAACACTCCCATTTGGCCTGGCTCTTCATCATTTTTCCCAGGTGATACACCTTTTGGATTTTATGATAATGATATAGACTTTCAAACAGATGCTGATAGAGTAGCTATATTTGTAGCTCGTAGGTTAGGATATCCTTTAGTAGATGTTGAATTACAGGACATTAACTTTTATGCTGCTTTTGAAGAAGCAATAACAACATATGGTAATGAAGTTTATGCCTACCAGGTAGCTCAAAATTATTTATCCTTAGAAGGAGCTTCAACAGGATCAAATCTAAATAATGCTCTTATTAGACCTAATTTAGGTACCATAGTTAGAATTTCTGAACAATATGGTGTTGAAGCTGGGGCTGGAGGTAATGTTACTTGGAGAACTGGGAGTTTAAATTTAACTCGATATGTCCAAAAATATGATTTAAATCAATGGGCTATTAGTCAAAGTATAGAGGCTGGAGATTTAGAAATAAAAAGAGTTTTTTATGAAGCACTTCCCCCAATTGTAAGATATTTTGATCCTTATGCTGGTACTGGTACAGATGTTCAAGGTCTTTTACAAGCTTTTGGTTTTGGTTCATATTCACCTGGGATTAACTTTTTGTTGATGCCTATTAACTTTGATTTACAAAAAATCCAAGCTATTGAACTTAATGACCAGGTTAGAAAATCTAATTATAGCTTTGAATTGATAAATAACCAACTTAAAATATTCCCTGTACCTATTGAAAATAAAATTTTACACTTTGAATATATTCTAAAATCAGATCGTAATAATCCTGTAGTATCAGGTAGTATGGGACAAGGTAAAATAACAAATGTTTCTAATGCTCCCTATAATAACCCTACATACTCTTATATAAATTCAATAGGTAGACAATGGATATTTGAATATACTTTAGCTTTATGTAAAGAAATGTTAGGTTATGTTAGAGGTAAATATTCAACTATACCCATACCTAATTCTGAAGTAACTTTAAATCATGGGGATCTAATAGCAGCTGCTACAACTGAAAAAACAGCTCTAATTGAAAGATTAAGAGCATATTTAGATGAAACCTCTAGAAGCAAATTACTAGAAAAAAGAGCACAAGAATCTGAAAATCTTCAGAAAGAATTAAGTAATGTACCATATACAATTTATATTGGCTAATGGCATTATTTGGACGTCAAAGAGACATTAATCTATTTACAACTATCACTAGAGAGTTGATGGGGGATGTTATTACCCAACAATGCTCTTTTTACAAATATAGATTAGAACAAACTATAGTTAATATATATGGTGAAGCTTCTGGGGGTAAATTCTTTGATGGGCCTGTACTATTTAATTGTTTAATTGAAAGACAAGACCAACAATTTACAGTTGATGACTTTGGGGTAGAATACGCTAGAAGTGTGGTATTTAGATTCTTAAGAGAAGATTTAATAGACGCTAGTATAGTCCCTGAGGTTGGAGATATTATCTTATATAATGGAGGATATTACGAAATAGACTCTACTAACTCTAACCAATACCTCTTAGGTAAAGACCCAGATTACCCAAATGAAACTAACCCATTAAACCCAGGATTAAGCCAATTCGGCTCTAATTATTCAATAATTTGTTCAACCCACTATACCCCAGCTGATAAGTTAGGTATAGAATTAACAAGACTCTAATGGCTACTAAAGGAAGAACTCCAACCCCTAAGTCTCAATATGAGATTTCAACTGGTCAAGCTAAAGAATTAAATAGAGGAAATAAAAATTCTTTTAAAGGAGATACTACTAAGCCTTTTTCTATAGAATTTAAAGATATAGATGAGTCTATAATGTATTATTTTCAAAATGTTATTAAACCTTTTGTGATACAAAATGGACAAAGAGTAGCTGTTCCTGTTATATATGGTTCACCTGAGAGGTGGAAATCTATTCAACGTGATGGGTATTATAGAGATAAGGAGGGAAAGATTATGGCTCCCATAATAATGTTTAAAAGAAATTCTGTCACTCCTGTTAAAGGTCAATATAATAAATTAGACGCTAATAACCCCATTAATGTAGCTTACTTTCAAAAAAGATATAATAAGCAAAATGCTTATGATAAATTTAATATTCTTAATAACAGAGTCCCTATAAATGAGTTTTACGCTGTAGTTGTGCCAAACCATGTAACAGTTAGTTATAGCTGTATTGTTATGACTTATTATATGGAACAACTTAACAAAATAGTTGAGTCAGTTACATATGCTTCTGATTCATATTGGGGTAATCCTGAAAGGTTTAAATTTAAAGCTAATATAGATTCTATAGCTACTGTCACAGAACTAACAGATGGTACAGATAGAATAGCTAAAGCTACTTTTGATATTAGTATGAATGGGTATATTATACCTGATATTCCACAAAAAGATTTAACAGTAGATAAAAAAATATTTAGCACAGGTCAATTTGTTGTTGAAACTGAGACTGTTGTTAATATAAATGAGATTAATAAACGTTCCAAAAAACAGATTGATACAAAAAATCCACAAAATGTAGACACTGAGGATTTTTGAAAAAAACTCTAATATTTATAGAAAACATAAAATATTTATATTATGAGTGAACAAATACAGTTATCCCAAGAAGAACTTGAAAATATCAAGCAGTTACAAACTACTCAACAAAATTTAATTAATAATTTTGGACAGGTAGAATATCAATTACAAGTGTTAGAAACTCAAAAAGATAAATTAATTGAATCTTTAGCTCAATTGAGAGAAGAAGAAATTAATTTAGGAAAAACATTAACTGAAAAATATGGTAATGGTTCTATTGATATAGAATCAGGACTATTTACAAAAACCTAATAAGAATTAAACATTTAAAACAACATGGCAGAACAGATAGTATCACCTGGTGTATTTACAAGAGAAAATGACCAGTCATTTATAACTCAACAACCGGTACAAGTAGGTGCCGCTATTGTTGGTCCTACAGTCAAAGGACCAGTTGAAATCCCTACTGTAGTAACTTCATATAGTGACTACCAGAATAAATTTGGTACTACTTTTGTTAGTGGTAACCAAACATATTCTTACCTCACCTCAATCTCAGCTTATAACTACTTCCAAAATGGTGGTACTACTTTGTTAGTAACTAGAGTTGTTAGCCAATCCTCAGCTTGGACTTCATCTCTCAGTACACCTATAAGTAGTTCAGCTGGAGCTTCTTCCCAACCAGCTTTTGTCTTAAAGACAATATCTAAAGGAGCTATAATGAATAGTAGTGGTTCTGAAAACTCAGCTGGGGTTTTAACTAATGGGACTGTTGACAATGTTAGATGGGAAATTTCTCAAGCTGATACAGGATCAGGAACATTTACTCTTTTGATTAGAAGAGGAAATGATACAACTAATGATAAAGTTATTTTAGAAACATATGCTAACATCTCACTTGACCCTGAACAGGGTAATTATGTAGCTAGGGTCATTGGTGATACTTATCAAGAAGTAGTCACAGATACTGATGGTAATACTTATGTTGAAACTATTGGTACTTATCCTAATGCTAGTAGATATGTTTATGTATCCTCTGTAAATAACCCAACTCCAGGTTATTTTAATAGTGATGGTACAGTTAAGTCAAACTTTACAGCTTCTATTCCTTTAATAGCTAGTGGAACTTTTGGGGGTGCTGTAGGTACTTTAAACATTGGTGGAGCTAATTTTTATGATAAAATTAATTCTACAAATACTCAAGGATTAACAGGAGCAGCTTATACAACTGCTTTTTCATTATTAGCTAATAAGGAAGAATATTCTTATAAAGTAATAACTACTCCTGGTTTATACTACGCTGATTATACTTCTCAATTGGGTACTCTTATGACAACAGTTCAAAATAGAGGAGATGCTATAGCAGTTATTGATTTAGTAAAATATGGAGCTACTATAAATGAAACTACAACACAAGCGGGGGCCAATAATACTAGTTATGCCGCCGCTTACTGGCCTTGGGTTCAAATCTTAAACCCAGATACAGGTAAATTTAATTGGGTACCAGCTTCAACCCTAATTCCTGGTGTTTATGCTGCTAATGATACTTCAGCTGAGCCTTGGTTCGCACCTGCTGGTATCAATAGAGGAGGACTATCCCAAGTTATTAGACCTGAAAGAAAACTCCAGAGATCAGACAGAGACACATTATATGAAAATAATGTTAACCCAATAGCTAATTTCCCAGCTACAGGCCCCGCAGTATTTGGTCAGAAAACATTACAAAAAAGAGCTAGTGCTCTTGACAGAGTTAATGTTAGAAGATTGTTAATTGAGCTTAAGAGCTTTATTGGTCAAGTAGCTAACAATTTGGTGTTTGAACCAAACACAGCAGCTACAAGAAATGCCTTTTTAGCCCAGGTTAACCCATATCTTGAAAGTGTTCAGCAGAGACAAGGTGTATATGCCTTTAAAGTTGTCATGGATGATTCAAACAATACTCCTGATGTAATTGACAGAAATCAATTAGTTGGTCAGATTTTCATCCAACCAACCAGAACAGCTGAATTTATAGTACTTGACTTCAATGTATTACCAACAGGAGCTGAATTCCCAGCCTAATAATTAAAAACTTAGATATATAATATTTATAATAAAATACAACAATGGCAGTACTAGATCCAAACGAAATATTTTTCACACCATTTGAGCCTAAACAGCAGAATAGATTCATTATGTATATTGATGGATTCCCAAGCTATCTAGTAAAGGCTATTGGTGCCATAACAGTAACACAAGGAGCTCTTGAACTTAATCACATCAATATCCAAAGATTTGTAAAGGGTAAGACAAAATGGGGTGCTATTCAATTCACTCTATTTGATCCTATTACACCTTCAGGTGCCCAATCAGTAATGGAATGGGTAAGATTACATCATGAATCAATCACTGGTAGAGACGGGTATTCTGATTTCTATAAAAAGGATTTAACATTTGATGTTTTAGGTCCTGTAGGGGATGTTGTATCACAATGGATTATTAAAGGAGCCTTGATTACTGAATCTAATTTTGGTGAATATAATTGGGATAACGAAGGAATAATTAATTTAACAATGACAGTTCAACCTGATTACTGTGTGTTGAATTTCTAATAGAAAATAATTATAGAAAGAGAGCGCGATTTTTCGCGCTCTTTTTTATTCTCATATATTTATAATAAACAAAGTTATTAAAAATGAGTGAATTTAAATTCCCAACTGAAATTATAGAATTACCTTCAAAAGGTTTACTATATCCTGAAGGCCACCCTTTAAGAAGTGGCAAAGTAGAAATGAAGTATATGACAGCTAAAGAAGAGGATATTTTAACTAATCAAGCTTATATTGAAAGAGGTATTGTTTTAGATGAACTTCTTAAATCTTTAGTT
>Ga0181343_1000418_pt1 | contig 18703 bp, 27 predicted proteins | sample Su13VDMLBSD_FD_130110 | JGI IMG/M metagenome (GOLD analysis project Ga0181343, IMG submission 130110) | Freshwater viral communities from Lake Michigan, USA - Su13.VD.MLB.S.D | ecosystem: Environmental > Aquatic > Freshwater > Lake | place: USA: Michigan | collected 2013-07-15 | reverse complement strand
TCCATCCACCTGCTGCCAACCCGCACGCGGTAGCGCGTTTTGGGCGCATAGCCAGGGGTTGCACTGGGTGCTACGGTGAGCGCTGGCAGCAGGCAGGCTTGGCCATCAGCGACTGCATTGCCTGCACCGCAGTCCAGAGTCAGATCGACGCTTACCGTTGCGCCTGCCGGCCCACCCGCTACGGCGTTGCCAACAGTGAAACCAACCGTGTCGCCGCCGGATGACTGGTATTGCGCTTCAGCCCAAGTGACCCGTACCGCGCCGTACAGAGTGACGCCTGCTGTAGCGCCTGCCGCCACAGCGTTGCCGATGCCGAGCGGGATCGTGACGTTGGGGCTGGCTTGGTATTGCGCTTCTGCCCAGGTGATGCGTGCTGCGTACAGGCTAATGGCCGCTGTGCTGCCACCGGCAGCCGCGTTACCGACACCAAACGGTACGGTGACACTTGGGTTGACCTGGTACGCGGCTTCCGACCACGTAACCCGCAGCCCGTATTGGCTCAGTGCGAACGTGCTGCCTGCAGCGACTGCGTTGCCGACGCCAAACGAAATAGCGACGTTTAGCGCCGCAGCGCCGGATGCGCCTGCAGCGACTGCGTTGCCGACTAGAAAGCCGTACTGTTTGTTCGGCCCAAAGGTTGCTGCTTCCGAGACGTTGCCAGCCGCGCGCCCCGAAACCGCTGGCGGGGTAAGCCTTCGCCGAGTGTTCGGTCGCGACAGGACTGGCGCAGCCATTGGCTTAGCCGTTTGCGATGGTGACCATCATCTCGGGGAGACCCGTCGCGGTGCTGTCGGCAAGTACGGCAATTCCGAGCGCAGCTTCAGCGGTAATCGCAGGCATACCGACTCTCAAGTAGTCGTGAATATCACCAAAGTTTGCGACGATCACTCGGCCCACCCACAACGGACGGAGCACCAGAATGTTGAACGTGCCCGCTGACGCCACTGATCCCACCACGCCAGTCACGCCCTGCACGCCTGAGTCGCCTGCTTGCAGCGGCAGTTGCCACATACGGCCCACGATGTTTACTGCGGTCGCCACGGTGCCAGTTGATCGGCCAGCGGTGCCGGCCTGATTGATGTACGTGACGTTGACGTTTTGAACAAGAGTCCCGGCAGTTACCTGCTCCAGCCAGATTTCTGTGTTTGTGAAGTCAGTGCCACCCGGCACTCTGGATGCGTAGCTTGCTGGAGTATTGGCGCTGGTGTTCGCGTTGTTGGCATACGGGCCAGCCTTCCACAGCAGATCGAACAGCATGACCCGACAGGTGACCGAGCTAGCAAACTCGACGCCCGTTACATAGCCGGTCGCGCCGCCGCCGAATGCGTTGAGGATCGGCACGCCTGCGGTCAGGTCAGTCGGAACAACTCCAGTAGTGGTGCTGGTTCCTGCCAGCGTTCCAGCACCGGGGTTGCCTGCTTGATCGAATACGCTGAACCAGGCACCGCCTACAGAGGTTCTGCTTGCGGTCTTTACGATCTGCACGCGCTGTTTCGGCGCAGCGATCAGTCCATCGAGAGTCGTGATTGCCATGTCGTTCCCTTATGCGCTCACAAAGCGCAAGCGCAAGTCTGTCCAGTCGGTCACCGACGCCCATGTAGCGGCTGGCACCACAAGTTGGTAGGTGTTGTCGATTGTCTTCGCCGTGTCGGTGGCGATGAGCGTGCCGCCACTACCTTGGCGCAGAGACATCGTTACGCTCGCGCTGCCGACAATGCCTTGCACGCGGTAGTTGATAAGCAGATCAGTGCCGGCCTGGGGCGCGGTCATCGACGCAAGCCGCACTTCGTCGGTCTGGCCCGCAGCTGTGGCGTAGATGTAGTCGCTGTCGTTGGCAGTGGTCTCGTCGATCAGCGCAAAGTGATCGGTGCCGGTGCTGGGCGACCACTGGGTGGTGATGTCGCTAGTGGGGCGGGCGTAGGTGTAGGTGACGCCAGAGCTCAAAAGCTGCGAAACATTGTCAGCAATGCTCTGCGCGTCGGTGTCTGACAGCGCGGAGTTAATTCTGGCAAAAAAGTAATACTTGCCGGGCCATGAAACAACCCCGGTTCGTTCATTACCTATTCTCAGGTTGGTAACTGTGCCACTCCCTGTTATTGGGGCGGCCGTATAAGAAGCAGACACCGAGGCGACTGACGTTCTGAATACTTTTAATAAAGTACCAGTCCAAACAAAAACATAAGTTGCAAACGCTGTAGTAGTAGCGGAGCTGCTGAAAGCCGCAAAATTTGAAGCGTTGTGATACCAAACAGGGCTGCCGAACTGGTACTGAAAAGAGGCTAAATTCTGATTAGTTGAATTAACCAACGCAAACATGCCAGAATAATTATTTGTTGGCGCAGTTGAATCTAGCTTTACTGTACAAATAAAAGAATAAGCCGAATCGCTTCTGCTAACAGCAGTTGAAATGTTTCGTTGGCTATCGGTGGTTGATGTTATCTGAACATAATCGCCGTCAACATCAGAACCAAAGCTAGCGCCACCACTTAATGTTGACGATTGCGTTGACCCTGTTTTTAAGTTCAATAAATTATTTGATCCAGTATTCTGACCAAGCAAAAAAGCTTCGACAATCGAAGAATAAAACGTGCTTGACGTGTTAAGTATCTGGCTGGAGCTAATCGGCATTATTCGACCCTCACGACCACTTGTTGCATTGATAAACCAAAATAATTGGCTCGCTTAATTCGGAATTAAGCAAATCAATCACAACATAAAGCTTGCCATCGGCATTATCAAATTGCGCGTGAAGCATTTGAACAGTATCGTAAGGGCAATCTAAAGAAAATACAGCTTTGGGCAAAAGTGAATAAAAGTTCGCTGCACCAGACGCCACTGTGGCCATATCGTCTGTGCTAAAGGAAACAACTTGTATAGACGGATTGTTCTTAAAATAATAATGAGACTGCATATCAGCTGGGCCGCCGATATTGTATGGGTTATATAGCCGAGCATTACGCACCTTACTTGCAGGCAGTGCGCCAGTCGATATCCCGTAATCGAATGCACCATACGTAGCAGTTGTAATACAAACCCAAGATTTAGTATTGTTTACGACAAAACCACCCGTCGCGCTTGATGTTATTCCAGTAGTATCCCAAATAGCGTCATAAGCATTACTAGCAAAAAAATCTGACGACGATGCAGACAAATACCCAATTAACTGCTTTCCAGCAACAGATGGCAATATTGTGTATGCGGTTGATGTTGTTGGAAGCACGGCATCGGCAACGGTAGCCGTTCTTGTTGTGTTGTTGTAGGCCGTTATTCTTGTCGATGTGGTTGAGTTTACGACCAAATAGCAGTCTTTATAAAAATCCGCAGTGCTTGTGTTTGCATTTGTATCAAGCACCATTGTCGTAGCGTTTCCGCTTACGGAAGTCCCCGACGTAGCTTTGGCAAGCGCAGGAGTGATATTTGCCGAATCAAAAACAAAGGCAGACGGGCCTTGCGAAAGATTGCTATGTATCGACACTCCGGGGCCGGCCGCTAACAAATCGCCGCCTAGTGCTGATCTGTATTGAGTTGGTATCTCTGAAATAGCGCCTGCGTTCCATCTGGCATTAGTCTGAAGCGGATCATATAAAACAAAAAGATCGACTGGAGTTGTTGTGTCTAAATTTGTCGGTCTTCTTGCCATCACCGATTGCTTCAAATTCGAGTAATCCGAAACATAGCTTAGAAGCAAATAATTTGCGTCTATTACATGCGCCCCTCTTGTGCTTGAGCAATCAGCAACCCCAGTCCCCCATAAACCATTAAAAACATCAACTTTATTCTTTATGAGAGTGCTGATAGCCGCTGACGGAAAGTCTAGCCACCCCGTAGAATAATTTGTTGTGGGCGTAGGGATTGATATATACGCGCCATTCTTTGCATAAATCTCTGCTCCCGCAGATCCCGTCGCAGTTATAAAGATACACTTTTGACCGCTTGGACTGTTTGCCGCAGAAACAATGCTAATTGCCCTGCCCATGTAACGAGAAGGCGGGCGAATTGCTCCAAGCAAAGTAAAATCAGAACCTGACGTTATAAAGTTACCAGAAGGGGTTGGCCCAGTAACTGTATAGGTTGGGGTTCCTTGGTTGACGCTGGTAACTGTTGGTTTTGCTTTTACTGAAGGACTTGATCCAGACGGCAGCGACCCACCTTGCGAGTAAAACGATATTGTCGTTCCTATATCAGCAGCCACAGCGGTATAAACCTTTCCAGTCGCCCCGGTAATGTCCGCTCCGTTGCGCTGCCATTGATAAGATGACAAAACTGGAAATTTTATGTATAGATACCAGCCTTTCCCGACAGCCGGAACCGAGTCATTTATACCGCCGGAGTTTTTCCAGGAAACAGTGGCGATTTTGGTTGTCGCGTTGTATGCGGTGACTTGAGAGTCATATGGACTCTGCATGTCATCGTATGTTAAGAAATAACCGACGTAATAACTTGGAGTTGATGACGCGCTGGCACCGAGATATAGCTGATAAGGCGCTGGAACATCTCCTACACCGACAGTTCCAGTTAATTCCCAGTTTTGTTCGTTAACCCACGAACCAACTGACTGAGCAATTAAGATAGATCCAGCCGTTACGTTAGGCATTACGCTGACCTCCAAACGCTAATGACTGGCGCGGTCAAAACTGTAGGCCCGCCAGAGTTATTAACACTGGCCGTCAACCCCGCCGCCACCGCATTACCAATCCCCGTGGCAATCGGCGTCACGCTCGTCGTTAACCCCGCCGCCACCGCGTTGCCTATGCTGGCAGCGATAGACGAAGCGCCGCCGCCAGCCCTTACCCAGCGTATTGCGACGTTGACGGCACCCGGCATGTCTTAGCTCTGGGTAATGGTCAGGATGTCGTTGGTTGCGCCGCTCCAGTCCAGCGTCAGCGATCCGGCCTGAATGCTGCGGTCAGCGCCAAGATCAATAAACGCCAGACATTGCTTGGCGGCGTTGGTGTCGTTGTAAATGATTCCCCAGCGCGCGGCGGTGAATCCGGTGGCGTCTTGCGCAACGGTCACGATGTCCGCGCGTAGCGTCGGCACACCACTGACCACGGCCCATGTCACCGTAGTGAGCGTCGGCCCGCCTGCGGTGTACGACGTGCCCGCAGCCACTTGGTTTGTAGCCATGTTGGTCGTGCCCGTGCCCCCAAAGTGAGGCACCGCAGTACCAATCGTCGGAGTCGTTGCGGACGTAATCAGACCGAGTTTGAGCGCGTCAGAACTTAGGTTGTGGAGCTTTGAGCCAAGGTCGTGCAAACCCTGCGCAAACCACTTGATATCGCCGACTGCCATTGCTTACCCCTTACTGAATTGGCGCATCGGGCATCTGCGCCTCGATGGCAGGATTGATTGCGGGCATGACCGGCTCGACGCCGACCACCTTGCCCGTTCGTGGATCGCGCACAACACGCTTAGGCGCGGTCATAACATCGGCCAGCCCAGCGACTTGCTGTGCGAGCGACTCTTGCATGGCCTGCATGCCCGCAACGATGTCTTGTGTGGTCGCCATCAACGTGCCAGCCGTGCCAGGATCGGTGCCCAGCATGTCTGCGGTTGCGCGGCGATCTTCCGCAGCGTGCTGACGCAGTTGCGCGGTCTCTTGCGTGCCGGCCTTGAGCTGCTCGACGTACACACGCACCTGAGCGTCCAGATTGGCCTTGTAGCGCTCCAGCTCGCCACGCTGGTCTTCGATGGCCTTTTGTAGCTGCATCTTCTGCGCTTCGATCTGGCCGTCTTGCTGCACCTTCTGCGACTCCAGTTGAGCCTTCTGCATCTCAGCGGATTGCAGGGCTTGCTGCATTTGCTGCATCTGCATCTGCGCTTGAGAGAGTTGAGCCATCAGCGTCTGCTCGGTGACATCCTCGCCCTGCTCTTCCATCTTCTGGATGGCAGGCGGCAGCATGGTCTTGAACCGCGCGGCGATCTTCTCGGCTTCTGGGAAATCCATATTGCGCGCCAGCACATCCATCAGCAGCGGTGCGGTGCTGGGATTGGCGCGCATGGTTTCCAACAGGAAGTTTTGCGTCTCATCGCGCTTCGTGCTGAACGACGGGCCGGCCTCGACCACCAGGTCGTACTTGCCGCGCGCCAGCTCGTAGACTTTCCCGTACTCGGCGGCTTGCCTGGGATTGACCAGCACGTTCTTCACGTCGCCGTCTTCGCCCAACACGCGCACCATGCGCTCGGTGTTGTAAACCGCTGGGATTAAGTCGATTAAGCAACGCCCCGCGTACTTGATGGCGCGTGACAGGTTGTCGATGAAGTGGAAGGTGCTGACATCGCCTTCACGCTGCCTTGCAAGGATGGCGCGGCCAGATGTCTCGTTGCTGCGTGCGCCCAGGGATGCGTCATAAATCCCCAGGATCGCTTTCATGTCATCCGAGCTATTCAGCGCCTCTTGCAGCGCTCCAGCGGGCACGCCAGCGAAGGGCTGACGCTGCGGCGGGATGCTGCCTTCGTACTCGAGGTACGGGTGGCTTTTAACGTTGGCGCTCTGCCATTTCGGGTCGCCATCGAACGCCCCTCGAGGCCCAATGAATGGCGCTTTCGGGGCTAAAGCGACCAGCTCGGTGCTAGCCGTGCGCCAGAAGTTGAACATCATCTGCGAGTCGCGCGCATCACGCACCAGTGAGCGGAAATAGCGCTTGCCTTGGACGTTGACCTCATCGCCATAGACGGGAATGATCGGGATGTACTTACCCGGCCAGTCCACTGTTTCCAGCACTTCTGCGCCGGTCACAATCTGCTGCTTGACGCGATAGCAGCGTGTCTCGCGCTCACCGATGACGGTGAGTTGCTGCGCGTCCCACAGCGGCTTGTTCGCTTCGTAGAGCTTGGCATCCAGCACCTGGCCGTTGCTCAACTGCACGATGGCCTTCATGTACTCATCGCGCGTCCAGTACTCGGCAATGCGCACCGAGTCTTCATTGCGCCACAGTGAGTCGCGGTCATCGCCGTCTGCCGACCAATTGCTCGCCAGCGTGTTCTTGCCGTACTTGGACTCGAACTCTGTGAGCGGCATCAGGTCTGTGACGAACCCGAAGCGCCAGTCGCTGGCATCCGGTGCCGTGCTGGTGGGGTCGGCGTAAACGGTCAGCGGGTTGGCAATGCGCTCGATCTTGATGTCCAGATCGAACGTGTCTTCGTGCGCGTAGTCAGTGGACAGCCGGAAGTAGCCGAAGCCCGTGTAGACGGCGCTTTCCAATGCGGTGTCATACGCCACATCGGCATTGCTGCTCTGTTCGATGTTGCGGATCAGGCCGTTGTAAATCTCGGCTGTCTCGGGATCTGCACTGCTGTCAGCAGGCCGCACACGGATGGCGGGCTTGTTTTGCCTGGCGTCATTAACCACCTGGCGCGCAAACGCTGGCATGCGGTTGATCGTCAGGCACGGGCGGCCTTCCAGCTCGCGTTGTTTGCGCACATGCAGCGGCCACTGCTCGCCCATGCGCGCGAACATCAGATCATCAATGGCCCACTTGCGATTCTCGGCTTCTGCGTCGTGAGCGAGACGGAATCGCTCCTTCGCATCAGCAAGAGTGTCTTTGTCAGCCATTACGACATCCAATGAATTTCGGCATCCGCAGGCTTGCGAGCCGGTTGTTGTTCCTTCAACGCCACCGCCAGATAGCGAAACGCATCCGCGTGGTGGCTTGTCCAGTCATGCAGCGGGCCTAAGCTGATCTGCCGCTTGTCATCGATCTTTTCGCGGTACTGACGCAGCGCATCGAGCAGGCCAGCGCATCGGCGCTTATCGAACCAAGTGCGCGGCAACAGCATCCGCACAGCGTTGATGCCGTCAGCAACGGGCAGGTTAGGTGCCACGCGAAACTTGATGCCAAGTGATGCGGCGGTTTCCAGTCGACTGCGACCGCTACCTAGCTCGCGCACCTCGATGTCATGCGGTGCCCAGTGATCGCCGTAGTTGTACGCCTTGTCTTTGACCACGCGAACGTAGTGATCCAAGCCAAAGCCGGACGCCTCATACGCATCAACAATGCGCACAGAGCCGCCTCTAGGCGCTTGGAAGAACACGATGGTGGTGCTATCCGCCACACCCAAGTCCCACGCGGTGTGCACTGGCGTTGCCGGGTCAATCGGCACATCGGTGATGCGCCCGTCCGACTCAGCGGCTTGCAGATCCTTCGCGTAATACGCGCCTTGTATCGCCGCCTCGAAACTGCACTCAAACTCCTGCGCGAACTGGTCGGCAGTCATTTGGCTGGCAGCGGCTTCCAGCTCTTCTTTAGGCAAAATCCCCGTTTCGCTGGCCCGCAGCATTAACCGGAACCAGTCCGGTTTGCCGTCTGCGTCTTGAAACTGCCGGTAGAAACTGTTGTGGCCTTTAGGCGTGCCAATAAAGACGGCGCTACCTTTTCGGTCTGCCAGCAATGGCCGTATCACTTCGCCCCATATCTGCGGAGCAAAGTCGGCGTATTCGTCCAGCACCACTTCGTCCAGATAAATGCCGCGCAACCTGACGTCTGCATTGTCAGCGCCATACAAGCGAATCCGCGAACCATTCGGAAAGTCGGCTCGCAGTTCAACCTCTGAAAACTGCACGCCAGGCACAACGCTTGCAAACTTCTTCAGGTAGCTCCACGCAACGTCTTTGGCTTGCCCAAAAAACGGCGCGATGTATGCGCCCCGCCAATCCGGCTTAGTTGTCGTCAGCGCGCTACGCAGCAGATCGTTGATGCACGCGACCGTCTTACCCGCGCGGCGATGGCAGACCATCACCGACCAACGCTGGGTGCGCTGGTGGAACGGCAGGAATGCCGTCCTTGGCGAGTAAGGAATTACGATGCGGGCTGATTCGCCCACGTGAACGTGATCGGTATGTCGCCGTTTTCGCCTGCGCCTTCCAGGGTGACGGCAGATAAATCAGGCAGCGACTTGCGCAAAAGAATCTCGATGGACTTCAATTGCTGCGGCGTCAGATCAACTTCGCCAAGTGCGCAATCGGTAAGCCGATTCACCAACTGACTGGCTCTGATCTTTTCCCGTATTTCGTCCTGGTGCCGGACGCGCAAACGTGCTGCCATTTCGGAGTTCCCTTGGGATTGTTCCGCAAAAAAGAAAACCGCCAGGGCGGCGGTTGAAAGTGGTGTCGGCCACTAAGGAGGAGGAGACAGATAGGAAAGTTCCGAAGACACCTTCCCGCGAGAATTACATCACGGCCAAGTCTGCAAAGTAACCGTGTGAAACCGTGGCATTACTTAGTTTCGTCGGTTTTGTCAGTGCGTCGGCCATACCAGTCATCAACAAACTTTCGTGGCCACGCAAGCCGGCCATTCGGTAGTTCGATGGGCTGGAAGTTGTGAAAGTGACCAGCCTTTGTACGGGCGTCGTGGATGGTTCTATGCGCCACGCCAATTGCATCAGCGAATTCATTGGTGCTTAGGTATTCGTCGCTCATTCAATGTTCCTTGCGTGCAGGCTAATCTTCAGGCGCTCCCTGGCGCGCTGATAAACGTCTTGTAAAGGCTCCCTGGCCCGGTACACACTGGCGATGAGAACGTGATGCACGGCGGTGCGCTCGAGGTGCGGCAGGCTGTCAATGGCCGCATCAACTGCCAGCGCTTGGCTGTTGTCCACGTTGTCGACCATGCTGTCGAAGTCGCTGCCAGCGCGAAACCGGATGCCCGCAGCGGTGGATGGGTAGCCCAACTCGTGCCGGTGGTCTGGCCTGCGCATCCAGTCCCGCCACAAGTCCAGCAACCAGGACAGTCGGTCGTCGGTCATCTGCGATCCTTCAGCAACTGCGCACGCAGCATCTCCAGGTGCTTGTCCTGCTCGGCCACTCTCGCCTCTAGTCGGTGGATGTGCGTGATGGCTTCCCGCATCGCTCGACGAACGGCTCTGTATTCCATTGGCAGCATCGGCAACAGGCTGCGCATCTTTTCGACGATCACGACAAGTCCACCAATCGCAGGCGGCCATCTGGATGCCAGCCGTGGACGACAATGCGCACGCCAGCCTCACGCACCAATGGCAGCAGGGGCGAATCGGTGATCTTGCGCACGCGGGCGGGCACGTTGCTTGCCGACGTAACCTGTACAGCCAAGACTTCGCCGCGACGGATGCACAGCAGATCGATGAAGTTCCACAGGTCAACCTTCCACACCTTCATCGCCCCTGGCTGGCCCACGCGCTTGGTCTGCTCGACCAGTTCAACGTGATAGCCCTCGGCCTGCAGATGCTTGGTGCTTCTTTGCGTTGGAGTCAGTGCCATTCCGGCTCCGTAGGCTTGAACTCCGCGCTCTGTCCCGTGTAGCGGTACAAAACGCCGGCACCGAATGGGTCGGTAATGGTTAGCTCGCAGGACACTGCGCCGATGGCTTCCGCATCCACAGCGCCTTGGGCCAGCAGCTCGAGCACCTTCTCAAGATCAGCGTTCACTCGCACAAACCGTAAGTTGATGAACAAGCAGGGCCGTCGTCTTGCACTCGAAAAAAATCGTACTGTCGGCGGCCCTTGCTGGTCTTTGACCACTCCACCATCGACAAAATGTTGCTGGCCTTTTCAGCCTCTTCGTTTGACATACCTTTGACGCCGGCGTTAAGCAATGTCGAGGTGTCTCGCTTACTGGCCGACTTAACAATGGACTCCCAGCGCTCTACCCGCGCGAGTTCATCAGGGAATCTGCGGCTGATCTCCAGCAATTCATCTTTCCTAACGTGAATGCACGGCATGCATCCAACTCTCCCCATGCCCTGCTCATACAGCGGGTTGTGATTGACGCCGTGCCTGCGGTGCATGTCGAAGCAGTCCTGTGCAGTCCATCGCAGGATCGGTCTGTAATTCCAAAGCCCGCCGCCGACATCTTCAAGCTCCGATAGGTTGGCCCTTGATGCGCTTTCATCAGCACGCACGCCTTGCCATGACCAAACCGTCTCCCCGCGCTCAAGGATTGGCATCTGGACTTGCTCAATGATTGGGTTGCGCTTGAGCTCCTCGGAGCAGAATCGCGCCTTGGTCGATGGGAACCTGCCCTTCCATAGGCACAAGTCTAGAAACGGATTGCCGGTTGGGTAAAGCGCCTGCAAAGCCTGCTCAACCTTCTTAGGTGGTACGCCTTTCTCCGGCCATTTCTCTCTGACGTACTCGCGTTTTCTTGCGATTTGCTCAGAGAAGTCGGCGCGCACCGTTCTGATCGGGAACACCTTGTCGTTCAGATACTGAACATATTCGTATGTTTGGGCGTGCTCATGCCCTGTGTCAGCAAACACCGCCTGCAGGTTTTCCGTCCCGCGCTCAATGGCAAGAAGAAGAAGCGCAGTGCTGTCTTTGCCGCCGCTCACACTAACGATGTTGTGCCTCAAACCGTCTGCCCTTGCAGATGGGCCGCGTAAGACTTACCGACCACACCGCCCCGTCGTTGATCCGCAGTGCTGACGGATGTGTACACACCCAAACGAATGGCGCGCGGTCGCTGAGAAACGCAGGGCGATGCTGGCGGGCGTGCACACACTGATGGCATGGCGGCTTATCGTCTTTCAGGGCCAGTCTGCGAGCCACATGCACCCAAGCAGCACAACAGCGCCAGCGACCGTGCCCAGGCCGCTATAGAGCCAGTCCAGAAACAGAGCGTCGATCATGCGTCACCCCCAAACGCGGGCTTGTTCAGCGCTTCCCGCGCAAACTGGATCGAGATGGGCGCAAGACTGCTGTCACCGGCTGCGTGGCGAGCCAGAATCCTGTGCGCCCAGGCGCGCGGGTCTTTTCTGTCGCTAACAGCAGCTTTCAGGGCGGCCGCTTTTTGGGCGCCGATCTCTATGTCTGCCTGCCGGCGATTCGGCACTGGCAACGCAGGGCGGTGAGCAGCAGGCGGGATCTGCTCGCGCGCAAAGGCCACAAACTCCGGCAGCGTCGGCGGCCATGTCCACGCCTGCTCCGGCAACCGATGGACGGCAGCGGCCACAGCGTCTGCAGGCAGTGCTGCCAACGCGCGGCCCCACACCTTTTTCACCATGTCCGGCTCCTGGCCGTCGAACATCGTGCCCAGGCGCTGGCGCCCGTAAACGGCGGCCATCACTTCGAAAATCCGCTCAACCCACGCGGCGGGCAGGGGCGGCTTCGATGTCGATGACGTTGTTGTCTCTGCGAGTTCCATGTGTCCGTCCTGTCAACAGATCAACCAGCAGCTCACGCTGCACGCGCTCGGGCTTAGCCGCCCGCACTTTCTTGAACCAGTTGTCAACAAACCTTGGCGCAGTGGCCGGTGCTGCTGGCCGTTTTGCTGCGTTCAACTCCAGCCATATCGACATGCGGGCAAACTCATCGTCCGCACTCGGGTACAACCGTCTGTAGCTCGCCCACACATCCGCAGGCATCAGGTATTCGCTTCCGTCCTTGCATCGCACTGTGATCACGCCTGCGCCTCTTTTCCGCGGTGTATCGCCCAAAGCCCCCCTACCCCCCACAGAACAAAGTGAGAGGTAAAGAGGTATCGCCGCCCTTTCGGGCACTCAGACTTTCCGGCGCCTGAGTACGCCCACCGGCCAGCATCAAGTGCTGACTACCGATATCGCTCGGGTTGCGTCTGCCCTTTTCTTCCGCGCATCGAGGCAGATGCGATCTTGGTTAGCCCGGAGTGCCTAATTCTTTAGAGCAATTGCCTAATCATTTAGATGGGGAGTAACTTCGCTGTAGGAGACAAAGACATGCCTACAGCAGCCCCCCCCCCGAACTGGGCTAGGGACAAAACAGCGCACCCAATAGCTCGACTGCAGGCTCATTTCATGAGCCAACAACAGATCAGACTGCTGTACATGCATACAGCTATTCCACCGGGTACAGATCGGGCCGAAGTTGCTGGCGCGGGACGCCTGTGGCGGCCTCGACTGCCAGCACTCGCTCGGCAGGGACGCGCGTCCACTGATGAACCGCGCCTTTTGTCACCCCAAGGGCGCGTGCCAATGCCGCGAAGGAACCAACGGCCTCAGCCGCCTTAGAAAGTCCTGCATCGTTTGTCTTGCTCATTAGCGTAAGTGTAGTCTATCTAAACTTCATTACGCAATAGGGTGGTTTTTAACTGCTCGCGGGGCGCGCTTCTTGCATTACGCTTGCCTGATGAGTACGGGCGAGCGCATGAAAGCGGCCAGGCTGCAATCTGGAAAGACTCAGCAAGAAATTGCTGATGCGCTAAACGTGACCAAATCAAACGTCTCTAGTTACGAAAAGGGCCGGCATACGCCAAGCCTTGCTGCGGCAGTAACGTTCTGCGAACAAACGGGCGTCTCATTGGATTGGCTTGTTTTGGGCAGAGAACCGAGCGCCGGCTATGACAAGCGCATACGTGCCCTTCCCGATGCGCTTCGTGAATACGTTGTTGAGGCATTGCTGCTGGCCGAGCGCGTACAAAGCTCCACGCCAGCAAAATTCCTGCGCCCGCCCACCACAGACACTTACGTTGAGTTCTCAAACTTGCTAGCCGAACTGTCAAAAAACTTGGCAAAGACGCCGTAGCAAAAAAATTTTGCCGCTCGGTCAACTTTGTATTGACTTGTGGTGCAGCTGATCTATACTTCTCTCACACCGCACAGACAGCGGCAGGAGAGAAAGATGACCTTCGACTTCGACGCAGCACACAGCGCAGCACACGACCAAGTGTGGGACGCGCTCCAGCACAACGACTACATTCCCGCGCTTTACGCGCTTGGCACCGAAGTGCCCGCCCTGGTTGATCTGTGCCAATGGCTGGTCACCGAGCGCGAAGTCGACCCTTTTGCACTGGCCCGCGCCGTGCAGGCCGGCAGCTTGGAGCCCTGGCACCTGGAGTTCGCCCGCGACTGGGCCGACCGCCGCGCACGTCAACTGCGCCGCCAGTGGCGCGATGACGAAGAACTGGCGTTCGACGCCTTTAGCGATGTGTGCGCTCAACCCGCGTTTCCTGCGCTGCGGTGGGGTGCCTGATGAATGCACGCCAACAACTTGAGCAGGCGGGCCGCGCGCCCGTCTTGGGCTGGTGCGACCAGCGCGTGAAAGGGTTCCCCGTAAACCTGCGCAAGACCGACATCCGCAAGACATGGCAAGCCGTCCAGAAAGTACAGGAGAAACAGAAATGAGCAGCGCGCACAGCACTAGATACGGACAGGGATGGCGGGACTGCCAGCAGCAACAGCGGCAGCACGATGCCGCAGAGGGAATCATCAACGCGGCTATTTGGGGTGCTGCCTTGTGGGCGGTGCTGGGCTTGGTTCTCGTGACTTTGTGGGGAGTGATGCTGTGAAGAACATTAGCGAAGCAATGGCGAAAGCATTCGCCCAGATCGAAGGCGCGGTGAAGGGCAAGACGAATCCCGCATTCCGTAGCAAGTACGCAGATCTGGCAGCCGTAGTGGACGCGATCAAGCCCGCACTGGCCGAGCATGGATTGTTCTTCCGGCAGATCACGCACCCGGCTGACCACGGTGTGTGCATCGAGACGGTGATTCACCACGCATCTGGCGAATCGCTGGCCTGCGGGCCGCTGTTTGTGCCGGCCAGCAAGCAGGACGCCCAGGGGTTTGGCAGTGCGATGACCTACGCGCGTCGCTACTCGCTGATGGCCGCGTTTGGTGTGCCGGCAGAAGACGACGACGGCAACAGCGCCGTGGCCAGCAAGCCCGCAGCAAAGCCCGCAGAACGCGCCAGCGAGCAAGAGGCGGCGCTCATCTTGGACAGCCTGCGCGAAGCGGCTGTGGACGGCCTGGAGGCGTTGCAGGCGCGGTTTAAGGCCATTCCCAACTCGCCTACAAAGACCGCCGTCTGGACGCAGCACCAGGCATCACTAAAAGCCGCAGCCGAAAAGGTGCCCGCATGAATCTGCAAACCTATCCCAACAAACCGATGCGCCGCCGTGGCGATGTCTACCGTAGCGATGCCATTGGCGCGCTGCGCAACCTTGTCGATGTGGTGCGCAGGATGGATGCTGACTATGTGATTGCGCACCAGTGCAAGCCGACATCAGAAGAAGAGTACGGGCGGGCACTGTGCCGTGCAGAGGACGCCCTGGACGAACTGGACGGTCGGCTGTGAACGACGCAGAGAAAGCCGCGTGGCTGTCTAGTCGCTGCGGGAAGCTGACGGCCAGCCGCATGTATCAGGTGCTGGACATGACAAGCAAAGGTGCGGAAGGCGCGAAGCGAAAGGCTCTGAAGATTGAGCTGCTCGCCGAGCGCATCACCGGCGACACGGTGCCGCACTTCGTCAATTCCTTCATGCAGTGGGGCATTGATCAGGAGCCTGCTGCGAAGTCGGCCTATGAGCTGGCAACGGGGCGGCTTATCTCTGCGTGCGGGTTCTTCGATCACCCCGAGATTGCAGATTTTGGGGCGACTCCTGATGGGTTGATTCCTGGCGGCGTGATCGAGTTTAAGTGCCCCGCGACTACCACGCATGTCGGTTGGCTATTAGCTGGCGGCGTACCCGAGCAGCACCGTCCACAAATCCTGGCGCAGTTGGCGTGCACTGGCCGCGAGCATGCGGTGTTTGTCTCTTTCGACCCGCGTGTGCGTGATCCGCGCAAGCAGTTACACATCGTTGAGTGGACGCCGGGGCGGGAAGAGATAGAAGCAATTGAAGAACACGCCCGCAAATTCCTTGCGGAAGTGGAAGCAATGTTTGAACAACTTACGGAGAAAGCATGAGCGTCAAATTCGAAGCCTGCGCACGCGGCGAAAAGTACACCACTCAATCCGGCGAGGAAAAGCAGAAATGGATTAAGTGCGGCGTGGTGGTTGAAGGAAAGAACGGCTTGTCGCTGAAGCTGGAGTCGATTCCAGTGAACTTTGACGGCTGGCTAACTTTCTTTGAGCCGAAGCCGCGCGACGATCAGCAGCAACGTCCGCAGCCGCGTCGTCAGTCTGCGGGTTCGTATCAGGAGGACGTGCCCTTTTAGCCGAGGCAAGGCAGGGCGCGGCTCGGCGCGGCCTGGCATGGCAAGGCAAGGCAGGCAAGGCGAGGCGGGGCACGGCGGGGATCGGATTGGCTACGCAAGGCAGGCGGGGCGAGGCAGGGCCAGGCAAGGCAAGGTGCGGCGAGTTGTGACAAGGCAGGCCGTTTTCAGCGGTCAGGGACAGCCCTGACCGATGCGAATGGCGCATCAACTTAGGAGAGTGACAGATGGCTACGACAAAGAGTACCGAAATCGAAGTCCCGGAGATTCGACGCGAGCGACTCACCGTCAACGTGCTTGGTCGCACCCCGCTGATTCTGAATCGACTCAGCGAGAAAGTGCTGCATGAGCTGCTGATGCCAAAGGGCCGCAAGAACGCGGCAGAAAAGGCTAGCAGTTTGAAGCATGACCCGATGGCAGAGTTTCGCAGTTCACCGCACCGGATCAACGACGACAACGCTGCGACCCTGCTGGCGATGCCAAGCACGGCATTCAAGGGCGCACTGAGAACAGCAGCAATTGATGTGCCCGGTGCGGCTAAGTCGCAGATTGGCCGGCTTACGTTCATCGAAGGCGAGTACATCGCCATCCACGGTGTGCCGCAGATTCTGATGACGCCGGTTCGCAGTGCAGACATGAACCGCACGCCGGACATTCGCACCCGTTGCATCGTCCCGCAGTGGGCTGCAACGATCCATGTGCATTTCGCGTCGTCCATCATCAAGACCACCAGCATCGTCAACCTGCTGACTCAGGCAGGGCTAACGATTGGGGTGGGCAATTGGCGGCCAGAGAAAGGTAGCGGCACGTTTGGTCAGTTCGACATTGGCATGGCCGAAACAGACTCCGCCTTTGCCGAGATTGTGCGCACTGGCGGCAGGGCTGCGCAGACTGCGGCGATGGCTGACCCACAAGCCTATGACGATCAAACCGAGGAGTTGCTCGGCTGGTTTGACGTGGAAGTTCGTCGCCGTGGATTCAAGGTGGCCGCCTGATGGAAACCATTAGCGAGTGGCTTGACGAAATCGAGCGCGAGCATCCCGACATTACGCCCGCGTTGCTGGTGGAGATGGCGCAAGACCCGGGGTGTCCTGCTCACGGCTGCTTTGAGTGGGACGACGAAAAGGCAGGTCATGCGCATCGCATTTGGCAAGCCCGCACGTTGTTGTCCCGCAGGGTCGTCATCACTACAGATAGCTACTCGCTAACCGTGCCGAGGTATGTGCGCAACCCAGAGGCGCAGCCGGCAACACAAAGCTATATCGCCACGCGCAGCATCAGCGTGGAGGACTTGCAGCACCAGACGCTGGCGCAGGAGTTTGCCCGCGCCCGTGCATTACTAGAACGCACGCGGGAGCTGTCGCGGATGTTTGGGCTGATGCGCGAAGTGGATGAAATGGTGGAGCGGCTTGGGTTAATGAGCGCGAAGGTTGTGCGTCGCCGGCCAGATGAGGGTGGGCTGGCGGCGTAAGGCAGGCGTGCCTTGGCGCGGCTCGGCAAGGCACGGCAAGGACTGGCTTGGCAAGGCAGGTATGGCGAGGACTGGCATGGCCCGGTAACGCGGGGCACGGTGTGGCAGGCAAGGCCGGGTTAGGCCTGGTAAGGCATGGCCAGGCGTGGATTGGCGTGGCAGGCAAGGCGGGGCGAGGCAAGGCATGTTGCGGTCGGGTTTGGCGGGCACGGCAGGCGAGTCGAGGCGAGGTTTGGCGAGGCACGGCGCGGCGAGGCGAGGCGACGTTTGGTCAGGCAGGCGAGGCGTGGCGGCAATTGGAAAGGAAAGGTAAGGCATGGCAGGCAAGCAATCACCCCGCGCGCTGCTGGACGGCATGAACAGCAGCGCCACAACACGCTACGAAATGCGCGTGCGGGCAGACGGCCAGGTGCGCATGGTTGTCACGCAACGAGACGACGTGTTCCGCGTCACGGAAGAGAGGCCGTTAACGCCCTGGCGGCACAGTCACGACGAACTTGCTCTCGACATCGCTGCGTGGGCGCGGGTGAACGCGGTGCGCAACCAGATGGAGATGGAGCTGTGACAAGCCCTTTCGACACCAAACATCTGCCGCAGATGCAAGAAACATTCGGCCAGCAGTGGGTGCCGCATGCGGGCCGGCCAAAGAAGAAGCGCGACACGCTTACGCCCAAACTAAAAGCTGCAGCGCGTTTGCTGCGAAATCATGGATATGTGGTGCAGGAGCCTCGGTGAATGAGCTATCTCTATTCGCAGGCGCTGGTGGCGGAATACTTGCCGGAAAGTTGCTCGGATGGCGAACCGTCTGCGCAGTCGAATGGGAGCCATACGCAGCTTGCGTACTTGCCGCCCGACAGAATGACGGCCTTCTCCCGCCCTTCCCGGTCTGGGATGACGTTCAGACCTTTGACGGCAGACCGTGGGCGGGGGTTGTTGATGTCGTATCTGGCGGCTTTCCGTGCCAAGACATCAGCGTTGCAGGAAAAGGCGCAGGCATCACAGGAGAGCGTAGCGGAATGTGGCGACACATGGCGCGGATCGTTGGCGAGGTTCGACCACGATACGTCTTCGTGGAAAACAGCCCAGCACTCATTACTCGAGGACTCGGAGTTGTCCTCGGTGACTTGGCCGCGCTCGGGTATGACTGCCGATGGACAGTGTTGGGAGCTGCCGACGTTGGAGCCCCGCACCAGCGCGACCGATTCTGGCTTGTTGCCCACGCCGCTGGCGAGCAACACGAAGGCGCACCACATGCGCAGCGGCGGCAGGCCAGCTCGCAGCTACATACCGACGCCGATTGCGACCGAATGGAAGAACGGCTGCGGCAAGACGGGCAACCGGGCGCCAGAGAAG
>Ga0181343_1000417_pt1 | contig 18708 bp, 16 predicted proteins | sample Su13VDMLBSD_FD_130110 | JGI IMG/M metagenome (GOLD analysis project Ga0181343, IMG submission 130110) | Freshwater viral communities from Lake Michigan, USA - Su13.VD.MLB.S.D | ecosystem: Environmental > Aquatic > Freshwater > Lake | place: USA: Michigan | collected 2013-07-15 | reverse complement strand
CGGAACCTACTCCAGATGAGATAAACATTGTAGAATTATTATACACACCATCAACTGGACTGGCTTCACCACCAAGTCTGACCACAGTAGAATTTGTTATTGCACTAAAATTATTTGATATTGATAGGTAACCACTACCATTTGATGTTATTACTACATGCTCTATTGATCCGTTGGCTGCTGCTTCTTGAACAACCCACTGAGCCGAGCTAGTATTTGATGTAAGTTCTCTTACTGGAATATATGTGCTATTGAGAAATTTCAAAGCATCCGCTGTTGTAATATTGAACATAAATTTCCATCTATAACCATCAGCCGTATTAGTTATAGATGTACCTGTGCCAGATGGTTCGATCGTAGATGCTGCGCCTCTATTATTGTCTATGCATTTATAGACGTTATAATCTGAGGTAATTACATAAAATTGAGAAGAAAATAAATTAGGGTTTGTATCCGTATATTGGGTATAAACCGTATTATTTGTCCAATTATACCTATTAACTACATGAGTCACATCAGAATAATTAATTCTTTTTAGTGTCACCATATCTTTAAACACATCATAAGATGTGGCAAATATTGTATTGGCGACCGTTGGTGGTGCCGCGTCATTAGCAAACGGAGTTACCCGACCTATAAACATGTACATGCGAGTAGGATCAGCTTCACTAAAAGATTCGTGAAACTGCTGAGCCGTATTTAAATTAAAATTACCTGTAGTGGTACTCGACATGCACAGTCAACCTTTCAAACTATATGTTATTTATTGCTGTATAATGTAATCACTGGCCTCAGTTTTTAGATAAGTTCTATCTTCATTCAGTACTCTAGGTTGTAATTGTAGCATTGTGATGCGATCTAAGAAAGAATCCAATACAAATAGTTTAGTCTCATCGGTACTTAATGCAATACCTGTTGGTGATGTGCCAGGTGTATTATCAAATTCTCCAACTAATGTCGCTGTTTCTATATCCCAAGCAGTAGATAGTGTATACCCATATATCTTGTCAGTAGTTGTTCCAGTTACAAACATGCGACCACCATCACTTGAGATGGATATGGAATTTACAGTATCATCTGTTCCGTTAAATGCAAAAAACTTACTTTCTTCATTCATGATATAGTCACTACCATTTTCTGATATTAAAACATCATCATTTTCATGAAGAATATTAATATAACCAGAAGTTGCAGTTCTAGTATCCCAAGGTGTTGTCATAGAACACTCAACAACATTATCATATATTGACCCTGTTAGATACATCTTAGTGCCATCTGGTTTAAAATATAAACCAGTTATACTAGCATCAACAGTATTAGCTTGAAATGGTGTTGTGGTACTATTGTAATCACCAATTATATCATCATCTTCAGTTGCTAATCTGCTACCATCTTCCAATAGAGTTTTTTCTAATGACACATATGCAGTTGATACATCCCATGCGGTTGTTAAATCATATTGTTCAACTATATCCCTTCTATTTCCGCAGATATACATTCTAGTGCCATCAGGCTTAAATCTTATATCGACGGGATCATCATCACCTGGTGAACTTGTTTTATTAGACGAATTAGCTACTAATAGACTTTTACCAGAATACGTTGCAGAATTTAAATCAAATGCGGTAGACAAATTATATTGCCAGACTGTATCACTATTGATACCTACAAAATACATCTTTCTACCAGATGGACTAAATTCTACACCGCTACCATTAAGGTCTCTAGTAGAAATACTCATATACGTATTTGCTACAAGTCTGCTTAGATTATTAGCAAATATCACCATGCGAGTTGCGGTATCGTTTTCACCCCGAACTATGTTATGTCCTGGATGTGGTAAAGTTGCTAGTGATTGATATTCACCAAATAGAGCAATACCTGCAGGATGAACCGCAGCTTTAAGTATGTTTTTATATTTTTTTAAGGTAATATCAGCTACCCTAACAACATAAGAATATTCTTGATAAAATTTATTGTCTTGTAGGCGATTTGACCAACTTAAAAATCCCTTACTGTCAGTATATCTGCCTGGTAAGTTTAAAACCCCAGATACTTCAGGTGTCAATATACCATTATAGGTGTTTGCTCTAACAGTATATCGTGATATACCAACATTATCTTCATATATTTCTGGTGTGGGTGAAACGCCTCTATTATTACTAATATCAGCTGTTGACAACCTATCAAATGCAGGGTTTGATGTTTTTATAGTTATTCCTGTAATTGTTCCTGGTGCCAATTCAGCCGTTAATACCGCATCGGCTCCGCGGAAATTACCATATTGACCAGGAAGTTCTGATTCTGATATAATTTGATCAATCACAGTAACTGTTGGTAATGAAGTATCATAACCAACACCAACAGAAGTTATGCTAATTGCATTAATAGACCCTATAGTAACATTTGCAAAGCTAAGAGTCGATGAAAGAGTCGATGATATATTTGATGTTGCTAAATTTGATGATACACTTGCCGAATTAGTACCAAGCGATACAAATGTAGACCCTGTCGATAAGACGACATTTGCTAATGGAAATATTTTATCGCTATTTAAAGCATATACCGTAGAATTAGAAAGTGATATAACTCTACCACTTAATCCATTACCGCTACCACCTGTAACTGTTATAACTGTATTACCATCAGTTCTATATCCACTACCACCAATACTAATTCTAATTGTTGCAGCACCTACAGGTTCTGTAGAATTTACAACAGCTGTAGCTAAAGCACCACCAGGGGTAGTAATAGAAATTGAATCACCAATAGTATGATATGCACCACCATCATCAATCTTTCGAATACCAACAATTGATCCAAATTGAGATTGAATAGTAGCGGTATTTCCATCACTATCAATTACTGTTTCGCCGTCTTGAAAAGTTCCTCTGACACCTTCTATTATAAGTTCAAATAATTCAAGACCTAAAACTGTAACACGAGAAACGCTTTGAACTCTGGCAATAGCTCCAGATACGACTCCTGTTATATTGCGCCCATCAAAAATAGTTGGTTCTGTAGTAAATGGTTTTCCAACACGTAATAGTGTTTCTTTAACCCATCTACCATCTGAAGCTCTTAAAATATAATCACCAGGATAATATAATTCTATCTCTTTATCATAGAGTGCGCGAAACAAAAACCTATAAGAAAATTCAGATCCTTTTGTTCTATAAAAATCACGAATATATTTTACAAGAAGTCTTTGATCTGCTAATGTGTTATTAGGTATGCTTACCATAAATTCTTTTCGAAAATATTCGACAAAAGAATCTACAGTGCGATCAATATCTTGATATTCAATAAGGCTACGTCCAGCTTGAACTGGATTACCTTGTTGCTCTAGATATTCATAATATGCTTTTAGAAAAAGCGCAAACTTTGGACCTTCTTCTCTAATAAACGCAGGAAACTGCCTCTCAATTAGAGGTGATATTTTTTTGTAGGTTTCATCAGCTCCTGAAATGCTCATTGTTTAAAACGCCGTCAATGAAGGAAGTCCGGTTGAACTCATTGTAGCTGTAGATCCTACAGTAGTAATAGAAGTTATAAATGCCTCCTGCTGTCCTGTAGTATCATTCAAAACTCTAATTCTAGCGTCGCTTATAAGCAACACTTGATTTCTAATTGGATATACGTTATAATCGGATACTTTTACTGTAAGATTTATTTCACCATTTATTGCTTGAGGTAAGAAATAATTTAATGTCACCAAACCAGTATCATAATCTATGGTACCAGTCGTTTGTAAATAATTTCTCTGTCCATTTGAAACATAATATATTCTTACATTACCATAACCGTCATCGTCAAAATAACAGATTTTACCTTGATATAAAAATGAATTGGATGATACTGCAGAAACATATCCATCATTAGGATGAAATATACCCCTATTGAACGGTAGAATATATTTGTTAGGTGTTACCAATGAAGGTATGAATCTTTTTTGAACTTGTATATCCGCTGTTGTCGATTTAATTGACATATTAGCAGAATCTAATAGATCAAGGAATCGCGAATATCTAAATTTACCGTCAAATCTATTGAGATTATTGGTCTCATATTCAATAATCTTACTAGCAACTAGATCACCAATTTCCGATGCAGTTAATGTTGTATCGATTGGATCATATCTGACAGTTATTGTAGGTATGACATACAGATAGATTGGATCTACTATTTCAGTATCAATTGACTGAATGATATACTTTTTTAATCCAGCTTTTATCTGATTCTTACGACGAGTAGAAATCAATGTACCTTGTTTTGCTGTTACAGATACAAAAACCTTGCCGTATATTGGAGGATCATTTTCTTCACCACCCCATACGTTGGCGCCAGAGATATCTGGATTATCTCTCAAAATTATTCTGCGGTAATCTTCAGTAGTAACAGCTCTATTCTGAGTTTCATAAATTCTAGGTGCATTATAGCGAATAGATTCTATAGTTTCTACTTCAGCTCCACCAACAGCGCGTTCAATTGCCTTTAAAGTAAAACTACTTTGGCCGCCGATACTACCGACAGCAGTAAAATTATTAGCGCCATTAGCTCTAACACCATTACATACTCGATAGTTTATAGTGACCGTGCTATTATATGCAGGCTTTCTACCTAAGATACCATCACCAAAACCTATCTTATAGAGCTTATTCTTGTCAGGCTCTATGAAAAATACCTGAGATGATGAATTTACTGTCTTTAGGTCTGATATTTCTGTATATGTCTGAGTATTACCTGCGGTTGTAACAGATACTGTTATTGAAGAAATATCAGTATTTGCATTCGGTAATACAAAAGATGTATTTGCCGCAGTAAAAAGATATCTATGAGTAAGCGGCGCGCCTTCAACTATATCAATATATCCCATGAATCTGTTCATGGAATTAGCTGTTATAGTATATGATTTTGGCGTAACAAATGTATATGAAATTGCATTTATTGTAGATTTGAATTGCGTATTTTTTGGAACAGTTATAGTGCGAAACACAGAATTTGCTATGGCACTAGTAAATGTAACCCTTACATTGGCTGATGCACCTCTAGCAGATGTTGGTACATAACCAACCAATTTAGCTCTGGATGCAACATTCTCATAGATTTGAGCTGTATCTAAGAATGATTCATTTGCGGCCATATTAGCATAGAATGACATATAATAGGTATTATATGCTAAAAGATCAAGCAATGTACCTATCGCAGAATCTTCAAAATCAAAATCAGAAAAGTCAGAACGACCCGCAAGAAAATTTCTAAGGTTTATTCTGATAGAATCAAAATCAAGACCGCTAACGGTCAATGCGCTATTGGCAGCCATTAGCGTACAGCCTCCAAAGTAAGCACCAATGTGCTAGGAACTTGAGTGTTTATCGGTCTGAATGTTATATTGACTCTGAGATTATTTGTATCAGGATCACCATCTACAGAAACTGCTAAAAGTTCGGCACGTTCTTCATAATTTTTGATAGCGGTCTTAATATCAAACTCGATACTATTTGCTATAGACGGATCCATAAGATCAAATAATCTTTGACGAATATCAGAACCAAAATGAGGTCTAAACGGTCTTTCACCCCGATCAGTAAGTATCAAGCATTTTAAAGCTTGCTTAATCGAATCTGCATTTTTACGCGCAATCATCTTACCCGTGACAGGGTGAACCTTCATATTGAGGTCGAAATCTTTGAATACAAGTGATTTGACTGCGCTCGACATGAATAACTCCGTTTGATATCATATTTAGCATGATATAATTCATGTTAGCCATTAAGGTCTATTTGCTCTAAGCTGCTCACTTATATTAGTTAATCTTGTGGCTTCATCGACCAAAGAATTATATTCTTCCGATCCTGGTGTAGCCGACTCAAGGCGCGCAAGTATGGCAGCTCTTTGTTGATTGTTTTCATCAAGCTCGGCTGCATACTGCTGCGTTCTACTTTGTCTTTGTTGCTCGGTTAGACCTGCATTTTCACCAATTGGGGGAAGCTGTTCGACTATAACTCTTTGAGATGCTGATGATGTATTTGGTGCCACCGGTGGCACCTCTGGAACTGGTACGGGTGCAGGTTCAGGCTGAGGTTCTGCATTTGATGCTGATGGTGGAACCTGATTTGCAGCTTCAGTAGTCTGACCACCAGATATTTGTAAATTTGGAACCATAGAACAAAAATTAAAACCAGGTAAAGCAATTTGACCTAATAGCCCATTAAGATCAAAGTCAGGAAAAAGGTTTTCTATTCTTAAATATTGTTGCAAAAAAGCTGCCGGATTATTAATAGCTTCTAATAAAATTCTTACCTCATCAGGTAAAGTAATAGATGGTAATTCTAATTGACCAACTAATCCATCTATCATTTCAGTCGCTACTGTAGAAACTTCTCGCGCTATAACCGCAGGAAGAGTTTGTAATGCTGCTATTATATCAGTTGCACCATTTATAACTTGATTTATTTGTGTAGTAGTGCGATCTATGGCTTCATTTAATGATTGTAAACCAGCACCGATTCCGCAGGGTGCGGAATTAGCATTTAAACTTTGTGCAGAAGAAATTAACTGAGATGTTATTTGACCACTCATGGATCACCTACAAATACGTTTGAGGAACCTGTTGTTGCATATGGATTACAATGGTCTGGAGATTGACCTATTACACCGCATAAATTATCTGCCTGAGCCTGATCACCTTTATTAACTACCATTTTTCCGTTTATATAAACATTTTTTGTAACTGCAATTAATTTACCCTCACCATGAGTATTTCTATCATCATTGACAGCAATAAGTTTACCATTTGCAAATACTGTAGATTGACCACTTACTATTGTGGTTGCTCCACATATTCTAGAATCACCATGTCGATGTATTTCATTACTCATGGATTTAAATCTATCCTAGAACCTTTGACCGTTGTGGGTCCAGATGAACCCATTGTAGCTGATGAGCTACCTGCGACATTCATCTCACCACCTGATCCAAGCACCATATCACCCGTAGATACGTTTGTCGATTTACCTGAAATTACTTCCATAAAATCACCTTGAACAATTCTAGTAGAATCATTCAAAGTTGTTCTCTGATGTACACCATTAAAATTCTCAGTAACATCACCACCGATTGTCAAAACACTATCTCCGGTGACCCTTTTGCTTTCATTAGTATTTACTTGAGTATTGATAGATCCTAAAACTTCAACAAACTTATTTCCATCAACCTTAGTATGCATATCACCTCGAATAGACAAATGATAATCACCTACCACTTCTTGTATCATGGTACCATTTACAAGTAATCTTACATCGCCTTTAACTGTCAGATTACAATTACCATTAATTAGAACATTTTTGTCTTTTACTATAACCTCGAAATCATCTCCGACAACATAAGTTGTCCTGGTTCCATCATCTCGAATTTCTCGATTAGTTCCAGATGCATGATATTCATGAATACGTCTGGCGCCTGCAGTATCATCCAATTCTATCACATGACCTGATTCTGTAGTGCGAACATGATTGAAGGGGTATAACGGTGGAGTAGATTCACTGTGTAGGGTAGGCATACTCCATGTTTTCACTTCATATGTCGAAGGTTCTTCATCAAATGTAACCGATGATAGTGGCATGACTGAACCTGTAGGTACATCAACTACACTGTTTCGATTATTGGTTCTATTAATTGTAGAATTATGATTAATATAAGAAGTTCCACCTATTGCCAACCCACTCGTATCTGGTGTATTTTGAGCAACTGGGTATGTACCATTGGGATCATTAAAACCAGATTCTTCGTTATTACCATCACCAGCGACACCATGAAATGTTCCCATGACCATTGGCTGTTGCGCTCTATTACCATCCATGAAAAACCCAACAACCCAACTTCCTTCGACTAAACCTGTCGGTGAACTTCCCACACCGCTTGTCGAAGCTGATGTGACAGGTATCATAAGCTGAGCCCATGGTAACCCTGTAGTTGGTAAAGTTTCTTTATCTGGAGTATGCCACCCAAAACATCTAACTCGAACACGACCTATTCTCAGCGGATCATTTCGATCTTCAACTATACCAACAAACCAAGTAAAACCACTGGTTCCTAACCATTCACCATCACGAACTGGCATTATTGTCTCCCATCAACTGGTTGCGAGTGAGAATCCTTAACACATTCCAACACAGTACCATATGTAAAACCTGCACCACCTAATCTATGAGCAACAGCTGTAACAAGATATTTCCCACCAACAAATCCATCAAATTGTCTGCGAGATATTCTTGATTCGCCTGATTGTGGTACAAGTATTTCTATCGTATCACCAGCACATATACCAGAATCTCCATGAACCATAACTTTAGTTACATTCGATAGAATATCGGCCTTAGATGCGGTTTCAAATCCTAAGAACTCTTGACGGCGTCTGTATTCATTTTGCGTATCACTTTCTCTTTCTGTAACAAATGATAATGATCCGCGGTATGAATCTGAAACTATAAATTTTTCTCTAGAAAAACTGGTACCAAATGAATTAGATACTGTCGGTGAAATCAAAGAATTTTTATCAGAATGATCTACATTTTTATAATCTCTATTGTGCAGATATTGCGATGTTCTAAATCTTTTTGCTACAGGATCTAATGAAAGAACTTGTGTACCAAATTGACCAGATGTTACTCCACCCATCATATCAAAACTAACAGCTTCTTGTATTGATATGACGCGATTACGATCGTATTGACGATCATTTTCTAGATAATCTTCTAGTAAATAAAATTTTCTTTTTGGTGGTTGTCTAATAAGATATTGGAATGACACAAAATGATATCCACGTGCATTTTCAAAAAAGAAATAATTTGACGTACTTCTTCTATCAGCAGCTTTTGCTTCATCTGATAGGTATCTCAGAGATGTAAATGGACTGATTCTTGGAAATGCACTTGTAAATAAACCATCTGTCGGTTCTATTGTAACAAGCTTTTTAGATGTTATAGGTGCGATATGATCATCAAATATTTTTCTGACCATTTCATCGACATTTCTATTTTCAAAAGAATTTGATACCAAAGTATATTGATCTTTTAAAAATTCTTCTGGTGCCATGAACGTATCATATGCATCGACATTTTGTTTTACACGTATCTTATTTGAGAGTTTGTATAGTCTCATAGCACCACCTATACGAGGTGATGATGGATATGAATCTGAAAAATTATAAGCTAGAGTTTCACCACCTATTATAGGCAAAGAAGTTCTTAATCCAGCACCATCAATAATACTTAATGTCATAGAAACAAATGGTGAATCTATGCTTTCATAATAACTCATTTCACCAGCAAGACCTTTGATATCGGTAATTGATGATGTTGTTGTCGATCTAATTGACAGGGTATGTAATAAGCCTGTACCGGATCTCTGTTCAGGTAACATTAGGTATACAAATTCCTATACGTGTCAACTATTGCTGGAACATAAACTGGATCAACTATTGATATATTGCGTTTCTTTTCATTCATGCTTATCTCATGATCATATTTTGATACCAATTTTCTGTCACTTGGGTTAAGTGTCAGATATGTTGTCCGATCTACTACTAAACTTTTTTCAGGAACAAGTATTAAATTACCTTCTACATCTCGTATTTCTTGACGTTTTTGTATGATTTGTTCATATTGATGTGTTTGCGCCATAGCATTTGGTATACTACCATATCTTTCACGCATATATTCTTGCATCTCAATATAACTTCTAGGCCAACCAAAATAAGGATCTATTATTTCATTTGGAAGCAAAATAATCCAATCTAAATTAGAATCACCATAAAAACTATATGCAACATTATCAGGTCGCTCACCTTCTTGCACATCATAGGTAAAATATGATAATATATTCCTACGATAAAAATCACGAATTACAAATCTACGAGTAACATCGGTGACTTGTAGAGGTCTGTTTATAGATTTTAGGTTATAATCTAACCTAGGAAATGATGCAAAATATTGTGTCATCTTATTACCTACGGTTTTCTTTGACTTGCTCTTTTGTCATGATGTCTGTTTCTTTAAATGTCAGACTTATGACTATTTCAGCAGGAGATGCGACATTTGGTGTATCTAAAGACCTGACATATGCTGGATAATTCATAGGATGATAATTTACATCAAAGCTACTTAATACTGATTCCCCAATAGTAAATAACTGTCTATGATTATTAAACTGTATCATAAACACATCAGGATATTGAAAAAAAGCACGAGAAGCAGTACCTGCACTTTGTGTCATCCCACCAAGCGATGATAATACACCACTAATAGCGGATACTGCACCGGTTGCATTTTCGCCTAATCCTGATGCAAGACCAGACATAGCTGCTGGTATATTACCAAGACCATAACTAGGTAACATATGATATTTAAAAGCTTCAATTATTTTTTGAATAGATTCTGCTTCACGTCTATTTTTAGGAGATAAGTTAAAACTAAATCTATGCTCTCTGCGGTCAACACCTTGAAATAACAAAACCTTATGAGAATTTCTAGCTACACCTGTCAAATTAGCAGCAATAGGATTATTTAAAATTCCACCTACGGCACCTGCAGCTCCTGCAACAGCTCCTGCAGCAGCTATTTGTTGTGTTGCTGGATTTTGAGCAAGCTGTTGCATCTGACTTCTTATACCTTCTAGAACACTAGATACATTTTGACCTAATGAACTATTAGATGCAGTATCATACATATTTCTTACATTATTACCTAATGATCTAGCACTTTGTTCAGGATCACCTCTTACATTAGATGCCGCTGTCGCAATTACTTCTTCTATTGCGCTTGTATCTTTATCTTCATATTGTGTTGAATATGATGTATTAAGAGCAGCAGGCATAGGTAATGTTATTGTCTGAATAGTTCTAGTAACACTGCTTAATCGATTACCAACTAAAGGTAAATCAGAATTTAGAGTGGAAGTTCGAGTGGTACTATCAAATTTTAATACAGTAAAAGTGATATAATGATCAATCTTAGTATAGGTTTCTGGAAAATATAAACTAGGCCGCAAATTAGGTGCGACCTGCCGACCCCTTTCTATTAAGGTATTCATATTTCTTTGTAAAGAACCGGTTGGATCTAAGAAGTTACCTGACATGGCCTACCTTCATGAACATACTGGGATATTTATGCCATAGATAGACAACATGGCATACAAAGGCAAATACTCTCCAGCTAATCCATTAAAGTATCTTGGTGACCCGACGAACATAATTTATCGTTCGCTTTGGGAACGAAGACTTATGGTCGAATTTGATACAAATCAAGATATTTTACAATGGGGTTCTGAAGAAATTATCATACCCTATAAATCACCTATAGACGGTAGATGGCACAGATATTTTCCAGATTTTGTTATAAAGATGCGAGATCGTGGCGGCTCGATTAAAGTTAAAATGATCGAGGTCAAACCTTTGATACAAACAAAGCCACCTGCTCCGAATGAAGCTGGTAAAAAACCTAGTAGAAAATACTTAACTGAAGTTGCCAGATATGGGATAAATAGTGCAAAGTGGAAAGCTGCGCGAGAGTTCTGTGCCGATCGTGGCTGGGAATTCGTCATAATCACAGAGAAAGAACTAAGGCTCAAATAATGGTAGCTCAAGTCTTTGATAGCTTGCTTACGCAAGGTGAAAAGCAAAATATATTACCTAGCAAGACTACTGAAGCCCGAAACTGGTTTAGGGCTCAGGCATCTAAGGTATCGCTTAATCCAAATTCTCTCATGGCACAAGACAAAAGTGCAATGGTTTCTGTTCCAATGATTGGGCAAATGTACCTATTTGCATATGATCCAAAGCTTAAAGAAAAACTACCGTATTATGATCGATATCCTCTAGTGTTTCCTTTAGACTCCAATCGTTTAGGTGGTAGAGCGGCAGGTTCATCTTCGGCTCAAGGATTCATGGGTTTAAATATGCATTATCTACCTCTACGTCTTAGAGCAAGATTGATGGATGCATTATACACCGTGATAAGCGATGACAATTATGATGACCGCACCCATTTGCAGATATCATATAAACTTCTTAGCTCAGTTTCTCGATATAGATTTTACAAACCGTGCTTAAAGCAATATCTATTTTCACATGTTCGCACTAAATTTTTTCGGATAGATCCGAAATCGTGGGATATAGCTTTATTCATGCCTCTTGAAAGATTTTCTGGTGCAAGTCCAAGCGCGGTTCATCGCGACAGTTATGCAAAGGTGCAATAATGGCAAACCGTAGGTTTAACGTATCAGAATTTGCGGCTGAAGTAGGTAAAAGAGGCGTAGCAAAGCCAAATTACTTTTCTGTTATGTTGACCTTACCCAATTCTATACGAGGTTTTTTTGAAACTTCTCATATGCCTCTTAGAATAGAAAGCGCATCGATCCCTGCTCGATCACTTATGACTATTGAACAGAGATATCATGGTCCTACGAGAAAAATTCCTTATTTGTTTCAAACTGAGCCAATGCGACTAAGAATTTTGCTTAGTGAAAATATGATTGAACGTGAAATTTTTATGGCTTGGCAAGATATGGCTATCTCAGCAGGTGGACGTGCAAGCTATCGTAGATCAATGGGACGAGCACCTAAAGTTGGTGGATTTGATGCGACATTCTATGACGAAATGATTGGTCAAGTTGATATTATGCAATTTGCAGAATCACCAAAATATCAGACACCAAGCGCAATTGGTATAGCAACCCCTTTAATTAGAGGTGGTACTGATTTGCAATCATTTGTCGGTGATGTCATTGATGCATTTAATCCACTAAATCAAAACATATACAATGCACCTGGAGATCGTACTGTATTTCCTCAATATCAGATCAAACTAACTGAGGCATACCCTATAACAATTGATGATGTTGAGATGGATTGGGGGTCTGACGGAGCTGCAAAACTAACTGTTCAAATGCAGTATTTTACAGCAGAAGAAAAACATCCTGATGCATTGCCGTTTGAAAATCTATATGGTGTAGAAAGCTTGCTGAGAGGCGCGGCAAATGCACTTGACAGATTCTCACCTGTGATTTCTTTATTCACTAAAAATGGTCTTTCTGGCGGAGTTCGCGGAATAGCCGAGCAAGCTGGTGTGCAATTCAGAAATACAGGTATTGGTGCATCAGGTTCTTTATTCGGAATTTAATATTGGAGGTTTATCATGGCATTACCTAAAATTGCAACACCTACTTTTTCGTTGATTTTACCATCTAATAAAAAGGAAATTGTATATCGGCCGTTTCTAGTAAAAGAAGAAAAAACACTTCTTATTGCTATGGAATCAAAAGATGCTGATCATATGAACCGAGCAATGTTGGATGTTTTAAGTAGCTGTATCTTATCTGAAGATATTGTTATAGAAAAACTACCGTCATTTGATATTGAATATCTATTTTTGAAAATTCGAGCCAAGTCTGTTGGAGAAAAGGTAAATCTTAGTTATCGCCATGTTGACGGTGTAAATTATAAAGGTGAACCTTGCGACAAAGTAACTAATATCGAAATCAATTTAGATGATGTTGAAGTAGAATTTGCTAAGGATCATTCGTGTCTTATCAAGCTTACAGATGAGCTTACATTAAAAATGCGGTATCCTACGTTAGCTGATATAAAATCTAGTGTTTCGGCTGAAATAGATGAAATCGATTTAATTACTAAGTGTGTTGAATGTGTATATGATAATGAAGAAATATTTGAGCCTGATAACTTAGAAGAAACACGACAGTTTATTGGTTCTCTTAGCAATGCACAATTCATGCATATCATGAAATTTTTTGAGACTATGCCCAGACTACAGCATACTTTGACATATCAATGTGAAGGATGTGGGCAAGAAGATACAATTACCTTGAGAGGACTTTCAGATTTTTTTTGATGGCCCTCTCTCATAATACGCTTGCCAATTATTACATGATAAATTTCTCTCTCATGCAGCATCACAAATATAGCTTGACTGAGATAGAATCGATGATACCATGGGAGAGGGAAGTATACTTGAAACTTCTTATTGATTTTATCGAAACTGAACGACAAAAAAGGGAAAACCAATAATTGGCTACTCTGACAGATGCGCTACAAAATTATAACCTCGGATCATCAAATTCCGAGGCACGTGGTGCTATGTCTTTACCATTTAAAGTCTTGACAACAAAACCCGGTGATCTTCAAAGAGATGGTGGTGGCACCAGATCATCTGTATCTGAAATAAAACAAGTTTTAACTCAAATGGTGCGTGGATTACGCACCTTAAATGATCAGAAAGAACGTCAGCGCATTATAATTGAAAGGATGCGTAATGATGATGAAGAAGATCGCAGAGAAAAACTTAATAATCTTCAAGATGAACAACCACAAACAGTTGAGCGAGTAATAGAAGAAGATAAACCTGATGAAAAAGAACAACCATCAGGTATGGGTGTGGTATTTGAAGCTTTTAAAAAATTAAAAGATATTTTAGCTAGAATATTTTCTATAGGAGCTGCAATATTAGCTGTAGTAAGAACTCGTTCTTTATTATTAAAAAGAACTATTGCAGGATCAACCGCAACCACAGTCGCTAGATCATCTATATTACGTCGCGCCTTACGTGCATTGGCTTCAAATCGAAGAGTTAGACTTATACTTGGTGCGACGGCCGGCGCTATGGCTATAGAAGAATTTGCTGAAAGAATAATGGAAGAGACTCCCGAACAGGAGCAACCAGAAGAATCTACAATCGAACCAGGATCAACACCAAGAAGACCTAGAGGTTCCTCGGCACCTGCTGCTAGACCAATGAGTGGTGCTGCTCCAGGTGGACCCGAGAGAATGATGGAAGGTATGGGTGAATCATCTCAAGGATTGGGTTCATTATCTGCTCGATATGAATCTAGAGGTGATGCTGGGGCTATAGGTTTTGATAGTACCGGTGGATGGTCATATGGTGCATATCAGATTGCAACCAAAACTGGTACCATGACTAGATTTTTGCAGTATTTGCAAGAGAAAAATCCTGACATGGCAAATACTCTTAACACTGCAGGTGGTGTGCAGGGTGCTGCTGCTGGTACAGATCAATTCAAACAAGCTTGGCAAGAATTATCAAGAAAAGATCGTAGTTTTTATCAAGCCCAAAGACAATTTATATCAGATACTCATTATAAACCATTGGCTCAAAAAATTCTTAGAGAAACTGGTATTGATGTAAATAAAAGGTCTAGAGCTTTACAAGAGGTTACACATTCTACTGCAGTTCAGCATGGACCTGGTACCAATGTCATTACACTAGCAATACAACGAGCTGGTGGAGCTAATGCTAAAGATGAAGATATTATAAGAGAAGTTTATAATGAAAGAGGTACCAGATTTGGTAGCTCTACTGCACAAGTCCAAGCTTCAGTAGCTAACAGATTTCGTCAAGAACGTCAAGATGCGCTGCGAATGTTGCAAACTGAACGACAAGCACCATCTGGACAAGAGATGGCTGGTAATCAACCATCACAAACTGGTCAGAGAACTTCAGCACCAATAACAGCAGAAGCAGTTAGTCCTGCGGCAGAAACGCAGTCCACTGGAAGTTCTGCTTCACCTCAACCGATAAGAACTACTCAAGGCGCACCAGTAGCGCAACAATTACAACCAGAAGCACAAATACCAGCTACGATCACTGCTGGTGCGGAAGAACCTGGAACAGATGTTATTGTCGTACCTCTGCTAATAGAAAGAACCGGAAATGCCTAATCTCTCTGATCTAGCAAATAAAATGGGTACGAATTTTGTATATGATGAGAGAACTGACAGGTATCATGACCTTACAAAAAACTATCGTATGGCTAAATTACCATCAGGTTCTAAATTTGGTACTATGACTCGTGAGGGTGTTTTAATACCAGGTACAGATCAATCAGTTAATGAAAATAATACAGGCCAATATGTCTCTATAGCTATATTTGACAGTTTTAAGCGCGACATATATTCATATATTGCTCAAATAGCTACTTTTGCTCGTGAAGGTTTAATTGAAATTCAAAAATCAGTTACCGCACAGCAAAAAGATTATGATATGCTATTGTCTACAGAAAGGTCTATTAAAGAAGATCGCCAAGAAGGCCGCTTGATGTCATTGACAAAGGGTGCAGCTAAATCTGTTGGCGGTGGATTGATTCGGGTAGGTAGAGCTGCCACTGATCCATTTGGAGGGCTACTAGGGTTTTTGGGTATAGCTGCATTAGTTGGTGGTTTGACACAACTTGCAAATATGACGCCAGAGCAAATAACTGATATAGGTAAATCGATAGATGAATTTGTGGAAAAAGTTAAAGGTATAGTTGATACTATCACGGAATCTGCGGAATTAATTGGATCTATATTAGCTGGTTTAGCTACGTTTTTAGCTGGAGCTGCTCTTATAAGAGCAATGTCTAATAGAACTGCACCTAGACAACCACCGCGCCCTCCAGCTAGACCACAAACTCCTCCACCTAGACCCCCAGGAGCTGCAAGCGGAGCAGGAGCAGCAGGCGCGGCGGGTGCTGCTGGAGCTGCCGGTGCAGCATCACCAAGAACACCAGTAAGCGCAGGCTCTCCAGGTGCATCGACTGCACCAACTGCTCCTGCCGCAGAACCTTCTGCGGGTCAAAGACCTACTCCAGCACAAGATTCTGAATCAAGAACCAGACCATCTGGTGCACCAGAGCAATCAAGAGCACCTGCAGCATCGCCTCAAAGCGGCGCGCCTGTTAGAGAATCAAAATTTCCTTTACCTAAAAAAACAATAGCATTAGGCGCATTAGGTACCTTAGTCGATACCATTCAAGCAACTGTGGCGATAAACAATTTAATAAAGCAAAGAAATGAAGGTGAAATAAGTGAAGAAACTTTTAAATCTGAAGTAGTAAAAGTAATAGGTTCAAGTTTAGGTGGAATGACTGGTGCGGCTGCAGGTGGTGTTGTTGGTGGTTTATTGGGGCCAGTTGGTGCATTTTTAGGAGCAATTGGTGGTGGTGTCGCTGGTGCATATTATGGAGAAGAGGTTGCAACAGCATTATATAATTCATATTTGTCGGAATCAGATGCACCTGAAGATTATTTCCAACAGCAGGCAAGAGCAGTTCAAGCAGGAACTGAACTTCGCAATAGATTTTCATCAAGGGCTGAAAATGTAGCTAATGAACGTCGTCAAGCTGTAGTTTCTACCGAACAATTAGTTAATACTGCTGATAAAGCATTAGATGAAGGTAGAATAACTGAGACACAAAGAAATCAGCTTTTAGAAATTGGTGGTCAGATTGGCACTAATATAAGAGCAGGTGATGTAGAATTAGCTATAGAACAATTACAAGCTTCTCGTGAAGGTATAGGCGAATCATTGCGAGTTGGTAGAGGTGCAGGTAATCGAATAATTGTATTACCACCAACACCTATGTCAGCACCTGCTCAACCTGCACCTCAAGCACCTGCTCAACCTAGAGCAAATAGAAATAGCTTGAGACAAAATAATGCTCAGGATCTTCAAGCTAGAAATCCGGATAGTGCATTAAGAAATGCACAGGGTAATATAGACGGATTTATTAATCAATAAAAAATGGGTGGGATTTCTCCCACCCAGTTAAAATCAATCTTCTTGAGCCAAACGCTCAAACAAATTGATATCGGATTCATCTTCCCAAGGCGGCCGAGCAGAAGCTCCAGCACCGGCACTAGCTGCCTTAGGGAGAGTTTCTACAAGAGTGCTCCGAGCCCTAGGCTCAGCAGACTGACGTGATACTGGACGTTCTTCACGTTCATCATCTTCATCATTCTTACGAGACTGAGTCGGTTCACCCAATACACGATCAAGACGAGCCTTCAATTCACTATAAGACTTGAATTGATCGGATGCGACAAAGGCCTGCAGCGCATGTTGTGAAGCCCAGATAGATTCCAACTCGCTATCATTATCAGACAATGCTTCAGGGCGATCAAACTCTGACTTGTCGTAATTGCGATAACCTTCGACATTACGAATCTTCAGCTTGAAATTCGCACCAGCCCAGAAGTCGAAGGGATTGATAGCCTTCTCATCCTCATACTGAGGTGTCATCGTCTCATTGATCTTGTCAAAAATCTTCTTACCAAACTTGAACAGCTTGACCTTACCCTCATTTTGAGGATTTGCAGGATCCTTGACAATATAGATGTTAGCAATATAAGAAAGGCGCCGCTTTTGTTTACGAGCGATTTCCTTATCTTTATCACTACCGCTATTCCACAGCTTAGAGTTTAGCTCAGCCACTGGATCTTTCTGACCAAGAGTCGTCAGAGAGTTTTCGATATACCAACCACCTGGACCTTGAAACCCATGTGACCAAATACGAACCCAGGGAAGATCCTCACCCTTTGATGCAGGCAGAAAACGAATCACCGCATAACCGTTACCAGCCTTGTCAACTTCTGGCTGCCAAAAACGATCATCAGATTCGCGTTGATTGGTGTTAGTAGCAAGCTTGCGAAGCTCTTTAGAAAGGCGATCCAGGTTGCTGCCGGTTGAACGCGTCGATGAAGCGAAGTCATTAGACATTTGTATATTCTCCGTTTGTTTTGTATGTTTTGTGTGTATTGTATTTCACTTCGATCATGACCACACATCTACTTATATCATGTCGAATGGCCTGTGTCAAGAAATAAACACTTGACGCATGGTTTTCTTCAAAATAGAT
>Ga0181343_1000416_pt1 | contig 18818 bp, 34 predicted proteins | sample Su13VDMLBSD_FD_130110 | JGI IMG/M metagenome (GOLD analysis project Ga0181343, IMG submission 130110) | Freshwater viral communities from Lake Michigan, USA - Su13.VD.MLB.S.D | ecosystem: Environmental > Aquatic > Freshwater > Lake | place: USA: Michigan | collected 2013-07-15 | reverse complement strand
TCACAATCCTCCACTCTTCCAAGTCTACTTCAGACAGTTCAATAAACTCCATCAAGCCGTTGTGCTGTGACTTCAACCGTAGATACAAGTAGTCAATGATGTCTTTGACTTTTGGACCTGGCACATTAGCTGGCTCAATATCTATACTCTCTGGCTCTAACAGTACTTGGTGAACCAGCGACCCCAACTCAAATGATGCTGAGGGTTTGTCTTGCAACAGTCCATCTAAATACTTCTTAAAGTATCTGGGACTACCTCCTGATTCTGGGTCGATGTAGTTGAGGGAAGAGTTATTGATTGCAATTACATCCCAGTATTTATCTCTGTCTATCATTCGTGTAAAATTTGATAGGGTCTTCCCTAGTTATTTCTAAATCTAAGAATCTATCGAGAAGAGTCTGGCGTACCAATCTCTTAGCTTCTCTGTCTAATCCAATCTCATTACCATAATATCCTTTGACAGTTATAAAGCCCTCTAAATCAATACCTTTGAACGATGTCTTGTAGTTGTATTTATAGAGGACTAAGTCACCCGATTTGAATTTCTCCCCTGCCATAGTATAAAGGTAGAGAGAAGGGGAGCGTACTCCCCCTCTCTTTAATCTAGTTGGTTCTCCCAATCAACATCATACACACTCAATTCGTTTACCTCGTATTCAGATACAGAGGCTTCAAGAAAAGGATTCTTGTTGATGGCATGGATAACTTGTTGTATGTACCCATCTACACGATGCGTTACATCTAGCGGGTCTGTACTCTCGTAACGGTTAACCTCGACTTGTATCGTTACATAGAGGATGCCATTGACAGTCTCATTCATCTTGTCCGGGTTGTGCTACGATCGTATACAATCTGCCGCATCCAGTGCATTCTGCTTCTTCATACCCAGCTGGTTGTAACATCTCTCCGCAGCGGGAGCAGTACAGGCTATAGGTATCTACTTGTTTCGTTTGTTTCGGTTGGGTACCTTCACAAATCTCTTCGTGGTAATATGCTTTAATCTTGCTCATTTGGATCTGGGATTTCTAAACCTAGTTCTTCTGCAGCCCATTGACGGATACGCTCTACGTAGTTTGTAAACTCGATAGAGGTCATATCCTTGGTGCTAATTGTTTCGATTTCAACTTCTTCGGTTATGATGTTGAACTTCTCACGTTGGGCAAACATAGACCGTAAGAAGTCGTGAACATCATTGCGTAACAAGTCTCCTGTACGAGTGGACAAATCAGACGCTTGGAGTCCACGTCCTTTTAGTTCAGTCCAAATCATGTACACGATAGTACCCCAGTAGTAGGCATTCTGATTAAGGGTGCGCTTAGGTCTGGGTATAATGACTATCTCTACTTCTCTACCACTTAGACGCTTCAACTCATTGAGCCAAAGCATTTCTTCTAAGGGTACTATTTCTCCATTTACTATTCTACCAACGGTTTGTATCATTTGTAAAAGGTGCTGTGATTTCTTGTATCTGGCTTGATGACAAATACAAGTTTACGTTCTTCTTCAGTTTCTACAGGATAGAACTCGATTGATGCTGACTTGGATATGTACTTGATGTTGTCGTCTGGAATCTTACCTGTATGTACAAGCAAGTCCTGAAACACTTTGCAGTAAATCCATTTGTTATCTAAGTCCCAATCAGACCTATCAGGTACATCATAGAAGTGGCACTCTAGCTGTACAGGGAAGGATTTGATTTTAGCGATTGGTTCTACAAAGGGTCGGAAGTAATCTTTGATAGCATTGACAATCTTTACACGGATAATTGGACTAGCTACACCAGAGTAAAACTCTTGTCCATTAATCTTCTTGTATCGAGGCTTGTCTACGCTACGAGAGTTCTTCACAACTGGCTGGTTATCAGGGCCAAGCAGTCTACCCTTAGCATCAAAGTTACATCCTGCAAACTTCTTTGGAATCTTGTCGGTCTTGGTATAGTACTTAGGACGACGGCTATTACTCATCTTTACTTGAGTAATAAAGTTTGGAATCTCAATGACTGTAGTGTTCATCTAGCAGCCAAGATATGCGTAAAGCAACATAGTTCATTCCGTGAAACTTTACGAGGTCACTGATGTCTTTAGCCCCTAGGTTCTCTGTACCGAATCTTCCGTTCGTAATAAAGAGGGGTTTGATGCCGTATTGCTTTCTCATATAGTTAGCCATAGACACACCCGCCTTATCAAAATCGTAGAGCGATACAACGAACCTGCTTTTCTGTTTCAATTCCTCGACCCAGTTGGCATCGGGATATACAGATTCGCTTTGTGGCGCAACAGCAGTTAGACCAAACTCGTGAAACACCATTACATCCTTCATACTTTTGGTGATGATGGTACCCTTCCTATAATTCCTTTCGATATGCTCTCCTTGAATTACAGTGCAGTTACATATAAATCTGTTTCCTCTTCTCTTAGGGAAATAGATTTTGTAGTCACCACCACCGAAGCAGTAAGCGTAAGCTGGGTCGTTTCTACTATACCCGTATACTATCTTCCCATTTACCCAGACGTTGTCTACAGCCACGACATCAAAAAGAGATAAGGTCTCTTTGGTAATGCCGAACTGTGTCCAGTAGTCTTTATCAGATAAGGTAAAGTCTCTACGCTTGATTTGTATAGAGGTCTTTGCCTTCTCTCCGGGTACAAACTCTAGGTACTCGATACGTGGAGCAGGGGTACCAGAAAGCAATCCAAAGTCATCTGCTATCTTACTAAGTGTGTCGTTGAAGTTCAAGCTGTAGTTGTCACTAACCAGTTTGAAACAACCAGCCACATAACCTGTAGCAAAGTCTTTGAAGAGTAGGTCTCCTTCCTTGGTATAGAAGAATCCACAACTAGGATTATTATCCTGCCGCAATGGAGAAGTAATCCGTTTGTGAAGATCAATCCTCACTCCCAGATACTTCTCCATTATTTGTTCTTGCGACAGCTGCGTCAGGATATAATCTTTGTTTAGATTAGGACGCAGTTCGTACATCACCAGGGCGCATCAGCAGCAGAATCATAGGATTGCTCCTTCTTATCTTCTGCAAAGACAGATGTGGTATTGTACGTATCATTATCAGGAACCGGAGGGGTAACATTGTCCCACTTCGGATCAATAGCCAAACGGTTAGGCTCTTTCATATTCTGAATGAAAGGCTTCAAGGCACGCTTAGGGAAGGTAGTATAGCCACTTGTGCCTTTGTAAACTGTCTTGATACGGACAGGTACATTGCGATGGTTATCTCCAATCAACTTGATGATGCCCTGAGCGAAGTTCTCAAAGCTGTCAGCCTTCACCACGCACTTATCCTTAGGGATAAAGCAGCTCAGGATATGCTTGATACGCTCACCTTGTGCTTCATACTCCTGCTTGACATATGCTTCTGCATCAGCCGTAGACTTACCCCAACCCTTAGCGAGTTGAAGACGTTGAGCAAAGTCAATAGGGAACTCGATATGAGTAAACGTAGCACCTGCATCATCTGCAAATACAAACTTGATTACTTTATCTCCGCTTCCATCTGCTTTAAGATGGTCGTAGCTGATGTCCTTGAGATTGATATTCTCTACGATACCAGCTGCAATCTTACCAAAGTTGCCACCACCTGTGGCAGTTGTTTCATCGAATCCGTACATAGTTCTTTTTATTTAATAATATCAGGGTAGATTTCTTTCCAGTCCAATTCCATAAGTTGATTTGCTAGCCGTGGAATCCTGCAGCCAGCATCCGTATTGTTACCCGTACGGAAGTCAATCATAAGTTTGCCTTCTGCACTGCGTGTAATACGGCCCACGCCATCCATAATCGAGCACAGGTGAGTCTTAAGCTTGCCCGTAAGTGCGACTTTCTCTACCTCAATCTGCTCCTCGCCATGACCATCTTTCTGATGGCCCACAATGATGAGTTTGTTTGCAGCTTTAGCAAAGGTTTCTACTACCGCGATAGTTTGGTTACGAGCCATAGCCCAACCCTTACCGTGTGGCAAGTCACCGATAGAAGCTACACGGTGTTTAGCGCAGATGTCTTCTGATACCCACGTCTCGATATGATCAATCGTATCGATGACAATGAAATCAAACTCTGCACCATTGGCTACGATATACTTATGGGCTTCACGTAACGTCGGCAAGTCACCTACGATGATGCTGTATGCGCCATCACAGAATGATGTGCCGCCTACTGCACCGCCATCCTTAGTGCCTTTGATTTCTGTATCGATAATCAAATGCTTAGGGAGCTGTGCAATAGCAGTGGTCTTGCCAATCTTTGGTTTGCCATAAATGAAGAGACGATGTGGACTCATCGCTGCTTTCTGTACTTTAGGTTCAATCATCTTTCATAGGTGAAAAGGTTTCTTCAATAACATTTATAAAGTGCTTGTTCATCAGTGCGGCAAGAGCCTTGTAACAATCGTTGTAGGCATCTGTATGTTTTTGTATCAGAGTATAGTCGTTGTCTAATACAAAGTAAGAGTGACCTTCAATACGTAGGTTACAGGTAAAAACATTAAACACTAAAACCCTGTTACTCAACACAAAGGTGTATGTGTTGTCGCGGTTCATAAAGATACTACCTACTTCTACTTCTGCATAGTCATAGGGAAAATCTAGGTCTCGTGTCTTGAGCTGGCGAAGAACTACTTTCGTATTCGTCGAAGGTTCCATTTTTTAAATTATTTGTGAGTAGTGTCAGGGCTGTTTGGCCGTGACGATTCTTAAGGCAGTGTAAGGCTACTAAGTTTTGAGTAGGGATATTTCTTCTACCATACGTCTCTAGACCCAAAAGGCTAGGCTGGTGGATTACAAGAACACAATCCGCTGCGTGGTACAGTTGCTTAGAGCCGTGGATGTCCGTCTTCATAGGATAATGAAGGGTAGGAATATCGGGGTCTCTTCGCTTGTCACCTTCTATCTTATCGTTTAGCTGAGACACAAGGAGAATCATAGCATTGAATCTCTTACGTATCTCAATACACATCTTACCTAACTCGGCAAGCATCTGTATCTCGTTCTCTCCGGGTAATGGGGTTACCAGAAGAGTGTGGTCTAAACAGATTACGTAGTGGCAGTTGGGATTGTTATCTATGAAAGCTTTGATAGTCTTAGCTATCTCCATTCGGGTACCAGGTTTCTCTACGAAATAGAGATCTGGTTCCTTGATTTTAGATAGCTTATCATAAATCATAGACTTCTCGATGTCCGTCAGCTTGCTATCGGCTTTGAGAATCTTGTCCAGTCCAACAGTAGATAGGGCACTGATGCGTCGAATTAATTCCATCTCGGCACTCATCTCGAAACTAAAGTGTAGAATCTTCAGAGGCTTCTCGAAACTATTGAACACGGGTGAAGTAAAGTCCCTCATCAAATTGTTGAGGAACATACTCTTGCCGTGACCCGAAGCACCTGCGACCACATATACCATCCCGAATTGCAAACCACCAAGAAGCATATCATTGACACGCTTCCATCGGGTTTTCAATACAGGTACAGTGCCATCCATATAGGACTCAATGGTTGAAGTAGTAGAAGCTACTACCTCATCCATCGTCCTTATTGGAAGCTCATATGATGAGTCGGTCATTGGGCATATCTTCTGATGCTTTAGTCTCCATCATCTTCAGAATATCATTGTATGCCTCAGACTGTAACCACTTATCTATACGGATAGCAATCATCTTATTGTCTACAGCAAAGCGCAGAGTACTGATAATCAGCTCGTGCTTTTCTGGAGACTTCACGTGTTGGTGGTAGTGTTTAATAAACTCTTCCTTGTTGACACCTTTAGCAGGAATCTTCTTGTTGTTGATGGTGATATACCCTGGATAGGTATCCCAGAATTCTTCTGCATTTTTCATAGTGGCATCGTAAAAGAGTTCAATAAACTTATCCGTTACCTCGTAGTAATCTGCATACATACTCTTAGCGTGTCTGTGGCAGTTCACTACAAGCTCTTTCATCTCCAAGTCGTCAATCGCAGCAGGCTCAAAATAATGACCCTCGTTGGCGATTTTGTAGAGTAAGTCGTAACGCTTTTCATGGAGGATTTGCAGAAAGAGGATCTGCAAGGGCGTGATGTCTAGCTTTACTATGACATCCACGTATTTGTCCAGTTGTGGTAGCATATCTAATCTTTAAAGGGTAAGGGGTCTTTGAGCAAGTTGTCACCAATATGGGTCATCGCCTCCTCTACTGAGTGTGTCCAGATAACGTTCGTGGTCTTGGTCTGTCGAGCCTTTAACCACACAGCATCTTGAGTATCTTTCAGATAGAGGTTGATGATATACCCCGTCTTGTTCTCCTTAAATCTAATCGCTCTACCTGTACGTTGCAAGTCTTGTCGAGGAGTAGATGTACCAGAACATACAATTGCCATTTCGATACCATCAACATCAAATCCTTCATCGAGCGCACGTGCAGTATGGAGGATACGCAGGTCCGTACGCGGGTCAGAGAATCGTTTGAGGATAGAATACCGAGCAGCCTTGTTAATCTTGCTGTGATAGGCTTCGCTATAGGGTTGAGTCTTACGATTCAAGGCGATAGCAAAGTCCACGCTTTCTCCGAAGGTAATAATAGGAACATCGTACGTGCTGATGAGTCTCTTGGCAGCATTCATCTTGGTCTCGGAGGTATACAGCATATTCTTCCTTGCTTGCATAGCTTTATTCCAAGCCCTTGCAGAGTTTAGAATTTGGTTGTCATCCCACCCTGCCATAGAACGTACATAGATGCTCCTATAAATCGGATCCTGAATACACTTCATAGCCGTATTGAACTTGTTGTTGAATACAGCGAAGTGTTTGTAATAAGCATCTGTAATTTTCTTGTATGCTATCTCTTCTTGCTCACTCATACGTAAGCCGATATTGATAACAGAAAACTTAGATACGTAACCTGCAGTCACAGCTTCCTTGAGGGTTACTGTATCAATCACAGGTGCATACTGCTCGACAATGAAGTGCCTAGCATCGTCTCGTTCTAACGTAGCAGTTAGACCGAGGATGTGTCGGTACTTTACATTATCAAATATATTCCTGAAAATATCAGAAGTATAGTTGTGAACCTCATCTAGGATTAGCAAGTCACAATCCATTCGGAATCTGACAGCTGTGTTAATCACTAGTACTGAGGTATTTACAATACCTAAGTCATTGATTTGTCGCTCCCATTGGTCTTTGAGATTCACGGTGGGAACTACTACAATAGCAGTCCCACCGTGAAGATTCTCATTCATATCCTGAAGAATCAAGAGGCCTACGAAAGTCTTGCCGAAACCTGTAACAGCTTCGAGTGTACCCTTCCTGCCTGCCTTGACCCAGCGATCAATAACTTTCTGTTGTCGCTCTAACCTCTTGTTGTCTACGCGCATTAGTTACACAACCAAGTCTTGAAGCTCACACTCTTCAAGGAACCAATTGGTAACGTTCGCATGACGGCTAACCCAGTCGCTTGCATTGCTACGCTTGAGTGCCTCTGTAGCGTTGTTGTAGAGTTGCCATACAGAGCCTTCGATAGATTCAATCCGTCCATTGTCGAACTGCATAGCAAAGTCCTTGTTGGTATGGATAGAGTCTTTGAAGTCAGCAACCATATGAGGGGTCAGCAGATCTTTCAATACGGCATCGCCCATAAAGGTGGAGACGTGATTGTAGTTGACCTTCATAGCTTGTGTATGGATCTTCATAGAGCGTGCCTTACGAAGCTGCACATCGAGTTGTTCAATCTGCTCATCGGTAAAGCGTTTGATGTCTTCCCATACTTTGCCTTTGTGACGGCGTGAGAAAGAACCCATATCTCCGAAGAACATACCGTTGCTGCATACACGTACCGTAGCACCTGCAGCAATCTTTACCGAACGCATCTTGTTGTAGCTATTCATAAAGGCGATGCTCCGGCTGATACCCAAGTCATCGTTGCTACCATCCTGTACATCCAGAATCGCCAAACCTACCTGACCCTTGTATGCAGTGACAAATCGCTCATCACGGATAGCATATCCAGCAGAGTTGAGTTGCTCACCGATATGGTTGTACAGCTCCAGATTAGACACAGGGCTGTAATAGTTGGTAGCTACAGGTACAGGGTGTTCAAAGAACTGTTGGCGTGTAGCAGCGTGGAACTTACTACCGTTGGTAGTTACTTGTTGAGAGGGATTCATTACTTTAAAACTTTAAGGATTTGCATAATACTGCGCATTTCTGTCATAATACGTTCTTGCTTCTCATCGGATAGATCAGTAGAAGACCGTAAGAAGTTATCCAGTTCTTTGAGATGTACAGCCCAGTAGTTGTACCTCTGTTCAAGGGTGAGAGAGTTGTAGTCAACCTTTTCAACCTTTGTTTTTGGATGAGGGATACTCATTTGCTCCAATGGTTTGTGATGTTTACTTCTGCTTTTAACAAATCGTTTTTCATAACATACTTAGCTGCCTTTTCCATAATGAGCTGAAGGGTTTGTTTCCAATCTTCAGCGTAATCTGGATGGCAGATAGTATCAATCTGGTCGTGGACGGTGAGTACGAGTTTTGCAGGGAAGTTGGAATCTTCAAGATACTTGTGACATAGTACCAAAGCGTGTTTGGTCATATCAGCAGCGGTACCTTGGATAGGAGTATTCTTCGCTTGACGTTCAATCCTTGCCTTGACAGCCATCGGCATATTGCTAGGTTCCCATTCCGGGAACCAACGCTTACGAGACCAAGGAGCAAACGTTTCGATATATCCTCTACGTATACCCGACTTACTCATACTATCGAGAAACTTCTTGATAGCAGGAAACGCTTTAAAATATTTATCGATTAGGTCTGATGCTTCTTGCATAGGGATTTCCATTTGCTCAGAAAGCTTTTTCGGACCCATACCATACGCTAAACCAAAGTTGATACCTTTAACTACATTACGCAACTCTTTGTGTTTCTTGCAGTTACACTTTTCCTTCTGCGACATATAGACACAATCGTCTTCAGCAGCAGAAATCCAGTCGTTGCCAAATACAAGCTCACCACATACAGAGTGCAAGTCGTGACCTTTGGTAAGGCATTCCAAGAATACAGGATCTTGAGAACCCTGCGCTATGATACATAACTCCTGCGAAGAGTAGTCACCAGATACAAATACCCAGTCACTCCCAGAGATAAAACAATTACGGTAGGTATTATCCGCAGGAATCTGCTGCATATTAGGTTCCCTACACGAAGTACGCCCTGTAGATACCAGCTGCATAAAACTCGGATGAATACGACCATCCAGATAGACGTGAGACAAGAAAGAAGTACCAAAAGAAGAAGCCTTCTTACTCTTCTCCCTATAGTCCTGTAACAACCCAGCTAACCTATGCTTCCTCTTGAGCTTCTTTAGTATCTGATCTGAAGTAGAGATAATCCTAGAGTCAACACAATGGAATATATCCAGAGTAGCAGCAGGACTATCCCAACGATACCGATTGGATACCTTCTCGCCAGAATCAAATAAAGAAAGCTGTATGCTGTCAGGACGTACAGAAACAAACGTATCGTCAGTATCTACGATATGGTTCATCTCTTCCTCAATAACCTTAGCCTCGTTCTCAATGATAGAAACCTGGGCTTTCCATCTATCTATATCCAACCCAATACCGTTGTACTCCATAGTCATAAACGCTAGTACAGCAGCATTCTCCAAGTCAGCTATGTAAAGCAGATTGTGAGTCTTGAGTAACTCTATCTGCTGATGCATAATGAAGGAGAGGTAAGCTACGTCTAACGCTGCATACTGGAGTAGTGGTGATGATAGTGTACAACCAATGGTGAAGGATTGCTGATGTGATTTATTGAGGTCTACAGAGCAATAGCGTTGTACTACGTTTTTGAGGCCGTTACGGGATTGAGTACCTGCGGTGAGGATTTGCTCACAGATGTAGGTATCATAGACTTGCTTGACGTTGAGTCCATAGCGTTTGAGGAACTTGAGGTCAAATTTGAGGTTATGACCTACGAGTGTTTTGGCATTGCTGAGTAGCTGTACTATGGCATCGATACGTCTTGTATCGTTGTCTACTATGAAGATGTATTGGTCTTCTTCGTTATGTGCTACTTGTACGGTGACTATAGAGTCGGAGATGAAGTTTAGTCCTGTAGTTTCGATGTCTACGTACAGGGTAGCTGCTGTGGTGAGTACGCTATGGGCTTCTTGAAACGATATAGGCTGGAATTGGGTAGGGTCTGGGGTTTCTGTTCTTCCTATAATGTAAATCATAGCGTAATTTTTATAGGGTAAAGTTAGGGGAGACATACGTTTATGTCCCCCCCTAACCTATCAACCCTATCCGGTTAGATTACACGGATAGCACGACGCTCTTTGATACCACCTGTCGGGATGGGATGCAATTGATCTGCGAGCGTATGTCCAGACTTCTCGAACGATGCGTTGATTGCTCGTTCGAACTCAGTAGCGTTACTAGGATTTCCTGCGACGAATACAGTAGCATACTCACGGGTGACACCACCCAAGTCGTATGGAGCTACTTGGCGGCGGACGATTGCACCCTGCACGACCATGCCGGGTTTAGCGTTCCACATCCAGTCAGGAATTGCGCTAGCATCGGATTCCTCAAACAGATAAGGAACCTTGTAACCGATAGCACGGACAGTTGTAGCAGGAGCCAGTACAGCAGATACTTCGCCAGTTTCTGGGTCAACGTATTGAGCGTTATCCATAGACTGGAGAGTTACACGCTTGTACTCACGGGCGTTGCGGTCGAAAGCGATTTCAGTTGCAATTACTTTTACGTAGTTCATGGCTAAAAAGATTTGTTTGTAAATTAGAGGGATTATTTATTCTATTACTGATATGGCACGTAACGGACTCGCTGGTAAAGGGTTCTCTTATAAGAAAAGAGGTATGACTCAACGGAGTATTGAACGTAAGCGGGCGTATGATGCACAGTATCAGAAGCAAGAATCGGCCGTGAAGAAACGGGTAGCTATGAATAAGGCTAACCGTCAAGCTGGTACCTATGGCAATGGTGATGGATTAGATGCCTCACATACCAAGGGAGGAAAGATTACGATGGAGCGTGCGTCAAGTAACCGCGCACGTAATGGAATGAAGAAGGGGAAAGCTACGCGGGCGAAGCGATCGGGAACGAAGCGATAGGCCCATTACGCTTGCATAGATGGATGAACTCACGGATGGTGAGGCTACGCTCTAGGCAAGTGAAATTGATTGTAGTAGTATCCCCGTTTTGTACAAGGGTGACATAGAATGGAAACCCTTGTTCTTGTGGCATAAACAGAAACGCATCTGCCTCTGTAAGTTGCTCATCAATTTCATCTGCGGATTGCCCTTGGTAACTGATGATGGCTTTGGAATCATCCATTGGGTTTCTGTTTTAGATGTGATATATAAAATCCTTCTGCTGAGTATATCTCTACAGGGTCTCTATCAAAGAGATTGTTGTAGGCACATACCATTACATCGTATCCAGCTGTTAGATAATCCAACAGCGATGCAGACACATCATTTGCTGTACCTCCGAAGTAACAGTACTCGGTGTACTGGTCTTCAATGGTGTAGATCATAGGATGGAGTAGTCTGATTGTGGGATAGGAATCTTACTAATTACTGCCCTCTCCATAATCTTTTCCACTTGAATCTCTTTGTTGTTGGCACCGTCAAGAGGTTCGTATCGGAAGAACTCGTCACCTGAAATCTCTACTTCGACGGTGACTACATCCTTGTGATAACGCAATGAATAGTCTGTATTCATCGCCTCGTCATAGCAATCGTTGAAGCCTGTGTCGTATGCAGTTTCAAGCAGCGCAATAACTTCTTTTTCAGTGAAGGTGTTGTTACTTGTTGGAATCTCGACCTTGTCAATGTCTTCTTTCAATGATTCGAGAGAAGATTTTAAGTTGTCGAGTTCCTCTTGGAGTTGTTGTAAACGTGATTCTGTTGTAGACATGGTAAATAGGATTAGAGGTCGTTGTGTTCAGCCATTGAATAGTAGGCATCTTCAGTGAAGATGACATGGTCTAACAGTTTGATGTCGAAGAGCTTGAGACTTTCGGTAACGTTGTGTGTTAGTTTGCGGTCTTGATCAGATGGTTTTGTAGTACCGCTTGGATGATTATGTACGAGGATACAGGCTGTAGCATTCTGAAGGATGAGGAACTGGGCGAGTATACGTAGGTCACATACTGTAGATGTGATTGAACCACTTGAGATTTGATAGGTAGATACCATACGATTGGCTTGATTAAGAGCAATCGCATACATCTCCTCTCTATGGTTGGTTCCGTGTTTGTACAGTCGCTTTTTAGCTTCCCATACATCTTCAGCTTTGCGGAAGTATACGTCCGGCAATTGTCTCTTGCTGATTACGATACGCGCACGATTCATTGTGGTTGTTCTGTAGGTGGGTCGAGCCACTCATCTTCACTAAGGTCACGCCAGTCAGTATAGCAATAGAGTTGTGCATCGTATGCCATCTCCAGCAATAGCTCTTCACCTTCAGGAGCAGTAGCCACAATACCATACACCCGTCTGATAAGCTCAAGCAAAGCCTGTACGTTGGCTGCGTAGTACATATCAGATACTAGATAGCCCTCGTACATAGGTGTACCTGTAACGGTACAGTAGCGTGGTGCTGAGTCCATTATTAATTATATTTGATTATGAAAATGGTGAAACGTAAAGACGGGTCTATGTCGCCACGTGGATTGTGGGATAATATCCGTGCAAATAAGGGTTCAGGTAAGAAGCCTACGAAGGCTATGCTGAAAGCTGAAGCCAAGATCAAGCGTAAAACCAAGAAGAAATAAAAGAGGGAGCCGAAGCCCCCTCATTTATGTATAGGATTTCTATACAGCTTAACTCGTATTACCCTAGGACTATCCCTTTAATCGTATCCAAATATAAGGACACGATACAGTAATACAATAAGCATATAGAAACTTGGTATCACATTATGTGATTACATCCCGGTATCGTAGGATTCCTGCTTGAATACTTCTCGTGATTCGTACACCCAGCCATGGGTTTTCCAGTAGTTGGTCTGTACGTGGATTCTGGCAAGTTCCTTAGCGCGTGGCAATGACGAGGCATAGAAGGCATGACGCTTCTTAAGTCCTTCGTTGATTGCTACGCATTTGTACGTCTTGGTAGACGGGTTCTCACGATTGGACGGCGTAGACATAATGCTCTTGATTACGCTCGTGTGCCAGTATCCCAGAAGGAGTAATGAACTGCTGCCCGTTACGGGTGTAGATGTAGGCGTGAACTGTTTCGTCCATCATGAAAAGGAGTTGATGTAGAGAATGGTTACTGCGACGGAATAGACTACAAAGAATGCTCCGACGATAGCAAGTACAGTAGCAAGTTTACCCATCTGATGGATAACCTTCTCTAGTTGGTTAGAGATTTCGATGATGTTGAATCCTGCAGAGACGTTAGCTCTGTGCTCAAGATCCTCGTCGTCGTATGTATTAGCCTTTTTGAATTTCTCCATCGCATAGTTCTGGAGAAGTTTCTGCGCTACGGCAGCTGTGTCGAAGTATTCTTTCATAGGTTACTGGATGATAAAGTCCTCTTGAGATTTAGGCATACGGCAAAGATTGCGGAATGCCTCAAGATCTTGCGAAGCTACTTCACGGAGTTTGTGGATGTATTTCTCAAGGTCGGAGGTGCGGGCGTTAAGATACTCCAAGCTATCCAAGGTCCGAAAGGTAAACTTGGCGAAGTTGGCATCGATTGTCTTGTAGCCATTGTTTACGTTGGTAGCTGTAGAGTAATCCATATAGTCTATGAAGTTACGTCCGTACTGAATCGCGAAGTAGTCAGAGGTATAGTATACCCGCACAAAGAGAGCATCCGGTAGAGGAGCACTACCACCTGTACCAAAGTGATCGGCGCCGTTACTCAAGGTGAGGAACGTAGGGAGAGTACCTTGGTCTCCTTTGTAGATGGTAGAGACAGCAGACAGCGCATACTGTGCGGTGTTGTGTACGTTGTCTCGGAAGGTGTTGAAGTCCATAGTTGTGAAGAGATAAAGTTAATAAAAATAAGAGAGGAGGTATTACCCTCCTCTCTCGCATATAATCACCATTTGACGCAGGTACCTGGTCGACGGCCCCAGTCGCCATGGACTCGACGCTGGTAGGCATTGAACGTACGGTCTCCACGCTTACGGAGTTCCCACGTATGGTTCTTCCATGAGTGGTAGCTACCCGAGTAGGCAGGACGCATCCAGCTACCCATACGACGCTTAACAGGACCTTCGGCTTGTGCGTTGATAGAGAAGGCAGCAAGCAAGAGAGAGAGGAACAAGAAGTTTTTCATAGCACTTATTTGTTTAAGATGGAATCAAAGAGAGAGTCGGAAATGGACAAAGAAGTTCTTATCGGTATACCCACAGGATACAGCACGATAGTTTGGGAACAGGAAACGAGCGTAGTGGATGATGTCTCCACCAGAGTGTGGAACATCGAGTTCTCCAGGCCGCCCTTCATACAAGCGGTAAAGCTCAACACTTACGTCATCTACCATGACAGGAGGAGGACCTTCTATACGTTCAGAAGGACAGAAGAACATCTCCCCTATAAGGATATTGTAAGATCCGTAGATATAAGGAGAGTCAGCGTAAGAGGTATTTACGTTGTAGTTCTCTACGTGGTATTTAGTACTCATCGTAAATCTCAAAGTATTGGTAAGAAGGAACACGGTATACGATAGTCTTGTCTGAAGCAAAAGATCTAGACTCTTCAAGGAGGTCTTGAATCTCTTGGTTTACTGCAGAGATAGTCATACGTGTATTGAGGTCGGGTAGTAGGTGGTTGTCATCAAGGAGTTCTTGCAAGATGTCGTTTAGAGCAGTCATCTTAGCGTTTACAGCAGATGGAACTGCGTAGAAGTTGGTTTGGATGGTTCGTGTCATAGCACTTTGATTGGTTGTTACTGAAGTCGTTTAGATTGAAGCACTTAAACCGCTACACCATAATCGCCAGTACCCTACCCCTATAGAGAATACTATAGAGAGTAGAGAAGAAGATAGAAGAGAAGAGAGAGATACTATAGGTAGAGAGAATAGAATAGAATAGAAGGACTAATACAGGAGTGATGAGTATAGAGTACTACAGAGCTGATGATATGATAGTGTACAAAAGAACGTAGAGACTAGGTTACCCTAGCTCTACGTCAATTAAGATAAGATAGATCTACGTACACTACGATGCATTAAGTAGCGTAGGATAGATAAGCACACGATCGCATTAGCGAAGTGTACAAGGAAGATGGTCGAGTCAGTCATAGGATTAGCCGTTGGTGTGGTGTTCTACGAATGCTACGATAACAGAGCCAATTACAACGTATGCAAGAAGCACTGCAAAAAATACCAGATTGTAGGTGTCCATTGTAGGAATGTTAGACGATTATTGGAATACACGTAGGTTTTACGTGTACAGATTGCAGGAGATGGAGAACACAATGTCTAATACGCGATCTATAAAAGCGTATAACATTGCACACTTGTAAACACTTGGTTTTGTAATAGTGGCGTACACCCTACAAGAGGATGCACGCCACCATTAACATACTCACAATCAAGCAGGTACGAGGGTGTTCCAGTATTTCACGTTACCGTTTTGGTCCGTGACAGGAACTTCTTTCGCACCTTCTTTGCGAACGACTGGCTTGGGTTTGCCATCGTTTCCGAGGGTTTGCGCCAGCTTCACATTTTCCACGAGGATACCCTGCTCGTTACCAAAGGTTCCGAGGTTATCGTACCCGCTAGTTGCGAAGGTTTGGCTCACGTTCAATCCGAGCAACCGCGTCTGAATTACGGGCATCGTGATCCATTGCGGAGACTGCCCGAAAGCGTGTACCTGTGCAACGAGGGAACCTGATTCGGTGATGCGCATCGGCACCAGTACAAGGGAAGAGGTGTTCATAGGACAAGTGTTTACACAGGTTGCGAAGTTGCAACGCTGCCAATGCCGAGGAGTCGTTCTTGGGGAAGTACGCGTTTCCAAAGTCAGAAGAGATGTATTACAATGGGGGGTATTCGAAGAGGAGTGCCATGGGGGGGAGGTGTATATAGGGTGCTACCCATAAGTCTCCATACAGTCTCCACAAGTATCCATATGGTATTTAGTGTCGGTATAGTATTATACCTTTGGTTTATGGGATACTATGATAATACGGAGATTAGGGAAAAGATTGACTCTTTGTTGAGGGTTAATGCAGCTATCCAGGCGAGTGTAGGTACTAAGTCCAAGCATGACGTAGGGGGCTATAAGCAGGCGAGGGATATTTGGATTCAGCTGTTGTATGAGATACGGGTTTTGGATGAGGAGTACTACAAGCTACTTACGACCCCGGAGGAGCAGAGAGCTGTAGAGAGGTTAGGTATTGTTCTACCGGGTGTTATATAGGTATATTTGGACATTTAATTTAAATTGCTATGGAAGTATTACAGCCGGGTGTAGAATATAAGCTGCACAATTTTAAGTCTGAGACTGAGGGGCAGCTGATTCGTTTTACGGAGAAGACTGCTACTGGATATAACGGGGGGACTACGAATGAGGAGGTAATTACGATGTTGATTGATAGGATGTATGAGTTACAGAAGAAGAACTTCTCTGTAGAGAATCAGTGTATTATTATATTGTTGAAGAATATCCGAGTGTTATTGAAGAAGAGGTTAAATAAGAAGATTGACAGAGTTAGCAAATACGAGGAGAGCAATGGAACTAGCCATACATACGACCAGTAAGAGTTACTTACGGTATTACTTAGAGTTGTTGAATGGGATATTGAAATTGACTCCTCGGGAGTTGGATGCTTTGTTGTTGTTTATAGAGTTTGACAAGGTTATTGCTTGTAGTAGGGACGCTAGGGTATATGTAGCTTCCCAGATGAACTTCAAGACGGTGACTGTAGTAAACAATTATGTAAAGAATTTGAAAGACAAGGGGGTTATTGTATATGACTCTGATAAGGGGGGATATACATACAATGCTATACTTACTCCACCCGACCCTTCCGATGGAATCAAATTCAAGTTTGTTATCGAATGAGGGTAATTTCTACTTGGTATATGAGTTTGATGACTTTCAGGCTCTATTTGATTTTGAATATGCAGCGGTGGATAGACTCTTGGAGATGGGCTATTGGGTTGACACTGCTATACACATTGGGGAATACACGTATATATTGAGTTTTATATTTAATGCCAAGGAACAACCCGATTAAGAATAGGATGGCTCGTGAGATAGCCAAGGATATTGGAGCTGACCCCAAGGAGGTTCTTAATATTATTGAGTCTCAGTTTGAGCACCTGAAGTATAGTATGGAGAGGGGAGAGCTATCTACGGTACGTCTACCCTATCTCGGAAAGTTTTATGTTAAACCTGCACGTATATCGCAATTAGTAAATGGGCTTATTCAAAGAGGAGAATTTTCGGGTAGTAGTGGATCCGCAGATACTGCTGATTCCTGAGTTTAAGGCTGTCTATAGGAAGGACAAGTCTAGGGAGAAGATTTACTGTGTAAAGGAGTTTGCGTTTATCTACTTCATCTACGACCACCGTAGTCCTTATGCTATATATCCTGTAGAGGAGAGAGAGGTAAGGGTAAAGAAGGATTTGAAGCTGGATGACTGGGAGGTAGATGACGTGGTCAAGAAGGCGATTGACCGGTATCTGGAGATGAGTTCTACTCCTGCAGTACGGACTCTGACCTCGATACGGGATGGTCTTATTACTTCCAGCAAACTTATAGATACGCTACGGGTACGTATTGACGAGGCACTCAACGGGGGGGATATAGATGATATAGAGCCTGTGGTAAGGAGTGTGCAGCGTATGCTAGAGATTGCAGAGAAGCTTCCCAAAGCAATTGAGAATATCTCCGCCCTAGAAGAGAAGATTAAGAGGGAAGAAACTACCGACACCAAGATTCGTGGGGGAGGTAAGAAAGGACAATTTGAAGATTGATGCTTACCAATACACAAGAGTTCCGTAGAGAGGCTTTACACTTTGTGAAGCACGGATTCTATTGTCCAGACCCTCCAGGATCTGCAGCATATTTTGAGTATTGGTCCACTCAGCTCGACCGCTGTGTCAATGGGTATGAGGTGGGTGGGGTACGTATCACAGGTCACCACTACTTCTATCTCAACTTCACACGTATCAAGCTTACAGAGGACGCACGTAAAGCGCAGAGCAAGGTGCTTACGTTCCCTTCCTTCTGGGATGGGGACTATGAGTTCTTCTGGCTACTCGACATCGCTCGCAATGGAATTACGAAAGAGGGGTATAAGAAATTGGGCCTTTCGACCACGGTCTCTCTTGAGAATCTAAACGGAGGTAAGCATCTAATCGTAGGTAAGGCGAGAAGAAAGGGATTCTCCTACAAGAACGCATCCCTTGTAACCAATACCTTCAATACCGTACGTAATAGCTACTCTCTGCTGTGTGCGTTTGATAAGAAGTACCTATACCCTAAGGGTATTATGGCGATGGTTACAGACAATATGAACTTCCTGAACGAACATACGGGATGGACTAAGAGACGCCAGCTCGTAGACAAGCAGAACCACAGGAAAGCTAGCTACCTAGAGTATATGGGAGGGCAGCCTGTAGAGAAGGGATACAAGAGCGAAGTAGAAGCTTTGACCTTCTTGGATAACCCCGATGCGGCGAGAGGTAAAGACGCAAACATCGTCATCTTTGAGGAGTGTGGGGTATTTGATAACCTGAAGGCTTCTTACCTAGCTACTCAGCCGTGTGTAGAAGACGGTGAGGTAGTGACGGGGCAGATTGTTCTCTTCGGCACGGGTGGGGATATGACTGGAGGT